>Ga0224512_10002035_pt1 | contig 18845 bp, 11 predicted proteins | sample SF_May12_sed_USG_4_FD_169103 | JGI IMG/M metagenome (GOLD analysis project Ga0224512, IMG submission 169103) | Sediment microbial communities from San Francisco Bay, California, United States - SF_May12_sed_USGS_13 | ecosystem: Environmental > Aquatic > Marine > Sediment | place: USA... | reverse complement strand
TTCTGCCATCGGAATGTACGAAAAGCAGGCGATCAAAGCGGCGACGGCAAATAAGATCCACGAGAGCGCTCGGCCCTTGCCTTTTGGACGCGGCAACGCCTCGGGTATCTGGTGCACGAGTGGTTTGAAGAACGGTACCTCCAACAGTAGTCGGCCGAGGGGCACAAGCAGGATAACTGCCGCGATCAGCGATATCAGACTAAACAATTCTTTCCACTGCCAGATCTGATCGCGGCTTGAAAGTCCGCTATCGATCGAAAACACCCTTTCGAAATACTCGATCTGATTAGCGGTTGCTTCCGCAATGTATGGCTGAAAGGGATGCAGTACCCTTTCGTTGTGCACAACGCGTAAATTTCTTTGCGCGGCATCCCCGTAGTACCGGCCGAGACTTACTTCCTTGACCGGCGTTTCCCCCGAAACACGCCCGGAGTTTACAAGGCGCAGGGCTTCAGGAGCCCGACGCATATCCGCGTTCTTAAGCTCGTTGCGGTAGGCGCCTTCATCATAAAAGGCGTAGCTCATCCCGACATTGGACCGCACATCCGCCAAGACCTCGTCCGTCAGGGTCAGGACATAGCCGGAAACGAAAACGGAATGCAGCCTGCTTTTCTTGCCGCCTTTTTGCGCTCTCTTGCCAAAATAATTGGCACCTCGTATCGCAGCATTTCCACCGGCGGAATGCCCCGTCGCTCCGATTCGGGACTTGTCGACATAATTCAGATTCGAGGTTCCGGCCGCATAATCAACGACTGCAAACATGCCGTATCCTTCCGTAGTTGCAGCGCGCCTGCTCATTGACGCACTCGATCCTCCCTGCGCATACGGGTCGATCGAAATCACTACAATACCGCGCCGGGCCAATTCCAGCGATATATTTGAAAGGGATTCTTTCGAACGCTGAAAGCCCGGCACAACAACCACCAGCGGGGCCGGGTTTTGCTTTGTGGCAGATCTCGGTTTAAAAAGATCCGCGACCAGCCATTGCCCATTTTGTGTCGGGATTTTAATGTCCTGGACCTGGACGCGATCACCCGAAGTCTGGACGAGCGAGGCTAGAAAGCAAGAAACCAACACTATGGACAACAAGGCCCATAGCAATTTGTTTTTCGCCCGTTTGAATGTTTTGCGAACCGCCATATTTGCTCAACAATTTTGATCAAACGGAGTCCATTTTATCAGACAAGTCGCCTTCGGCGACCGGGGCTGGCCGGTCTTTCCACCAATACCCGGAGCACGTCATGATCTACCATTTCGCGAACTACTGGCTCCGTCTGCCGGATTCCGCGAAAGCGATCATCATTGCTCCGACCAAATAGATCCCGCTGCCGGCCAGGATTGCCTCGTTGAACCCGGTCAGGATCGCTATCGCCAGGGCTGCGACCGACCCCATAACGGAAGCTGCGCCGTTGACACCCCATGCCCACGGAATGATTGATGGATATCGCTCGGAAACAAGTTTGATCCCCGCCGGCATCGGCATCCCCATCAATAAGGCGAGCGGCGCCATCAACAGCACCGATATCAGGATTCTTATCCAGAGCTGCAGAGCGACGAGACCATAGAAGATCGAGGGCAGGACCAGAATGTATATGAGCGAGAGAACCACGATCGCAAAAATAACCCGGATTATGAGTTTTCTCAGACTCTTGTCCGCAAATTTGCCGCTCAGATAACTGCCGATCGCGCTGAACGTCAGGAGAGAAAACAGGATTACCGCCAGCGCGTATACCGGGTGACCCAAAAACAGAATGAATTTTTGGATCATCGCGATCTCGACAATGATAAAGCCGGCCCCAAGGCACCCGAAGTACAGAACGTAAGGCGTACTCAAACGCGATTTTCCTTTTATAGCCGGGTTCCTGATCAGCATCAGCGGAAGCAGTATGAACAGCAACACCAAAACACCCGTGATCCCCAAAAGCGCGAACAAAACGAAGGTGCCGAGGTTCGATTTACGCCACTCGGCAGCACCGTGTCCGAATGCTTTAGAGAGATTCTTTAGCCGCAGCGAGTTAAAGAAGAACGGGTTGTTGTCGTAGGTCGGCGCCACGTTGTATTCGAGTGAATTCCAAAGTGCGGCGGGGTCTTTTGCCTCGATCATCTGTGTGAAGACGTTGTCCGGCCTTGTCAGTGGCGTGTAAAGGATCTCGAAGTTGTTCTCTTTCGATATTGACTCTATCTTGCGGACCTCTTCGTCTGTAAATTCCGATTTCTTGAATAGGAAAGACGCCGGGGTCCGGTCGGGGTTCGTAAACCGGTCGCGTATGAGTATGAAGTGCCTGTCGGGATTCTCTATCTCAAGATCGGCCATCATCGCCCGCGACAGTGAGATCAGCCTCAGGAGTTGATCGGGCGGTTCGAAATACCAGCGCGTCATCGTCAGGATACCGTCGGCGGAAAGATGCGACGCATAATCCCGAAAGGCCTCGACCGTGTAGAGGTTGTTTTCCGAAAGCGAAAACGCACCGGCCGCGGTCGCCGCCCATGTGTCTACCATGGTTCCCTGCAGGATGTCGTAGGATTCGTCCGTACGGCGAATGAATGAACGGCCCTCGTCGACAATCAACGAAACATTGGGTTGGCCGTAAATGTCACCGCTATGGGACTTAAACGGTTCCCGGAGCATCACGTCTTCGGCGATGATCGGGTTGATCTCGACCGCGGTTATGCTCTTTGCGCCAAAGGCTATCGCGGTCGCGACATCAAGGCCGCCCCCCGGGCCGATGATCGCCACCCTGGACTCCGGTTTTAGATTGTAGGCGAGGGCCGAAATGTCATTCTTTAGACGCTCCTGCACGTCTTTTTCACGCCAGTCTTTGGCGATCAGGGTTGCCGCGTCGGAGTCGATCTTGATCGATAGTTCATCATCCAGGTCGCCGTCGACGGTGATCCTCGAAAAAGAGTTCCATTTCGAAAAAAGCAGCTTCTCTTCCTTGTATCCCTTAGAGCTCTGTATTTCGAAAAAGGCGAACGAGAGGTTCAGGCCCAGAAGGGTGAACGAACCGACAGCGACGGCCACAACCGCGAGTCTCAGAGCGACGCTTTGCTTTTGAACAAACGTGAACAAAATCGCCGAAAGCGTGCCGATCGAGGCGATAAAGATGACGACATTTATGGCGCCCAGATAATTGAGTACGGGAATAAGGAGCAAACACCCAAGGGCGGCGCCGGCGAGATCAAATAGATACAAACGGCTGATATCCTTAGCAAACCTCGTTATGCTGAGTGTGACGGCGCAACCAGCGGTAAAAAACGGAAGCGAGGTCGCCGCGTATATGATCAGGAGCCGAAAATAGTTCTCACTTCGATCCGACAGCACAAGCGGGAATTCAAGGATCACATAGAGCGCGAAAATTACTGTAAATGCAAACAGGAGCGACGAGATCGTCAAGTACTTTCCCGTGCGCTCCTCGTTGAGCCTGTCTCTGAACGCATAAACAAAAACACCGCTTACACCGGAACCAAAAAGGGCAACGGAAATTGCCATAAAGGCAAAGTGATAATACATCGTTGCCGAAAACAAGCGGGTCAGCGATAGCTCAAGCATTAAAACTGAAAGGGTGAGTAAGAAGATGCCTGAAAAGACTGGTAGTCGCTTCATAAATGACCTTTTGAATTGATTCCTTGTGTTCGAACCGCGGTGGGCTTTTGAATTGTTGTTAGTGGAATGTCAAAATATTTCCAATTGTGGGGCTGACGCCGGCAGCCCTTTGCGTCCAGTAATTAACGAGCCCATTCTCAATTTGCGAGTGTCAACATTAGCATCAGGTGACTCAAATCTGCAAACACCTGTTTGGGTCGACATCATTCGCTGTAAAATCTGGGACTTTCCGTTGCCGCAGAGCTTCAAGAGGATCGCGGTACGCCCGGGAAGTCAGTCAAATCGGTAACTCGGAGCAATCACCAAAGAATTACCATTTTTAAGAAGTCCTGAAGTGTTTCGGATGAACCGATTGGCAAGCGCAAGAATCTAATTACTATTAGAAGGATTCCGATCACAAGAGCCTGATGTTTTATCTTTCCGAACTTGGCTGCAAATATGAGAAGAAGGGGCAAATAAACCAATTCGGTGCTGATAAGAACCAGTATCGGATTAAAATCTTCAGGTGGCAGAATCGTTCGCCAAAAAAGAATCATTCCCCGGCCAAGTGCGGGCGCCATCATGTAAAAAACGCTGCAAACAAGCCACCATGAATGCTCTTTAACGTCGTGTCTATTGAGAATGCTCTTGGTCACCGCGTAAGCAAACGCAATCATCGAAATTAATTCGACAACAAGAGTTCCGTAGTAAAACGAAACGGGCGGACCAGGTTTACCCGGATCATATGCTGCAGCCAACTTGAGGGGTATATCCAATATGCTCAGTCCAGTAAATATAACTCCGCCCGCCAACAAAAACCCGAAAATTCCCAAGGTCCTGTGATTGACGATTTTCCCGTTTACGGCAAGATAGGGTTGGACGATTACAAGAAGATACCAGAAAGTCACAAGCCAATAGTGAAAGTGAATTTCCCAGGTCTTGCTTGAAACCGATGTCCAATAGAAATTAAATATGCCGATTTGGACGATCACGAACGGAATAATCATCCATAGGTGAAGATTTTTGTACCTGTCCATTCGCAACAGGCTAACATAAGGATTACTTTCCAAACCAGATGCGGTGAGGTATCAGTTCCTTCTTCGCGGGAAAGGTAGAACATAAATCGGGACGGCTTGGTCAACGAGCCTCCCAAAACAAACGGGCGGAGCTACCCGCCAATCGAAGGAAGGGAGCCAAGCTCTGCCGGGTCAGTCATTGCACGTATTCAGGAGCAATTATTGTGCTTTTTCCAAAGCTCCGGATTGTGGCCATCGGGGACACTCTCGCACGGGTCGTTTGAACCGTAACCGCGTAATTCGTTGTACCTTGAAATTTGTTCGACGGACAAAATCCGGCTCGTTTTCAGATGAGCGGCGAGATGAACAAACCGCAGGTTTGCGGTTACAACGGAGATACTGTCGAGACGGCGTTTGAGGCCTTTTTCGGTTATCCGCTTGTTCGAGAATTCTACGTTTAGTTCCTTCTCAAGATCGATCAATTTGACGCCGAGAGGTATCGCCTCTTTTCGCATTTCCTCATAGATCCTTTTTAGCCGGGTCAATTGTTGGTCCGAAAGGTCCATCTTTTCTTTGAGCTCAATGACATGGGCCGGTCCGGGAAAACCGTTCAATTCCGCGGCCTTGGCCAGTCCCCACCCCTCGCCTTTTTGAAGCTGTTCGATATCACTTTCCGAAAGGGTTTTGATTTCCCTGGATTGCTGACCCGCATAGTCGGATCTTTCCTGGGCCTTCAAATCTTTCGAACAATTACCCGCAACCAACACGCAAATCAACGCTAATAAAACTGACACTAATCTACTCATAATTACCTCGCTAAGCTCTCGTATTTATCCGGTCTGCATTTCGGACTACACTCTAGATCCTAGCTGACAAGCTTGATGAACCGGTATGACGCAGGTCATACAGGCCCTAAAATTCTTATTGTATTTTCATCACGAACGATGATCGACTCATTCTCGAGCTTCCTGATTTCCCTGTAAATGGTCTCGTGCGCAATCCCGAGCATGTGAGAGAGATCCTTGAGAGTACAGGGAAGCATGACGATGCCGGTCTTGATGTCGGCGATTTGCAGGAAGTAGCTGAGGATGCGTCCCCGCGCGGAGCGGATTCCCCGCAACTCCAGGTTCGACCGCAACGACTTTACATGAAACGAGAGGAGACGGATGTACGCGATCGCCAAATCGGGTTTGCAACGAAGGGTGTCAAGCACCTTTTCTTTTGGAAACAAAACGAGTCGGGACGGTTTTAAGGCAACCGCGTGGCAGTCATAAAAGTCTGAAAACAAAGACGCCTCCGCGAAACTCTCTTTGGCTTTCGCGTGGTGGATTCCCGTCGTATTGCCATCCAGCGTGTACCTTTCCAACCTGATCTTGCCTTCTTCGACACCAAATATGCCTTCGACAGCGGCACCCTGCACAAAGACAAACTCAGATGCTTTGAAGCTCAAATCGTACGGCGTTATCGAACCGGCAAAAAGTGTTTTGAGATCGACCAATCGCATTATTGAAACCCGTGTTTCCACGATAACACAAGCGGACAAAGCCATTCGTACAACCATGTGCACGAGCCGGCATAAAAATCGAGCAATTCGCGTTTGCGTAGTTTATAATCTCCGTTTGCGTGTTGGCGCTTGTATCGGTGATTGCGGCATAAAGGCTATTTTGAGGTCCGTGGCCAGGTGACAACGAATATGAAAACAGAATCAGCAGAAGCTCAAAAGAGGGCCGTAAAATTCTTGTGCGACATTGTTTGTCTATCCCACTTGAAACTACCGGGCGTTACGTCCTATTCTTGACGCGCTATTCAAACCATAAAGAAGGAGCCGCCCGATGAATCAATACGCCGCGAAAGTGTCCGTTCTTTTCCTGGTCACAATTTTCCTGTCCTTTGCCTGTACGACTGATTCAACCGAAGCCTCGGACGCCGCGGATATGGTCCTCTTCAACGGCAAGATCATTACTGTTGACGAATCCAATCGCGAGGTCCAGGCGATCGCGATCAAGGGCGATAAGATCGTCGCGCTCGGGACAGATGCTGAGATCAAAAGCCGTATCGGTCCGGTGACGAAGACAATCGATCTGAACGGGCAGCTCGCCATCCCGGGTTTTAACGAGGGACACGGTCATTTCATGGGTATCGGTGCTTCCAAAATGATGCTCGATCTGACAAAGCCGAAGAACTGGGATGAGATCGTACAGATGGTGGCCGATGCGGCGAAAGAAGCAAAGCCGGGTGAATGGATCATCGGTCGCGGATGGCATCAGGACAAATGGGACAAGGCGCCGGATCCGGCAGTTGAGGGCCTTCCCGTGCTCGACGGCCTAAGCAAGGTTTCAGCTGACAATCCCGTCATTCTTACTCACGCCAGCGGACACGGTTCATTTGTGAACGCAAAGGCACTTGAGTTGGCCGGTATCGATTCCAAGACCGCTGATCCGCCGGGCGGCGAGATCCTTCGAGATAAAGACGGGCGTCCGACAGGATTCCTGAGAGAAACCGCGCAACGCATTGTGTCGAGCGCCAATAAGGGTCCGTCAACCGACGCTGAACGCCTCGATATTGCACGCAAACAGGCCGAGCTCGCCTCTCGGGAGGTCCTGAGTAAAGGCATCACAACGTTTCACGACGCGGGCTCCGGTTTTGAAACAATTGACCTGTTCAAAAAGCTGGTGGACGAAGGCAAGCTGCCCCTGCGGCTTTGGGTAATGATACGTGCCTCAAACGAGGAACTTGCCGAAAAACTCAAGAATTATCGTGTAATCGGTTATGGCAACAACCACCTGACCGTACGTGCGATCAAGCTCTCAATTGATGGCGCGCTCGGCTCACGCGGCGCGTGGCTCCTCGAACCTTACACGGACGCCCCGAGGTCCAGGGGTCTGAATTTGATCCCGGTTGAGTCGGCAGAAAAGACAGCGGGGCTTGCGATTCAGAACGACTACCAGCTCTGCATACACGCTATCGGTGACCGTGCCAATAAAGAAGTGCTCGATATCTTTGAAGAAACGTTTAAGGCCAATCCGGATAAAAAGGTTCTCCGATGGCGCGTCGAGCATGCCCAGCACCTGAATCCGGCTGATATTCCGCGATTCGGAAAACTCGGCGTCGTGGCTTCCATGCAGGGCGTTCACTGCACATCGGACGCTTCGTGGGTACCGGACAGGCTCGGTGACAAGCGAAGCGAGGAAGGGGCCTACGTCTGGCAAAAACTCATGAAGTCGGGCGCACTTGTCACGAATGGTACGGACGCACCGGTCGAAGATGTTTCGCCGATAGCCTCTTTCTATTCGACCGTATCGCGAAAGCTCAAAGACGGTTCTGTTTTTTATCCGGAACAGCGCATGAGCCGTGTCGAAGCACTGCGTTCGTATACGATCAATGTAGCCAAATCGGGGTTTGAAGAAGAATTGAAGGGATCGCTGGAGGTCGGCAAGCTGGCCGATATTACAATTCTTTCGAAGGACATTATGGCGGTTAAGGAGGATGAGATTCCGACGGCGGAGGTTCTTTACACGATCGTCGGCGGCAAAATCGCGTACCAAAAGGGGTAATTCATTTATCGGTTATTTAGGTCTGTGAAACAAAATCAAGTGTCGCGAGGGACCCCGCGACCGGAGGCGAGGAAATGATCGTGAGCGCCGAAGGGGCGTCACCATAGGTATTCCAGATCGCATGGTACGTTGCTGGGGTCTAAGATCGTAACGTACACGTCTTCAAAGCTGTTTCCGCTCCGCGCGTAGCCACATCCTGTATCCTTTGCAGGCGGATCGCGGGGACGGCCAGACTCATTTACAATTTATCAATCTCCAACGGTCACAATATGTTATGCTTTCGGCATATCTTTTCCACGTTTGGAACGAAGTAGGACGCGCTTTTAGTCAAAGGGCCGTTCAACTTGTTAAAAGACCGCAACAACGGTTAGCGGCTGTGCAGCGAGGTCTTTTCACTCAACGACGAGACCCGACCGGACATGGATTGAATCTTTAATACCCCACTCGCGATAAATCGCTCGACCTACGTACTTTTTATAGGCCTTTCCTTCGGGTAATTTGTCATTCTAAAACAAGCAGCAGGGCGTTAGTCGTTGTCTGCTTTTACCTTGAAACTGGAGACTAAGAAACGATGAAAATGAAGCAAATTTCAATGGCGATTCTGTTGATCGCTTTGAGCGTAGTCGCGGTGGCGGCTGAATGCACCGAGGCGGAAGCCAAGGCTTTTGAGAAATGGGACCACGATTGGAGTAAATATAATGCCGAAGGGAATCGGGCGGAATTAGAAAAGATTTATGCTGATGATTTTGTGGGTATTGGCGGGTTGAGTTTAGGTACCGATAGCAAGAAAACGATCATCGATAATGCTGTAAAGAATGCCGGTTCAAACCCGAACCGTAAATCAACATCCCATAACTACCTGATCACCTGTACGCCGAGCACGGTCACCATCGTGCATCGAAACACCGTCGTCGTAACGACAGACGGCAAAGAATCTACGAGTTGGAGCCGGACGGCCCACGTTCTCGAAAAACGAGGCGGAAACTGGCGGGTCGTCAGCAGTTTTTCCAATGGTGTGGATGGTGATCGCGGCGCAATTTTTAGCATTACACTCGATGGCGATCAGGCTTCCATGAACCGCGATCTGGATTGGCTCAGAAAAAATGTCGCCGACGATTTTGTCGGCATCATCGGAGATGGTGTGGCGTATGACAAACCCCAGATGATCGCATACTTGGAGAACCTATGGAAAACCGACAAATCTAAAGTTAAAACTAATCTCTCGGATATCACGATCCGTGTAGACGGCGATATGGGTATCATCACCGGTGTTCGGCATTCTAAAGGCATCGATAATGACGGCAAACCGGTTGATTCAAAAGCTCGTTTTTCCAGGACGCTTGTTAAAAGAGACGGAAAATGGATGCGGATCGCAGCTACCGATGTCGGGATAAAGGCTGAATGACACAAAGATGGAGCCGGATTTGAACGGATTCACGTCCACAATAGAACAAACAAGGGCGATCACGATGATCGCCTTTTTTTTTGCGCGTGTCCCGTCCTGAAATAAGTTGACACAAAAGCGACTTATGTTCAGGGCGGGACAGATCCACGAATTAGGGCGGCCAAGCGGCCGCCCTTTCCAATTACAAACTACTCGCCCAACCGGGCATATCGTCCTTTGCCCGGCGAGAAATTGGTGCGCCGCGTTTCGCGGATTCCGCTGCTGGTCAACCTGCCTTCGACGATCTCATAACCGAGCAGTGCCAAGATCCTTCCGCGTATGAAAAGCGGCCGCGCGTTTCCATACCAGTCGACGCAGGACGCCTTGCAGTTGTCGTTCGCCTGTCTCGTGTTTTGTGACGCAAGCGCACCGATCTCGCCCAGTTTCAATGACTCGTTCTTTAGGAAAAGCACGGATGCCGAGCCTTCGAACAGGTGTTTGTAACCCGGCCGGCCCTGCTCGGCAATCGGAAGGCCGAGCATCCCTGTATCTTTGCCGGTCGGTTTATAAAAGAAACCGTGGCTCCGGAGTTCGCCCTGGGCCGCGTTCCTGCGAACGTAACCGTTTCTGACGGTGGGCTGGCCACTCAAGCGTATCGGCGAGAAATAAAGATCGCTTCCGCGCGTTCCGACGACAACTGCGTCTTTTCCGAGTGCTTCGATCCGGTCGACGCTATGCTCGAGTGGCAGCTCGAAGTTTTCGCCGGTGTACCAACGGACCGCGTAAACGGGCGAACCGCCTTTCTTGTTTTGATAGCCCCAGCTGTTGCCGCTGCCGTAAAGCAGATAATCGCCGACAAACCTGTTCTGAACTGTGTATCCTTCTGCGGTCGGCAGGATTCGGTAATTCCAGTTGGTTGCGCTCCGCGTACCGTCGGAAAAACTCCACAAGGGAATTCGTAGAAGCGCCGTGTCGCCGGTCGAGGTTTCCGAACGCCACATCGCTTCGCCACCGCCCGTGGATCGGACGAGAACGTTCAGGTGTTCGTCATTGCTTTCGAGAAAGGAGAATTGATCGACCGGGCTTCCCGAGACGCCGAGTGCCTGGGGTGCGCCGCCGTCGAGAGGCATCTTATAGAGGATCGAGCGCGTTTTTCTTTCCTTGCCTCGCCGATTCCAGTCCGATGTCCAGACATAGACCGATGTCGGCGATACATAGAACACACGTCCCGCCGGACCTATAACACCCGTGCCTTCGCATTCTAAGTCGCCGTTCGCGAGATCGCATATCGTCACAGTGTGAAGCGCAAGCCCGTAGCTGTCGTTGATCTCGCCCACTGGGCGATAGACCTTCGTCGCCGAGACGATCCTTTGAAACTCCTTGTCGGTCGCGCCCTTTCGCCATTTTCGGATCGCCGGGAATTGCGCCGTCGGGTCATTCGGATTTATCCACAAGTACTGCGGTGTGTAAAAGATCAGTTTGCCTTTGATCAAACGGCTGGCGTAGTTTCGTGACGAATAATAGTCATTCGAACGCAGGTGGTAGGTTGATCGATACTCCAGATTCCCGAGTTCGTCGATATTGAACAGACCGATTTCCGTCCCGCCGCGTGCATAGCTGTAACCGATAACAGCGATCGTGTTTGCGGATACGAGCATCTCGTCATACCAGGTTCCGCCGGGATCGGCATCGGGCGGAAACGCGTCGATAACAGAAACGGGCCGCAGGCTGCCGCCGCCAATTCCAACCGTAAAGAGCCGTCCGCGCCGAAGTATGATCAGATGATTTCCGTGCAGTTTTACGATACCGCCCTCGTCGACACCCGCGTGCTGTGTATTCGTGACTGACTGACCGTCCATCTCAGATTTGCTTGCCTCCGCGGCCGAATCCGACGTCGGTGCCGCTGAATTGGAACTCATCGCGAAATTCTCTTCGCGGCGTACCGCGGCGTTTTTTGCAAACTCCCGCAGGAACTCATCAAGTTCATTTTTCGAGGCGAAAGCCTTTAAGGTCTTGCCCGGCTTGCCGTTTGACGAAACAAGTTCCGGGCCGCTTTCAAGCGCGACGGCGGGAAGCTCCAGGAAATGCCCGTTGAACATAAGTGCGGAAACGGTTAATGCGAGCATCATGATCGCGCCGACGAACAAAAGGTTTTTCATATCAATTCCCTCTCACGAAAAATCGTTCTAAACGTCTTTTCAGACTCCATATCTAGAATGAGCAGGCCTGACTAAACTTGCAGAATTTTTTCATTGCGGGCAGAAATCATGGTACGATTTTAATGGTCGCACCTCTGTCACACTTGATGATTGATCCTTCCTGAGCCACTCCGAAAGGCTAACAGATCAATTGGCTCCCCGAAATTGTGCGATCCGCAGTCAGCTCTGACCGCCAAACGCTTGGCCTAGTGTTTGCAGGTAATCTACATCGGGTAGTCCCAAGGATGTTCGGCGAGGCCCGTAACATCCCTGTTTTGAATCGGTTATGCTTAATTGTGCGTTGAGTGATCGTGTCAAAGGATCGGTCAGATTGACGCTTACGATTATTTTGATCGATCTATATCACCGAACTGACCGAAAAAAATGGCAGCAAGAACCGACTTTTTTTGTCACCGTAGACTGGACCGGTAAATTTGGAGCCGGAAGGTACCATTGAGAATGTTGACTGACGAGGTCCAATCTCTTCCTCTTATCAAAATGGAAAAAGACAATGAATGAAATAAACACCCACGAAATCTCAACACAGTCCCGGACACTTTTTGAAAAATTGCGCGAAGAGGCACTGGACCTCGAAATGGTCGACAAGTTCCTGTCCTCGGTCGAGCAAAAAAACCGCCTTGTTTCAGGTATGCTGTTTGACAACGGCCGACTGCACGAAGCCCTTTTCAAGCTTGCGGCCGGGCATTCTTCCGGCGATGACAGCGAAATTGAAGAGGCTGAACTGATCGCCGAAAGCGAGTTGGCCTCGTGGCGGGAGACCCTTGAGCTTCGAAACGATATGATCGAGACCTATCATATCCGCAGGTTTCACGATTATACTAAAGCGCCGCTGGATATTAGCCTTCTGATATCCTTGGCGAGAGTCTTCCGTTCGCTGCCCTACTCTGAGTCAAACCAAAGCAAATACGATCTGGTAGTGACGCGGCTTTTCACAAAAGGAGACGTCGAGTCGAAGCGAATGCTTCGCGTCCCGCGAGCGAAAATCGGCGAGGCATTAAAAGCTATCTTCCCAGACCAACCGTCGAAGCACCCCGATCGGCCGGTTGAAGGAGTCATTGAATATTTTGATGAATTCATCGCCAGTCTCAAAAATCTTGGAGATTTTGAAGAATTTATCGAAACAGATTCCTTTGAGGCGCTGCGCCGATACAAGAGAGACCTCGGGGAATTGTTTTTCCATCCGGACGTAAGCGCGGCCGCGATCGAATGCAACGTGACCATAGGTAACGTGTTTAGCGGTCTTATAAACCATGATAACGGACCTCTATACGAGCTGATCAACAATAAATTTGATTTCGCCGGCGTGTTTCACGATGTTTCCCCGTCAGCGAAGACAAAGCTTTGGGATGAATTCGATCTTGACCAACCTGACGATGAAAGCTCATTTGGTAGTCCGGACCGCGAAAAGATCAAAGAACTCCTTGAAATTATCGGGTCGGACCATTTTACCGCTTCAGGCGAAAAAGGATGTGATCCGGAATCCGAATCGGACCGGCTTGAAAAATCAGCGAGCGATCTGGTAAACGAGTTTCTCTTAAAGCTAAGTGTCGCTAATCCGGACTTCAAGGTGATCCGCAGTGAATTGGATCATTTCGGGGTCCTGCAGTCTGTCGATCTGGAATATATCCTCGGGGGAAAATTGGAGGCCGTAACCGAACTCTGCAAGAGCGTTTTGGCGCTTATTATTTGGACCGAAGAACTGTGTGCCTACAATCTTGAGGACATGGATCACCTTTCGGAAAACGCCAAATCACAGGCGGCGACGCTGATTCAGTTATCCGAGCGGTATCAGCAAGAGCTTCAAGAGGCAGTGAACCGAAATGGGTATCACGAACAAATCAGGCTTCTAACAGTTTCCAACAGATTGCTTGCCTCCCATTTGGATCTCAAGAAAATGCTTGTGCAGCATACGCAGATGCGTCTCGAGGTGTTCGAAGATCCGCCGCAAGCTCGGCCCTAGTACTATTTTTACGAAATCTGAATAGAATCCTTCACCACCTGGCGAGGAGCAATGAACCGTGCCACAACGCACGTTCCCAACCCGTGAGGTGGATAGCGGCAACTGTTTAGATCAGGTTGATTCCTTCGCGCCGGCAAATATCATTGATTTTTTGTCTCAACATAGCGGCATCCGACCAGAGAATGATAGGATCTGCAGACGCTGTGAATAGGTCCATCGAGCGGATGCTTCTACTGCTAGAATTCGGACCATTGAGTCAGATCCGCTTGCGTTAATTCCTTCAGGCTGGCGCCGCCCCCCGGTGCATCTGATTCCGAAAATCCCGAAACCACGACAGTTTTTTCGACATTTCGTCGATGTTTTACGTCAAAATCGAGCAATAATTCGACACCCGTAAGGTTTTTCTTGACAAGAATATGCGGTGCGAAGTAACTTTCGACGAACCGATTGTTCAAAGAAGGCCCTGCCTTCGAGTGTCGCACTGTCAGCCGGCCCGACACATATCCGAGAAGCGACGAGTTCGAGCGGCCGCCCTCTGGAACGCAGCACGCGCCGCTTTTTTGAACCGCGTTTGGGATATGACCTAAGCGGCGTTCGAATACACACCGGCGATTCAGCCGCGAAATCTGCAAGGGCGATTGATGCAAAGGCATACACCCTTGGAAGAGACATCGTCTTTGGCAGCGGCGAGTACAATCCTCATTCAAGGGTGGGAAAGACTCTGCTTGCGCATGAACTCGCGCATACGATTCAGAAGGGCTCATACACCGGTAAGATTCATCGCACCCCCGCGGGTTGTACAGATGCGGTACCGGATGGCGAACAGCTTTACGGGGGCAGCGAGAGTTTAGGTCGGAGAGGAGTTTTTCTTAAAGACCAGGCGGGCTCGACGGATATTTCGACGCTCAGTAGTTTCACGTCGATTGGACTGCGGGCTCATAAAGACCTGGTCAGTCAGCTTAGGGAGCATAAGATCGGTTTCGACATGGATAATCCGCAGGACCCGCAGGAGTGTGCTTCGGGAAGGGGCTTCAGATTTTTGTATCCGGGAGGTAACGCATTGGGGCTGGAGGCGGTCGAGCTTTGCGAAAAAGGCGAATTCGTTTACTTCAGGTTCTTTTGCAGGAACCAATCGTCGGCCGAAAAATGTTCGGAGATGACTCCGCAGCAGATGTTGGATTCAGGTCTGATCGATCGTGCGGCAAGTGAAAGGCAAATGAGTGAGCTGGTGAAGGGTATTCATGGGAGCGCAGCGGGCAGAAATACGACCGCGATAGTAATGGCATGCGATGCTGACGAAAACGTTTTCTATTTTCAGGCGGCTTCAAGCGCGCCCGGTCAGATGCCAAAGGCGGTTCGCGAAAGAGCCCAGGCGTTGGGGGTGTTGGTCACCGATAGCCAGCAGACGCAACTTGCTTCAAAACTGGTCAAAACTGCGGATGGAAAAGAAACGCTGCGGGCAAAGTTTGGTGATGAATCAGATCAGATCCTGCTGGATTTGAATAGCAGTGACACCCCGACAAAGGAAGCCGCACAGTTAAAAGTGTACGAGGCATTCGGCGAATACCCCAATCTTCATGCCGAAAGAGAAGCGATTTGGGCGATCGGGGACAGAGGGGATAAACCCGTATTTGTGATGCCCTCAAGGGAGGCGTGTCCGGTTTGTCTACAGTTTATTTCGGAGCGCGATGTGATCCTTTTGGGCGGACAGCTCGCAGCTCTCAGTGTGAGTACTTCTCTCTGTGCTATAAATAATGATTATGAATAAGCTGAAACCCGTCCTGATGCTGTTTGCGCTGTTTTTTGCGTTGAACCCCGCCTTCAATGCGCAACAGGCAACCGAAAAGGCCGTCCCGGTGTTTGTCGATGGCGAGGCTCAGGTCGTGCCCGGTTTTGAAGATCCTCAGAAATGGATGCGCCACGATCTATGGGTCGAAACCGAGTTCGACACTGATGGCGACGGAAAGCGGGACCGTATGCATGTCGCCGTTACGCGGCCTTTGCAAACCGAGACCGAGGGCCTAAAACTTCCCGTGATTTACGTTACGAGTCCTTATTTCGCCGGTACGGCCGAATTTGTCGAGGGTCTCTTTTGGAGCGTCCGTCACAATCTGGGCGAAATGGCCCCCCGAGAATACATCCGGAAGTCCGGCGCAGGGGTCAGCGTCCTGTCATCTCGCAGTCTCACATAAAACAGTGGTTGCCGAGAGGCTTTATCATTGTGCACTCGTCATCGCCCGGTACAGGTCTTTCGCAGGGCGCCCCGACGGTCGGCGGGGACAATGAGTCGCTTGCACCAAAAGCGGTGATCGAATGGCTGACCGGTAAGGCCAACGGATACGTCTCACCCGACGGCGATGAGAAGGTGACGGCATTCTGGTCGACCGGAAAAGTGGGCATGACCGGCACGTCATACAACGGAACCCTGCCCGTCGCAGCCGCAACGACCGGCGTGAAGGGTCTCGAGGCGATCATTCCCGTCGCTCCCAATACTTCTTATTATCATTACTACCGCTCGTATGGGCTCGTCCGAAACCCGGGCGGCTATCCCGGCGAGGATATCGATGTCCTCTACGATTTCATTCACTCCGGCGACGAGTCAAAACGGGCTCGCAACAACGCCGTCGTGCGGGACAAGGAAATGGCGAATGGTATGGACCGCATCACCGGCGATTACAATGATTTCTGGGCGGGGCGGGATTATTTGAACGACATCGGCCCGATGAAAGCCGCCTTGCTGATGTCTCACGGCTTTAACGATTGGAACGTGATGCCGGAACACAGTTATAGAATTTACGAAGCTGCCAAAGCAAAGGGTCTTCCGGTACAGATCTATTACCACCAGAACGGGCACGGCGGCCCGCCTCCAATGAAGCTCATGAACCGATGGTTTACCCGTTACCTACACGGGGTTCAGAACGGCGTTGAAAACGATCCGAGAGCATGGATCGTGCGCGAAAACGACAAACCCGACGAACCGACCTCGTACCCGGATTATCCGAATCCGGGCGCTTCCGATGTGACCTTTTATCTTTCAGCCGGCGCGCCGGGAGCGGGAAAGCTCAGGCCTGAACCTTCGGCCAAACAGGGCACCGAAAAACTGATCGATAATTTCTCGTTCTCAGGTTCGACGCTGGCCGAGGCCGAGTTCACCGATCATCGCCTGATCTATCTGACACCGGCACTCGCGGAACCGCTGCATATTTCGGGTAAGCCAAGAATCAAGATAAAACTGGCCAGCAGCAAACCCGCCGCCAATCTTTCAGTTTGGCTGGTGTCGCTGCCCTGGAACCGCGGTCGCAATACAAAGATCACCGACAATATCATTACCCGCGGTTGGGCCGATCCTCAAAACCACCGGTCCCTGCGCGAGAGCGCACCGCTCGTGCCCGGAAGGTTTTACGAAATGTCGTTCGAGCTCCAGCCGGATGACCAGTTGATCCGCGCGGGTCAACAGATTGGTCTTATGATTTTTTCAAGCGACAGGGAATTCACACTTCACCCGGACCCGGGAACTGTGCTGACGGTGGATTTGGATGGTACGAGTCTGACGCTTCCGGTGGTCGGCGGCAGAGATGCGTTTAAGACTGTTGCTGATTAAGAGGGTTCGAAAGGGCAAGTCGAGGAAAAGCGGATCCAAAAACTTAGTGCGAATTGCTTCGCGTAGGTAGGCAAAGTTATGAAAATGAATCGTCGCGATTTTCTGGTAACCAGTTCGGCCGCGGGGTTGATAACGCAAACCGGAATTCCCGCTTTCGCCGGAACGGGTGAGAAGTCGTTTCCCAAAGACAGAAAAGTATCGGTTTTTACGACCGCAAAGGATACCGAATACCGGATCTCTCCGACCGGCAGCCTCGAGTTCAAACCGCTCCCCCAGCCACTGGAAACTCAGTTCTGTGTTTTTGTCGAACCGAAAAGAACGTTCCAGACGTTTCTCGGGATCGGCAGCGCCCTGACGGATTCTTCCGCCGAAACATACGCGAAGATCCCGAAAAAGAAACAAGAAGAGTTCCTGAAGGCTTTCTTTGATAAAAAGAAGGGGATAGGTTACACGCTGGCCCGGACCAATATTCACAGCTGCGATTTCTCAAGCGCAAGCTACACATACGTCGACGAGGGCGATGGGGACCTAAAGACCTTCGATATTAAACACGACCGCCACTACCGCATACCGTTCATCAAAAAAGCGATCCGGGCGGCCGGCGGCAATTTGACGATGTATGCCTCTCCGTGGAGCCCGCCCGCCTTTATGAAGACCACAAATACTATGCTCAAGGGCGGCAAATTGAAGCCCGAGTTTGCACAGTCGTGGGCAAATTATTTTGTCAGGTTCATAACGGCATATGAAAAGGAAGGGATTCCGATGTGGGGACTCACGATTCAAAACGAACCGATGGCGACCCAGACTTGGGAGTCATGTATTTATACAGCTGAAGAGGAGAGAGACTTCCTCAAAAACCATCTCGGACCGACACTTGCGAAGGCGGGACTCGGAGACAAGAAGATCATCGTCTGGGACCACAACCGCGACCTGATCTATCAGAGAGTGAACACGATCCTGAGTGATCCGGATGCCGCAAAATATGTTTGGGGAGTCGGTTTTCACTGGTACGAACCCTGGACCGGCGGTGAGATGATGTTTGACAACGTAAAACTCGTCAACCAGACATTCCAGGACAAGCAACTTATATTTACAGAAGGCTGCGTGGACAGTTTCGACGCATCCAGACTGGAAAGCTGGAACCTGGGCGAACGCTACGGTTATTCGATGATCAACGATTTCAACTCCGGCACGGTCGCCTGGACGGACTGGAACATCCTCCTCGACGAAACCGGCGGGCCGAACCATGTCGGCAATTTCTGCTTCGCGCCGGTCCACGCGGATACAGCGAAGGGCGAGCTTATTTACACGAACTCTTATTATTACATCGGCCATTTCTCGAAATTCATCAGGCCGGGTGCTAAGAAGATCGCCTGTGCGCCAAGCCGCAGCGCCCTCCTCGCGACCGCCTTCCAGAACCCGGACGGGACGCTTGCCGTGGTCGTGATGAACAAGGGCGAAAAGGAAATCGATTTTTATCTGTGGATTGACGGGCAGGCCGCAGAAGTCCGGATACCCCCGCGTTCTA
>Ga0224512_10002034_pt1 | contig 18853 bp, 18 predicted proteins | sample SF_May12_sed_USG_4_FD_169103 | JGI IMG/M metagenome (GOLD analysis project Ga0224512, IMG submission 169103) | Sediment microbial communities from San Francisco Bay, California, United States - SF_May12_sed_USGS_13 | ecosystem: Environmental > Aquatic > Marine > Sediment | place: USA... | reverse complement strand
TGGAGATCGGAGAGCAATCCAGCGTCTGGTATCACACCGTCATCCGGGGGGACATCCACCGCATCCGGATCGGGCAACGGACCAACGTGCAGGACCACAGCACCCTGCACGTCACAAGGAGGGACCCGCTTGATGTGGGGAACGAGGTCACCATCGGGCACGGGGCCGTGGTGCACGGTTGCACGGTGGAAGACCTCTGTCTCATCGGGATCGGGGCGGTCGTGCTGGACGGAGCGGTCATCGGGAGGGGAAGCGTGATCGGAGCGGGGGCCGTCGTGCCCCCCGGGACCGCCATCCCGCCGCACTCCCTCGTGCTGGGAGTCCCGGGGAAAGTGGTGAAGAATCTCGGCCCGGGCTCGGAGGAAGGAAATCGGGTCACCGCGGACGGCTACGTGGAGTTGGCCCGGGCCTACCGGAAAGGATAAGGGGGACCGCGATGGGGGGCGGGGGAGACCCGGGAGCAGCGTGCATCGAAGGCGCTGGAAAAACCACCGTCCATTGGGTCGATCGCTCCCATCGTGAAGCATTTATCGGCTTGGGAGCAGCCACCGGAGGAAACGGGCGCGGTCCTTTGTGAACCCACACATGATCTGCTTCCTGGGGGTAGTCTTTTTTTTCTTGACAAAGGGAATTTGTCTCAGTACGATTTAAACCGGCTGGCCGGTTTTTATTGATTCGATCTGAAGATCCTGGATGACAGCATCGGGGAGAACCGCTTCTGTTGTATTTGTAATATTTCGTTGTCTTTTCAATATATTTCTATGATTTTTCGTGGCAGGAAAAAAAGCCTGGTTGCATTATTATGCAACAATAAAGCCGGCCGGCCGGTTTTTTATTAAGGAAATTTCATCTGGGCAGGATCTTATGGAAACGATCGTGAAAGAACTGAACGAGAAGGAATTGGCGAGAAAGCATGCCATCGGAAGAGCCGCCGCAAAGTTATTTGATGAGAAGGGATATCTGGAAACAAGCTTGAAGGATATCTCCGTCGAAGCCAAATTAAGCAAGGGAGGCATCTATTATTATTTCTCCAACAAGCATGAAATCCTAAACTTTATTCTTGACTCTTATATGGATCATCTTCTTGAAGGGTTGGAGGAGGAATTAAAACCTATAGATAATGCTTCTTCTAAAATCCAGTTCATTATGCATAGGCATTTAATGCTTTATAACAATAAAGTCCCTGAAGCCAAAGCAATACTCCTTGACGCGCATAATCTCCCATCGGAATACTTCGCGGCCATTGCAGTAAAACAAAAGAAGTACGCCCAAATACTGGCCGATGTCCTGTCCGAATATTTTGACGGCAAAATGCCGATGGTCAAATTGAAAGCCGTCAGTTACATCCTTTTCGGAATGTGCAATTCGATCATGCATTGGCACGACCCCGATGGGCCAATCAAGCTGGATGAACTATCCGACATCTGCTTCACCATTTTTTCGAAAGGCGCAATCCACTATAAATCCGAATAGCCGCCGCCTATGGGAGATCTCCTCATGGAGAACAAGGAAAAGTTTTTGGAAATTCTCTACTTGATGGTGAAGATCCGCCGGGTGGAGGAGCGCATCGACAACCTGTTCGCCCAAGGAAAAATACCGGGGTTCCTCCATGTAAGCATCGGGCAGGAGGCGATCGCGGCGGGCGTCTGCTCCTGCCTGGATGCGGAAGATTCCATTCTTACCACCCACAGAGGACATGGGCAGGCGCTGGCCAAGGGGATGGATCTGAACCGCTTCATGGCAGAGATCTACGGCCGGAAGGACGGTTGCTGCAAAGGGAAGTCCGGCTCCATGCATATCGCCTCGAAGGAAGACGGCGTGGTCGGTTCGAATGGGATCGTGGGGGGAGGCCTTCCAATCTCTCTGGGAACGGCCTTTGCCTCGATGTACCGGGGAGAGAAGAACGTCACGGTCTGCTTCTTCGGCGACGGCGCTTCCAATCAAGGGACATTCCACGAAGCCCTGAACCTGGCCGCGCTGTGGAACCTTCCGATTGTCTTCTGCTGTGAAAACAACGGGTGGGCGCAATTCACCTCCCAGAAACGGTACATGAAGCTGGAAAACATCAGCAAGAGAGCGGAAGCGTACGGCATGCCGGGGGTGACGGTGGACGGGAGCGACGTTTTGACGGTCCGCGGGGAGGCGGAAAAGGCGGTGGCCAGGGCCCGGGCGGGCGAGGGGCCCACTCTGCTGGAATGCAAGACCCGTCGATGGGCCGGCCACTACGTGGGAGACCCGCAGAAGTACCGGTCGCCGGACGACACCAGGGAAGCGAAGGAGCACGACCCCATTGCCAGGTTCGCAGCTTTCCTGATGGAGTCGAAATACATCGGCCCGGCCCACATGGATGCGCTCGAGACAAAGGTCAAGTCGGAGATCGATGAAGCCGTCGCGTTTGCGGAGGGCAGCCCGGTCGCGGCCGCCGACGAGCTCTTCACCGACGTTTACGCATGATGGCGCCGCCTGGATCCGCAGGGGCGCAACAGGACAGAACCGGGGAGAAACCTGACATGAGGGAGATACGGTACATCAAGGCCATCACGGAAGCCTTGAGCGAGGAGATGGCCAGGGACGAGGACGTTTTCATCATCGGGGAGGATGTAGGAGGACCCGGCGGTGCGTTCGGCGCCACAAGGGGGCTCCTGGAGACGTTTGGGGACCGCCGCGTAAAGGATACACCGATCAGCGAATCGGCCATCGTGGGGCTGGCCACCGGCGCCGCGATCTCGGGCCTGCGCCCCGTCGCCGAGATCATGTTCGCCGACTTCCTCGCGGTCTGCATGGATCAGATCGTCAACCAGATGGCGAAGACGAGGTACATGTTCGGGGGAATGTACACGATGCCCGTGGTCATCCGGACATCGTGCGGAGGCGGCCTGAACGCCGGTCCCCAGCATTCCCAATGCCTGGAGGCCTGGTTCGCCCACGTGCCCGGATTGAAGGTCGTGATGCCTTCCACGCCCTACGACGTAAAGGGACTGCTCAAGTCGGCGATCCGGGACGACAATCCTGTCCTCTTCTTCGAACACAAGGCCCTTTATGCGATGAAGGGGGAGATCCCCGACGGCGAGTACCTCGTCCCGATCGGGAAGGCGGACGTGAAACGACCCGGCAAGGATGTATCCGTCGTCGCCACGTCCCGGATGGTCCATCAGGCGCTGGAGGCGGCGAAGGTCCTGTCGGGTGAAGGAATCGACACGGAGGTGATCGATCTGCGGACGATCAGCCCACTGGACAAGGAGACGATCCTTCAGTCCGTCGAAAAAACCTCGAGGCTTGTAATCGCCCACGAGGCGGTCAAGGCGTTCGGTATCGGCGCCGAGATCGCAGCGATGGTGTGCGAGGAGATGATCGACCGGCTGGATGCCCCGGTCACGAGGGTTGGCGCTCCGTTCGTGCCGACGCCGTTCAACCTGGAAAACCTGTACCTGCCGAATGCCGGGGACGTGGCCGCGGCGGTCAGAAACGTCATGGAGTTCTAAGGAAGGCGATCATGGCAACCCCGGTGCTGATGCCGAAGATCGGCCTGACGATGACGGAAGGCATGGTCATTGAGTGGAAAAAGAAGGAAGGGGAGTGGGTGGACAAGGGCGAGGTTCTGTTCGTCGTGGAGACGGAAAAGGTAGCCTTCGAAGTGGAAGCCGCTCAATCGGGATTTCTCGCCAGAATCCTTGTCCAGGTGGATGAGACCGTCCCCGTCGGGGAAGTAATCGGCCTGCTGACGGAGAAGGAAGGGGAGAAGGTGGAGTGGACGGGAAAGACGCCCGAGGTGATCCCCGAGGACAGGAAGAGCGGGCCCCCGGAGGCCGGAACGGACCGCGGGAAGAAGATCAGGGCGACACCGATGGCCAGAAGGCTTGCAAAGGAACGTGGGCTCGATCTGGAATCCCTGTCCTCCTCCGGTATCGGGGGAAGAATTCGGATGGCGGATCTCGAGTCGACGGCGGGGACGGATGCGGCTACGCAAGGCCCCCCCGAGGCGGCGGGAAGGCTGGTAAAGCCGTCCGGGATGCGAAAGATCATCGCGGAAAAAATGATGGCGGGGAAGAGAGACACGGCCCACACCTACATGGTCGCTTCCATCGACGCAACAAGGATCCTGGAGGCGAGGGAAACGCTCGCGCCGGCTGTGGAGAAGGAGACCGGCGTCCGTCTCACGTTCACCGATGTCCTGATGAAGATCACGGCCGAGGCGATTGCCTCCCACCCGATCATCAACACCCGTTGGACGCCGGAAGGAATCCTCTTTTTCGACGTCATCCACATGGGGATGGCGATGGCCCTCGACGAGGGGCTCATCGTACCGGTCATCCGGGATATCGGCAGCAAACCGGTTTCCGAGATCGCCAGGACCCGAGCGGTGATCGTGGAACGGGGCAGAGCCGGCAAGTTGACCCCCGATGACATGAAGGGAAGCACCTTCACGGTGTCGTCGTTGGGGATGTACGGCGTGGAGGAGTTCACGGCGATCATCAATGTGCCGGAAAGCGCCATTCTCGCCGTAGGAGCCGTCCTGGAAAAGCCCGTGGTGGTCACCAAGGAGATCGTGGTGCGTCCCGTGATGAAGTTGACGCTGAGCTACGACCACCGGGTGATTGACGGCGCGAAGGCCGCGGAGTTCATGAAGACGTTGCGGGAGCGTATGGAAAACCCCTCCTCGGTTGTCCTGTAGGGGATCGGAATGGGGAGTTTCATGCAGGAGATGACCAGGCCAGGCAACGGACCGATCCTCCGGTGCGAAAGCGTTGGCCTGACCTTCGGGAGCGTCAACGCTCTCTCGAACATGTCCTTCGACGTCAAGAAGGGGGAGATCCTCAGCATCATCGGACCCAACGGGGCGGGGAAGACGAGCGTCATCAATACGATCACGGGGTTCTACCGTCCGACGCGAGGCCAGATCTACTTCAAGGACCGGATCATCTCCGGCCTTCCCCCCCACAAGGTCTGCGCGCAAGGAATCTCCAGAACGTTCCAGAACATCGAGCTGTTCAGCGGGTTGACCGTCCTCGAGAACCTTCTCGCGGCGCGACATATCTATCTGAAGAGCAACATATTGTCCTGTTCGCTGTACTACGGGTTCGCCCAGCGGGAGGAGATCGAGGCAAGAAGGATCGTCGAGGACATCATCGACTTCCTGGAGATGGAGGCGATCCGGAAACAGGAGGTCGGGGTCCTCCCGTACGGGCAGCGGAAGAGGGTGGAGCTGGGACGAGCGCTCGCCCTGGAGCCGGAGGTCATCCTTCTGGACGAACCGACGGCGGGGATGAATGTGGAAGAGAAAGAAGACATGGTGAGGTTCGTCCTGGATGTCAACGAAGAGAGGGGGACGACCATCGTTCTCATCGAGCACGATATGGACATCGTCATGGACATATCGGACCGGATCATCGTCTTTGATTTCGGCGTCAAGATCGCCGAGGGATTGCCTGAGGAGATCAAGGCGAACAAGCGGGTCGTGAAGGCCTATTTGGGGGAGAAGTGACCGGTTCTCCAGGAGGGGTAAAGGTGTCGGAGCAGGACACCTACCCGAAACTGCTGCTGAAAAACCACAGGTTGCTGGGAGATCACGTGGCTCTGCGGAAGAAGGACCGCGGGATCTGGAAGAGCTACGCCTGGAAGGACTGCTACGAGCAGGTGAATCTGCTGTGCCTCGGGTTGGTGGACCTGGGCCTTTCGCCGGGCGACAAGGTGTCGCTGATCGGGGATGACGAACCGGAAGGGTTCTGGGCGGAAGCGGCCATCCAGGCGGCGGGAGCGGTGGTGGTGGCAATGTGGAGCGATTCCATCCCTTCCGAAATCGCCTATATCATCGAGCACTCCGATTCGAAGTTCGTCATAGCGGAAGACCAGGAGCAGGTGGACAAGCTGCTCGAAATCAAGGACTCCATTCCCGGCGTGCAGAAGGTCATCTACTGGGACCGGAAGGGGATGCGGAAGTATGACGATCCCATCCTGCTCAGCTATGACGAAGTCAAAGACATCGGGAACCGGTACGCCGAAGCCCATCCCGATGCGTTCGAGGCACTGGTCGCCAGAACCCGGGGGACGGATGCCGCCCAGATTTCGTACACATCGGGAACGACCAGTCTGCCGAAAGGCGCCGTAATCACGCACAACGCGATCATGGCGTCGGCAAGGCGAATGCAGGAGATCGGCCCTGTCGAACAAGGAGAGGATGTCATCACCACGCTGGCATCCGCCTCGGTGTTCCACTCCTGGTTTTCCGGATACAGCTACATGCAGGGAGTGGTCATCAATTTTCCCGAAGAGCCCGAAACCCTGATGCACGATTACCGGGAGATTTCCCCCCGGTTTCTGCTGATCACGCCGCGTCAGTGGGAAAGCCTCTCCTCGATGACGCAGACACGGATCAACGATGCGGGCTTCCTGAAAAGGACCGTGTACAACCTGTTTCTTCCCGTCGGCTACAAGGTGGTCGATTTCCGCTCCGCCAAGAAGAAGGTGCCGCTTGTTTGGAAGTGGCTATACAAGGCGGGGGACCTGCTGGTGTTCGCCCCGCTGCGGGACAAGCTTGGGCTGACGAAGACCAAGTATCCCTTCACGGGAAGCGCGTTTCTGAGCCCTGACTTCTTCCGGTTCTACCAGGCGATCGGCGTCAATCTCCGGCAGATCTACGGCAGCACGGAAGCGGGCGTCGTGAGCATGCACTACGAGAATGATATCGACAACGACAGCGTGGGGACCCTGTGCAACGGAGCAGAGGTCAAGATATCCGATGGCCAGGAAATCCTGATAAAAGGCAAAAGCATTTTCTCGGAGTACTACAAGAATGAAGAGAAAACCGGCCAGGCGATCAGGAACGGATGGTTCCATACCGGGGACGCGGGCCATATCAACGAACGCAACCATCTCTATTACTTGGACAGGATCGACAATCTGGACGAGCTCAGCAACGGGCACAATTACGCTCCGGCGTACATCGAAGGGAAGCTCAAGTTCAGCAGATTTATTCAGGACGTAATGGTCATCGGCGGCAAGACCAGGGACTACCTGTCGGTCATCATCAACATCGATTTCGAAAGCATCGGGAAGTGGGCGGAAGCCAACCGGATTACCTACACCACCTTCGTGGATCTCTCGCAAAAGGAGGAAGTGGGAAACATCATCAAAACGGACCTGAACCGGGTCAACAATACCCTTCCCGCGGAGGCGAAAGTGAGGAAGTTTGTCCTGCTGCACAAGGAGTTCGACGCGGACGAAGGGGAGTTGACACGAACGAGGAAGCTGAAGAGGCAGTTCCTGCAAACCCGGTACAAGGATCTGATCGATGGCATATACGACGGCAAGGCGGAAATTCCGGTGGTCACCGAGGTCAAGTACAGGGACGGGAGGAAAGGGACGGTAGAAACAAATCTAAAAATACGATCCGTGACGGAATAGACAGCCCCCCGCGGTGGGGGAGAAGGAATACAGGACGTGCTGAAACTGAACAACGTGGAAGTAAAGTATGCCGGAGTGATCCTGGTGTTGCGGGGTGTTTCCCTCGAGATTCCCGAAGGAACGATCGTTTCCCTGTTGGGAAGCAACGGCGCCGGGAAAACGACCACCCTGAAAGCCATTTCCGGATTGCTTCGCACGGAGCTCGGGGAGGTCACCGCCGGCAGCATTGAATATGAGGGACGACGGATCGACAAACTGGACCCGGAGCAGATCGCCAAGATGGGCATCATCCAGGTCATGGAAAACCGGCGGGTTCTGGAACATCTGACCGTCGAGGAAAACCTCCGGCTCGGGGGATATATCCGGAAGAACAACAACGTCCGGAAAGACCTGGACATGGTTTACGACTACTTCCCCAGCCTGAGGAGCCTCCGCAACTCGACCAGCGGGTACCTGTCCGGAGGGGAACAGCAGATGGTGGTCATGGGCCGGGCCATGATGGCCCATCCGAAAATCCTGCTGCTTGACGAGCCGTCGATGGGGCTCGCTCCATTGATCCTTGACGAGATATTGGAAATCATCAGGAGGTTCAACGCGGAAGAAAAAAGCACCATTCTTCTCGTGGAACAGAACGCCAGGACCGCCCTCGGCATCAGCGAATTCTCCTATGTCATGGAGAACGGCCGGGTTGTCCTCGACGGACCTTCTTCCAAGCTGGCGGAAAACGAGGACATCAAGGAGTTTTACATGGGACTCAGCCGGCTCGGAGAGAAGAAGAGCTACCGGCAGGTGAAGACCTACAAGAGAAGAAAGAGATGGCTGTGAGGCAGGAACACCCGGAATTTTCTGGGAGGTAGGTCCATGGAGTTTTTCGGGTTGCTGGTGATCTCGGGGATGATGAACGGGGCGATCTACGGCCTGGTGGCCCTGGGGTTCGTCCTGATCTACAAGTCCTCCTCGGTGCTCAACTTCTCCCAGGGGCACATGTTGCTGCTGGGGGCATACATCTTCTGGTTCTTCGTGGGCTCGCTGGGCCTCAACCTGTTCGTTTCCGTGCTTCTTGCGATGGTTTCCGGATTTTTTGTCGGCGTCCTGATCGAGCGCCTCACCCTGCGCCGGTTGATCGGGCAGCCGCTGATCTCCTTGATCACCGTCACCATTTTCCTGTCCCTTGTGCTGGAGGGACTGGTGTCGTTGATATGGGGAACGTATCCGCTGCAGCATGTGACGGTTTTTCCCAGCAGTCCGTTGCGGATCGGCAAGATGGTCCTGACGACCCAGAGCCTGTTCGCCATCGGTCTGGCTTTGGCGTCGGCGACCGCCCTGATCATTTTCTTCCGCTACACCCGAATCGGGCTGGCCATGCGGGGGGTCGCCGAAGGGCACCAGATCATGCAGAGCATGGGGATCAGCGTCAAGAGGATCCTGAACATCTCCTGGGGGATTGCCGGGATCGCCGCGACCATCGGCGGGATCCTCATGGGAGGCACCCTCGGGTTTCAGCTTGGCCTGAGCCACATCGGATTGCTGGCCATCCCCGCGGCGTTCATCGGCGGCCTGGAATCCCCCGAGGGCGCCATCCTGGGCGGATTGCTGATCGGGCTCAGCGAAAGTATCATCTCGGGGTACATGGGAAATGCCGCGGGAGTGCCGGCTGCCTTCGTCATCCTGATCGCGGTGATGTTTTTCCGGCCTTACGGATTCTTCGGCCTGGAAAGAATAGAGAGGGTGTGACGAAATGTCCAGTGCATCGTTTTATCCCCCCAGCGGCATCTACTCCGATGGCTATAAAAAGGACATGCGAATCCTCAAAACCAGGAAGCAGTGGATCCTCTCGGCGGTCTCCTTGGTGTTCCTCTTTGCGTTGCCCCACATCCCCTACATCAACAGCAGCTATTCCCTGAGGCTGGTGATCGGTGCCGGAATCGCCGTGATCGCCTGCCTTGGTCTCAACATCTTGACGGGATATTGCGGTCAACTCAACATCGGGCAATCCGCCTTTGTCATGGTGGGAGCATTTACCTCGGGTTTGCTGAACGCATACCTGGGTTGGCCGTTCTGGGCCTCCGTCATCCCCGCCGGACTCGCCGCGGCGGCGGTCGGGACGGTCTTTGGCATTCCCTCGGTCCGGCTGAAAGGACTGTACCTGGCGCTGACCACCCTCGGCGCCCAGATCATCCTCACGTGGATCGCCCTCTTCGGGCTTACGATCACCGCTGCCGGGTTCAGCGTCGAGCCGGTAAAGCTGGGAGGCATCGTCTTCGACAGACCGGAGAAGTTCTACTACATCGCGATGTTCTTCACTGTCGTGATGACCTTCTTCGCAAAGAACATGATGCGGTCGAAACTGGGCCGGGCGTTCATTGCGATTCGGGACAACGACAAGGCGGCGGAGGGGATGGGGATCGATATCTTTCGGTACAAACTCATCGCCTTCGCCATCTGTACGTTCTATGCCGGCGTGGCTGGATCGCTGCTCGTCCACTACTTGATGTGGGCGCAACTGGAATCGTTCACCCTCCAGGATTCCATCTGGTATCTCGTGATGATCATCGTGGGGGGGTTGGGAAGTATCGAAGGCACGATCTTCGGCGTGGTGATCATCACGGCGCTGAAGGAGTTGATCTTCGTCATCGGGCCCATCGCGGAGGAGACACTGACATTCATGCCGATCGGAGCCGGCAGTGGTTTGCTGCTGATCATCATCGGCGGCATTGCGATTTTCTTCCTGAGCTTTGAACCCAGGGGCATGGCTCATCGCTGGAACCTGATCAAGGCGTATTACAGGTTATGGCCCTTTGGTTACTAATGGAGAAGGGGGGTAAACGTTGAGGGGAAAGGTCCATTCCGTACCGGGGAGGGGATTTTCAATGGTGAAACGATCTACCCGCAGAAAGGAGCATGCAATGAAACAAAGAAGGGCTCAACCGATTGCTATGGTTCTAACGGTGGCGATGACCGTGGCGCTGCTTTTCTCGATCAGTTCCGCCGCGGAGACCGCCCAGGAGATCGTGGTTGGGAACATCAGTGCCATGACAGGGCCTACCAGCGGAACGCACATGATGTGCCAGTCCGGGTCGAGAGACTACCTGAACTATCTCAACGAGACCGAGGGAGGGATTTCCGGAAAGAACGGAAAGGTGAAAGTAAAGTATCTGGCGTACGATTCCCAATACGTTGCCACGAAGGCGAAGGACGGATTTGCCAGGTTGCAGGGGCAAGGGATGGTGGTGTTGACTCATTGTGCGTCCGGCCATTCGGATGCCCTGATGAAGGACTATGAACAGGCCAGGATTCCCCTGGTGACAGGTTCTCAGGGTATTTCGAGCCTCTGGTCCGATTGGGCCTACGGCAATTATCATTCCGGCATTGCCAATATGATTCGCACCTGGATCGTTTGGGAGAAGGGAAAGTGGGAAAAAGCGGGAAAGCCGGGGGGGAAGCTCATTCTCGGTACGATCACGACGGATGAACCGTATGTGCCCCTGGCCTTGTGGGACATCGATTCCTTCGTCAAGGAGCAGGGGATCACCCTGGTGAAAGAGACCTTCCCGAAAGGAACCACCGATGCCAGTCCGCAATTATTGCGCCTGAAGGATGCCGGAGCCAAGAGTATTTACGTCATATCCTCCGGCAGGGGAGCAGTGGTCGTCCTCAAATCCGCGAAGTCGATGAATTTGACGATTCCCATGACAAATTGTGCGGCGGCTACACTGGGCGACATCATCTCTCTGGGCGGTCCCGAGCTGGCGGAAGGGTACCAGGGGGAATACTTCTTTGAACCCATGTCCGAGGATCCCAAAATAACTCCCTCCCCCGGACTGGTGTTGGCGAAAGAGCTTTGGCAAAAAAACCATCCCAACGAGAGCCCGAACGATATGTATGTCAACGGCATCTTGTCGGGGATGGTCATTGCGGAGGGGATCCGCCTTGCACTGGACACGGTCCCCCCGGACAAGCTCACCGGGGAGGCCATCAAGACGCAGGGCCTCGACCGCATCAACGGGTTCGACGGCAAGGGGCTGACGAAGCCCATTACGTATTCCAAGGACGATCACATCGGGCAGAAACAGGTGCGGTACTGGGTGGTCCGGAAGGGGTTTGCCGAGCCGGTCAGCGACTGGATGCCGACGACGACGTTCCGGATTCCCAAGAAGTGACCGGGTAACCGGGCGCAAGGCGCATCGCCGCAGGGACGGCCGCGGCACGTGGCCGTCCCTGCGGATTGGAAACAGACGCAGCGAGTCTATCCGCGTCTTGGCACGAAGATTCCGTTCCAGGGGTACTCTCTGACGGGGAGAAGGGCAATGGTCGAAATCAGGTTCGTGGCTCAAGTGGACAAGAAGAAGTGCACCAGCTGCGGCGCGTGTCAGAACGTGTGTCCGACCGAGGCGATCCTCCTGCCGAGGAAAAGGGCAAAGGCCAAGGTCTTCGGCGAGAAATGCGTCGGGTGCCCGAACTGCTCGGGCGTGTGCCCGGTGGACGCGATTACGATGGTTCCGCGCGACGAGCCGATGATCCTCGGGGTGGACCCGAAGGATGTGGACGAGGCGCAGGTGACCAAACTGTGCGTCAAGGCCCACCTGCATCCTCACCAGTGGCTTTGCCTGTGCACCACGACCCGGGTGAGGGAGGGGGCGGCGGCGGTTCTCCAGGGCGCCAAGACGCCCGAAGAGGTCGCCCTTATGACGGGGACACGGTCGGGCTGCACCGTGTACTGTCTCCAGCCGACGCTGCGACTGCTGAAGGCCCACGGAGTGAAGGTCATTCAGCCGAAAGGGTACCGGTGGTACGACACGACACAAACCTGTTGGGACGTTTCGGAGGAGATCATAAGGAAATACCCCGGTCATTTTCTCGAGGAAGACAAGGAAGTGTTCCGAAAGGTCTGAGGTTCGTTCTGTCGCCCGTCGAAGGGGGTAAACGATGCTGAAAAAAGCGACGCCGTCCTACATCAGGAGATCGGTATACGGGCCGGAGCCCAGGAAACGGGCAGCCGACCTTCCGGGGATCGTCGCCCTGGAATTGCGGAACGTGTTTCCCGACATCCCCAAGGAGATTTATCTGGAAGGCGACGACCCGGCCATCATCCGGGAAGCGACCCGGAACGCCCTGAAGAAGGTGAACATGGATCGGATCCGGCCAAGCGACAAGGTCAATATCCTCTCCTCCCAGTACGGCTTCCAGATCATGGGCGGGGAAGCGTACACGGAAATGATCAAGACCATCAAGGAGACGGTGGAGGAAAGAACGGGCTGCCGGAACATCCGGCTGCGGGTCACCACCGGTTTCCGGATCCGGGAGCCGAACGAGATCATCAAGCACTACGGACTGGACAAGGTATTCAGAGGAAACGCCGCGGCGGTGCGGGCGATCGACAAGGGAGTTCCGATCGAGACCGACATCGGTACGCTGTACGGGGTCGCCCAGGTCTACGACGCCGACTGGATCATCCAAGCCCACCACGGGGAGTTGCGGGAACTGGACATGCACCGCATGATCAACCGGACGATCAAGCCCTTTGCGATGGCCTATGCCCGGATGGAGACCAGGGCGGTGGCCCACATGAACTTCGGTCCCCGAAGCAGCAACTTCATTGCGAAGGTGATCTTCGAATCGGAATTCGTCCAGAGCAGGTTCACCTTCGGCTGCTTCCTGCTCACGTCGCCACAGGGCATCGTCGGGGTGGACGCGGGGAGTGATCTCGACGCGCTCGAGCGGAAGCTGATGCTGCTCGGATTCAAGTCCTATGGAAAGATACGGGAACTGTTCAGCGAGGTGCGGGAATGCATCGCGGTGCTCGACGCGACGGGGGAACCGCGGTACATGATCGGCGGCGGCATGACCTTCGGAAACGTGACCGAAGCCGAGCTGGATCTTTTCGACCTGGACATCCTGCCCGTAAGCCTCGGCTTCGGGCTTTATGAACGGCCTGCGGGGGGGCCGAGGGTCAAGTCGATCAATCCCGCGATCAAGGCCCTGGTCATCAATCACATGTGGCTGGGGGTGCCTCAACTGGAACTGGCCACCCATATCCCGACCTTCGTCGTGGGAAAGGACCTGGCGAATCTCCTGCGGGACGATCCCATGAACCACGATTTCATGCGGTACGCGGTGACCGCCGAGAATCTCGAAACAGCCATGGAATTTGCCCGGAGGATCGCGAAGACGGACAATGTTGTCGTTTTCGACGGGAGTTTCGGGGCCCTGACGCTCAGCCCTCCCCTTGCGGAACAGCTGCTGGAGAGGGCCCCCGAGGTGAGCAGGAGAGTCGACAAACAGCTCATGCCCAAGTGGTTGAGGCAAAGAGGGATCGACCCGGACGAGCTGGCGGACGCGGGTGTGTGATGGGGCCCTTTTCGAAGATACGGCCGTATATCACGGTGGACGTCCGGGAAGAAATCCTGAGACACGTTGATGCGGCGCTGGTCACCGCATCCATCGTCGCCGATGAGGCGGGGATCCTCGCGGGGGTATCTCTCGCGAAAAGGGAGGCGGAAAGACTGGGGCTGTCCCTGTTGCACTTCCTGGTGGAGGGCAGCCCCGTGGGCAAAGGGGACGAGATCGCCCGGTTCACCGGGAGCCCGAAACAGGTCGTGATGGCCGAGGAAAGCATGGTGGGCATGCTCGCGAAGCCCTCGGGCATCGCGACAAAGGCGCGCAGGTTCGTCGAGAAAGCCAATGGGCGTCCGAAGGTCGTCTGCGGGGCCTGGAAGAAGATGCCTTCCGTCATGAAAGACATGATCCGCGATGCCGTGGCCGCAGGGGGCGCGCAGCCAAGGATCGTCAACGGCCAGTTCGCCTACCTGGACAAGAACTACGTTGAGCTCCTGGGGGGCATCAAGGAGAGCCTCTCGGCGGTTGCCCACTTGGAGGACCACACGAAAGTGGTCCAGGTAAAGGGACGGTACGGCGACATCGTCTCGGAGGCGTGCGACGCGGCAGAGTTCGGCGCCGACATCGTTTTCATCGACACCGGCAGGGCCGATGATGCCCGGGCTGTGGCGGAGGAGCTGGCCCGACGGGGATTGCGATGCAAGGTGATGCTTGCCTTCGGCGGTGGGGTGAACCTGGAGGAGATGGAGGAACTGACGGCGCTAGACGTCGATATCCTCGACATCGGAAGGCCGATCGTGGATGCCCCATTGCTGGACATGAGGCTGGAAATCATCGACGTGCAGAAGGAATCGTGAGGTATACCGAAGTGGTCGAACTCAACCTGATGGACAAGACCGAACTGACTATACGCGGAATCTTCTTGAGGGATGCCGACCTGGCCCGGGTTGCCGAGGCGGCGGCACAGACGCTCGGGCTCGAGCGCAGCGACGTGCTTGTCACCGATGTCCAGGAGGATCATCTGGTGATCGACGTTTTACGAAGGGGCCTGGATCCTCACGCCCTTTTAGGAAAACAGGAGGACCTGCTGCGGAGATTGTCCGGCCTGCCGGGAATCGAGGTTACCGAGGAGGCGACGGTCTCGTCGCAGGGGATGCTGAGCTGGATCGCCCTCGGGTCCGCCGAAGGAGAAGAGGTCCTGCGGCGCTCGGAGAGGATGGCGGGGGAGATCCGGCGGAGATTGAAGAAGACGGCCCTGGTCTTCTCGACCGGGTCGGAAGTGGCCAGCGGGCAGGTCATGGACACCAACGGCCCCACGATCCGGGAGAGGCTTCATGTCGAAGGCTATTCGGTGAAGTTCGGTGGGACGCTTCAGGACGATGAGATACTGATCGCCGCCCGCCTGCGGCAGGCCGCCGACGAGGGGTACGGGCTGGTTCTGACGACCGGGGGGGTCGGTGCCGAGGACAAGGACCGGACCATCGAGGCGGTGCTCATGGCGGACCCGGAGGCCGCAACTCCTCATATCGTGAAATACCAGCTGGGGGTCGGGAGACACAGGCACAAGGACTGCGTCCGGATCGCGGTGGGGAGGGTTTCCGGGACTTTGATCGTGGCGTTGCCGGGCCCGAACAACGAGGTGCGGGTCGGCGTGAACGCCCTGGCCGAAGGACTTGCGTCCGCTGCGGGAAAGGAAGCTCTCGCGGAAGGGATCGCCGCCCGTCTGCGGGAACGGTTGAAACAGAAAGCGGAGGCCCAAGGGGGATGTGCCAAGGGGCAATCTCCGGAGGCCGGGCTCGGGAAGTAACACGGGAAATTGGCAGAAAGACCATTTCTGCATCCGAATCAAGCATTTTGGGGGAAGGAGCGACCAGGATGGTACTCGGGGAAAGCTCTTTTTACTACGATCTGGAAACCATGCCGTTGGAAGCAAGGCAGAAGTACAGCAACGAGAAGCTCCGGTGGATCGTGAAGCACGCCTACGAGCAGGCGCCCGCGGTCCGGGCGAAGATGGATACGGCCGGAGTCGGCCCCGAAGACATCCGTTCCCTGAAGGACCTCGAAAAAATCCCGATCACGTCGAAAGACGACCTGGTCGGTTTGCAGAAGAAGAACCCTCCCTTCGGCGGATTCGTTACAGTCTCCCCGAATCGGCTGCAGTCCATCTGCATGTCGCCCGGACCGATCTACAACTCGCCGGGGAACGACGACACTTATCTGCGGCGGGTGGAGCAGTCCTATTTCGGCTGCGGGCTTCGTCCCGGGGACATCCTGGTCAACACCTTTTCCTATCACATGTCCCCCATGGGGATCCTGCTGGACACCCCGATGAAGCGCTTCGGGGTCACGGTGATCCCGATGGGAGGGGGGAACAAGCAACTCCAGGTGCAGGTGCTCAAGGACCTGCAGGTGACCGTATTCACGGGGACGGCGGGTTTCCTGCTGGAGGTTCTGCAGACCGCCGAGACGATGGGATACAACCCGAGAAAGGATTTTGCCCTTCGCCTGGCCATCACTCCGCTGGACCACGGGCTGATGAAGGTTATCGAGAGGGACTACGGAATCCGGGTGACGGAATTCTACGGCACCGCCGATGTGGGGATCGTCGCGTACAACTGCGACGCGAGATCCGGGATGCATTTCTGCGAGGACGTCATCGTGGAAATCGTGGACATCAACACGGGGATTCAACTCGGCCCCGGGAACGTCGGGATGGTAGTCCTGACTCCGCTTGATTCCACGGTCCCCCTGATCCGTTTCAGCCCCGGCGATCTCTCGTCGTGGGATGACCGTCCGTGCTCCTGCGGGCGAACCTCCCTCAAGCTCAATCCGATCGTCGGGTGGATGGGAGAGGCGTTGAAGGTGAGAGGCATGTTCGTTCATCCGTCGCAACTGGCGCATGTCGTCGGGAAGTACGCCGAGATCGGGAGGTATCAGCTGGTTTGCCGAACCGTCGACGGGAAGGATTTCCTGACGTTCTGCTACGAGGCAAGGGAAGATCTGCAGGGGCGAAGCGATATGGAGGAGTCCTTCAGGGGGGTGTTCCGCGACGTGTGCCGCCTGAACCTGGATAGGATCGAATGCGTTTCTGCGGGCTCCATGGAGGCCGCCGCCAAGCCGATCGCCGATGAGCGCCCGGAGGGCGGTGTGTGAAGGGGCGATACTATGGGCGGGGAGCGCAAGGAGAAGTCCGCCACCGACCTCCGGGACGCCGGAAGCGGATGGAGGAATAGCAACGGGTTCTCGGGACGGGAAGGAATTAATTTCAGACGGAGGAGGATGAGTCTTGAAAGAATCGTTGTTGGAAAAGCTCGATTGGAAGAAGTACATCGGGACAGAAACCGAATCATACACGGGAGAACCGGTGCTGGGCAGGGATATTCGCCGGTACGCCTTGGCCATCGATGACCCGAACCCGATTTACTACGACGAGGAAGCTTCAAGAAAAGGGAAATACGGAGGCCTTGCGGCTCCCCTCTTCTACGTCACCTGGGCGGTAGGCGTACCGGGGTCCGAGAAGGGGATTAAGGACCTGGGGGAGGACGGCCTTGCATCGTTCGTCGGCGTACCCGAAATCCCGAACGTGTGGGATCTGGGTTGGGTGCGCGGTGGTGAGGAGATCGAGTTCGTCAAACCTGTCTATGTGGACGACCGGGTGACCGTCAAGGGGAAGATCGTGGACATGAAGGAAAAGGACGGGAAGAGCGGGAAGCTGATCTTCGTCACCTCGGAATTCGTGTACACCAATCAGAACGGAGCACTGCTCGCCAGGCATCGCCTCACGATGATCGGGACCCCGAGAAAGGAGTCGACGGATGGGTAGCCAGAGGTTTTTCGAGGATATCGTCGAGGGACAGGAGATTCCTTCCTTGCGGAAAGTGGTGACTACGGTCAACATCCTGATGTACCTGTCTACGGTATGGCTGATGGACAGGATTCATTTCGACCATCCTTTTGCCACGCAGCAGCGCGGCCTCCCCAACGTGGTCGCCCCTGGGAACATGGGAGGGGACTACTATGCCCAGCTCCTGAGCGAGTTGGCGGGGGAGAAGGGCGTAGTCCGCAAGATGTCGTTCCAGTTCCGCAACTTCCTGCTCCCCGGGGATGTTCTCGATGTGGGGGGCAAGGTCACCGGCAAGTACGTGAACGAGGGGAAGGGAATAGTCGAGCTGGATCTCTGGATCAGGAATCAAAACAATATCAATTGTGTTCCCGGAAAGGGCCTCGTCGAGCTCCCCATCGGGGGAGGGAAGAGGGCATAGGAGAACGCGGGATCCGGAACCGGGGGGCTATTCGAAATATGGCGAGAACCCGTCCGACCGTTCATACGCACAACGCGGGACCGTATACCGACTTTACTTCGATGGATGTCCCGGGGCCGTCTATGATCGCTTCCGTCGGGGGGGGATGGACGGTGCGGTGTTCAGGGACCGGAAGGGATAAGGAGGAGGGAGATGGGGCAGATCGAGGAGATCTGGGAGGGGGACAGGCTGATTCATGACTTCGGGATGAGGCGACTTGAGGCCCGGGAGGGGTACGCAAGGGTATCGGTAGAGGTCAAGGAGCGGTTTCTGAATGCGCACGGGATCGGCCACGGGGTGCTTCTCTTCGCCGTTGCCGACGCGGCGTTCGCCCTCTCGGTCCAGGCGGTAGTCGACGCCGTGGGCGTCCAATATAGCCTGAACGTCTTTCGCGCGGCGAAGCCGGGCGAGGAGGTGGTCGGGGAGTCGAAAATCATCCACAGGGGCCGTCAGTCGATGGTCTGTGAACTTACGGTCAGCGCCGGGGACGGGCGAATCCTCGCACGAGGTCAGGCCACTGCACTTCCCGTCAAACGCGGGGCGCACACGGGCTCGGCGCCCCCCGACGTCAGGAAGGAGGCCCCCCCCACGGCGGAATAGCGGCGAGGAGGGGCATGCCGCTCGGGAGCTTTCAGGTCGTTCCCGCCAGGATCGCCTCGCGATCGCAGACCCTGGGCTGTTCGGCGGCGAGATAGTCGCTCACACGAATCCGCACGATCTCCCGGTGGGTCCCCGCGGTGAAGACGATCTCCTCGTTCCCCGTGAGTTCGTGGGACACGAGCACCGGGATGTTGTAGAGGGACCCGAAGATCGGC
>Ga0224512_10002033_pt1 | contig 18858 bp, 16 predicted proteins | sample SF_May12_sed_USG_4_FD_169103 | JGI IMG/M metagenome (GOLD analysis project Ga0224512, IMG submission 169103) | Sediment microbial communities from San Francisco Bay, California, United States - SF_May12_sed_USGS_13 | ecosystem: Environmental > Aquatic > Marine > Sediment | place: USA... | reverse complement strand
ACCGGAACCGCCTCCTCCGCAACGGTGTACCCCCCGATTATTTCCGGATTGTTTCGTGGTCGTAAATACGGGGAGCGGGCGCGCTGGCAGGAAGCTTCAGGTGACGAACTCAGCCGATTCACGCCGGCAATCGCGGATCGAGCGGGGGCTGCATGAGGATCGGGACATAGCGCCAGGCAAGACAGGCAAAACCGAGGCCCCAGCTGGCGGCGGATACCAAGAGCATCAGCCGCGCGTCGGGAAGTGCCACGACCATCACCCGTAACACTGCCGCCAACGTGATCGTCGCGTAGCCGAGGTTGAGCACAGGGTGACTTTGAAGCGGCCTTCCCGTGTGGCCCAACGCCGCTCTGCTCGCGATGGCGACAATCATGGTGGCGATGGCGCCGGTGGTGAGCGCATGAACGCCGGCGCTCGTCGGCCACCAACCGAGCGCGGCGCCCGCCAAAAGCAAGACGCCAATCGGAATCCAAAGAAATCCGACGTGGAGGATTGAGACCAACGGATCGCGCTTCGTTCGCAAGCCCTGCCACCTGGCGACACGCGCCAACAAGAGCAAGCCGGCGACCAAGCCTGCCAGTGCAGCCACAATCGGGGGACTGGGCAGTAAAGTGAGGGCGGCAAACCCGGTCAAAGCAATGTTCGCCGAGAGATCCACACGATCGAAAGAAGGCGGCGCCCCCGGCTCGGCGTCGGCCCGGTCCAACCCGTGAAGGCGGAGCCAGTTTCGGGTGAAGGCAGGGATCACGCGCCCTGCAATGACCGACATCAGTAAGATGAGGACCCATAACGCGGCGAGCAGCGCATGATCGGCCCAACCCGTCCTACCCTTGATGCCAACGTAGAACGCTGCATTCGCGACGAACAGGAGTGCCAACAGCACGAGCACCTTGTAGTTTCTTTGATTGCGCACCGAGATCACCTCGCGGCTCATCAAAGCAAGGAGCAGGACGTTGTATCCGAGGTCGGCGGCAGCCGCCGCGGGCACCATCCATCGAGAGGCCATGGTTCCCGGCACGAAGAAGAGCAGCCTCGCGCTCAGCCATAGGAGTGCCAGCGCCACGAGCGGACCGCCCGCAACAGGCGGGCGCTTCGTCCATGTCGCAACGGCAGTTAGCAAGAACCCACCGACTGCAGCTCCGGCGAACCCGAAGAGCATCTCGTGTGCATGCCACCAGACCGGGTTGCCCCCCATGATGGTCGGCATGGGTAGCCAGCCGAGCCATCCACATACCCACACCGGAATCGCGAGCAGCGCATGAAGCGTCGCCAATAAGAATAGAGGACGAAACGCGTAGCTGAAGAACACGTTCGACCGACCTAGGGCTGCCGACTTCCGTTTATGCGACGACACGGGCGCAGTATACGTTTTCAAACGCTCTGTTTGACGCTAGAAGAACCAAAAGGTGCATCGATGACACTGACTCAACCCGATTTGGCCTCTCGCAACCGCATCACCGGGCTCGATCAGTACCGGAGCTTCTACGAGGAGAGCATCGCTCACCCGGAGGTTTATTGGCGCCGACAGAGTGAAACGCTCCACTGGTTTTACGAGCCCCATGGCGTATTCGAGGAGCACGGCCCGGGCGAGTTCGTATGGTTTCCCGGGGGACGGCTGAATGTGTCGATCAACTGCGTCGATCGACACGTCGCCAAGGATCCCTCGAAGACCGCCATCATCTTCGTCAAAGACGAGCCAGGACAGTACGAGCACATCTCCTTCGCGGAGCTGAAGAGCAATGTCGGCCGCGTGGCAAACCTTCTGAGGTCTCTCGGGGTCAAGAAGGGGGATCGGGTGTGCATCTATCTCCCGATGGTTCCCGAGCTCGCCTACACGATGCTCGCGTGCACGCGAATCGGCGCAGTCCACTCGATCGTCTTCGGTGGCTTCAGCGCGGACGCCCTGCGCGACCGGATCATCGACGCAGAGGCGAAAGTGCTCGTCACCGCGAACGAGGGTCTGCGCGGAGGGAAGCGGATTCCTCTCAAAGCGATCACCGACAATGCGGTCGAAGGGCTTGGCGTGGTCGAAAAGGTGCTCGTGGTCCGCCGCACCGACGCCGAGGTCCCGATGCAACCGGGGCGCGACCTTTGGTTGCACGAAGCGATGGCCGAGCAGCGCGTTACATGTGCGGCCGAATGGATGGCTTCCGAAGATCCACTGTTCATCCTCTACACGTCGGGATCGACCGGCAAGCCCAAGGGGGTGGTTCACACTACCGCCGGGTACCTCACTTACGTCTCGTCCACGTTCCGGTACGTCTTCGACATCAGCCCAGACGACATTCACTTCTGCGCCGCCGACATCGGGTGGATCACGGGGCACAGCTACATCATCTACGGGCCGCTCGCGAATGGGGTGACGACCGTGATGTTCGAATCGGTGCCGACCTACCCCGACGCGAGCCGATATTGGAAAGTAATCGACGACATCCGAGCGACGACGCTCTACACATCGCCGACTGCCCTGCGCGCCCTCATGCGCGAGGGTGACGGTCCAGTGCAGGGCTCGAGCCGCGCTTCGTTGCGGGTGCTCGGCACGGTGGGTGAGCCGATCAATCCCGAAGTCTGGCGCTGGTACAGCGACGTCGTCGGGAACGGGAAGCTACCGATCGTCGATACGTGGTGGCAAACCGAAACCGGCGGTGTGCTGATCAGCCCGCTTCCAGGCGCGACGCCCACAAAGCCCGGCTCAGCTACCCTTCCGTTGTTTGGCGTCGAACCAGTCCTCGTCGATGACAAGGGCCAGGTCATCGAGGGCAACGATGTCACCGGCTTCCTCTGCATTGCTCGACCGTGGCCCGGGCAAGCGCGTACGATCCACGGCAACCACAAGCGGTTCCTCGAGACGTACTTCTCCCGCTATCCCCCCTACTACTTCACCGGCGACGGCTGCCGCCGCGACGAAGATGGCTATTATTGGATCACGGGTCGCGTCGACGATGTCATCAACGTTTCGGGTCATCGTCTAGGCACGGCCGAGGTCGAGAGTGCGCTCGTGGCACACCAAGCCGTCGCTGAAGCCGCCGTCGTACCCTGCCCCCACGAGATCAAGGGCCAAGGCATCTTCGCGTTCGTCGTGCCGATCGCAGGCGCCGACTGGGACGCGCAAGAGCTCCAAGGCGCACTCAAAGAACAAGTGCGCCAAGTAATCGGACCGATCGCGACCCCGGACGAAATCCGCGTGGTGGGCGGTCTCCCGAAAACCCGGTCCGGAAAGATCATGCGCCGGATCCTACGAAAGATTGCCGCCGGAGAAGGCGACCAGCTCGGGGATATCTCGACCCTCGCAGACGCCAGCGTAGTCGAAGCCTTGCTCACGGACCGGTGAGGACGCCCATGCCCTCAATCTTCAGCGCTACGAGCCACGGATGACCCGACCGAGGACCACGCCGAGGATTCCTGCCACGAAACACAAGGCAAGCGTTCCACCCATGTAGAGCGCCGCCCGACCCCACGCCCCGTGTTGCATGAGCCCAATGCTCTCGAGGTTGAACGTAGAGTAGGTCGTGAAACCACCCATGACCCCGGTCCCGAGCAGGAGCCGCATGTCATTGCCAAACCAGGTGCGATCCTCGGCCAACACAAACACGAGACCGAGCCCGAGCGACCCGAGGACGTTGGCGGTGAAGGTTGCCGTGGGGAAGCCCTCGGCGACGGAGAAAGCGCCCAACAGCAGTGAGAGCGCGTACCGAAGGCACGAGCCCGCCGCACCTCCGATCGCGACCCAAACGAAGCCCACGAACGATCTTGTAAACGATCTTTGGCGTTGAGCCCAAAAGGCGGAAGGTGATTTCGCATGCTACGTTCGGCCGGTGATCAGCGACGACTTCGCGTTCTTCGGGTTTGACGATGTTTCGTGGGGTCGTCTCGTGTCGCTGCTTCTCGGCGAGAGAGGCGCCGCGACGAGCAAACCTCGGGGAGCTCTCGTCGTCGTGGTCGATGAAGGGGGTGCGCCCGTGGCCGCCTTCCACACGGCGCAGGGGAGCATCGATCCCGCTTCGCTGCCGCCGCTCGATGATCTCGGCGCATTTTGCGATGCGACCGCTGCGGGGGCCTGCATCGTCATGCGCAAACGGGCCATGCCGGGCCTCGCAAGGTACTTGGCGGATCCGCTCGACACCGAACAGGATTTCGTCGCCCGCGTGATGCGCTTCGCACGGGTTTTGCGCGAGCTTGGAAACGGAAACCTGCTTCGAGTGTGGCCGAACCCGCTCCCGGACGTGTTCCTTCCGGCCGCACCTTCGGCCAAGCCCGCGGGCGATGTGCTGCTTCCCGACGATCATTCCGCCATCCTCGGAGTGTTCGACGGGGCCGAGCTTTGGACGGGGGCCGTGCTCCGACGACACCGTGGCAGCTTCGACACGTTGGCTGGACCCCAAGCGATGTCGCAGTGGACGGGGCCGCTCGGGGGGGCCTGGCGACGAGATCACAGGGTGGTCGTGCAGGCGGTCGAACGTGAGCTCGGGCCGGTACACGTCGGTCTCTTCCTGGAGCTCCCGACGGCGCGAGCAATCTTCAAAGAGCGGCAGCCGGGCGCATGGGCGCTGGCCTACGCAAGCCGCAGTCTCATCATCTACCCCCTTCCCGGTTTTGCGGCCGCCGCCCTCGGCATCAACGGGCTCGTCGGGCTTGCCCAGGCTGCCTTCCAAGCGATCGAGGAGATGGACCCGGACGAGGTGGCACGTATCGCCGAAGGCTTTTGGCGGGGGCTCACCGACGGCGAGGGGATCACCGGGTTGCTCGGTTTCTCGCCGGTGGAGGTCATCTCCGAGGTGTGGCAGGAGAAGGTCAGCCAAAGGCCCGGGCTCTCCGATTCCGAAGCCCCGGATGAAGCGACCGACGACGAAGAAGACTGAAACCAGGCCGAAAGAGGAGAGATCGCCTGTTCTTTGACAAAGTTGGCGACGATCTGTACCTTTATCCCACCTGACCAATCTTACAGGGGACATCTGTGCAGGAAGAACGGCACAGCCAGGGAATCATGAGTGACAACTCGCGGGGGAAGGCAATGCACAAGCTGACGCAACGGCAAAAGGCAGTTCTTGAGTACATTTCGGACTCGATTCACGCCCGTGGGTATCCACCCACGCTTCGTGAAATCGGTAATCATCTGGGGATCCGGAGCACGAACGGCGTCAACGACCATCTTCGGGCGCTCGAACGCAAGGGCTACCTGACCCGGGAAGACATGAAGTCCCGAACCCTGCGTTTGATGAAGACTCCCGACGGGAAGCCGAGCAGCCGTCCACCGGCCGCAAATGACAATCTCATCGAAATCCCGATCGTGGGTCGTGTTGCGGCGGGAGCCCTGAGCGAAGCGATCGAACAGCCCGACGACACCGTCCACATCGACCGAATGCTGATCGGAGGCCAACGAGATGTCTTCGGGCTGCGTGTCACCGGGGACTCGATGATCGAAGCGGGGATCTACGACGGCGATTTCGTCTTCGTCCGCAAACAGCTTACTGCCAATCGCGGCGAGGTCATCATCGCCCTCGTCGGCGACGAAGCGACTTGCAAGTACTACTACCCCGAGCGCGAGCACATCCGGCTCCAACCGGCGAACAAAGACATGGCGCCAATTCTGATCCCCAAGAACGACTGGCGCAGCACGCAGATCCTTGGAGTGGTAGTCGGCGTCTACCGCCGCCTGCACTGAGCAGGCCACGCCGGCCACACCTCAACCCCCTGGAAACACGGCATGGTGGAGCGGACGAAGTCCGTGCAGCTGCCGGATTCAGGCGCCAGTACGCAGCGGCAACGGTCACCTACCAAACCGCGCTGGTCCGTAGAGGGCTTAGAGGTCGAACACGAAAGCCCAACCACTAGGCTCGTGCTCGAACGAATTGATGCTCTCCGGGGTGCCGTCCGCATTGCTGTCACGCTCGAATCGGATGCGATTGTTGTTGGCGTCGTAAGTGAACGTGTCACGGCTGTCGACCGTCCCGTCGGCAAAGGCATCCTGTTCCTGTCGAATCAGGTTTCCGTTGGCGTCGTAGACCGACGTTTCGATTCGGGTGATCATACCGTCGGCGTTACCGTCGATCTCGATGCGGATCCGATTGCCGTTGGCATCGTAAAAAAAGGTCTCGATGCTGTTCGGGTTGCCGTCGCCGTCGGTGTCTGTTTCTCGGCGCGTCAGCCGATTGTTGCTACCGTACTCCATGACGGCGATGAAATTCGGCGAGCCATCACCGTCACCATCCTGCTCCGTTCGCGTGTTGTTACCATTCGCGTCGTACTCGAACTCATTGATGAGCTCGGGAGCACCATCGGCGTTGAAATCTTGCGCGAAACGGATCTGATTGCCACTGGCGTCGTATTCAAAACTACTGATGCTGTTCGCCATGCCATCGGCATCGAAATCACGGACCATGCGGGTTTGGTTGCCGGCTTGGTCGTATTCCCACGTTTGGATAGAATCCGTCGCGCCATCGGCGTTGCGGTCGGTGTCACGGCGTGTGATGTTGCCGTTGCTGTCGTACTGCGCTGTGAAGATCTCGTCGATGATGCCGTCGGCACCGTCGTCGCTCTCGAAGCGGACCTCGTTGCCATCGGCGTCGTACTCTGTCGTTTCGATTCGCTCGGGCTCGCCGTCGGCCCCATCGTCGTCCTCGGTGCGGACGAGGCGCCCCGCAGCATCATACTCGAACGTTTGCGCGGAGTCGGCGGTCCCATTGCCGTCGAAGTCACTTTGGTTGGAGATTTCATTACCGTCGGCGTCATATTGGCGCGTGTCGATGCTTTCCGGCGTGCCGTCGCCGTCGCGGTCGGACGCAATGCGGGTCTCGGCGAAAATCCTGGCGTCGATGTCGAGGTTGTCGTACAGGTGTTGCATGGCTCGCCAGCCGCTGCGCACTGCCCGGTGCTCGCTGAGCAGCGCCTGTGCATTGGCCTCATTGAGCAGGCTGCGAAATGCAGGGTTGTTGTCGAATCGATCCCAGTGCTGCACGAAGTCGAGGCTCACCCCGTTAAACAGGGCGGCGACGGCAGGCGTGATCTCGATGCCGTTGCCCGCGTCGCCATCGCGATCGAGAGTCTGCAAGAGCACGGCTATGTTGATCACCGCCTGAAACGGGGATCGCTCGTCGAAAATCGCCTCCGCGAGGCGCCGGTTTCCCATGAGCGCTTCCGTTCCAGGCACCAGATCGAATGGCGAGACCTGGGCTTTGCCGGGGGTCTCGCCGAGCACCGTGTCACCGAGGGTGAAGCGCACGGTCTCACCGTCCTGGTATCGGAAATTACCATCGGCGTCGGTGACCCCGGAGCGCGAAGGCGTTGCATAGGCGACACCAGCGACAGGCCCGTCCAACAGTTGACCGGTCAGGACACCATCGCCGCCCACGCCTCCGCTACCTCCGTCGCCGCCAGTTCCAGCGATGCCGCCAGTCCCTCCTGTGCCGCCGGTCTCGCCGCAGCCGACTGTGATCAACGCGCTGATGGCGCCCACCAAGAACGCGCCGGACGCATAGGCGCCGACCACACGTAAAGATCGCATTCTAACCTCCTCGGTTTGCGGACCGGAGCCCGCCCCCACGGAAAGATGCAGGGTTGATGCCAACCAACAAGTAGCTATTGTCATTGGGGTTTCACACAGGCATCACGCGCAACTTCTGCGTTTCGTCCTGATAGCCGAGCAAGGCCTGCACGACGCCTCAGCGACGGCTGACCAACGTGGCTGACTTTCGGGTATCGTCGCCGGATGACGCCACCTGCTCGTGTGTTGATGGGGCCTGGGCCCTCGGATGTTTCGCCCCGGGTATTGGAAGCGCTTTCGAGGCCAACGGTGGGGCATCTCGACCCTTACTTCTTGCGGCTGCTCGATGAGACCCAGTCGATGTTGCGCGAGGTGTTCGGAACCAAGAACTCGCTGACGCTGCCGATCTCCGCAACGGGGTCAGCGGGGATGGAGACCTGCTTCGTCAATCTGCTCGAAGCGGGGGACCGGGCTCTGATCTGTCGCCATGGCGTCTTCGGTGGACGCATGGCCGAAGTCGCGCGGCGTTGTGGTGCTGAGGTCGCGGTGGTCGACGCGCCCTGGGGGCGCGCGATCGATCCAGATGACGTTGCCCGCATCGCCAATGGCGGGACATTCAAGGTGCTCGCGCTCGTGCACGCCGAAACGTCAACAGGCGTTCTTCAGGACTTGTCGCCGTTTCGTGCGATCGCAGATTCATGCGGCGCCTTGTTGGTCGTCGATGCGGTGACATCGCTGGGTGGGGTTGCGGTCGACGTCGATCGAATGGGGATCGATGCGGTGTACTCCGGTACCCAAAAATGCCTGTCGTGCCCGCCGGGGCTGTCGCCGGTGTCATTTTCGGAGCGAGCGCAACGCGTGCTCGAGAATCGGAAGACTCCCGTCCAAAGCTGGTACTTCGACCTCACCCTCATCGGCCGTTACTTCGGCACCGAGCGCGTCTATCACCACACTGCTCCGGTGAACATGATCTACGCCCTTCACGAGTCTCTTCGTCTAGTGCTCGAAGAGGGGTTGGACGCGCGGTACCGGCGGCACCGGGATCACGCCCGAGCGCTCTGGGCAGGTCTCGAGCGGATCGGGATCGCGCTTCCGGTGGAGTCTTCGGTGAGGCTCCCTCCTCTCACCTTGGCCCGAATCCCCACCGGTGCCGACGACCATGAGGTCAGGGCTCGACTGCTCGACGAACACGGCCTCGAAATCGGTGGCGGTCTCGGTGAATTCGCCGGAAAGGCGTGGCGAATTGGGCTGATGGGAGCGTCCTCGACACCGCGTCACATCGAGCTGTGCCTCGGTGCGCTCGAAGAGGCGCTCGGTTGAGCTCGCACAGTCTCCTGCGGCCCGTGTTAGCTTCAATCCTGCATGGTGCGCTCCGCCCCTGAACGCTTTGGTGAGTACGAGCTCGTCCGGCGACTCGGGGTGGGCGGCATGGCTGAAGCATTTCTCGCGATTCGTCGCGGCCCCGCCGGCTTCGAGCAGCGCGTATGTCTGAAAAGAATCCTGGCGACGTTCCAGGATGATCCGCAGTTCATCCAGATGTTCTTGCGTGAGGCGCGACTGTCGGTTCTTCTGCAACACGTACACATCGCCCGCGTGCTCGACTTCGGGGTCGCGGAAGGTGCCCACTACCTCACCTTGGAGCTGATCGAGGGCACAGACCTTCGCCGCGTGTTAGCTCACCTGCGCGAGCACGGCGAGACACTCAGCCCCGAGCTCACCGCGTACGTGGCCACGGCGCTCGCCTTCGCGTTGGACTTCGCGCACACCGCCGACGAAGACGGCAAACCGGCCGGCATCGTCCACCGTGACGTATCTCCGTCGAACGTCCTGCTGAGTAAGGCGGGCGAGATCAAGCTTTCCGACTTCGGCATCGCGAAAGACACCAATCGCCCTGGGAGCATCCAAAGCACGGCGCTCAAGGGAAAGATCCCCTACATGGCACCGGAATACGCGCTTGGCCGACATTGCGACGCTCGAACGGACCTCTTCTCGCTCGGGGTCTTGCTCTACGAGTGCCTCGCGGGTCGACGGCCATTCGACGGCGAAAACGACATCGAAACGCTCGACCGTGCACGACGAGGCGAGCACGAGCCCCTCGAACTGATGGCGCCGAAGGCCCCTGCCGCGCTGGTTTCCGCGATCGAGTCTTTGCTGAAACCGGAGTCGGCGCGCCGACCGCCCAATGCCGGCGCATTCCTCGATCAGCTTGCCAAAGCGCCGCCACCGCCATTGGCACGCCGGCATCTCGGAGCGCTGGTTCGCCTCACCCTACAGCAGAGCCCTGCACTGGTGGCGCCAGGGCTCGCATCGACGCGGCCTGCTGCTACTCTGCGTCCTCGGAAACGCCTTCCGTCTCGGAAGTAGCGCCGCCGACGACGTTGTTGCGTTGGTCCTCGAGTAAAGTGAGCCCGATCGCCATCGCCTTACGCACGCGCTCGAGCAGAGCCTCGTCCGTCGCGATCTTCTGCATGGCGTCCGAAAGCCTCGATTCCATTTGGGCCTTGACGGCCTCGAGTGAGCCCACCCGCGACTCGAGGTCGCGCTTATCGCTCTCGAGCAGAGCGAGACGCGCGTGGCCGGAGTCGGCCTCCTGCTGAAGCGCATCTCGGGCAGCGGTGATCTGGCCGAGGTCGGCTTCGAGTCGTTCGTGAGCCTCGCGTATTTCGGCGAGCTGAGCGCTGGTGGTGTTCAGCATCCCTTCGGCCTCGCTGAGCTTCGATTCGAGCTCCGCGTTGCGCTCGGCGTTGAGCTGCTCACGCTCCCTGGCCCCAGAGAGCTCGGTCTCGGTATCGGCGAGCTTACGACCGAGCGTCGCGAGTTGTTTCGAGTGCTCGCTCCCAAGAGTTTCGAGCTCAAGGTGCCTTTCGCCTTCGAGCGCTGCTTCGCGTTCTGCTAGCGTCCGTTTCCAGGCGGCTTCGATCTCGGCGACCTGCGCTGCTACCCCGGTCTCGAGCTCCTCTCGGAGCGCCGCGAGGGATGCCTGCTGGGCCGCCTCCGCCTCCGCAGAGGCCTGCGCCAGCGCCGCCGAGCGTTCGTCTGAAAGCTCGGCTCGGAGCGTGGCAACCGCGGTCTCCTTTTCGTTGGCCGCGGCTTGAAGCGCCGCTTCACTGTCCTCTTGGGCCTTGGCAATCGCTGCAGCCGCCTCGGCCTTGACGAGCGTCAGCGCCTCGTCGTGTGCAAGGAGTGTCTTTGCGAGCTCGGCATCGCGCGTGCTCTGCAGGGCAGCCACGTCGGCGGCGCGCCCCTCACGCTCTTGCGCCAGCGACTCCTCGAGGCCCTGGACTTTCCCGTGCTCGCGCTCAAACCGAGCCTTTACATCTTCGAAGCGCTTGTTCGCGGCTTCCTTGTCTTCCGTGAGGCTGGCAATCGCCTCCTGCGCCTTCGAAAACGAGCGCTCGAGCCCCGCAATCTTCTCGCCAAAGTCCGCGCTGGCGCGTTCGAGGGCGATCGACTGATCCCTCAGCTCGAGGATCTCCTTGTCGCGCACCCCCAACTGGTCGCGCAGCTCGAGGATCTCCTTGTCTTTCGAGTTGAGGGTCTCGCGAAGATCCAAAAACTGGCGGCTCGACACACCGCCAGAAGACTCGGCGAGCTTTGCCTTCAGCTCGGAAATCTCCGACCGCAAGCGGGCGGCTGCTGCGGTGCCACTGCCCGAATCTTCGGGCTCAGGCCGCAAAGATTCCGGCGGCGCCGACGGCGGCGCAGAGCTTGACGAAGCCCCCTCCGCCGGCGGTGCGTCAGAAACCATGATCACGTCATCGAGCTCGACGTCTTCGTATTCGCCCGTGCCGGGTTCATCGGGCTCGACAGCGGCCTTCGCACCACTGCCGCCCATCATCAGAGCATCGAAAGCGTTTTCGGCGAACGCGTCGATTTCATCGTCGATCTCGGGGGGCTCCCCGACTTTCGTTGGCACATCGCTTTCGTTCTCGTCGGACATTTCGGCTTCCCCTTCGATTTCGATCTCCGTCGCCGGAAGTGGCTTGAGTGCGATTAGATCCAGCATCCGCGCCGCGACGTCCTCGACGCTGGCGGGACGGCGGACATAATGCTCAGCCTTGGACTTGGTCTTCTTGTGTTGTTCGAACAGGTTATCAGCGTTCTCGTCGTTTGACAGAATGATGATCGGGACATGCCCGAGCTTCTTGCTGCGCTTCAGCTTGCGACCGACCAAAAACCCGTTGTCGTCGCTGAGCTCGATCGCCAGCACGATGAGGTCCGGAGCGTTGCTCTTGGCGGCTTCTATGCCGGTTTTTCCGTCCTCCGCCAGCTCCACTTCGACTTGGTAGCGGCCCAGGTGGGCTTGGAGAGCCGTGGCAAATTGACGCTCGCTATCGATCACCAGAACGCGTTGCAACTCATTCCCCCTGACCTTGCAAAGTTCCGCTAGTGTCAAAAAAAGAATAGATGCCCAGGGGTTACCCTGTCAAACGGGCTGCACCGGCTAAATCGCTTGCGCCAGGCCACCTCAAGGGGCGACGCGCGCGTTGGCGGCGAGCTGGAATAACGTTGGCCGCTCGAGGTCGCCGAAAAACGCATAGTTCAAGCCGCCCTGCTGGCGGATGGTGACCACGTGGCCTCCCACATTGTGATAGTAGAGCTCACGCCCACCCACGTGGGTGCGCTGAGCAGAATCGACGAGTCGGGCGTCTTGGAACACCAGTAGAGTGACCCGCCGGCCACCGTGAACGTAGTAGAGCGCAGCCGCCGGCTTCGCGCCGATCTTGATGTAGCGAGCCCCGACGAGCTTCATGCCCTGTTCCCCGAACTCGGCGGGCCTCACCGGGAAGGGGGTTTTGCCGCGGAAGTAGCGTGCAACCTCCTGAGGCTGCTCGGTCGGCACGTCGGAGGGTAGGCCTTGGGAGTGAAGGTTCACGACGTCTTGCAGCATACTCGCGCGTTGATAGGTCGCGCTTTGCGGCAAACCCACGACTCCGCCGAGCACCAAGAGCGCAACGGCAGCGGCAGCGATCGGCCATGCCTGACGCCATTGCATCGGACGCGCTTGCACGAGTGACGTCCTGTCCTCGCGCGCCGCGTCGATCTCGTCGAGCCGATTGAGCGCGCGCTCCCAAAGGTGCTCCGGTGCCTTGACGCCACTCATCGCTTCACGCGTCTGCTCTCGGAACGACGCTTCGAAGGCCAAATGCTCTTGACAGCCGACACACGTCTCCAAGTGCCGCTCGAACTCGACCTGTGTCGCTGGATCGAGCTCTCGATCGACCAACGCCCCGAGATGACGGCGCACGAGCTTACAACTCATGACTTCACCGCCTTTCGCGTTCGAAACGCTTCGAGCGAAACCGGCTCTGCGGGCTCGCCTCCGTCGTCTTCGTCGATGATCCCGAGCTGGACAGCCTGGGCCTGCAACGAGAGTTGAAGCTGCTTGCGCGCGCGGTGAAGACGCGACATCACGGTACCGATCGGGCACCCAACGGTTTCTGCGATTTCTTTGTAGGAAAGCTCTTCGACATCAGCCAGGAGAACCATCGCGCGCGCATCCTCTGACAGCTCGTCGAACGCGCGCGCGATTTCGCGTCCGATCAGCTTGCGTTGTGCATCGCCTACGGGATCGGTGAGACCACGCATGCTGGCACGACTCATGACACCCTCCCCGACCGGGGTCGCCATCGGACCATCGAACACCCGACGCTCGCGAGCATTACGTCGATACCGATTGACGAAGGTGTTCATCTGGATTCTCAAGAGCCACGCCTTGAAATTGGTTCCCGCCTCGAACCGGTCGTAGAAGCGATAGGCACGAACCAGGGTGTCTTGAACCAAATCCTCGGCGTCCGCCTGCGATCGGGTGAGTCGAAGCGCTGTCGCGTAGAGGGCGTCTAGATAAGGCCCCGCATCGGCTTCGAACAGTCGACGCTCGTGTGCGATTTGCTTGGCGCTTCTCGGCATGCCTAGTGCTGACAACTCCTCGCGGCTGAAATTATTCCGGAGGTTCGGCGGAGTCCTGTTTTCGCTGGCTCCTATCGGCAGCTTGCCGCACTTTGACCTCCAATTCCTCGATTCTCGCCTGGAGCCGGGTCACTTCCGCTTGAAGTTGCTTGATGTGGGCCGCCGCCCCTTCGAGAAGAGCTCGAACCCGATCGTCCGCGGCCTCCCGTACCTCGGCGCCGAGCTCCTCGGCGCGCCCGACGAGCTTGCCGACTGGCCCTTCCTTCAGGGTCGAAAAAAGCCGCTCGCGACCCTCCTGAATGAAGTCCCGTAGGCTGCGCACCGACCAAGCCGTCGCATTCCCGCTCTTTTGCTCTTCGTAGATGATCTGCGCGAGGGTGACTTTGGTGAGGTCTCGCTTCGAGCGATTATCGAGGACTTTGACGTCTTCGCCATTGCGCACGAGCTCCGCAATATGGTCGAGCGTGACATAGCGACTATCACGCGTGTCGTACAATTTGCGGTTAGCGTACCGCTTGATCACGCGGACCTGCTCAACGTGCTCCATCGCCTATCGAGGCTAGCGCTGCGACGCATTGCGTCAAGGTGGCGCTTCGAGCGAACCTCACTAGGCTGAAGGTGGGGCCCGGGTCGTGCAGCAGGAAACGGGATTCGCTGACCTGTTCAGGCGTTTGGCGCGGATCGACGAGATCGACATGCGTGCCGCGCTGATCTGCGAGCAGCTGGAGACCCTCTCGGTCGAACAAGCGCTTGCGCTCGTGGCTGGCGCCTATCGCGTCGCGGCACTCGGAGGCGGGGACGCCCAGGTGGTGTTCCTGGCACTTGGGTGGGCACTCTTCGAGCCGCGCCTCACTGAACGTCGCGCCGAGCTCGGAGCGGAAGCCAGGAACGCCGAGCTCCACCACCTCGCCGACTTCTTGGTCTCGCCCGAAGCCGACGAAGCTGGCGACACGAAGAGGCGCATCCCCGACTTCGGCCGAGGCCGTCCGCTCACCCTCGGCGAACGGAAGTCGCTCGCACGGACGCACGACCGAGGACTGATTCAGCGCGTGGTCCGTGATCCGCATCCAGACGTGGTCCGCATCTTGCTCGACAACCCGTCGCTCACCGAAGAGGACGTGGTGCGCATCTGCGCGATGCGTCCGAACGAGCCTGGCGTGCTTCAGGCCGTCTATCGGCATCGACGATGGGTGGTGCGCTACCGTCCCCGAAATGCGATCGTCCGCAATCCCGATTGCCCACTCGACACCGCACTGCTCCTCGTGCCGTTGCTCCGACCTGGCGAGCTCAAGGAAGCCGCGATAGCCTCTGGGTTGGCGTCCCCGCTACGACTCAGCTGCCGGTCGATACTCGAGCTTCGAGAAGCACGGTCTAAACCCACGGAAGCCTAGGTGATAGCAAGTCTGGCCGCAGGCCGTCTAGCTGTTACGGCTTGGTTTCGACTTTGGGGTCGACGACTTCTGCGTCCTCGACCCGGGACGCGGCTTTGTCGGGAACCTGCTTCTCGGTCGGGGTGATGTCGATGTCGTCGTCGGTGTTGAGGCCGCGCTTCAGGTTCCGAATTGCCTTGCCGAGGCCTTCGCCGATCTGAGGTAGGCGCCCGGCGCCGAAGATCAGCATCACGATCAGCAGGACAATGACTAGCTCGCCGAATCCAAGATTGGGCACGGTTTCCCTCCTCCGTCTACGGTACGCCCCCCCGAAGGGCTCTGCAAGTCCAGGGCGTATGATATGAGAAAGGCGCGGGTGATGAGACACTACAAAGAGCTGGATCCGACCGCGCTGCGCGGACTGATCTTCGATATCGACGATACGGTGACGAACCAAGGCGTGCTCGAGGCCGAGGCCTTCGTCGCCATGCATCGACTCCGCGCCCTCGGCGTAGACCTCGTCGCCGTCACCGGCCGTCCACTCGGGTGGACCGACGTGATCGCACGGATGTGGCCGGTCCGGATCGCGGTTGGTGAGAACGGTGCCGGTTGGGCTTGGATGGACGGAGTCCACGCTCGCGAAGGGTACTTTGCGGAACCGTACAAACGCGCCGCCCACGACCGTCTGCTCCAGGAGATCCGCCGGGATGTCGCCTCGAAGATGCCTCACGTTCGACTCGCCAACGACCGTGGCGCCCGACGCTGTGACTTGGCCTTCGACGTGGGGGAAGAAGTGAGCCTTCCGCCGGCTGAAATCGACGCGTTGGTCGCGCTCATCGAAAGCCACGGGGCGCGGAGCGCGGTATCGACGGTGCACGCGCATGCCACCCCCGGCGACTGGGACAAGGCTCGCGGTGTCGAAAGGGCTCTTCGAGAGGTGTTGAACGTCGATCTCGACCAGGAGCTCCACCGATGGGTGTTCGTCGGAGACAGCGGAAACGACTCCGCTGCTTTCACACGCTTCCCCGTGAGTGTCGGCGTTGCCAACGTGCGCGAACACCTTCACCGACTTCCCACGCCCCCGCGTTACGTCACCGACTCCGACCGCGGGCGGGGCTTTGCGGAGCTCGCCGCTCACCTTTGTGACGGCCGTGGCTGATTCTAAGCATCGTCGACGCCGCTCGGTCGGAAGCGCGGCGCACTATTCCGATGGTCGGTACTATGACCAGGCCTATCGACGTCGACGCCAGGACGTTCGGTTCTACACCGACCTCGCGATCGAGTCCGGCGGTCCCGTTCTCGAGCTCGGCGTCGGTACGGGACGCGTCGCTTTGTCGATCGCAAGAAGGGGCATCGAGATCGTCGGCGTCGAACCGATGGCGTCCATGCTCGAACGAGCCGAGGAACGTGTGCAGCGACTACCGCACACCGCCCGCGATCGGATCGAGCTTCGGCAGGGCGATCTGCGCAAGCTCAGGCTTCGCCGCCGCTTTCCTCTAGTAGTGGCGCCGTTCAACGTCTGGAACCATCTTTACACTCGAAGCGACATCGAGCGGGGATTTCGAACGGTGCGCCATCACTTGCGGCGCGGTGGTCGATTCGCTTTCGACGTCTTGCTCCCCGACCCCGAGAGTTTGGCGCGGGACCCTTCGAAGCGGTACCGAGGGGGCAGCGTCCCTCATCCCCGTGATGGCATCCGCTATCGATACAGCGAGTACTTCAGCTATGACGCGGCGTCCCAGATCGAGACGGTGATGATGGACTTCGAGCACCCCACCGATCCCAAACGATCGTTTTGCACCCCACTTACCCAGCGTCAATTCTTTCCGGCCGAGCTCGAGGCGCTGCTCCACTACAATGGCTTTGCGATCGAAAGCCACGAAGGCGATTTCGACGGCGAGCCGATAGGCCGCGCGACCGAATCTCAAGTAGTCATTGCTAGAATGCGCTCACGATGAAGTGCGAGCGTAGCGAGCACGCAGTTAATTTTCGCGACCTACTCCCGGAGTAACACGTCGCAGTAATACTTGAGGCGCTTCACGATCTTTCCGTGAGGGCGCCGATGAATGTCTTTCTTGAGCGCCAACATGACTTGTCGCTGAAACGTGTACGCATTGCGTTTCCGTTTCGGAGGTGGCGTGCCTCCGCCAGCCTCGAGCGGTGCCCAAATGGCCTCGACGGGCCACTGCCAAGCCGCGAGGTCTCCCGCGTCGATCTGGCCGAGCATCCGTTCTGCCAAGGACCGCTTCTCCGAATCGACCCCGAGCTCGGCCACCCATTTGTCGACCGACTCGGTCACGGGTCGACCCGCTCGATCGACGGTCATCGGGTCGCCCATCCCCTTCTTGACCGGACCCGACCTTCCGTACTCGACTGCATCGGGATCATTTTCAAGACCCAGGAAAGCGAACACCCGCTCGAGCTCGGACTCGGGGCGTTGCACCAGGTCCTCGTAGACGACATGCAGCAAAGGCACCGGCCGGTCCCGAAGAAAAGTCCCCATGGCCGGCACGTAACGCTCGAGGATCGGATTGAACTCGTGCGCCGCCTCCCAATCACCGTCGAAAAAGCTATTGGCGTAGGAGCTGAACACCGCCAGCGGATGCCGGGTCAGCACGACGTATTTGGCGTCGGGGTAGAGCCGCTGAAGAAACGGCAAAACCAAGGCGTTCGCCGGCGTTTTGTCGAGGAAGTAGCTGGCGTCACCAGTCGAGAGCATCCGGCCATAGAGCGTATCTGCGTACGCACGCAGGGCATCGAGGTAGTCTTGCTCGCCGCGTGGCAGGTCATCGATGAAGGCATGCATTGCCTTAGCGGCATTGATGTGGTCGTACGGCGCTTTGTCGACGTTCCCGTACACTCCGAGATGAGCAATTGGGGTGATCAAGTGCGGTTCGGGATGTGTGAAGATCTCGGCGTGCGCCCCCATCATTCTTTGAAGCAGAGTCGAGCCGGCACGCGGTGGTGAGATCACGAAGACGAGGGACATCGGGTCCTCCGTGCATATCGTCCAGGGCTACGCAGAGGCTTTCTCCCGGGCAGCGAGCTGCCGCAAGACGTACTGGAGGATGCCCCCGTGCAGATAGTATTCGACCTCTTGGGGCGTATCGAGGCGGGCCTTGACCTCGAACGACTTGCCGGTGTTGGTTGCGATCGAAAGCGTCTTGCCCGGACTCAAGCCCTCCGAGATCCCGGAGATGGTGAATGTCTCCTCGCCGGTCAGTCCGAGGCTTGCACGCGCGTCGCCGCGATGGAACTCGAGTGGAAGCACGCCCATCCCGATCAGGTTGGAGCGATGGATGCGCTCGTAACTCTCGGCGATCACAGCGCGCACCCCAAGGAGCAACGTGCCCTTGGCGGCCCAATCTCTCGACGATCCGGTGCCGTACTCCTTGCCCGCAATGACGACCAGGGGCGTCCCGTCAGCTTGGTATCGCATGGCCGCGTCGTAGATGCTCAGCTGCGCGTCGTCGGGAAGGTAACGCGTGACCCCGCCTTCGGTCCCCGGCGCCAACAGGTTCCGCAGTCGGATGTTCGCGAATGTACCGCGCATCATGACTTCATGGTTGCCCCGGCGGCTGCCGTAACTGTTGAAATCGCGCGGCGAAACATGATGGTCCTGGAGGTAGCGCGCTGCGGGGCTATCGAGCGCAATGGAGCCCGCTGGCGAAATGTGGTCGGTGGTCACCGAATCCCCGAGAAGGCAAAGCACCCGCGCACCCTCGATATCCGTCGGTGGGGTGGGGTCGCCGGGTTCGACGCCTTCGAAAAAGGGCGGCAACCGGACATAGGTGGACTCCGGGTCCCAACGGTATTGGTCGGCCTGCTCGAACGTGACGGCCTGCCACTCGGGGGGGCCATCGAGAACGACGGCGTACCGCTCGAGAAACTGTTCCTTCTTCACGGACGAGCGAAGCGTGTGGATGATCTCGTCGTGGGAGGGCCAGATATCCCGAAGAAACACGTCCTTTTCGTCGGCACCTTGGCCGATGGGGTCGGCTTCGAAATCGATGTCCATCGTCCCCGCCAACGCGTACGCCACGACCAGGGGCGGCGATGCGAGGTAGTTGGCTCTCGTGAGCGGGTTGACTCGCCCTT
>Ga0224512_10002032_pt1 | contig 18859 bp, 19 predicted proteins | sample SF_May12_sed_USG_4_FD_169103 | JGI IMG/M metagenome (GOLD analysis project Ga0224512, IMG submission 169103) | Sediment microbial communities from San Francisco Bay, California, United States - SF_May12_sed_USGS_13 | ecosystem: Environmental > Aquatic > Marine > Sediment | place: USA... | reverse complement strand
GCCGTGATTCGGCGCACTGCTCACTCGCAAAGGGCCGGGAGTCCGCGTACCCACAGGGGACACGAATCGAATAGGGACGGTGGGAATCGAACCCACACGAGGTTGCCCTCAACGGATTTTGAGTCCGCCGCGTCTACCGTTCCGCCACGTCCCCGCGGTGGCGCGATTCTAGCGCCGCGCTATGGGGCCAGAACCGCGGCGCCCGCGAGTTCTCCGGCCTCCAGGCGTTTGAGGGCCAGGTTGGCGTCCTCGAGGGAGTGGACCTCCGTATCGGTGGTGATGGGGATCTCGGCAGCGAGCGCGAGTAGCTCTTCGGCGTCGCGGCGAGTCACGTTGGCGACGCTCTGAATGCGCCGCTCCTGCCACAGGAGTCGGTAGGGGAACTCGGGGATGCGGTCGAGGTGGATGGCGTTCACGATCACGCGGCCCCCGGGTGCGAGAGCGGCAAGAGCGGCTACGACCACGTCGCCGATCGGCGCAAAGGTAATCGCCGCGTCGAGTGCCACCGGCGGAGCCTCCAGGGTGTCGCCGGTCCACGCCGCTCCGAGCTGCAGGGCGCGTTCGCGGTCGGCCTGCCCGCGAGAGCTCACATAGCAATCGATGCCGAGGTGGCGAGCCACCTGGATGGTGATCCTGGCGGAGGCGCCGAAGCCGTACAGCCCCAGCCGGGCGCCATCCGTGAGCTCCGTCAGGCGTAGCGCGCGATGCCCGATCACCCCACCGCAGAGCAACGGGGCCGCGTCCAGGTCGCAGAAGCCCTCCGGCAGGCGGAGAGCAAACTGGGCGTTGACCCTGGCGTGGGTGGCGAAGCCGCCGTCGACGTCCCAGCCGGTGAATCGCGCTCGTCGGCACAGATTCTCGCGGCCCTCACGGCACAGGTCACACTCACCGCACGCCCAGGCGAGCCAGCAGACCCCTGCCCGGTCCCCGATCTTCCAGCCCTGGACGCGGTCGCCGACCTGGGCGACGCGCCCCACGATCTGGTGGCCCGGCACCACCGGCAGCCGGTGCGCGCGGAGGTCGCCCTCGCACAGCTGGAGATCGGTGCGGCAGACCCCGCACGCGCTGACGCCCAAGGCGAGATCGGCCGGTCCGGGGGGCTCGGGCTCAGAGCCCTCGATCGCGAGAGGCAGCTCCCGGGCCGGGCGCGGTCGCCGGAGAACCGCTGCGCGCCCGGACACCATCACTCCACGTACTGGACGAGGATCGCCGCGGCGACTATGGCATGCGCGCTCCAGAGGGCCGTGCGGATCCAGTTGAGGCTCACCAGGCGCTGGTAGGCCTGTGTGATGAAGCCGTCGCTCAGCTCGCGGTGAATCGGCGCGAACACGAACAGGGTGAGCGCCGGCAGTGCGAGTGCGATGAGCAGGCCCGCCCAGGTCAGGTAGGCGGTGACCTCCTCCGGACGCCAGACCACGAGCGTGATCGCCGCGAGGATTTCGATCGCCCAGGGCGCCGCGATGAGCGCCGCGATGCGGCCTTGATGCTCAGACTCATATACGGGGAAGGCATCGGCGCCGACCTCGCGCAGGAGCGGGTAGTGGACGATCTGGATGGTCCAGATCATCCCGGCCATGAAGAAGGCCGCGGCGAGGTTCGCGAGGATCACGGCGAGGTCAGGGCTCATGCCGAACTCACTCGGAGGGTCGCGCCACGCCCTCCTCGCGGGCGACCTTCACGACGGCGCTGGCGACCGCGGGCGCGACCTTGCGGTTGAACACGCTCGGGATGATGTAGTCCGGATTCAGCTCGTCGTCGGACACGACGCCCGCGATCGCCTCGGCAGCCGCGACCTTCATGCCTTCGGTGATGGCGGTCGCGTGGCAGTCCAGTGCCCCGCGGAAGATGCCAGGGAAGGCCAGCACGTTGTTGATCTGGTTCGGGTAGTCGGAGCGGCCGGTGGCCATCACGCTGACGTGGGGACCGGCGATCTCCGGCATGATCTCCGGCACCGGATTCGCCATCGCGAACACGATCGAGTCCCTTGCCATGCGCTTGAGCTGATCGAGCTTCAAGGCGTCCGGACCGGACAGGCCGAGGAACAGGTGTGCGCCCTCGATCGCCTCGGTCAAGCCTCCCTGGACGCCGTCCGGATTGGTGTTCTCGGCGTACCAGTCCTTCATGGAGTTCATGTTCTCGGCGCGGCCCTTGTAGATCGCCCCGCGCGAATCACAGCCGATGATGTTCTTGACGCCGGCGTTCATGAGGATCTTCGAGCATGCGACGCCCGAGGCGCCGATGCCGTTGCAGACCACCTTCAGGTCACGGATCTCGTGGCCGGTGATCTTGCAGGCGTTGATAAGGGCGGCGAGCACGACGATTGCGGTGCCGTGCTGGTCGTCGTGGAAGACCGGGATGTTGAGCATCTCCTTGAGGCGATCCTCCACCTCGAAGCAGACTGGCGCAGCGATGTCCTCGAGGTTGATTCCGCCCCACGCAGGTGAGATCGCCGCAATGGTCTCCACGAGCGCGTCGGCGTCCTTGGAATCGATACAGATGGGGTAGGAGTCCACGCCGCCGAACTCCTTGAAGAGCATCGCCTTGCCCTCCATGACGGGCATTCCGGCCGCGGCGCCGATGTCGCCCAGGCCGAGGACGGCCGTTCCGTTGGTGATCACGGCCACCATATTGCTCTTGAGGGTCAGCTCGGAGGCTCGCCGCGGGTCCTCGGCGATCGCCTTGCTCACCCGCGCGACGCCGGGCATGTAGGCGATCGACAGGTCGTCGCGCGTCTCGAGGGGGACCCGCGAGACCATTTCGATCTTCCCGCCCCGGTGCATCCGGAAGGTGCGGTCGTACGAGCCGACCACCGTCACGCCGTCGACGGCATCGGCCGCGTCCAGGATGGCTTTCACATGGTCCTGGTCTGACGCATTTACCACGAGCTCGCGGGTCACCGAGCGGTGCCCGTGGTCGACGATGTCCACCGCGCCCACGCTTCCGCCGACTTCACCGATGGCGGTGGCGAGTTTCCCGAACAGACCGCGCCGGGTGGAGTCGATCTCTGCGCAGATCGTGACGCTGTGCTGAGCGCTCGGCGTGGTGGCCAAGAGCGATCTCCTCATGGGTTCAGGTACAGCCGGGCCCGAAGGATAGCCATCCGCCGCGCCGGGCTACACTCGCGGCGATGTCGGAGGACGGTCGACCCCAGCAGCCCGAGGCGGCCCCGTCCACCACTACCGGGCCGCTTCTGCTGATCGACGGCAACAGCCTCGCGTACCGGGCGTTCTTCGCCCTTCCGGATTCGATCGCGACCGCCGATGGCGCGCCGACGAACGCGCTCTACGGCCTGGCCTCGATGCTGATGAAGATCTTCTCCGATCAGCACTTCCGCGCCGGTATCTGCTGCTGGGATGCCGGGGGCAAGGTGTTCCGCCACGAGCGGTTCCCCGAGTACAAGGCGGGAAGGGCGGCTACGCCGGATCTGTTCCGAGAGCAGTCGCCGCACTTCCGTCCGCTGGTGGAGGCCTTCGGCCTGGTCAACACGGAGCTTCCCGAGTTCGAGGCCGACGACATCATCGGGACGCTCGCCACCCAGGCTGAGGCGGCCGGCCAGGACGTCGTGATCCTCACCGGCGATCGCGACGCCTTGCAGCTGGTGAGCGATCGGATCAGCGTGCTCGCCACGGGGCGGGGAGTCACCGACACGGTGCTCTACACGCCCGATGCCGTTCGGGAGCGATACGGGGTCGGCCCGGAGCAGATGACCGACTTCCGGGGCATGGTCGGAGACAGCTCGGACAACTTGCCCGGCGTCCCCGGAATCGGGGAGAAGGGTGCGGCGCAGCTCCTCGAGAAGTACGGCGACCTCGACTCGGTGCTGGCGGCCGCCGAGGAGCAGTCGCCAAAGCGGAGGGAGAGCCTCACCAACAGCGCCGAGGACGCCCGGATGACGCGCGACCTCGCAGTCATCGTGCGGGACGCTCCGGTCGAGATCGGTCTTGACAACGCCGGGGTGCTGGAGTTCGACGCCGATCGGCTGCGGTTGCTCAGTGGAGTGTTCCGAGACTTCGAGTTCGACAGCCTCATCCGGAGGCTCGACGAGCTCGGCAGCGTCGGCGAGGACGCCGCGGGGCCTTCCGGCGCCAGCCGGGAGGTGGAGGTCGTCGAGATGGCACCCGAGGCGCTCGCGCTGCGGCTCGCCGGCAGCAGCGAGCCCGTCGCGGTTGCCGTCGGCGAGGAGCGATGGGCCGTCGCGCTGAACGACGCAGAGGTGGCCGCGGGGGGGCTGGACGAGGGCGCCTTCGACGCCCTTCGTCGGGCGCTGTCGGGACGCCCGATCCTGGCGCATGATGCCAAGAGCCTCGGCGTTGCGGATCTCGAGGTGGCGCACGACACCATGGTCGCCGCGTACCTGCTACGACCCCGGCGCCGCGGTTATCCCCTGGAAGAGATCGCCGAGGAGCGGGGGCTCGGCGTCAGCGGCACGCAGGACGAGGTGGTCCGAGCGGCGGCGCTCACGGCAGCGCTCGCCCGGCGGCAAGCGGACCTGATGGCCGAGCGAGACCTCGTCGCGCTCTTCAGCCAGATCGAGATGCCCTTGGTCGAGGTCCTGGCGTCGATGGAGGCGGTCGGGGTGCGCCTGGACGTGCATCGCCTGGGAGAGATCGCCGCGCGTGTGCGCGACAGCATCGACGAGCTGCGCGACCAGATCTACGAGCACGCGGGCGAGGAGTTCAGCATCGAGTCTCCGAAGCAGCTCGGCCGCATTCTCTTCGAGAAGCTCGAGCTCCCGACCTTTCGGAAAGGGAAGACCGGCTATTCGACCGACCGGCAGGTGCTGAGGCGCCTCGAGGCCAAGCACCCCATCATCGGCCTGATCGGCTCCTACCGGGAGCTGACCAAGCTCGACAGCACATACCTCTCGGCCCTCCCGGCCCTGGTCGGCGACGACGGCCGTCTGCACACCACTTTCGCCCAGACCGTGGCCGAGACGGGCCGCCTCTCGTCTCACGACCCGAATCTCCAGAACATCCCCGTGCGGACCCCGCTCGGACGTGAGATCCGCGGCGCGTTCGTCGCTGAGGACGGCTGGTCGCTGGTGAGCTGCGACTACAGCCAGGTCGAGCTGCGGATTCTTGCGCATTGCTCGGGAGAGCCGGCCCTCAAGCAGGCCTTCGCGTCGGGCGTCGACGTCCATCGCGCGACGGCGAGCGAGGTATTCGGCGTACCCCTCGAGGACGTCGACCGCGATCTGCGCGACCGGGCGAAGGCCGTGAACTTCGGGATCGTCTACGGCATCAGCGACTTTGGGCTCTCAGAGCAGCTGAGCATCCCTCGCGCGGACGCGAAGGCCTACATCGAGACCTACCTCGACCGCTACCCACAGGTGCAGGCGTTCATCGAGGCGACGATCGCTGCCGCGAGCCAAGACGGGTATGTCACGACGCTGCTCGGACGCCGTCGACCGATTCCCGAGCTGGGCGGCCGTACGCGCCAGCAACGCCAGCTGGGTGAGCGTCTCGCCGTGAACACCATTGTGCAGGGCACCGCCGCGGACATCATCAAGGTCGCGATGGTCCGGGCGCACGAGGCCCTGCGCGACGCGCACCTCGGCGCCAGGATCGTGCTTCAGATCCATGACGAGCTGTTGATCGAGGCACCTCTCGGCGAGGTCGCCGAAGCAACGCGTCTGGTGCGCGAGTCGATGCGCTCCGCGTACGCGTTGGATCCGCCCCTCGCCGTAGATACCGGCAGCGGAGCGACCTGGCTCGAGGCCAAGTCCTAGACGACCGGGTGCTCCGGGCGGGGCGTGCCGGCCGCGGCGTGGTCAGCGCTCTTCGCGCCCTGCCGGGTTCGCCTCTCGTGCACCTCTCTCAGCGCGCCGTACATCTCAGTCGCGAGACCGTCGCTGTCACGCCATACCCGGCGCCTGGTGGTGCGGTCGAGGTCGACTTGATAAAGGAGCGGCATCCCGAGCGCCTTGGCGCGACGGCGCAGCGGGGTCAGGAGCATTCCCGAGAGCTCAGATGCCTCGCAATCCAGCGCTGAGCTCAACTGCTGCGCATCGATCGAACCGTCGTTGTGGAGGAACCGGAACAGCACGATTGAGCGCTCCAAGACCTGATCCGAGAGACCCTCGGCGAACTCCAGGAAGACGCCGGGCGTGGTCTCCGAGGCCGCGTCCGGCGTGGCCGCCGGCTCCTGCTCCGGGGTGGCCGGCAGCGCCACGGCCTGTTTCGGCCGCCGCTCTCGGCGGTTCCGGACGAACGCCGCCGCGATCAGGAGCAGTCCAATCGCCACCAGCCCGAACTCCACAAGCCGGATGACCGTGCTCCTGCTGCCCTCATCCGGCTCGGTCGCGGGTGCGGCCGTTGGAGCCTCGCCGGCCGGCGCCTCGCCGTCTGCGGGCTCGGCGGTGGCAGGCGCCGCCTGCGCCGGGCCGTCGTCCGGCGGCACCTCGGGGGCGTCCGGAACGGTCGGCTCGCCCAGCGGAAAGGCCTCCCAGAGCTGCTCGTAGTCCACCGTGCTGCTCGGCGCCCCCGTGGCTGCGCTGGCGGGTATCGCCATCAACAGCGACGCCGCGAGCAGGCTTACTGCGATCCGGATCATTGGATCTCCAGAGGGGTGCCGATGGGCATGAGCTCGCCCAAGCGGACGAGGTCGGGATTGCGAAGGCGAATACATCCGTGCGAGATCCTTCCGGGAATGAGATCTGGCCGGTTTGTGCCGTGGATGCCGATGTGGCCGCCGGCAGGCCAGTCCGTGAGCGTGTTCGAGCGGGCGGAGGTGCCGAAGGCAAGCGGGCCGTAGAACGGGCTGCGGTATCGCGTGAGCTTGTTGCGCACGTAGAACTCACCGAGAGGCGTAGGGGAGATGGCTTGCCCGACGCCAACGGGGACCTTGAGCACCGCCCGCCCGCCGACGATGAGCTCGGCGCTGAATTTCTTCGTGTCGACCAGGAGCTTCGTCTCAACGCTCTGCTGGCCTCCGACCGCGTTGCGCGGGATCCAGCCGATCTGACCGTTGGGGAGGCTCGTGAGCCGCACCTTCAGCCAGACTCGACCGGAGGCCTCGTGGCGCTTGTGATCCAGGATCTGGACGAGGTTGGTCGTGTCCTCGGGGGTCCGCAGCCGCACCCTGACGAGCTGGGGCGCGTCGGGCTTCGGGGACCTGCGCGACCACACGGCGCGTGTCATTGGCGCCCAGACGGCCGTGCGGAAGTCGGACACCGACTCGGCGGCAGGTACCGCGAAGCCCTGGCGAGGCTCGGCCGAGGGCGGCACCGTCTCTAGAGCGGCGGCATCGCCGCCGGTGCGAAGGAGCGCCGCGAACAGGAGGGGTGCCGTGAAGCACGCCCCGGCGATAAGCGACAGTCGTCCGAGCCTGGACACCGTCGACCTAGGATCAGCCGGTGAACGCGGGCGACTGTCGGGCGACCGTGGTCGGCTTGGGAGTGAGGAAGCCGGTCTCGTTCAGAAGTTTCCTCACCTTCGGCAGGCTCTCCCATTTCTGCACCGGGCTCGGGGCGGGGTGCTCACCGGCGGCGAGCCGGACGCCCGCGGAGTGCCGCGCCTCGGCGGTGTAGATCGCCGCGACCGTGGTGAGGTTGTCCTCCGATTCGAAGTCGTCCATGACGCCCGCGAGGGTGGATGTGGAAAGATCCTCGAGGGCCACCGCGGTGCGGATGAACCGCATCGGGTTCTCGGTTGTGCCTCTGAAGTTGAGGTAGGGATCGTCGTTGGCCGCCCCGCCGAGCGCGTTCTTGAGCCCGGCGACGTGAGCGGCCTCGATCGCGGCGATCTCGTTTGCGAGCCGGGCGTAGTTGGCGGGTAGCTGCCCGGAGTCGGCCGCTCGGCGGTAGAACTCCGCCTGCATGCACTCGATGATCAGAAGCGGGTTGAGGATCGCGCTGTCGCCGGTCCTGGAGATCGCGCCGAACGCCTGGTCGGCGGCGACCACCGTGGCGGCTCCCGCCGTCAGGGCCAGCAGGCCGCGCAGGAAGCCGCTGCGTGAAACGCCAGAGGCGATGGACTCGTTGAGGGCGCCCTCGGGATCGATCTCCGCGAGGTTCAGCCCTGGGGTGAGGTCGCTCATGTCAGCCCTCCTGGAGGTAGCCGAGGCGTTCGATTTCGGCGCGTGTCTGCGCCTCGCCGAATGCGGGATCTGTGGTGGTCGTGAAGGACATGTCGCCCGAGAGGCGGCCCGCCCAGGTCGCGTGGCGGGCTTCCGTGGCGGCGATTCGGCCCGTGAGCTGGCGGGAAGCGCGGTCCAGGTTGGCGAGCTGCCCGTTGTACGTGGCCACGTTCAGGTCCTCGAGGGCCTGAGCGGCGCTCAGGACCGACTCGCGGGATTTCACATCGTCACCGAAGTCGAATGAGGCGCGAGGCTCGGGCCGAGAACCTCGGAGCTGCCGGACCAGTCGGAGGTGGGTCCGCTCGTGGTCGTGGGCGGTGTAGACGAACTCCTCGAGCTCGCCCCCCTCCTCATGGGCGACCTCGGCGGCAGCGGCGTAGAAGCTCTCCTGCTGGAGTTCGACGAGTAGCAGGAGATCGAGCGCGCGATCGCGCGCGTTGGAGGGGGATGACGCGAGAGCCAGGGGCAGGGCGGCCGCGAGCAATCCGCCCGCGGCGAGGCTCGCGCTCGCGACCGCGGCGGTCTTCAACGCGTCCGCGCGATCCTGGCGGTGATCTGCCGGCAAGTGTGGCGACATGCGGATCCTTGTGGGCGTGGGTGGACGTCGGTAACGGGTCCGCCCGAGAGGCTCCGCACGAGGTGGCGAAAGACGGACGCCCCGGTGAGTATCCGCGCATCGTCCGGGCTCGTCGCCTAAACGATTAGTGCATGTGACCACACCGAATGGGGGGTATTGAGGCTGTGGAATTCGGGAGGTGGGCGCCCTTCGGAGAGGCCGGTTCTCTCACGTCGCGCCGGTTTCCGGTCTGCTTGAATCGGTCTCGTGGTCGGAGGTTTCGACTTGTACGAGGAGTTGCAGGTGCACCCTGCGGCCCGCCAGGAAGTCGTTCAGGCCGCGTTCGAGGTGCTTCGCGAGCGCCTGATCGTCGACGATCCCGTCGACGCCCCGCGTCGTCTTGCGCGCCTCAACGAGGCGCACCGCGTCTTGGGCGATAGGGAGCTGCGCGCCGCATACGACGCAGACCGCGACTAACGGCGTGCATCATCAGGAGGCGGACCGTGGCGAGCGGGGGCAGGCTGTGCTTGAGGTGCGAGCGCGGTTTGCCCAGGGGATCGCCGGCGCCATAGCGCTCGAGGCGGTCGCAGCGCTGGACTGATTGGATTGGAGCGATGGTGCGGTTCACGTCTTGACGCGGTCGGTGCGGTCGGACGCGTTGCGGCGCGAGGGTGGGATCGGGTCCGGCGGGTGGCGGTGACGCTGGCGGATCTGGACGAGTCGGCCGTGGTGGGTGACACACACACGTGGCCGAGGCGCTGGCGTTTCGCGGCGCGGCGTGCCCGGGGGGCGTGGAGCGTCTGGCGTTTCCGGGGGTCTGACGGTCGTCCGGACGCCGTCGTGAGCAGCTTTCGTCTGGACTGGCGCCAAAACCTGAGCGACGGGAGGAGCAGCGATGAACCGGCAGGACTTTCCGGCACCGCCCGAGGGGTTCGTGGTGACCCACATGCTGATCGTCGAGGACATCGGCCGGTCCGTCGACTTCTACGTGAACAGCCTCGGAGCGAGCGAGCTCGTCCGAATACCCGATGGTCCGGCGATCCTCGGGTTTGCGAACACATGGATCATCATCAACGTCGGTGGCGGCCCGACCGAAGACAAACCGACCGTCGTATTGGCTCCCCCCTCCGATCCTGATCTGATCGACAGCTTCATGAACATCCGCGTGGCCGACGTTCACGCGATCTACGACGAATGGAGCGCTGCCGGCGCTCGCTTTCTCACCCCGCCTCAGGACCGGGGTGCAGAGATCCGGTGTTACGTCCGAGATCCCGACGGCTACCTGATCGAGGTCGGACAGTCGACCGGAGCGTTGGGCTGACGGCCCGCATCCGGGCTTCGTGACGCACGGCGTACGCGTCGGCCACCCGGTCCGTAGACCGCGTGGATATGTGCGGATCAGGGATCCGCTGGCGGTGGCTGCAACCGTGTTGTCGGTAGGCTCGGTGTCGAGACGGAGAGATGAACGTGGCCGTGGTGACGACCAAATCCTCCGATGGCGCACGGTTGCGCATCCCGGTGGCTGGCGCTGAGCGGCCTGGGCGACTGGATTGCGTCCTCGGCGTAAGCGGTCGGCGCAAGCGACTGGCCCTCCTCGTGGCGGCGGTGTTTCTCGGCACGCAGAGCACCCACGCTTTGGCGAGCAACACGGCGGACACGCTTGCTGTTGGGGGCATGGCCCGCTGCCATCGCTGCTCTGCCCGTGGTGGCCATCGAGACGATCGTGCCCCGATGGTCTCCGCTGGCAGGCGTCCTCGAGCGGCTCGCCACGCGACCGGGCGCGTCGGTCCCACTGCCTGTCTATCGGTTCGCAGGTGTCGTGAGCGGCCTCGTGCTGCTCGCAGCGATCGCGTGCTTCGCGGCGGGAGCGCGCGGCGTGGGGGTCGGCTTCGCGATCGTGCCTGCCGTCGCTGCGCTGGGCGCGGCTGTATTCGGCTCTCGCCTCTGGGAGCGGGCTCACAGCCACTTGCTGAGTCGTCGGACGCCCTGAGGTCGCTCCGTGGCGACGCCTCACCTCCCGGGCCGCACGCGCTACGTCGGCCGGGATGCGAGTAGACTCACTCGGTTAAGCAATCACGCATTGGCGCGCAGAGAGCGCCGGATCGGAAGAGCAACCAACGATGAGCACTGACGCCGAGACCCTGACCCCGACTGAGCAGACCGAGCCGCCGCCCAGCGCCCAGCCGCCCCCGGTCGCTCCTCCGCCCCCACGAACCCTCGACGGGCCCGAGTACATCGAGGTTGACGGGGAGATGATCCCCAACTACGACCTCACGATTCCGGACTTCGAGGAAGGCGACGTCGTGACCGGGTACGTCGTGAGGGTCGACAGGGACGAGGTGCTCGTCGACATCGGGTTCAAGAGCGAAGGCGTGATCATGCTTTCGGAACTCTCGATCCGGAAGTCGGTCAACGTCTTCGAAGAGGTGCAGGTAGGCGAGGAAGTCGATGCCCTCGTCATGCAGAAGGAGGACCAGGACGGCCGCCTGATCCTGAGCAAGAAGCGTGCTCGCTTTGAGAAGGCGTGGAAACGCATCGAGGCCGCTGCGGAGGCAGGCGAGGACGTCACCGGCAGCGTGATCGAGGTGGTCAAGGGCGGACTGATCCTCGACCTCGGAGTCCGAGGCTTCCTGCCGGCATCGCTGGTCGACATCCGCCGGGTTCAAGACCTCGACGAGTTCCTCGGCCGCTCGCTGGAGTGTCGGGTGATCGAGCTGAACCGCAACCGCAACAACGTGGTGCTCTCGCGCCGCGCCGTGCTGGAGGACGAGCGTCGTGAGGTGCGCCAGCGAATCCTCGACGAGCTCGAGCCCGGTCAGGTGATCGAGGGCGTCATCTCGAACATCGTCGACTTCGGGGCGTTCGTGGACCTCGAGGGCATCGACGGCCTGATCCACATCTCGGAGCTCAGCTGGAGCCACGTGAACCATCCGTCCGAGCTGCTGGAGATCGGGCAGACCGTGAACGTGAAGGTGCTCGACATCGATCGCGAACGCCAGCGCATCTCGCTGGGCCTGAAGCAGACCCAGGCCGATCCGTGGCAGGACGTCATCGAGCGGTACCAGATAAATGACGTGGCCGAGGGCAAGGTCACGAAGGTCGTGACCTTCGGGGCCTTCGTCGAGATCCACTCTGGCGTGGAGGGCCTCGTCCACATCTCGGAGCTCGCGACGCACCATGTCGAGAATCCGCGTGAGATCGTCAGTCAAGGAGACATCGTCTCGGTGCGGGTCATCGAGATCGATGGTTCGCGCCGCCGCCTGTCCCTCTCCCTGAAGCGCGTTGCGGACAGTGATCCCGTGGATCACGCGCTGCCCGAGGAGGTCAAGGCGCAGGCTGCGGCAGAGGCCGCCGCGGCGCCGCCGCCGGTGGACCCGGACGCGCTCGGCGCATCGGTGGAAGATGACGATGAGCTCTCGGGTGACGCTGAGGTCACGGTCGAGCCGGCCGTGGAGCCGACAGCCGACGAGCCCGTCGCAGATGAGACCGTCGCCGGGCAGGAGCCGGCCGTGGAGCCCGTCGCTGAGCAAGAGCCGGCCGTGGAGCCCGCCCCCGAGGGCGCGGTGACCGCGGCAGAGTCCGAGTCGGAGCCCGAGCCCGAGGACGCCTGAGATGGCGCCTCCGGTCATCGGTCTGACCGGGGGAATCGGATCCGGTAAGTCCACGGCACTCGCTGCTTTCGAGCGCCGTGGCGCAGCCGTGTTGTCAAGCGACGAGGTGGTCCATCGCCTCTACCGTCAGCCCCCCGTAATCGTGGAGGTCGTCGAGCGCTTCGGCCACGAGATTCTCGATTCCCAGGGCGCCGTCGACCGAGGCCGCCTGCGCGAGCGAGCCGCCGCCCAGGCTGACGGGCTCGAGTTCCTCGAGAGCGTGATCCATCCGCGCATCGAGGGGGAGCGAACGCGGTGGGTCAATCAGCAACGCCGGTTGCAGCCGCCGCCGCCCTTGCTGGTCTGCGAGGTGCCTCTGCTTTTCGAGGTGGGGCTGGAGGCCGCTTTTGACGCCGTCTTGGTGGTTACCGCATCCGAGGGTGTGCGGCGAGCCAGGGTGCAAGATCGCGGTCAGAACTTCGACGATCTGGCCTCGCGACAACTTCCTGAGCAGGAAAAGGCCAGCCGGGCGAGCAGCTATTTCACCAACGACGGCGACCTGGAGGAGCTCGACGCGTGGGTGGAAGAGCGATTCGAGGAGTATTCGGTTTCAAGCGACTGGTGATCGCCGCCGCCGTGGTCGCTGCGCTGAGCGCCGCCGTCGTCGCGGCCGTTGGTGCCGCGGACGACACACCGTCCACCATCCAGGGTGCGGATGCCATCGCCGCGGAGGCGGCCCACCATGGACTGGACCCAGCCCTGCTCGGCGCGCTCATCGCGACCGAAGGCGTCGACACCAGAGACGGTGGCCCGCAGAGTGAGCTTCGGGCTGCGGCGAAGCTCCTACGCGGGGGAATCGGCCGCCACCGGAGCGTCGTCGGCGCCCTCGCGGCAATGCGCGCGGGCGATGACCGCGTGAGCGGATGGCTGCGCTCACGGCCTCTGGCAGCCTCATCGACGTCAGCGCTCCCGGACCCACAGACGCGGGCATTCGTCTCCGAGGTCCTGGCCATCCGCGCCAGATACGCGAACGAGGGGTCGCTCTCGCACTAGGCCCTCAGGCGGAGGGGCACGGCGTCGATTGGCGCTTCGGAGTTTGACAGAGCTGTAACGAACGCACGTAGGATGCCCCATCCGATCCTGTGATGGCTCCTTGCATCCCAAATGCGCAGGCGGCCGTGAGATTCCAAAATGGGGGTAGGAATCGATGAGATCCCTTGGGAAGTGGGCGGCGCTGGTCGCCCTGTTCGCCGCATTGGCGCTCGTGCTCGCCGCCTGTGGCGACGACGATGATGACAGTGGCGCTGACGGCGGAGGTGATGGCGCATCCGCAGGAGCGTCGCTCCAGTCGATTCTCGACGGTGGTTCTTTCAAATGCGGAACGCGGGACGACCTCGCGGGGTTCGCGGCGCTCGACGCGAGCGGCGAGCGCGTCGGCTTTGACACCGAGTACTGTCGCGCGATCGCGGCCGCGCTCTTCGGCGACTCCGAGGCGGTGGAGTTCGTCGACCTGCAGACGGCAGACCGCTTCACCGCGCTCCAGTCGGGAGAGATCGACGTGCTGGTGCGCAACACGACCTGGACGGCCACTCGCGACGGCAGCGAGGGCGCCCGCTTCCTGACCACCACCTTCTACGACGGTCAGGGCATGCTGGTGAACGCCGACAGCCCATATCAGTCGCTCTCGGACATGGATGGCACCACCATCTGCCTCACCGAGGGCACCACGACGCAGCTCAACCTCGAGGACGCCTTCACGAATGCGGGTGTCAGCGTGGGCGAGGCCTTGCCGTTCGCCGACCCGGAGCTGATCCAGGAGGCGTACAACGCGGGTCGCTGTGACGGCTGGACTGCCGACCGCAGCGCGCTCGCCGGCTTCAAGACGAACTGGCCCGGCGGCTCGGACAAGGTGCGGATCATCGACGAGACCTTCTCCAAGGAGCCGCTCGGGCCCGCCGTGAGTGACGGTAACGACGACCTGGCTCAGGCCGTCGAGTGGGCCGTTTTTGCGACCATCCAGGCTGAGGAGTTAGGCATCACCTCCAAGAACGTGGACCAGATCCGCGAGAACTCGGACAACCCGGACGTTCGGCGCTTCCTCGGTCTCGAGGAGGAAGGCGGCACCTTCGATCCCGGCCTCGGTCTGCCAACCGACTTCAACTACCAAGTCGTGAAGCAGGTCGGGAACTACGGTGAGATCTTCGAGCGCAACATCACGCCGCTAGGGCTCGACCGGGGCGTCAACGCCCAGTGGACCGACGGTGGCCTGATCTACGCCCCGCCGTACAGATAGCTAGTGGGGATTCCGGCCGCCCCACCGGGCGGCCGGCTCCCGCTCCGTCCGCTCGGAGGCTGGCATGACCGTCGCACCAGCGCCCACGCCCGCTCGTCCACCGCCGTGGCGCGATGTCCGGGTGCTTCGGATCGCCGGGCAGGCGGCGGTGCTTCTGGCGGTGGGCCTGCTGCTCGCCTGGCTCTGGAGCAACCTCCAGACCAATACCGAACGGCTCGGGATTCCGGCGCCGACTGACTTCAGCTATCTCGACCAGCCGGTCGGCCAGTCGATCGCGGGGAGCGATCTCCGGCCCACCCAGAGTCGGCTCGACGCACTCCAGGTAGGTCTCGTCCGCACGATCCAGATCGCGATCGTGGGCATCATCCTCACCACGATTCTCGGGATCTTCCTCGGGATCGCGCGGCTGTCGTCGAATTGGCTGGTGGCCACCTTCGCTCGCCTCTACGTGGAGCTGTTCAGGAACACCCCTCCGCTGGTGGTGGTCATCTTCATCTACCTGGGAATGTTCATCAACGGAGGGTTCCTGCCTCCGCAGGGAGAGGCATTCGAGATTCCGAAGCTCCTCGCGATGGACATCCGGGGGATCTCCGTGCTGTGGGTCTCGTTCACCGGCAGCCCGTGGCCGTATCTGCTCATCCTCGCCCTCGGCGTCGGGCTGGGCTGGTTCGTCTCGCGCTGGCGCGGCCGCGCACAAGACGCGACCGGAAAGCCGGCCTACCCGGTCCTCTCTGGTTTCATCGTCTTCCTCGCCGTGGCGATCGTCGGCTGGCTAGCGCTTGGCGGGCCGACGGAGATAACGGCGCCCTCGGTGGGTGCGGATGGGCGCATCGCGGGGGGTAACAAGCTCACGCCGGAGTACGCCGCCCTTCTGGTCGGTCTGGTCCTCTACACGGCGAGTCACGTCGCTGAGATCACGCGCGGGAGCATCCAGGCCGTGGCGCGCGGTCAGGACGAGGCCGCGAAGGCCCTCGGGCTGACTCCCGGGCAGCGGCTTCGCAAGGTGATTCTGCCGCAGGCGCTCAGAGTGGCCATCCCGCCGATGTCGAACCAGTACCTCAACCTCACCAAGAACTCGTCCCTCGCGGTGGCGATCGCCTACGTGGAGATGACCCGCGTGACCAGCGACCTCGTCGCCAACGGCGCGCCGGCCTTCCAGGCGTTCCTGCTGCTGGCCTTTCTCTACTTGCTCATCTCGCTCGCCACGGCACTGATCACGAACACGATCAACTCCCGACTGGCCATACCGGAGCGCTGATGACGGGCTCGATCGCCACGAACGCCACCGCCTGGGCCAAGGAGAACCTGTTCCGGAACTGGCGCGATGCCGTCTTGACGGTCGTGTTCGGGCTGATCCTCGCCTTTCTCACCATCCGGGTGCTGAGCTTCGTGTTGGGGTCGGACTGGGAGATCCAGCGAGTGAACATGCGCAACTCACTCGTCGGGCCCGAGATTTCCGGCACCGACCTCTGGGGTCCGGTCATCGGCATCTGGCTCGGCGCGGCCGCGGTCGGAGTGTTGATCGGCGCCATGGATCGCGCCCAGCACGTGGACGACCCGGGCGCCATGCTGGATCCGCTGAACCCCGCGCACTGGCCGCAACTCGCAGCCCGCACCCTCGACCGGCTCTGGCCGCTGCTCGCCTTGGTCGCCTTCAGCTTGCTGCTGACCACCTCCGCCGCGGGGCTGCTCGTCGCGATCGCCACTCTCGCGCTCGGATTCCTCGGTCGCGCCGTCGGCATGAGGCTCCCCCTGGGGTCGCTGCGCTGGGCGGCCCTCGCGGCGGGGCTCGCTCCGCTCGTCGCCGTGCTGATCATCCGGTACGGCTTCGGCATCGACTGGAAGGACTGGGGCGGATTCCTGCTCGTGGCTTTTGCCGGAGCGGCGGGGATCGCCTTGAGCTTTCCACTCGGAATCCTCCTGGCGCTCGGGCGGCGCTCGAAGCTCCCCGCGATCAAGGCGCTCAGTGTGGCCTACATCGAGTTCTTCCGCGGGGTGCCGCTGGTGGTGCTGCTGTTGATCGGCTCGCTCGTCATCGGGCTCTTCCTGCCGCGCTCGCTGATCCCGAGTGAGGCGATCCGGGCGGTAATCATCTTCACGCTGTTCACCGCGGCATACTTCGCAGAGGTGATTCGGGGCGGGCTGCAGAGTCTGCCCGCCGGCCAGGAGGAGGCGGCCAAGGCGCTGGGTCTGCCGGGCTGGCGCATCACGACGTTCATCGTGATGCCTCAAGCGTTGCGCAACGTGATTCCGGCGATCGTCGGGCAGTCGATCAGCCTCTGGAAGGACACGTCTCTCATGTTCATCATCGGCCTCGCCGAGCCCCTTCGCCTGGCGTCCGCCTTCACCCGTCAGCCCGAGTTCCGGGGCCAGGGGCTGATCACCCTCACGCTCTTCTTCGCCGGGCTCATCTATTGGGTCGTCTCATTCACCATGTCGCGCGAAAGCCAGCGACTCGAACGCAAACTGGGGGTTGGACAGCGATGACTACCGAACCGGCAGGCGGCGGGCTACGCGACGCAACCGTCACGCGTGGCGCTGGCGGCGTGATGATCGACATGGAGCACGTCGACAAGTTCTTCGGCGATTTCCAGGCCCTCAAGAACATCAACATGAAGGTCGGCAAGCAGGAAGTGGTGGTCGTGATCGGGCCCTCGGGCTCGGGCAAGTCCACCCTCATCCGTTGCATCAACCGCCTCGAGGAGCACGATGCGGGGCGCATCATCGTGGACGGAGTGGAACTCTCCAGCGACATCAAGGTCATCCGTGAGGTGCGGCGGGAGACCGGCATGGTCTTCCAGCAGTTCAACCTCTTTCCGCATCTCACGGTGCTCGACAACATCACCCTCGCACCGCGCCAGGTCCGCAAAACGCGCAGGGCTGAGGCGGAGAAACTGGGCCGCGAGTTGCTCGAGCGGGTGCAGATCCCCGAGCAGGCCGAGAAGTATCCGGCTCAGCTCTCAGGTGGACAGCAGCAGCGGGTTGCCATCGCCCGTGCGCTCGCCATGCAACCGAAGGTCATGCTCTTCGACGAGGCGACCTCGGCGCTGGACCCGGAGATGATTAACGAGGTCCTGGAGGTGATGAAAGAGCTGGCGCTCTCGGGCATGACGATGATCGTCGTCACCCACGAGATGGGCTTCGCGCGCGAGGTCGCCGACCGCGTGGTCTTCATGGACGCTGGCCAGATCGTCGAGGTCGGTACCGCGGAGCACTTCTTCACGAGCCCGCGCGAGGATCGAACCAAGCTCTTTCTGTCCCAGATCCTCTAGTCGGCGGATCCGCGCTCGATCAGCTCGATCCGGTAGTTGTCCGGATCGCGCACGAAGCAGATCTTCGACCCGCCCGGGCGCGACTGATACGGGGGCTTCTCCGGAGAGATGCCGACCTCCGCCAGCCGCCTCAGCTCCGAGTCGAGGTCGCTCAACACCAGTGCGATGTGGCCGTAGCCCTCGCCGATCTCATAAGGCTCGGTGCGGCCGTCGTTGAGGGTCAGCTCGAGGCTGGCGCCACCGCCGGGGGGCTCCAGGAAGATCACCGTCGCGGTGTCGCCTCCGACGCGGGCGCGCTTGGTCTCGGCGAACCCCATGCGGCCGTAGAAATCGAGAGAGCGCTCCTCGTCGAGGACGCGAATCATCGTGTGGTCGAGCTCCATCAGCACCTCCAGCTCCGCCTGACGGACACCCTGCCAGAAAAGGCGCCGCCCGGGACGGAGAGGTTCTCGCATCCCGGGCGGGTCCTGGGCCCGCCCTTCGCGGGGCCCCAACGGAGGCACGCATGCGGCCGAGGCTCCCGGACCGCGGCCTGTACGCGCCGCTCCCACCCGTGACGACTTCCGTAGCAAGGGCTGCGCTCCGAAGACGCACGCTCACGCTGGGGCCCGTGTCGGCAAGGGGTAATTGGCCCGTCGGCCAAAGAGGCGCCGTGATCGCTCCGCCCTTCGTCGTGCCGTCGGCGCCCGGCCAGGTCGGCGCGCTAGTCTCACTCGACCGTGAGCACCTTCGCCGTCGCCGCCGACTACGCGCCAACGGGCGATCAGCCCCGGGCGATCACCGAGATCTCCGAGGGCGTCACCCGTGGGGATCGCTTTCAGACCCTGCTCGGCGTCACGGGGTCGGGCAAGACCTTCACGATGGCGAACGTCATCGCCAACTCCGGTGCGCCGGCGCTCGTGATCGCCCACAACAAGACCCTGGCCGCCCAGCTCTGCAACGAGTTCCGCGAGTTCCTGCCCGACTCCGCAGTGGAGTACTTCGTCAGCTACTACGACTACTACCAACCCGAGGCGTACATCGCCTCGACCGACACCTACATCGAGAAGGACTCGTCGATCAACGACGAGAT
>Ga0224512_10002031_pt1 | contig 18861 bp, 13 predicted proteins | sample SF_May12_sed_USG_4_FD_169103 | JGI IMG/M metagenome (GOLD analysis project Ga0224512, IMG submission 169103) | Sediment microbial communities from San Francisco Bay, California, United States - SF_May12_sed_USGS_13 | ecosystem: Environmental > Aquatic > Marine > Sediment | place: USA... | reverse complement strand
GTGATCAAGGCGCTTGGTTTCGATCCCGAGGATCTGCCGACCCTGTTCGACGAACCGGAGCTGGCGTTGACCGGTTGGGGCACGGTGAAGACCCATCCGCGGACATTGATGACTTCGATTGACGGCGTCTTTGCCGCCGGCGACATCGTGCGCGGCGCATCGCTGGTGGTTTGGGCGATCCATGACGGACGGCTCGCTGCGGCGGCCATCCACCAATGGATCGAACAGGGCGCTGCCGCGGCGGCGGCGGAAGCGGCGCAATGAACCGGCGCCGCTCGATCTTAGGAGCGCACCACATCGGTGCGCGGTATTGCGAGGCGCGCCGCAACGGTGAAGGGTGTCTTGAGGCGCGCCGCAACGGCGCGACGGGGAGCAAGCGATGAGCGGAGATCACAGCACGCCTAAGGGCGCCCGGCAGGTCGACCTGTGGCGCCGCAACGCGGCTCATCTGCAACAGGCCCATGCCTACGATCCGGCCCAGGAACACGACGCCTGCGGGGTCGGCTTCATCGCCGCCACCGACGGCCAGCCGCGGCGCGAGGTCGTGGTGGCGGGCATCAACGCGCTTAAGGCTGTGTGGCATCGCGGCGCCGTAGACGCCGACGGCAAGACCGGTGACGGCGCCGGCATCCATGTTGAGATTCCCCAGGACTTCTTCAAGGAACATATCGCCCGCACCGGGCATGAACCGCGCTCCGGGCGCCTCGGGGTCGGCATGGTGTTCCTGCCGCGCACCGATTTCGCCCATCTGGAACGCTGTCGCTCGATCGTTGAAAGCGAGATCCTGAACTTCGGCTACACCATTTACGGCTGGCGCCAGGTGCCGGTGAATGTCGGCGTGATTGGCGAGAAAGCCAACGCCACCCGGCCGGAGATCGAGCAGATCATGATCGCCTCCAACCCGGGCGTCGGCCAGGACGAGTTCGAGAGCGACCTTTACATCATTCGGCGCCGCATCGAAAAGCGGGTGCTCGAGGAGCACATCAACGATTTCTATATCTGCTCCTTCAGTTGCCGCTCGATCATTTACAAGGGCCTGTTCCTGGCCGAGCAGGTCGACCTGTTCTATCCCGACCTTCTGGACGAGCGTTTCATTTCCTCCTTCGCCATCTTCCACCAGCGCTATTCCACCAACACATTCCCCAATTGGCGCCTGGCCCAGCCGTTCCGCATGCTGGCCCATAACGGCGAGATCAATACGCTTCGGGGCAACGTCAACTGGATGAAGAGCCATGAGACGCGGATGCGATCCGACGTGTTCGGCGATCACATCGACGACGTCAAGCCGGTGGTGCAGTCGGGCAGTTCGGATTCCGCGGCGCTCGACGCGGTGTTCGAACTGCTGGTCCGCGGCGGGCGGTCAGCCCCAATGGTCCAAGCCATGATGATCCCCGATTCCTGGTCCAAGAAGGCGGCTTTGCCGCAGGACCAGAAGGACTTCTATTCCTATTGCAACTGCGTGCTGGAGCCGTGGGACGGCCCGGCGGCGGTGGCCGCCACCGACGGGCGCTGGGTGATCGCCGGCATGGACCGCAACGGGCTCAGGCCCATGCGCTACACCCGGACCCGCGACGGGTTGTTGGTAGTGGGCTCCGAATCCGGAATGGTGCCGGTGTCGGAGATGGAAATCGTCGAGAAGGGCCGCATTGGCCCGGGCGAGATGATCGGGGTCGATCTCTACGAAGGCCGCTTCTTCCACAATGCCGAACTGAAGGAGAAGCTGGCGGCGGCCAAGACCTATTCCGAATGGGCCAAGAACATCACCCATCTCGATGCGCTGATTCACGCCGAAAAGGCGCCGCCGCCGATCCTTGCGGGGGACGACCTGCGGATCCGCCAGCGGGCGCTCGGCTACAACATGGAAGAGATGGAGATGATCCTCCATCCCATGGTCGAGGACGCCAAGGAGCCGGTGGGCTCGATGGGCGACGACACGCCGCTGGCGGTGCTGTCGGACCGCTACCGGGGCCTGCACCATTTCTTCCGCCAGAATTTCTCCCAGGTCACCAACCCGCCGATCGACTCCCTGCGCGAGAATTACCAGATGAGCCTGATCACGCGGCTCGGCAATCTCGGCAACATCCTCGACGAGGAACCGTCCCAAATGAGGCTGCTGCAGCTCTCGAGCCCGGTCCTCACCAGCGCCGAGTTCGCGGCAATGGCGCGCCAGATGGGCGACGACGCGGTGGAGATCGATTGCACCTTCGAACTGGGCAAGGGCGAGGGAGCGCTGCGTGAAGCCATCGAACGCATCCAGGCCGAGGCCGAGGACGCGGTGCGCGAGGGCGCCGTGCATGTCATCTTGAGCGACCGCTCCATGGGTCCGGACTTCGCGGCGATCCCGATGATCCTCGCCGCCGGCGCGGTGCACACCCATCTCGTGCGCCAACAGCTGCGTACCTTCACCTCGATCAACGTCCGCACCGGCGAATGCCTGGACGTCCACTATTTTGCCGTGCTGATCGGCGTCGGCGCCAGCACCATCAATGCCTATCTCGCCGAAGACACGATCCGCGACCGCCACCGCCGCGGCCTGTTCGAGGGGATGAGCGCGGATGACTGCATCGCCCGCTACCAGACGGCGGTCAATCAGGGTCTCTTGAAGGTGATGTCGAAGATGGGCATCTCCGTGCTGTCGTCCTATCGCGGCGGCTACAACTTCGAGGCGATCGGCCTCAGCCGGGCCCTGGTCGCCGAATTCTTCCCGGGCATGACGTCGCGCATCTCCGGCATCGGCCTGAGCGGCATCGAGCGCAAGGTCGCCGAGCTTCACAGCCAATCCTATTCCGGCGGGCCGGTGGCGCTGCCCATCGGTGGCTTCTACGCCTACCGCCAGTCGGGCGAGGCCCACGGCCTTCACGGCGATCTCATCCATACCCTGCAGAACGCGGTGACGGTAGAATCCTATTCCGTCTACAAGCGGTTCTCCGATGCCTCGCGGCACGGTCCGACGATCACCCTGCGCGATCTGTTGGCCTTCAAGGAGGTGCCCAGCAAGGTCGACCTGGACGAGGTCGAATCGATCACCGACATCCGCAAGCGTCTGGTGGCGCCGGGGATTTCCCTGGGCGCTCTGTCCCCGGAGGCCCACGAGACGCTGTCCATCGCCATGAACCGCATCGGCGCCAAATCGGATTCCGGGGAAGGCGGCGAGGATCCGACACGCTACCGGCCACGGGCCAACGGCGACAACGCCTCCAGCGCGATCAAGCAGGTGGCCTCGGGCCGTTTCGGGGTGACGGCGGAATATCTCAACAACTGCCGTGAACTGGAGATCAAGATCGCCCAGGGCGCCAAGCCCGGCGAGGGCGGGCAGCTTCCCGGCATCAAGGTTTCGGAAATGATCGCCCGGCTCCGGCATTCGACGCCCGGCATCACCCTGATCTCGCCGCCGCCCCATCACGATATCTACTCGATCGAAGACCTGGCCCAGTTGATCTACGACCTCAAGCAGATCAACCCCGAGGCCAAGGTTTGCGTCAAGCTGGTCTCCCAGACCGGCATCGGCACCATCGCCGCCGGCGTCGCCAAGGCCAAGGCCGACGTGATCCTGGTCTCGGGCCATTCAGGCGGCACCGGCGCAAGCCCCCAGAGCTCGATCAAATACGCCGGCCTGCCCTGGGAGATGGGCCTTTCGGAGGTCAACCAGGTGCTGACCCTCAACCAGTTGCGCCACCGGGTGACGCTGCGGGTCGACGGCGGGCTCAAGACCGGTCGCGACGTGGTCATGGCGGCCCTGCTGGGGGCGGAGGAGTTCGGCATCGGCACCATTTCGCTGGTGGCCATGGGCTGCATCATGGTGCGCCAGTGCCATTCCAATACCTGCCCGGTGGGCGTGTGCACCCAGAATCCGAAGCTGCGCGACAAGTTCGTGGGCACGCCGGAAAAGGTCGTCAACCTGATGAGCTTCATCGCCGAAGAGGTGCGCGAGATGCTCGCGTCCCTCGGAGCGCGGTCCCTGCAAGAGATCATCGGCCGCACCGACCTGTTGACCCAGGTCAGCCGCGGCTCGGAACATCTCGACGATCTCGACCTCAACCCCCTTCTGGCACAGGCCGATGCCGGCGATTTCCCGCGCTATTGCGCGTTGGAGCCGGGCAAACGGAACGAGGTGCCGGAGACGCTCGACGCGGAGATGATCCGCGACGCGGCGGCGGCGCTCGAGGCGGGGGAGAAGATGCAGCTCGCCTATAACGTTCGCAACACCCAGCGGGCCATCGGCGCCAAGCTGTCCTCGGCCATCACCAAGCGCTTCGGCATGGAGGGGCTGGAGGCGGGCCAGGTAACGGTGCGCCTGCGCGGCAGCGCCGGCCAGTCGCTTGGCGCTTTCGCCGTCCAGGGGCTCAGACTCGAGGTGTTCGGCGACGCCAACGATTATGCAGGCAAGGGGCTCTCCGGCGGCACCATCGTGGTACGCCCGCTGGCCTCTTCGCCGTTGGTTTCCAACGAGAACACCATCGTCGGCAACACCGTGCTTTACGGCGCCACCGCGGGCCGGTTTTTTGCCGCGGGTCAGGCCGGCGAGCGTTTCTGCGTGCGCAATTCCGGCGCCATTGCCGTGGTCGAAGGCTGCGGCTCTAATGCCTGCGAATACATGACCGGCGGCGTGGCGGTGATCCTCGGGCCGGTGGGCGAGAATTTCGGTGCCGGCATGACCGGCGGCATCGTCTTCGTCTATGACGAGGACGCGAGCTTCGAGCAGAAACTCAATCCCGAGACCCTGGTGTGGGAGCGGGTGTCGACCGCCTATTGGGAGAAGCGCCTGCGCCGGCTGGTGGAGACCCACGTGGCCAACACCCAGTCGCGCTTCGCCGAACGCCTGCTGAACGACTGGTCCCGCGTCCTGCCCCGCTTCTGGCATGTTGTGCCGAAGGAAATGGTGGCGCTGCTGGAGCATCCGCTGACCGCCGACTCGGACGTCGCCCGCGCCTGATCGGCCCGCGATGCGGGGCCGCGCGCGTTTGGGCGCCGGATTCGAACCCGTTCAGTTTTGATCGTGAGCCTATTACACTGCGGCGCGAAGTTTAACGGTTTTGGAGCCGCTGCGGCGCACCGCCCTTTTCGATGTTGAGACCCGCCCCCACCGTCGTCCCCGGCTCCGGCCTGATCACGGCCTTTCCCATCCTGGCCCTTATCGGCACCGGCGTGGCGCTGGCATTCCCCGAATACGTGCTGATCCTGCGCCCGGAACACATTCCTTGGCTGCTCGGCGTGGTGATGTTCGGCATGGGGCTGACGCTGCGGGCCGAGGATTTTCTCGCCGTCCTCACCCGGCCGGGCGTGATCGCGCTCGGCGTCGCCCTGCAGTTTGCCTTGATGCCGGCCCTGGCCTGGGTCGTGGGCAAGGCCCTGGCCTTCGATATCGAACCCTTCATCGGCCTCATTCTGCTCGGCGCCTGTCCGGGCGGGACCGCGTCCAACGTGATCTGTTACCTCGCCCGGGCCAATGTCGCGCTATCGATTACGCTCACCGCCGCCTCGACCCTGCTGGCGGTGCTGTTTACGCCGTATCTCACCTTTTTCTACGCCGGACATCTGGTGCCGGTGCCGATGGGGGCGATGCTGCTTTCGATCCTCAAGATCGTGGTCGCGCCGGTAGCGGCGGGGGTCGTGCTGAACCACCTGCTGGGCCGGTACCTCGGCGGCTTGCGGGCCGTCTTTCCCGGCCTGTCGGTGGGCGCCATCGTCGTGATCATCGCCATCGTCGTGGCGCTGAACACTCATCACGACGCGTTCATCGTCTTCTTCATGATCATCGCGGTGATCATGCACAATAGCCTGGGGCTGGCGGCGGGCTATGCCGTGCCGCTGTTCCTGGGATACGACCAGCGCACTTGCCGGACCTTGGCGATCGAGGTGGGGATGCAGAATTCCGGCCTGGCGGTGGCGCTGGCGACCCAGTACTTCTCTCCCGCCACGGCGCTGCCCGGCGCCATCTTCTCGATCTGGCACAACCTGTCGGGCGCCGGCATTGCGGCCTTCTGGGCGCGCCGCCCGGTGGAGGGCGGCGACGGAATGGGGAGGCCGGTTTGACGAACCGTCCCCTCGATTGCCGGAACTGGTGCGGCGGCACGCGTCGGGGGGATTGCGCCGACCCGGCGCGGTGCGATCGGCGAAGCTCCACGCCGCCGGGCGCCGGGTTGCGGCGCGTCGCCTTCGGGGTGGTTGCCGGCGCGGCATGCCTCCTTGCAATAGCTTTGGAACCGGCTGCGGCCCGGGATGATCCGTCGGCGCCGCGGGACACGGCAGTCGAAGCAAGGGATGTTTCGACCGACGCAAAGGACGTTCCCGCCGAGGCCAAGGATGCTTCCAAGAACCTCGATGTTCCCTATGAGGGATCGGAACCGGCGGCGATGGCCGCCATGATGGAACTCGCCCGGGTGGGACGCGACGATTTCGTCATTGATCTCGGCTCCGGCGACGGGCGCATCGTCATCAACGCGGTCAAGCGTTTCGGAGCCCGGGGCCTCGGCGTCGACCTCAACGCCAAGCTGGTGGATATCGCCAAGCGCCGGGCCAAGGCCGCCGGGATCGCGGACCGCGCCCGCTTTCAAGTCCAGGACATCTTCGAGACCGACATCAGCCGGGCGACGGTGCTGACAATGTTCCTCTATCCCGGCGTCGTGATGAAGCTGCGGCCCCGAATTCTTTCGACACTGGCACCGGGAACCCGGGTGGTGTCCAACGAGCATCACCTCGGCCTGTGGCGGCCCGATGCCGCGCGGGTGGTGAAGAGCGCCGAAGGCCGCGACGGCGTGGTCTACATGTGGACGGTGCCGGCGCGGATGGCGGGCCTCTGGATCTGGGATCTCGGTCCCTCCAATGTCAGCGACATGACCCTAAATTACCGCGCCAAGCTGACCCAGAAGTTCCAGGATTTCGGCGGCGAGGTGGTGCTGGGCTTGCAGCCCATGACCGTGTTCGACGCCCGTCTCCGGGGTGCAGAGATCGCCTTCTCGGTCAGCGGCGAGATCGGCGACCGCATCGTCCGCCATGACTTTTCCGGGCGGATCAAGGGCAACGAGATCGCCGGTACCGTTCGGCTCAGCGGCGGCGTGGTCCAGACCGTCCTGCCGTGGCGGGCCTGGCGCGCGCCCGAAGTCCTGAAATGAGGGCCGTCGTCGGGCCCGGCGCTCGGCAAGCCTGCGGCCGAAAAGGTGGGATGCCCAGGCGCGCCTCGGTTTCGCCCGGCCGCCGATTGCTCTAGGTTAGCGACCCATGTTGCTGCTGTATCATTTGATCCTGTCACCGTTCTGCCGCAAGGTCCGCGTCATCCTGGGCGAGAAAAGCATCGCCTTCGACCTGGTGGCGGAAAAGGTTTGGCAGCGCCGGCCCGAATTCGTCGCCCTCAACCCGGCCGCCCAGGTTCCGGTTCTGGTGCTCGACGACGGCGCCGCCATCGCCGAGTCAAGCGCCATCGTGGAATACCTGGAGGAGACCTACCCGCAACCGAACCTGATCGGCGGCGATCCCAGGGGCCGCGCCGAGGTGCGCCGGCTCGTCGCCTGGTTCGACCTGAAATTCTATCGCGAGGTGACCCGCAACCTGCCTGGAGAAAAAGTGCAGAAGCGGTTCCTCGGGCGGGGAGAGCCCAGTTCCGAAGCGATCCGCGCGGGCCACGCCAACCTGCCGGTTCATCTCGAGTATATCGCCTGGCTGACGGAGCGGCGCAACTGGCTCGCCGGCGACCAGTTCTCGGTCGCCGATATCGCCGCCGCCGCCCATCTTTCCACCCTCGATTACATCGGCGACGTACCGTGGGACGATTTTCGCCCGGCCAAGGACTGGTATGCGCGCATCAAGTCGCGCCCGTCCTTCCGGCCGTTGCTGGCCGACCACATTCCAGGTCTGTCGCCGCCCCGCCATTATGCCGATCTTGACTTTTGACCCCTGAGACCCTGACCCCAAGGAAAGCGGAAACATGAGTGCCAAAAAAGACGAACCCCTGAGCCCGTTGGAAGAACTCGGTCCACGCACCGGTGATGAGACGCCGCACGAGCTGATCTACCGGTCCTATCTGCTGGGCCGCATCCATTTCGGCACCAAGATCGCCATCCTCAACCGGGCGGGCTCGCCGGTCTACAGCGCCTATGAGAACTGGGGGCCGATCGCGTTGATCGCCTTCGTGGTGACATACACGATGATCACCTCGAGCATCGAAGCGGGGCTGACCCTGCTGCTGGTCCTGGTCCTGGCGGGCGTGCTGATCCTGCCCAAATGGGTGCTCAAGAAACTGCGCATTCGCGTCCTCGAAAAGGCGTTCGGCAGCGAACCGGGCTGGCGCGAGTTGTGGAACCATGGCGGCATTTCGATGCGTTTGGCCGCCGATTCCAGCGTCGTCTGCGACGGGCCCGAGGGCGACTGGGAGGCCTTCGCCAGACGGTATCTTGATTTGCCCGACCAGCCGGACGCGGCGCCCGCACCGGCGGCGCCGGCGGATCAGGCGGCAAAGGGCTAGGCCGCGCCGCGCTATTTCGGCAGAGCCGGAGGCGGATCGAGGATGTCTCCGATGGCGGCGCCGATCTTGGCCAGGTCGTCCGGCCGGGACAGACGGTGATCGCCGTCCTTGATCAGGGTCACGGCGCAGTCCGCATGGCCGATGCGGGCCATGATGGCCATCGCCATTTCCCACGGGACATCGTTGTCGTCATAGCCCTGCACCAGGCGCACCGGGCATGTCACGGCGATCGGTGCGCTCAGCAAGAGATGCCGGTGCCCGTCATCGATCAGCGCCTGGGTGAAAGCGTAGGGCTTGTCGCCATAGGGGGTTTCGATATAGACCACGCCGTCGCGCTTCAAGGTTTCGCGCTGGTCGGGGGAAAGATCGCTCGCCACAAGTTCCTCGGTGAAATCCGGCGCCGCGGCGATCCCGACGATGCCGGCCACCCGCTCCGGCCGGGCCAAGGCCGCAAGCAGGGCGAGCCAGCCGCCCATGGACGACCCCACCAGAACCTGCGGCCCATCGGTCAGACGGTCCAGCACGTCGAGTGTATCCTTGAGCCAGGCCGAGATGGTGCCGTCCTCGAACCGGCCTTCCGAGGCGCCGTGGCCGGAGTAATCGAAGCGCAGATAGGGGCAACCGCGCTGCCCGGCATAGGCCTCCAGCCAGGTAGCCTTGACGCCTGTCATGTCCGACATGAAGCCGCCCATGAAAACGATACCGGGCAGCGATTCCGTCCCCGCGGCGCCGGCCGCGCCGGGCCGGCGCGCATAGGCGATGGACGGCCCGTCGGCCCGTGATAATATCTCGCTCATGCCTTGCGCCCCTTTGTCCCTGGTCACGGGAATACCGGTTTCATGACCCAATCCAATCTTGGCCCCAGCGTCGTCGGCGCGGAACCTAGCACCGAAGGGCGCGCGCCGGAAGGCCGCGCGCCGACGGTTCTGCAGGTCCTGCCCGAGCTCGACCGCGGTGGCGTGGAGCGGGGGACCATCGATATCGCGATCGCCTTGAAGAAGGCCGGCTGGGGATCGGTGGTGGCATCGGCCGGCGGCGCCATGGTCGGGGCGTTGAAGCGTCACGACATCCCCCATGAAATCCTGCCGCTGCAATCCAAGAACCCTTTCGTGATGCGTTCCAATGTCGGCCGGCTGGCGGCTTTGGTGAAAAAGTATGGGGTCGATATCATTCATGCCCGCTCCCGCGCCCCGGCGTGGAGCGCCGAAGCCGCGGCACGGCGCAGCGGAGCCCATTTCCTCACCACGATCCACGGGACCTACGCCACCAACGGCAGTCTCAAGCGGCGCTACAACGCGGTCATGACCCGGGGCGAGCGGGTGATCGCCATCTCTCAGTTCATCGCCGACCACATCAAGGCGACCTACGAAATCGACCCGGCGCGGCTGCGCATGATCCACCGCGGGGTCGACACCGAAGTGTTCGCGCCGTCCAAGGTCACTCAGGAGCGGATGATCCAGCTTGCGGCCGGCTGGAAGCTGCCCGACGATCGCCAGGTGATCTTGATGCCGGGCCGGTTCTCCCGCTGGAAGGGACATTTGGTGCTGGTCGAGGCGCTGTCGCGGCTGGGGCGAAATGACGTGTTGTGCGTCATGGTGGGGGCCGATACTTCGAGCGCCGATTATCTTTCGCGGATCGAAAAGCTGGCGCGGCAGCGCGACGTTCTGGAACTCTTGCGGTTCGTCGATTTCACACGCGATCTGCCGGCTGCCTACATGCTGTCCGACGTGGTGGTTTCGGCATCGACCCGGCCGGAGGCTTTCGGCCGCACCCTTGCCGAAGCATTGGCCATGGGCCGCCCGGTGGTGGGGCCCGATCACGGCGGCAGCAAGGAGATCGTCGCTCAAGGGGAGACTGGCTGGCTGTTTACGCCGGGAAACGCGGAGTCGCTCGCCCAGGCCTTGCACGCTGCGTTGTCGCTCAACGCCGGAGCCCGCCACCGCTTGGCCGAAGAAGCCATGCGCGCCATCCGCAGCAATTTCACCAACGCGCGTATGTGTGCCGAGACCTTGTCGGTCTATGAAGAGGTCCTGTTCGGCGCCGGGGCGGGGGAGGGCGCGGCCGCGTGAGGCGATGGCTCCCATCCTGGTGATCAAGCTGGGGGCGCTTGGGGATTTCATCCTGAGCTACCGCGCCATGACCGCGATCCGCGCCCACCATCGGGATGCCGCCCTGGCGTTGCTGACCATCCCATCGCTGGCCCCGCTCGCCCGCGCGACCGGCCTGTTCGACGACATCTGGTGTGACGACCGCCCCAAGGCGTATCAGCCCGCTGCCTGGCTGCGGCTCGCCCGCCGGCTCAATGGCGCCGGTTTCGTCCGGGTCTACGATCTTCAGACCAATGACCGGACCGGGCATTATTTCCGTCTCATGGGCTGGCCGTTCGCCGCGCGGCGGCCCGAATGGTCCGGCATCGTCCGGGGCTGTTCGCATCGCCATGACGCCCCCGACCGTACCAATCAGCATACGTTGGAACGCCAGGCCGACCAGCTTGCCGTCGCCGGGATCGGGGTGGCGGACTACCCGCCGCTCGACCTCTCCTGGGTGCCGACGGATCTTTCCCGTCATGGCTTTGCGGGGACGGGTAAGCCATTCGCGCTGTTGGTTCCCGGCGGTTCGGCGGGTCATCCGGAAAAACGCTGGCCCGCCGCGTGCTACGGCGCGCTGGCCGCGGCGTTGGCGGAAAAGGGAGTGACGCCCGTGATAATCGGGACCGCGATCGAGGCCGGGGCCTGTGCCGAGACGGCCGCGGCAACCCCTGCGGCGGTCAACCTGTGCGGCGATTCGCCGATCCTCGACACCATGGCCTTGGCGCGCCAAGCCGCCCTCGCAGTGGGAAACGATACCGGCCCCATGCACCTGATCGCGGCCATGGGCTGCTCCTGCGTCTCGCTTTTTTCGGCGTCGTCGTCACCGGTCCGCAACCGGCCCCGTGGCCCCTATGAGGGGCCGGGCGCCATTGCCCCGCCGTCCGGCCGCCGGCGCGAGACCGTCACCGTCCTCCAGGAAAGCGACCTCGGAGACCTCGCCCTTGAACGCGTCCTTGCGGCGCTGCCCGTATCATGAGCACGCGTTCCCTCATCGCGGCGCTACTGGGGGCGGCGGTTCTGGGCGGGGCGCAACCCGCGGCGGCGGATGAGCCCTGCCGGCGGGGGGCCGTCTGCCGCACGGCAATTCCCGTGACGCCAAACCTCGCCCTGCCGATCTATGCGCTCTGGCCGCTCGGCCGCTCCAACCCGACGATAAGGCGACTCGTCATCGTGATCCACGGCTCCAGGCGCAATGCCGGGTCCTATTTCCGGCGCATGAACCGGGCGGCGCGGGAGGCGGGGGTGGAAGCAGAGACCCAGGTCATCGCGCCTCATTTCCGTATCGCCGGCGACGATGGGGTGACTGGGGAGCGGCTGCTCTATTGGGATCGCGGCGCGGACTGGAAACAGGGCGACGATTCGGCGCTCTTTCCCGGCGGCGCGGTGGGCAGTTTTGCCGCGCTCGATCGCATGCGCGCGTGGCTCGCCCGCATGCGCCTTTACCCCAACCTCGGCCGCGTCTTGATCGCGGGGCACTCGGCCGGCGGCCAATTCGTCCAGCGCTATGCAATGGGCAGTGCGGCGGCGCCGGACGGCCCGACGGTTCCCGTACGCTACGTCGTTGCGAACCCGTCCAGTTACATGTATCTCGACGGCCGCCGTCCCGATGGCAAAGGCGATTTCGCTGAGAACAGGGGAAGCGCTCGCTGCCTGGTCAATGCCTACAAGTACGGGCCTGAGGGCAGGAACGACTACATGGCGGCCGAGCCGCTCGATGCCATGGTGCGGCGCTATCGAATGCGCGACGTGGTTTATCTCCTCGGGGGGGCCGACAGCGATCCGAGGGGAAAAGGCCTGGACAGGAGCTGCCCTGCCATGGCGCAGGGCCCCCATCGCCTGGCCCGGGCATTGGGATTCAAGGCCTATATGGATCGATTTTTTGCTCCCCACGCCCATCGCCTCGTGCGGGTCCCGGGTGTCGGGCATTCCTCCAATCGATTGTTCCGCTCCCGACAAGGCAGATCGGTGCTGTTCGGGGATTAGGCGGGGAGCGCCGGGCGCCCAAGTTTGAGGTGTGCGGCCCTGGGTGATGCGTGATATTTTTCAAGAATGCCGACGCAAAAGCCCCGTACCCGGCCGCGACCTCCGGCCCCATGGATGGCCGGATTGCTGGTACTGGCACTTCTCTACCAGGCGGCATTCTTGGTCTTCGCCTTCTCCGCCCGCGCGGATGGCGATGGGACATTCCACCTCCCGTTCTGCACCGGCGCGGGGATCGTCTGGATCGATTCCGGGGATTTGACCGGCTCGAAGCCGCCCGCTCCCGACCAGGAGGCCGATCGGTCGGATGCGCCGATCTGCCCCTTATGCGGGCCGGCGGCGGCACCACTGCGGGAGCTGCCGGCATATGCCGCACCGGGACCCGATCGGCGCGCCCCGCATCTCGCGCCAAGGGACCGCCGCGCCGGTTCCGGCGCGGTCAGGTCCACCTTCGCCCGGGCCCCGCCCCGATCCGCCTGACGGCGGTTTCGAACCTTCCCTCTTCCTACGTCCGATCGGTGCCTGCGACCGTTGGGACGACCGTCAGGAGACGACATGATCAAGCACACAGTTATGGGTGCCGCGGTGGGTGCGGCGCTGGCGATGGGCGCACAACACGCTGTCCACGCGCAAATGTCCAGGGACCATGGGGCCAAGGGCCAAGGGATCGCGGTCGAGGTGCCCTGGGCGCGGGCCACGCCGGGCCGGTCGGCCAATGGGGCGGCCTATTTCACCGTGACCAACCGCGGTCCCTCGGGGGATCGGCTTATCGGGGCCTCTTCCTCCGCCGCCGGCCGGGTCGAGCTGCACACGCATATCCATGACAAGGGCGTCATGCGCATGCGGAAGCTGGACGGCGTCGTGCTGGCGCCGGGTGTGTCGGTGACCTTTCGGCCGGGGGGCCATCACGTGATGCTGGTCGGGCTGAAGGCGCCGCTTCGGAAGGGCGGGACATTCCCGCTGACCCTGCGATTCGAGAAATCCGCCCCGGTGACGGTGACGGTGAAGGTCATGGGCATCGGCGCCATGGGCGGCGGCGGGTCCCATGGCCATCGCCCGGGCGGACCCAAGTGATTGGCGAGGTGAAAGGAGCACCTAGATGAAAGGATCCGCGACCTTCGCCAGGCCCTGCGCCACGGTGATCACCCTTGCGCTGCTTCTTTCAAGCCCGGGTCTGGCGCGGGCCGATCGCCGCGGCCATCATGGTCCGGGGGCCGACGGGTCTCCCATGGATCATGGCCACGGAAAGCCGGTGATGGTGCCGGTGGGGATAAAGGCGCCGGCGCTCGCCATCGCGGTCAAGAATGATCCGGTCGGCGGCTGGAATCTGCACCTCCGGGTCACGAATTTCCGGTTCGCACCGGAACGGGCCAGCACGCCGCATCGCGCGGGGGAAGGCCACGCGCACCTCTATGTGAACGGCAAGAAGATCGCGCGCCTCTACGGACCCTGGTTCCACATCGCCTCCTTGCCGCCCGGCAAGGCCGTCATACGGGTGACGCTCAACGCCAACGACCATCGCGGGATCATGGCGGGCGGCAAGCCGGTCGCGGCCACCCGGACCGTCGACGTGCCGCCGACGAAGCGCTGATCGTTTCGCGGCCAGGCGGCCCCCCGTATCCACGCAAGAAATCGGTCTCCTTCGGAGATTGAAAGGCCTCCGGCCTTACCTACATGTAGCGAAGGACAACCATTCGGAGGAAACGGAGATGGTGGAAAAAGGTCATACCGCGGGGGACGTGACGTCGGGATTCTGGCCTCGGCTGCCCAGCGAGATCCAGAGCATTGCGCGCCGGGTCGCCAATTACTTCGCGCCCGAAGCGGATGCCAGTGCGACGCGGGACACATACGAAATCAATGTCGAACTGCCGGGCGTCGCGCAGGAGGACATCCAGGTGTCGGTGCACGAGAATGTCTTGATGGTGAAGGGCGAGAAAAAGTATCAGCGCCAGGAGAAGGGCAAGACCTACTTCTTTTCCGAACGCGCCTATGGGGCGTTTCAGCGGTCCTTCCGTTTGCCGCCGGATTCGCTCGGCGATCAAATCCAGGCGAGCTTCAAGGACGGGGTGCTGACCATCCTGGTTCCCAAGTCAGGCCCGCAAGAGCGGACGGCTCAGAAGATCGAGGTGCGAAGAGGCTGAGCCGCGGGCTCCCGCCAGGTGTGGCGGGCCGGCGGTCAGCCGGCGGAGCGCAACGCGTCGTGGCGGGGGCGGGAATCCTCCAGGGCTTCGGCGATGGTCTGGGCGAGCTTTTCCTTGGTGAAAGGCTTGTAGAGTAATACCGCGTCGCTTCCCTCCAACGCGCTTCCATCCTCGACACGGGCCGGGTAACCGGACATGAAAACCACCTTTACCCGGGGGTGCAGTGCTTGCGCCTCGGCAATAAAGCTTTGGTCGTTCGTGCCGTCGGGCAGCACCACGTCGGAGAGAATGAGATCGATCTCCTTTTCACGCAGGTGATCGATGGCCGCCGCGCGGGTTTCCGCGGTCGTGATGCTATGGCCGAGGGACCGCAGGACGGTCCTCACCGTCTCTTGAACCTGGGGATCGTCCTCGATCACCAGGATTCGCGCATTTGGACCGGCCGCGGGCTCGGCGCGCTCGCGAGGCGCGGCCTCGACCCGATCCAGGGACTTACCCCGAGGCAGGTAGAGGTTCACCGTGGTGCCCCAGCCTTCCTTGCTGTCGATGGTGACGTGACCGCCAGATTGCTTGGCGAAGCCATAGACCATGGATAACCCAAGCCCGCTGCCTTCGCCGACCTCCTTGGTGGTGAAGAAGGGCTCGAAGGCATGGTCGAGGATTTCTTGGCTCATGCCGGTTCCGGCGTCTCTGACCGCGATCGCCACGAATTCCTGACCGGCTTTGCCCGCGCCGACGGGTGCAAAATTGCCATCCAGGATGGCGTTTGAGCATGCGATGGTCAGCCTGCCTCCGTCCGGCATCGCATCCCGCGCATTGATGGCGAGGTTGAGAAGGGCGTTTTCCAGTTGCCCGGGATCGGCATGAGCGGACCAAAGCTCCGCGTCGATGCGCGTGGTGACAGTGATAGTCTCGCCCAGTGTTCGCCGCACGAGGTCCAGCAGGTTGTCGATCAGGGTCCGGGTATCCACGGCCCTTGGGAAGAGGGGCTGGCGCCGCGAGAAGGAAAGCAGGCGCTGGGTCAGCTCCGCCCCGCGGGACGCGGCATGCAGCACGGCGTCGATCTTTCGGTCCGGTTCGCCCAACTCATCGCCCAGCATTTCGGTGTTGCCGATGATCACCGCCAGAAGGTTGTTGAAATCGTGGGCGACGCCGCCGGTCAGCTGGCCTATGACTTCCATCTTTTGGGCCTGGTGGAGCTCTTCCTCGGTCTGCTTCTTCTCCGTGATGTCCTGAACCGTGCCGATGGACCGCAGCGGCCGGCCGGCATCGTCGAACCAGGTCTGGCAGCGTTCTTCCACGAACTTGATGCTGCCGTCGCGGAGAAGCAGGCGGTGGGCGATATGGTAGGGTTCTTTCTTGGCGATCGATTCCTTGTAGGCCGTGTCCAGGGCGGCCCGGTCGTCGGGATGGACGAATTCCAGGAAGGCTTCGTAGCTGGCGTCGAAATCCGACGGGTTTACTCCGAACATGCGGTAGATCTCTTCAGACCAGGTGAGCCTGCCGGTCACCAGGTCGAGTTCCCACGACCCGATCTGCGCCATTTCCTGAGCCTGGGTCAGCTGCTCCTGGTTCGCGCGAAGTGCGGTTTCGGCCTGCTTTTGTTTGGTGATGTCGGTGTACGTGCAGACGTTACCGCCGCCGGGCAGGGGCACCCGATGGTATATGAGGGCGGTACCATCCTTGCGTACGCGTTCCCTGATGACTTCGTGCCCGTCACGTTGACCCTCGATGCGCTTTCTAATGACGTCTTCGGTCAGCCGTTCGACGGGCGATCCTTCCTTGGCGCGCAGCCGGAGAACTTCCTCGTGGTGCTTTCCGAGAATGTCGCAGCCGGCGGGAAGCCCGACCATTTCCAGGTATTTCCTGTTGTAGGCCGCGACCTCTTGATTGGAGTTAAAAACGATGAAGCCTTGTCCCATGATTTCGAGGGCGGTATCCAGAAGCACCGATTTCGTTTGTGCTTCCTCCCTGGCCTGTCTTAGGGCCGTGGTTTCGATATAGGTTGTAACGTATCCACCTTGGGGCAAGAGTTTGCGGCGGTAGACATAGCTCCTGCCGTCGGGAAGTCTGCGTTCGTCAAATTTCTCGGTTTTTCGATCCTTGGTGCGCCGTTCCAGGGCATGTTCCAGGGTCTCTCCTCCGAAATGGCCCAACTCATGACGGAAGCGCGTGATTTCCAGCCGGCTCAAGCCCGGGCGCAGGAAGCCCTTCGGGAAACCGAACAGCTTTTCATAAGCCTTGTTGTATTGCACGAGGTTGAATTCGGCGTTGACAATGCAGAAGGCGGCAACGCCGGTCTCTAAGATACCTTCGAGATAGGCGGATTTCTCGGCCGCCTCGCGTTGGGTTTTCTTCAGCGCGGTCGTTTCCGTAAAGGACGTGACAAAACCGCCCTGCGGCAAAGGGCGACGGCGATAGATATAGCTTCTGCCGTTCTGGAGCGTGTGTTCGCCCAGGCTTTCGAAGGAATCGAAGTTCCTGCGCCTTGCGAGAATCTCCCCAAGGTCGCGATCGGCGAAATGTCCCATTTCGTGGCGTCGGCCGGTAATTTCACCGAGGCTCAGGCCGGGGCCGAGAAAGCCTTTGGGAAATCCCATCAGCTCTTCATAGATCTCGTTGTAATCGACAAGATTGAGCTCGGAATCGACGATGTAGAATCCCGTTCCGCCGGTCTTGAAGATTGCCTCCAGGAATTCCGATTTCGCGGCGGCGTCCCGTTCCGCCCGTTTCCGCCTTGTGATGTCCGTATAGGTATTGACGTATCCCCCGTCGGGCATGGGCCGGCGATGGAAGATGTGGCTGCTGCCGTTGGCGAGGCTCTGCTCGATCGTGCGTTCGGAGCGATTTTTCGAACGATTGAGCAGGCGCTCTAGGATCTCCTCCGGGTCGCCGTCACCGAAATGGCCCTGAGCAATGCGGTACCTGAAGATCTCCGCGTTGGACATGCCGATCCGAAGGAAACCAGGCGGATAGCCGAAATAGTCGCTGACCTTTTCATTGAAGGCGATCAGGCGGTGGTCCTTGTCGAAGGCGGTGAAGCCCTGGGCCATGCTGGAGAGGGCGGTCTCCAGAACCGCCACGCGTCGTGATGCGCCGCTCTCGGTCTGATTGGCGCCGGCGCCCCGATGCCGGTGGATAACGAATGCGGCAGCCCCTATCGCGATCAGGGCGAGAACGCGGTTGGCAAGAGCGCCCGGGGACAGAGCGTCCGCCGCCGGCACCAGCCCGCCAAGAATGGCGAGCGATGCCGCGATTCCCGCGAGGATCGGGAGATGGCGGTGGTGGTCGCGGGAGAGGCCCCATAGGACCAATGCCGCATAGGGGAAACCGCCGACCGCCCCCCCGGGCGCCAGCACGTCCAGGGCAAGGATCGCCCCGCCCATAAGGACGACCGAGGCCCAGTAGGTCCGGGGATGAAGGGACAGGCCTTTCGGGGGCGCGTTCGGTTTGCCGCCGATCGCGGGCTCCGCCGGCCTGGCCCCCGAAAGGCCGGGATGTGGCGAGGGTTCCATGGGGAATGATTATGATCTTGTGGTTAACAAGTGGTTAACCGGTCGCAGGCGTGGCCCCTGGCCGCGTCGGGCCCGCAGTTCCGCGCCCTGAACCTGAGCTTTTTTCCCTGGGTATCGGCCGACCGTTGATATTTCCGGCGCCGGCAGCCGTCGCCGGAGAGCCGCTGTCAGGAGGCTCTCATTTCGTTGGCCGCTTCCCAATCGTCCTGGAAAACCTCGATCGCTTCGGCCGCCGAATCGGGATCGTCCATCCGCGCGACATGGAATAAACCGTCACCCTGATTGACGTTGGGCAGGTTGGTCCGGCCGATCAGCACGCCGTCACAGGTGCATTCGATGGGGACTTCGTTGTCACCGAATGGATCGGCGATCATGCCGAGGATAGTGCCCGAGGACACCCGCTCGCCCAGTCTCTTGCGGGCGCGGAAGATACCGCCCTCCGGGGCCCGGATCCAGGTGCTGCGCCTGGCGATCACGGTCTCGGCGGGCAAGGCGTCGCGCACCCGGCGGCGCACCATTCCGAGATGCGCCAACACCCTCATGATACCCTTCACCCCGGCGCGGATCGCGACCTCATCGAAGCGCAGGGCCTCGCCGGCTTCGTAGACCAGGAACGGAACGCCGGCCTCGATCGCCGCCTTGCGCAACGAGCCGCTGCGCAGCGCCGCATTCAGGAC
>Ga0224512_10002030_pt1 | contig 18865 bp, 15 predicted proteins | sample SF_May12_sed_USG_4_FD_169103 | JGI IMG/M metagenome (GOLD analysis project Ga0224512, IMG submission 169103) | Sediment microbial communities from San Francisco Bay, California, United States - SF_May12_sed_USGS_13 | ecosystem: Environmental > Aquatic > Marine > Sediment | place: USA... | reverse complement strand
TCCTCGCGACGTCGCGACGTCAATCTCGGCCCGCTGGACACAGTACTGACGGCAGAAGCCAATGGCCGCACCCGAGTAGTATTGAATCTGGACTCGATGGTCTCGTACGAGACTGTCCGCAGCGGCAACACGCTTGTGGTCACGCTGGGTGACGGCGGCGACTACAGCGCCGATACCACCCAGTTCGCCAGCGCTCAGACCGCGGAGCCGCGGTCCTATGCAAGCCCGGGCGCACGCGCGATCAACAGCGTCGATTTTCGCCGGACGCGTGATGGCGGAGGTCGCGTCATTGTCAACTTGAGTGATCCGTCGACACCGGTCGACATTCGTCAGGAAGGCGGTCGTGTCGTCGCCATTTTCAAGGACACTGCGCTGCCGGCCGAACTGATGCGTCGTCTCGATGTGATGGATTTCGCCACCCCCGTTACGACTGTCGATACATTGCGCACGAATCTGGATACACGCATCGTGATCTCCGCAGAAGGCAAGTATGAGCAGCTTGCCTATCAGTCGGACAACGAGTTCTCGATCGAAATCAATCCTGCAGCTGAAGAGGAACGCGGTGAATCCGGCCTGTTTTCTGAGACCAAGGAATACGAGGGACAGCGCCTCACGCTGAATTTCCAGGACATCGAAACGCGCGCCGTACTACAGCTGCTTGCCGAAACATCGGGTCGTAATATTGTCGTGTCCGATACCGTGCAGGGCAATGTCACATTGCGACTTCGCAATGTGCCGTGGGATCAGGCCCTCGATATCGTGATGACGACGAAGGGACTCGATATGCGTCAGAACGGCAACGTAATCATCGTTGCGCCGGCGGAAGAAATTGCCGCACGCGAGACGGCGGATCTGGAGGCGCAACAGGCAATCAGTGAACTCGAACCGCTATATTCGGAGTTCCTGCAGGTCAATTATGCCAAAGCCGCTGATCTTGCAACCCTCATCAGCGCAGATGGCGGAAATTCCATGCTTTCCGAACGCGGCAGCATTGCCGTCGACGATCGTACCAACACGCTGCTCGTTCAGGATACCGCGGAGCGGCTGCAAGATATTCGCCGCATGGTGCGCACGCTGGATATTCCTATCAAGCAGGTGCTGATCGAGTCGCGTATCGTGGTTGTCAACGACGATTTCAGTCGTGATCTGGGCGTGCGTCTTGGCGTAACGGCTTATAAGGAAAACAGCACCGATGGCGTGTCCGTCATTTCGGGCTCGGGTGCTGGCACTGACACGATGGTGAATTCGGTGCTGGATAATCTGGCCGATCCGGCGAACGGCACGATATTCCCGATTCAGTTACCGACTCTGAACAATCGATATAACGTCGCTGTACCGATATCGGAACCGGCAGGACGTTTCTCGTTGGCCGTGCTCGAAACCGACTATCTCGTCGATCTGGAGCTCAGCGCAATGGAAGCCGAAGGTCGCGGTGAGATCGTGTCGACGCCGCGCGTTATTACAGCGAATCAGAAAGAAGCCCGAATCGAGCAGGGTGTTGAAATCCCCTATCAGCAGTCGGCATCGTCCGGTGCGACCACGATTCAGTTCAAGAAAGCAGTCTTGAGCCTCACCGTTACGCCGCAGATTACGCCGGACAACAACATCATCATGGATCTCCTGGTGCACAAGGATAGTGTTGGTGAAATCATCTCGACCGGGGGTCTGGGTGGCACGGTACCGAGCATCGATACGCGGGCTGTTCAGACTCAGGTGCTGGTCGCAGACGGCCAGACGGTCGTGCTCGGCGGCATCTATGAAACAGAACGTCGTGAGACGATTAACAAGGTACCGGTCCTCGGTGATATCCCGTTCGCAGGTGTGCTTTTCCGAAGCAAGCAACGTGTCGACAACAAGGCCGAGTTGCTGATATTCGTGACGCCGCGCATTCTCGAGGAAGGCGCCAGCATTTACTAAGCCGACACCGAAATGCTACAACGGAAAGCCAACCTTCGGGTTGGCTTTCTCTTTGAAGATTTCGAAATATGAAACTGAAACATCCGCAAAACCTGTTTCTTATCGGTCCTATGGGCGCGGGCAAGTCGGCGGTCGGACGTCAGCTTGCGCGGATGTTGCATCTGAAATTCGTCGATAGCGACGACGAAATCGAGTCGCGAACCGGCGTGGACATCCCGTTCATTTTCGAAAAAGAAGGCGAAGCAGGATTCCGAAGGCGCGAAGCGACTGTCATTGATGAACTGTCGAAGATGGACGGTATCGTGTTGGCGACGGGCGGTGGGGCCGTTATCGACGCGGAAACCCGCAGCCGCCTGGGCGCCCGGGGCTTTGTCGTTTATCTTTATACAACTGTTGAACAGCAGCTCGCACGAACTTCGAAGGGCCGTGAACGACCGCTCCTCGAGAGCGGCGATCCCAGGAAAATCCTCGAGGATCTGATGGCCATGCGCGATCCGCTGTATCGTGAGATTGCCGATCTGACCGTCGAGACCGACCGCCGCCGAGTCAGTGCGGTCGCGAGCGAAATTCGCGACAAGCTTTAGGGGACCGAAGCACGATTGCGGTAACCTACGGGCTGTCAGGACCACAGAGTGTAGCGTGCCCGCATTTCGAACAATAACAGTCGATCTCGCTGAACGCAGTTACCCGATCATCATCGGCTCCGGCCTGCTGGGTAGCGGGTTCGATTTCGGCCGGTATCTTCGCGGCCCCGATTGCCTGATCGTCAGCAACGAAACCGTTGCGCCGCTGTACCTCGAAAAACTTGCTGCAGACCTCGATGGCCGGGTTGTCGAGTCGATCAATTTGCCTGACGGCGAAACGTCGAAAACGCTCGACACGGTTGCCGCGATTCTGGACAAACTCGTCGATATCGGCGCAAATCGCGACACGACCGTGGTTGCGCTCGGAGGCGGTGTCGTTGGTGACATCGCAGGATTTGCCGCCGCCTGTTACATGCGCGGCGTGGATTTCATTCAGATACCCACGACGCTGCTTGCACAGGTCGATTCATCGGTCGGCGGCAAGACCGGTGTCAATCATCCGCGCGGCAAGAATCTGATTGGCGCATTTCATCAGCCTAAACTCGTTTTGATCGACACCGATACACTGGCGACGCTGCCCGAGCGCGAACTCAAAGCGGGATTTGCCGAAGTCATAAAGTATGGCGCGATCGCAGATCCGGATTTGTTCGAATGGCTCGAATCGAACAGCGAGGCGCTGCTTGCGAAAGACGCTCTGGCGCTCGGGCATGTGATCGAGCGCTCATGTGAGATCAAGGCCGCCGTCGTTGCCGGCGACGAGCGGGAGGCAGGCAGACGGGCAATTCTCAACTTTGGCCATACGTTCGGCCACGCGATCGAACGTTGTCAGGGCTACGGCGAATGGCTGCACGGCGAAGCCGTCGCAGCCGGCATGGTCATGGCGGCGGGCCTCAGCGGGCTCGCGGCGGCAGACATCGAGCGCCTTCGGAGCCTGATTACCGCGCTGGATCTGCCGGCGGCACCGCCCCGCATGGGCAGCAAACGCATGCTCGAAGTCATGGGCATGGACAAGAAAGCGCAGAACAAGAGCCTGCGCTTCGTATTACTCAAGTCGCTCGGGGACGCATTTGTAACGGCCGATTACGACGAGTCACGCCTTCGAAAGGTTCTCGGGGCCGCCGATTGATGGCAGCGCAAACGCTTGCGGCCTACGCAGCCGACGAGTCGCAGAGCCGGGGTCGGCGTTATCCGGAATCGCGCGCCGCGTATCGGGGCGAATACCAGCGAGACCGCGACCGCATCATTCATTCCACCGCGTTCCGGCGTCTCGTTTACAAGACCCAGGTATTCGTCAATCATGAGGGCGACCTGTATCGAACCCGTTTGACGCATTCGCTCGAAGTCGCGCAGATTGGACGCACGGTAGCCGGCGCGTTGAGTCTCAACGAATCACTGACCGAGGCAATCTGTCTTGCCCACGATCTCGGCCACACGCCGTTCGGGCACGCGGGGCAAGACACGCTGAATGAGTGCATGCGCGACTACGGCGGTTTCGAGCACAATCTGCAGTCTTTGCGGGTCGTCGATGAGCTGGAGGCGAAATACGCTGATTTTCCCGGGCTCAATCTCATGTTCGAAACCCGCGAAGGAATTCTCAAGCATTGCTCGGTCGGAAATGCGCGACAGCTCGGCGATGTCGGCGAGCGATTCTTGAACCGCGGGCAGCCGGGACTCGAAGCGCAGCTTGCAAATATCGCCGATGCGATCGCATACAACAATCACGATGTCGACGATGGATTTCGTGCCGGTCTCCTGAGCCTCGAACAGCTCTGTAAACAGCGCCTGTTCGGCGTACATTACGATGTGGTACACACGCGCTATCCGGATCTCGAAGACCGTCGGCTGATTTACGAGATCATGCGCCGTATGATCAATACGGTCGTCACTGATCTGATCGACGAAACCCGGCGCAGGCTCGACGCGTTCCGGCCGCAGTCCATTGACGATGTGCGTAGAGCCGGCGAGACACTGGTCGCATTTTCGGATGAAACTGCTGAACTGCACGCGGGTTTGAAGCGCTTTCTGAATCGCCACCTGTATCGACACGAAACGAAACTGGCAATGACCAAAGAGGTACAGGCAATGATCCGCAATCTGTTTGCCGCTTACACATCCGACGTCGGACTAATGCCACCAGAGTTTGCCAGGGCGGCCGAACTGCCGGACGCTGCCGGGCGTGCGCGCGTCATCGCTGACTATATCGCCGGCATGACGGACCGGTATGCGATGGCTGAACACGAACGCATCTGCGGCAAATCCTGATCGTCGGCCTCGGCGCATCGACGACTGGTGTACAATGCGCCGCGCCGATAACGGCGCGCACAGGTTGTAAACAAAGCGATACCCGATGAACAATAAGTCGATTGCCAGCAAGGATCGCCTGATCTTCGCGATGGATGTTCCCGACTGCGAGCAGGCGCAGAAGCTCGCGGATGAACTCGGCGATGCGGTTACATTCTATAAGCTCGGTCTCGAGCTAATGATGACCGGCGGCTATTTCGAGCTTCTGGAATGGCTGCTCGGGATCAAGAAGAAGGTCTTCTGCGATTTGAAATTTTTCGATATTCCGGCCACGGTTGGCTCCGCCGTGCGTCAACTGAGAAACCGCGGCGCGAGTTTCGTAACCGTACACGGCAATCAGTCGATCATGGCGGCGGCGGCGGAAAACAAAGGGGATTCGCTCAAGGTGCTTGCCGTGACCGTGCTGACGAGCCTGGACCGCGGCGACCTCGATGACTTGGGTTTCGACTGCGATGTCGAGGCGCTCGTGCTGTCACGCGCACGGCGTGCGCTCGAAGCCGGCTGCGACGGCGTCATTTCATCAGGCCTGGAGGTGCCAAAGCTTCGCGAGCATATTGATAACGAACTGATAGTCGTTACGCCGGGTATTCGTCCGGTCGACAATAGCGCCGAAGGCGATCAGAAACGTATCGTAACGGTGGAAAAAGCGTTTGCGAACGGTGCGGACTACATCGTCGTCGGTCGGCCGATTCGCGATGCGGCGAGCCCGCGCAAAGCGGCCGAGGCAATCCAGAACACGATAGCGACCGCGGTGGCACACGCGTGAAAGCGCTGGAAAATGATTTGCTCATCAGGGCGCTGTTGCGCCAACCCGTGCCGCGCACGCCGCTCTGGATCATGCGTCAGGCCGGTCGCTATCTGCCCGAATATCGGGCGGTGCGCGAAAAGGCAGGCGATTTCATGAATCTCTGCCGCAGCCCCGAACTCGCGTGCGAGGTGACGCTGCAGCCGCTGCGCCGCTATCGGCTCGATGCGGCGATCTTGTTTTCCGACATCCTCACCGTGCCCGATGCGATGGGGCTCGGACTGTACTTCGAAACCGGTGAAGGACCACGCTTCGCAAGCCCGGTCAGAACGAAGAGCGACATTCGCAAACTACGACAGCCCGATGTGGCAATCGAGCTCGACTACGTATTCAACGCGGTCAGGACGATACGCAGGGCACTCGACGGGTCGGTACCGCTCATCGGTTTCGCAGGCAGCCCGTGGACCGTGGCGACCTACATGGTGGAGGGTCGGTCGAGCCGCGATTTCCGGACGATAAAAGGCCTCGCTTCGGACGAACCGAAGGCGCTCGAGGACTTGCTCGATAGCGTATGCCGGACGACGATCGACTATCTGAACGGTCAAATCGACGCAGGCGCGCAGGTGATCATGGTGTTTGATACCTGGGGAGCAGCGCTCTCCGGAGAGGACTATCGGCGCTTCTCACTCGCCAACATGCAGCAAATTGTTGCCGGGCTGACCAGGGTAATACAGGGCCAACGCGTTCCCGTCATACTGTTCACAAAAGGCGCAGGCCCGCTGCTCGCCGATATGGCGGGGACCGGTTGTGACGCGCTTGGCGTGGACTGGACGACGGATCTGTCGACCGCGCGAGGATATGTCGGCGATCGTGTCGCGCTACAGGGAAATCTCGATCCGGCAACCTTGCGGGCTTCGCCTGAAGACATCCGTAAGGGTGTTGCGGAGGTATTGGCAAGCTACGGTACCGGACCCGGGCACGTTTTCAACCTGGGTCATGGCATCACGCCGGATATCGACCCCGGGCACGTCAGCGTACTCGTCGACGCCGTGCGCGAGTTGAGCCCGAGATATCACCGGCAGGAACCCGACCGGTCGGCGCCTATTTGAGCTCGATCTCGAGCACATTGCATTGCTCGATGACGGTTGCGGTTTCGCCACCATGTGCCTCCGCACCTGCCCATACCGCTTCGCCGAACTTGAATGACTCCATGCGGGTACTGTCGTCACTGTCCCGAACCAGCCATGCGCAGGGATTCAGGTACACGATCACACGGTCCGGATGTGCATGCAGTGGAGGCGTTTCGCCGTTGCGGATCGTCTGTCTCAATACACGCACCCGATCATTTTCAAACGCGACCTCGTAAATATGCGGCGCCACTCGAACCGGGTCGAGCGGTGAAGTTGCCGCGATCGCCGACGCGACGGCAAGCAACGTGATAATTACAATTATCTTCATGATTCCCGTAATGCTCGCCGCAGGACCTTGCCGACATTAGTCTTCGGTAGTTCGTCGCGAAACTCGACGTATTTCGGGCGCTTGTAGTTAGTAAGATTCTGACGGCAGTGTTCGAATACATCGGCTTCAGTAATGCTGTTGTCGGTGCGCACTACGAAGACCTTGACAGCCTCACCGGAACGCTCATCCGGAATGCCGACTGCCGCGGCTTCGAGGATGCCTGGCATCTCGACGATCACGTTCTCGATTTCGTTGGGATAAACGTTGAATCCCGACACGAGGATCATGTCCTTCTTGCGATCCTCGATGAAGAGATAGCCGTTCTCGTCCATACGGCCGATATCGCCGGTCCGCAGCCACCCCCCCGGCAGCATGACTTCGGCAGTCTCGGCAGGACGCTGCCAGTAGCCCTCCATAATCTGCGGGCCCTTGATGCAGATTTCACCGACGCTGCCGATGGGCAGTGGATTGCCGTCTTCGGCGGCGATCATCACCTCGGTCGAAGGCAGCGGCAGGCCGGTCGAGCCGGTGAATTCGCTGCCGACGGGATTCACCACGGCGGCCGGCGACGTCTCTGTCAGGCCATAGCCCTGCAGGATCGTACAGCCCGTCACTCTCTTCCATTGATGCGCTACGGCTGGCTGCACTGCCATGCCGCCGCCGATACAAATCCTGAGCGCACTGAAATCGACGTCTGCAAATCCGGGCGTATTCAGCAGTGCAGCAAACAGCGTATTGACCCCCGTAATCATGTGAAATCGGTACCTGCCGAGATCTTTGACGAAGGCCCCGAAATCGCGCGGATTCGTTATGAGCAAGTTGTGGCCGCCCTGAGCCGCTACCGTAAGGCAATTGCCCTGCAGTGAAAAAATGTGATAGAGCGGCAATGCCGTAATTGCGACTATCGAGTCGATGCCTTCATAGGCATTCTGTTGCCAAACGATCGATTGTTCGACGTTGTAGACCATGTTGCGATGGCTGAGCATCGCACCCTTGGATACTCCGGTCGTCCCGCCCGTATATTGTAAAAACGCGATATCCGCGAATCCGAGATCGACAGGAGCGAGTTGTCCCCTTGTCCCGGCTTTGAGCGCGCCCGGGAACGTCATTTTGTGCTCCAGGCGGTACGTCGGAACGGCGCGCTTGACGTATCGCAGGGCCAGGTTCGTGAGCAGATTTTTCGGCCACGACAGAAGATCCCCGACACCGGTCGTGATGACGTGCTCGACCGGGGTTTCCGCGAGTACCGATTCGAGAACATGAGCGAAGTTTTCGAGAATCAGAATACACTTCGCACCGGAGTCGACGAGCTGGTGCTTCAGTTCGCGCGCCATATACAGCGGATTCACGTTGACGACGACCAACCCTGCGCGAAATATGCCGCACAATGCCACCGGGTACTGGAGGAGGTTTGGCAGCATGATCGCGACCCGTTCGCCGCGCATGAGACCCAGTGATTGCTGCAGATAGACCGCAAACTGCATCGACAGCTCATCCAGCTGCCGATAGCTCAGCGTCGTCCCCATATTCGAATACGCGGGCCGTTCGGGATAGGTCTCGAATGCGTGCTCGAACATGGCGCGTACCGACCTGTACGGAGGCGGCGGGACCTCGGCCGGCACGCCGGCCGGGTATGACTTTAACCAGACTTTATCGACCATCAAGAGCGCCTTGGTTGTCGGCCCATGGAGCGCGTATTCGTTTTCGGGGCGCGCGACAGGAATTGTTGACAATGAGCTGTTGCAAAATCCCGTTTCACGGCAGCACGCGACTTCGAGACAGGTTCTAGCATAACGTATCGCCGCAGCAGATTGCAGCGGCCGGTGAGCTTACATCACCGGGACGCTGTGACGAGAGCGGCCGAAATGACCGGCCAGGCGTTATCGAGCAGTATGGGCTGCGCGGCAGCATTGGGGTGTATGCCGTCTGGCTGCATGAGTTTGGCATCGAGCGCCACACCATCCATGAAAAACTCGATCCAGGGTACTTCGAGTTCAGCCGCAAGCTCTCGATACACGTTATCGAAAGCTGTCCTGTAGCGCGGACCATAATTCGGCGGGATGCGGATGCCGAGCATTACCACGGCGGCGCCCGCCGCTTTGCTGGCGCGAATGATTTTCTCGAGGTTGCCCTTCATGCGCTCGGGCGGTATGCCGCGGAGACCGTCGTTGCCGCCGAGTTCGAGTATGATAAGCGCCGGGTCGAACGTGGTGAGAGCCTGTTCGATGCGCGCAGCCCCGCCCTCGGTCGTTTCACCGCTGATGCTGGCGTTGACGACGCGATGTTCGTACCCTTGGCGATCGAGACGCGACTGCAACAAACTGGCCCAGGATTGGTCAACGTCTATTCCGTATCCCGCACTCAGGCTGTCTCCGAACACGAGCACCGTTGGGGCCTCGGTGCCCTCTGCGGTAACAGCAAGCAGCAACAACAAAAAGGAAATCAGTTTTCGCATGTCGATAGAGGCAGACCTCGGCCCGGTGGTTCTCAGGGCGCATCAGCTGAACAAAAAGGTTAGCAGCCCTGAGGGTAGTCTGACCATTCTTTCGGACGTCAGTTTCAGCATTTCGCCCGGCGAATCGATTGCCGTGGTCGGACCGTCGGGTGCGGGCAAGTCGACGCTGCTCGCGTTGCTCGCGGGCCTGGACGTGCCGACGACCGGCCACGTCGAACTGAACGGCATCAATCTATCGAGCCTCGACGAAGACGGCAGAGCACGCGTCAGGGCCGATAATGTCGGTTTCGTGTTCCAGTCGTTTCACCTCGTTCAGTCGCTGAATGCGCTTGAAAACGTCATGCTGCCGCTGGAACTCGCCGGCGCCGCGGACGCACGCGAGAAGGCACTCGACATCATCGACAAGGTCGGGCTGACCGAACGCAGGCGGCATTACCCCGCACAGCTTTCCGGCGGCGAAAAGCAACGGGTCGCAATTGCGCGCGGATTCGCAACCGAGCCGGCCGTGCTGTTCGCCGATGAACCGACAGGCAATCTCGATGCCCGCACGGGCTCCAGGATCATGGAGCTCATGTTCGAACTGAATCGCAATTCATCCACGACGCTGGTGCTCGTAACTCACGATGAATCACTCGCGGTGCGCTGCAATCGCGTATTGAGCCTGGATGCCGGACGCCTCGTAAGCGACAGCAGGGAAGCCGCGTGAAGGCACTGTCGTTCGCCATGCGCAGTTTCGGCCGCGAATTGCGATCCGGCGAAGTCGTCGTGCTGCTGGCCGCCATTGCGCTGGCTGTCGCGGCATTGACAGCCGTCGGATTCCTGACGGACCGCATCGGCAAGGCGGTCGCGCGGCAGGCCAACGAAATTCTGGCCGCGGACCTGAGGCTGCGCTCGCAGGAACCGATTCCGGAGCTATGGCGCGAGCGGGCCGCCGAATTCGGACTGCAGGCAGCGGAAACACAGCAGTTTCCGAGCGTCGTGTTCGCCGGCGATGCCAGCGCGCTTGCCACGGTGATGGCCGTGGGCGACGGATATCCGCTGCGCGGTGCAATCCGGATTGCAGGAAAGCTGTTCGGCGAACAGCGAGAGGCCGACGGCATACCGAAACGTGGCGAGGTCTGGGCCGATGGCGCGCTGCTGGCTCGGGTCGATGCGGATATCGGCGATACGCTGAGCATTGGCGCGGCCGATCTCGTCGTCTCCGCCGTACTGACCTATCGCCCCGATCAATCGATCGGGTTTGCGTCGCTTGCGCCGTCACTGCTGATGAATATTGCCGACGTTTCCGCTACGGCCCTGATCAGCGAGGGCAGTCGGGTACGCTACGCGCTGCTCGTGGCGGGTGAAGAATCCCTGGTCGACGGATTCAACGAAGCGATTCGGGACGAGTTGCCGGATTCGGTGAGGATTCGTGACCAGGAGGAGAGCAGCGAACGTGCCTACAACGCCGCCGACCGGGCGCAGCGATTTCTTTCGCTGACGGCGGTGATCAGCGTGTTACTCAGCGCTGTCGCCGTCGCCATGTCGGCGCGACGCTTCGCGCTGCGGCGCATGGATACGGTTGCGTTGATGAAAAGTCTCGGCGCAACGCAGCGCTTCATCATGTCGGTGGCGATAGCACAGCTGGTCGTGCTCGGTGCGCTCGGTGTAGTCGTCGGCAGTGGCGTCGGGTTTGCGGCCGAGGAAATCCTGTCATGGATTCTCGCCGATCTGATCGCCAGCGACTTGCCCAGTCCCGGATTGACACCGCTGCTGCTTGCCAGCGGTACCGCGCTGGTAATGCTCATCGGTTTCGCGCTGCCATCGGTGATTCAACTGCGTAACACACCGCCATTGCGTGTGCTGCGGCACGATTCGATGCCACCCCCGCCGTCGCGGTTGTTCGTTGTCGGCATGTCGCTTGCGGCGGTTGCGGTCCTCCTGTATCGCTCGGTTGGTGATGCACGCATGCTGCTGATCGTGCTCGGCGGAATCATCGTCGTGGCTGCAGCCCTCTACCTCGTCGGCCGCGCGCTCGTTATCGTAATGAGCCGGTTTCGTTCCGGGGTCGGCGTTGCCTGGCGTTACGGGCTTGCAAATGTTTCGCGGCGGGGCCGTGCGAGCGCCGTACAGGTTGTCGCTTTTGGCCTCGGCCTGACCGTACTCCTGCTGTTGACGATCGTGCGCACCGATCTGCTGGAGGGTTGGCGACAAACGCTCGACGAAGATGCGCCGAATCATTTCATGATCAATATTCAGCCGGACGAGCGAGATTCTGTGGCATCCATCCTCGAAGACCAGGGGATAACGGCACCCGCTTTCGTACCGCTCGTGCGCGCGCGAATGTCGACAATCAACGGCGAATCCGTGCAGACGCGAACGTATCCGACTCGCGAAGGAAACTGGTTTGCGAATCGCGAAGCTAACCTGTCGTGGGCAGCGGCGCTTTCTGCCAGCAACGAATTGACGGCCGGCGAATGGTGGCCGTCCGATTACGCCGGTCCGCCGCTGGCATCCGTCGAGCAGGAGGTGGCTCTCGAAACGGGCCTATCGATCGGTGACCGCCTGACGTTTCAAATCGCGGGCCGGGAGCTCGAGGTCGAGATCACGAGCCTGCGTGAGGTCAACTGGGATTCTTTTCAGCCGAATTTTTTCATCGTGCTGTCGCCGGGTGCGATCGAGGATCTGCCCGCAACGTACATTGCCAGCCTGCGCGTCGAGGATGAGCAGCAGCCTGCGCTCGTTCAACTCGTACGAAGTCACCCGAGCGTTTCCGTCATCGATCTCGATTCGATATTGCAGCAGGTGCGCGGCATCATCGAAAAAGCGAGCCTCGCCATTCAGGCGGTATTCGTATTTACGCTTGCAGCAGGCATTGCGGTGCTGTTCGCGGCCGTGCAGTCGACGATCGACGAACGCCGCTTCGAGAGTGCGATGCTGCGTGCGCTCGGAGCCCGGAAGCGCACGGTGATCGCGGGCGTAATGGCAGAATTCGCGGCGCTCGGTCTTGCGGCAGGAATTCTCGCGTCGGCCGGTGCGTCGATACTCGCGGCTATCGTTGCGGTGCAGCTGTTCGACATGAACTACCGGTTCAGTCCACTGCTGTGGATGGTCGGTCTGACGGCCGGAGTCCTGGTCGTGTGCACGAGCGGATACCTGGCAGCGCGGGGCGCCGTCAACGCGCCGCCTGTCGAGGTACTTCGCGACGCATGAAGCCGGGCGACGACAGAGTGTCGTGCGGCGTGGTGCTGGTGCGCGAAAAAGATGGCGATTGGCTGACTTTGATGCTGCGTGCGTATCAGCACTGGGACTTTCCCAAGGGAATACGCGAAAATGGCGAGAAGTCTCTGCAGGCGGCAGTTCGCGAACTTTATGAGGAAACCGGAATCAACGACGCCGCATTCGACTGGGGCGAGCGCTTTATCGAAACCGGCCCGTACAGTCGCGGCAAGACCGCCCGGTACTATCTTGCAGGCACGTCGGTGGAAGATGTCGTGATGGGCTTGTCGCCGGAAACCGGGGTGCCCGAGCATCATGAGTGGCGTTGGCTAAGCTTCGACGAGGCTTACGATCTTGCCGCACCGCGCGTGCGGATGGTGGTGCAGTGGGCGCGGCAGATCATCGGTGCGTGACGTTACCGCCCCGCAGAGTGCGCATCACGTCGCAGCCTTGTAAATGGTGTGCGTAGGGTGCGTTTTACGCACCATCACAGCGGTGTGGGTAGGGTGCGTTTTACGCACCATTACAATGGTGCACGGAGTGCACCCTACGGGACACGAACAAACAGGTAGGGTGCGTTTTACGCACCATCACAATGGTGCACGGAGTGCACCCTACGGGACATGACCAAACGCGTAGGGTGCGTTTTACGCACCATCACAATGGTGCACGTAGGGTGCGTTTTACGCACCATCACGGCGGTGTGGGTAGGGCGCGTTTTACGCACCGTCACAATGGTGCACGCAGTGCACCCTACGGGACATGACCAAACGGGTAGGGTGCGTTTTACGCACCATCACAATGGTGCACGGAGTGCACCCTACGGGACACGAACAAACAGGTAGGGTGCGTTTTACGCACCATTACAATGGTGCACGGAGTGCACCCTACGGCACACGAACAAACGGGTAGGGTGCGTTTTACGCACCGCATGCACGTCTACACGACCCGATTGCGTTGCTCGCCGTTCAGGAACGCCGCCACGTTTCTTGCCACCTCATCGATCGCGTTCTGCCGGGCCTCGTCGCTTGCCCACGCAATATGCGGCGTGATCAGCAAATTATCGCCGCGATAGTCGAGCAGGGGATCACCATTGACGGGCGGCTCCTCAGCCAGCACATCGATTGCCGCTCCCGCAATCTGACCGTGCTCGAGCGCCGCGGCGAGTGCGGCCGAATCAATCAGGGCGCCGCGTGACGTGTTGATCAGGAACGCGGTGGATTTCATGTGTCGAAACTGATCTGCACCGAACAAGCCGCGGGTTTGTTCGTTAAGGGGGCAATGCAGCGAAATGACATCGGCCTCTGCGAGCAAGTCGTCGAAGCCGATACGATCGGCCGGCACGGTGCAGGATCCCGGCCGCGCCGACACCAGGATCCGCATGCCGAAGGTTTTTGCGACGCGTACAACGCCCTGACCGAGCGTGCCATAGCCGATAACGCCGAGCGTCATGGCAGACAACTCGCGGATCGGGTGTGTCAAAACGCAGAAGTCGCTTGCCCGCTGCCATTCGCCGGCGCGTACCGAGGCGTTGTAACGGTTCAGGCTGTGCGTCAGCGTCAACAAGGAACCAAACACATGCTCGACGACAGACTGCGTGCAGTAACCGCGAATATTGCAGACGGCGACGCCATGTGTTCGTGCGCTCTCCAGGTCGACATTATCGGTACCGGTCGCGGTCAGCCCTATGAACCGTAACCGCTTGGCCGCGTGCAGCAGCGAATCGGTCAGCCGAATTTTATTTGCAAACACGAACTCTGCGTCGCGAATGCGCTCGGCGAGCTGTGCATTGCTCGTGTCCTCGTGGACCTCGAGGTCCGGAAAATGCTGACGCAACGGTTCGAGATCGAGGCCCGGGCCCAGCGTCGCGTAGTCGAGAAGAACGGCTTGCATTGCGATTTTACCCAGCTTGTAACAAAGTGCCTGAAGATGAAGGATCAATACTGGAAACGCAAATCCCTGGCCGAGATGACGAGACAGGAGTGGGAGGGTCTCTGCGATGGCTGTGCGTTATGCTGCATGGTCAAGCTGCAAGACGAAGACACGGACGAGCTTTATTACACGGATGTTGCCTGCAGGCTGCTGAATCTCGAAAGCTGCCGCTGCAGCGACTACGAGAATCGGGCCAGACGCGTCGCGGATTGCCTCGTGTTGTCGGTCGATCAGGTCGAGACTTTCCGCTGGTTGCCCGATAGCTGTGCCTACCGACGGCTCGCTTTCGGCCAGGACCTGCCCGACTGGCATCCGTTGATTACAGGGCGCGCCGAATCGGTGCACGAGGCGCGTATCTCGGTGCGTGGCAGGGTAATCTCTGAAACCGACAGCGATGACTACAATGTACTGCGGAAACTCAGCTAGTCGAAACGAGATTTTCGGAAGCAAACATCCGGGGCCCCGTACGGCAGACTCTCCGCCTGACGACCGGGAGTTGCGGCTCGACGCGTTCACCAGGTTCGCTTCCGACGGAGTGCTTACTGCAGTCGCTCGAGCGCCGCCGGTGAAAACAACACGCCGAAGAGCTCACACCAGATGGCAACGCTTCGGTATTCCGACACGTCTACGTCAGCGGGTATCACGTAGTTCTGGTTGCCGACATTGCCCTTGAGTTTGCCGATATTCAGAAAGCCGCCGTTAGTGATGTGACCGGCTTCTGTCGGAGAGGGGTGCGTCGCGAGGTAGACGACGAGTGCCGGGCCGTTCGTTGTGCGAAAATCCTCGAAGCGCACGACATGGCTACCATCCGGCAGTGCATAAAGCGTCGCGATACCGCTGCCCTTGTGAATCAGGTCTGCATCCATGAACTCGCCGCGCGCGATCGCCCGCGGCGTGTTTGACGGCATCGGCTCGGCACTGGTTCGATCCGGCGCATCGGCGGCCAAACTCATGATTTCGTCCATCATGTCTTGACGCTTGTCGTCGGGTATCGACATGATTGCATCGATGTTCAGGCGGCCATCGTCAAGGATCACATCGAAGGTTTCGTCGACTGTCCTGTCGATAAACAGCGGTGATGCGAAAAACCATGCCGCAGCGAGGATGACGACAGTCATGATGGCAAAAGCAGTGTGTTTCATGGTTTCGCTCCCTGTTTACAAAGATTTGTGGATCTCGACGCCGCCCCTGTCCGTCGCCGACTCGTGCAGCTAATCCTGGGACGGGAGCTGATCGGCGTAGCCCGTGAGCTCCACATAGCCTCGACCGCCGACTGTTACACCGGAACGCTCGGCCGTGACGTCAACGGCGCCTTCCCAATAGCGCACGGTCGTGAACAACTCCTGATCGGCAACGACGGGCGTCACCGTCAGCCGTAATTCCTCACCGGGCACATGCAGATGCCAGCCCGCCGGATACCGACCACCGGCAGGACTGTTCCAGAAATCGGTGACCGAAAGCTGCACGTCGTTGCGGTCGAGATGCAGCGTCCTGCCGTCGACGTCCATCCATGTGCCGGCACTGTAGTCGTCCTGGCTGCCGTCTGCCTTGCGCAGGTTGTAGAACATCAGGTTGCTGCCGTCATCGAGCTGCAGCGCAAACCAGTCCCAACCCTGCTGGTCGGCCGCAAGCGCGCTGCTGCTCCACTCGCGATCGAGCCACGACAAGCCGGTCACGGCATACGAATTGTCACCCACGCGTATCGTGCCCTCGCTCATCCAGCGCGGGACGGAATAGTAATATGACGCGTTGCCCGGCGCGGCCGATTTTTGTGACAGACCTTCGATGCCGTTCAGTATCGGCGGACCGCCGGCAACGAGCGTGAGGTCCAGACCGATCTCCTCGTCGCCGGCACGCACCCGCCATCGCTCGGTATCGCCTGCAGTTAGGGGGGTGCCGTCAGCCGCAGGATTCCACATCGCCCAGTCCTCGATCCAGACCTTGAACGGTTCGCTCGTCGCGCCGGCCAGCCCGAGCGCGGCGCGCGAATATCGCTCGGCGACGTAGAAATTCTGCTCCGCCGCGTCGGTCACCGCGAAATGCGAGATAAATACCTGGTTGCTTCGCCAGCTCGAGTCCTTTGCAGGCTCCCCCGGAGTCAGCGCGAAGCGAAAGATCGTGAGTTCGTACCCGAAGCGACGACCGCTACCCGTATCCAGATTCCCGGTGAGGTACCACCACTCGTTGCGATACTCCGGGTGAGGCCCGTGATCTGCGGGAAACGCGAACCGACGCGGCTGAAGCGCTTTTTCGAAACCGGCATCCGCGCCCTCGCCCAGCAGTATCGACAGTTCCGAGCGGTCTTCACAAGGCGCCGCGAGCGGCGCCAGACCGAGTACCGCGATCAGTGACCGCAGGCCGGTGCGCCTGATCGTATCCGTCAACGCCTACTCCTCCCGCATCGCGAGCGCCGGCTGGCTCATCGCCGACCGGTACGCCGGATAAATGCCCGCCACGAGTGCCGCGACTATCGCAAAGAATACCGCCGAGACCAGAATGCCGGGGGCGATCGCCATATCGATGTGCCAGCCGAACGCACGCCGGTTGATGACCTCGATGAGCACGTACGCCATGACGAGCCCGAGCGGAATTGCGGCCAGACCGCTCATCAGGCCAATCAACCCGGTCTGCATCATGATCATTCCGCCGAGCTGAAGCTGTGTCATCCCCAGCGCGCGCAACGTCGCAAATTCGCGCGCTCGTTCGAGCTGCAGTGCGAGCATCGCACCGAGTATGCCGATCAGCGCAACGCCGATCGCCAACCAATACAGCACATCGGTGATGATGAACGTACGGTCGAAGATCTCGAGCGACAGGTCACGGATCCTGCTGCTGGAGCTCACGACAAGCTGTTGCCGGCTTCGGTTGACGGATTCGATCCCGGCAACGACATCCTCGACAGCCGAATCCGCCGGAAGGTAGAGACCGATCGAATCGATGCCCGGATCGTCCCAGTGCCGGTCGTAGGTGGCCCGGCTCATTAACAGCGCGGTTGCGTTGATGTCATAGCTTTGATACGTCGCAACAACGCGAAAGTTTCTGATGCCGGCAGCCGTGCGTAAACTGATGTCCGTGTCGATCCGAACGTCGTTCTGATAGGCATAAGGTTCGGACACGAGGACGGCATCTTCATTGTCGAACGCGCGCCATACCGCCTCCGGGTCGGCATCGAGGATCTCGACGCCTCTGTAGCTCGCGGGCGCCATCTTGATAACGTGAATGCGCGTGCGGCCTGACTCGCTCTCGAGCCAGGCACGGCGACTCGTGCTGAAATCGTCGATGCCCGGCACGGCAACGAGATCAGAAATCAAAGCGGCGTCGAGCGTGCCGCGGCGAACGCCGACATACAAATCGGCCTGCAGGGTCTGCGTGAGCCATGCGCTGACGGAGCCCCGAAAACTGTCTACCATGACGCTCACGCCAATCGTCGCCGACACCGCAATGGCCAGCGCAACGATTGCGACGCCGGTGCGGCTCAGGCTGGCGCTTATTCCGGATACCGCCAGCTGCACCGGCATGCTGCCCATGCGTCTGCCGAGAGGTGAGAGCACGTCTGCCGTCACGTTTGCGGCAACCGGGACACATAGCGCAAAACCGAAGATCAGCAAGAACACGGACGTAAGCCCCGCAACGAGATTTCTGCCCGAGAGCGATAACACGAGTGCCGAAACCGCAATCGTAACGAGACCGATAATTGTGATGATGGGCAGCAGGCGATGCGCGCGCTGTTCGAGTACCGAGCGCGTCATCGCGAGACGCGGTTGATACGCGGCTGCTTCAACCGCTGGCACGGCCGCGGCAACGACCGCGGCGGCCGTGCCGGCGACGATTCCCTTGCCGATGGAAAACGGGCTGACGCTGACATCCGTGACGCTGACCCGGAAATAGAAATCGTTGATCGACTGCGAAACGAGTGCCAGCAGCTGCTCGCCGAGCCAGATGCCGACCACAACGCCGAGTACGGCCGAGATCAGTCCAATGCACGCGGCCTCGGACAGGATCAACATAAAAGACTGGCGTCGCGTTACGCCGATAGCGCGCAGCACACCGATAAGCCCGCGCCGCTGTAACACGGAAAAGCTGACGCTGTTGTAGATCAGAAACAGCCCGACGAGCAGCGCCAGCAGGCTCATCGCGGTCAGGTTGGTCATGAACGCCGCACTCATTTCGGCCGTGGTCCGGGTTCTGCCGGCCGCCGTCAACAGGGTCGTGTCCGGCGGCAGAAGAGCCCGGAGACGCCGCTGCCCGGCCTCATCGCGATCAAGCCGCATATCT
>Ga0224512_10002029_pt1 | contig 18866 bp, 19 predicted proteins | sample SF_May12_sed_USG_4_FD_169103 | JGI IMG/M metagenome (GOLD analysis project Ga0224512, IMG submission 169103) | Sediment microbial communities from San Francisco Bay, California, United States - SF_May12_sed_USGS_13 | ecosystem: Environmental > Aquatic > Marine > Sediment | place: USA... | reverse complement strand
TCTAGGCCCTCGCTTCGACGGACCTTAGGGAGCACGCCTCACCGGGCCGGACCCGGGCGGCCGTTCGTCCGACGCGCTGGAAATCAGCGAGGTCCGGCGGCGGCTCCGTTGCGGCCTGCCCAACCCTACTTCGTGATGATCTCCGGGCCCATCAGGGCGGTGGGCACGACGGTCGAGAGCCAGGGGATGTAGGTCACCATGATGAGGAAGACGAAAAGGATGCCGAGCCACGGCAGGGCCGCCTTGACCACGCGCATCATGGGCATCCCCGCCACCCCCGAGGTGACGAAGAGGTTGAGGCCGACCGGCGGGGTGATCATGCCGATCTCCATGTTCACGACCATGATGATGCCCAGGTGGATTGGGTCGATGCCCAGGCTGATGGCGATCGGGAACACCAGCGGCGCGACGATCACGATCAGACCCGAGGGCTCCATGAACTGGCCGCCGATCAGCAGGATCAGGTTGACGATGACCAGGAACAGGATCGGCCCGAAGCCGGCCTCGAGCATGGTCCCGGCGATCGCCTGGGGGATCTGCTCCTCGGTCAGGACATGCTTCAGGATCAGCGCGTTGCCGATGATGAACATGAGCATGATCGTGGTCTTGCCGGCCTCGAAGAGGGAATGCTTGGTGTCCGGGTGGACGAAGACCGTGATCAGGCTCTGAGGCCGCGACAGCAGGGCGTGGCGGTGGTCGCCCTCGCCCTTGAGGGGCCCCATGTCCTTGTAGACGAAGTTGGCGATGAAAAAGGCGTAGACGGCGGCGACCGCGGCGGCCTCGGTCGGCGTGAAGATGCCGCCGTAGATGCCGCCCAGGATGATGATGATCAGGAACAGGCCCCAGCCGGCGTCGCGGGCCGAGGACAAGATCTCGCCCCAGCCGGCCCAGTCCTGGGACGGCAGGCCGCGGACCTTGGCCGCCACGTAGATGCCGACCATCAGCATCAGACCGGCCAGCAGGCCGGGGATGATGCCGGCCAGGAACATGCGGCCGACCGAGACGTCCACGGCCGAGGCGTAGACCACCATCACGATCGACGGCGGGATCAGGATGCCGAGGGTGCCGGCGTTGCAGATCACGCCGGCGGCGAAGTCCTTGGTGTAGCCGACCTGGCGCATGCCGGCGATGACGATGGTGCCGATCGCGACCACGGTGGCCGGCGAGGAGCCGGAGAGTGCGGCGAAGAGCATGCAGGCGAAGACGCCGGCGATGGCCAAGCCGCCCTGGAAGTGCCCGACGCAGGCGATGGCGAAGCGGATGATGCGCCGGGCAACGCCGCCGGTCGACATGAAAGTCGAGGCGAGGATGAAAAAGGGGATCGCGAGCAAGGTGTAATGCGCGGCGAAGGCGTTGAAGAGGGTCTGGGCGATGGAGCCGAGCGAACTGTCGGAAAAAACCATCAGGAAGATGATCGAACTGAGCCCGAGCGAGACGGCGATCGGCACGCCGATCAGCATGAAGCCGATCACCATGGCGAAGAGGAAGACGACATCCATGGGTCAGTCCTCCCGGTCCGCTCGGGCGGCGGCTTCCTCGACCAGATCCTCGGCCTCGTGGCTGGCGATGACCGTTTCGATCTCGCCGGTGATTACCCTCCAGGCCGCCTGCACAAAGCGGAACGTCAGCAGGAAGAGCCCGATCGGCAATGCGGCGTAAGGGATGAAGCGGGGCAGCTTCTCGTAGGCCTCGCCCTGATTCATGGAGTCTTCCAGGAAGCGCAGGAAGCCGAGCATGGGAATGTCGTTGACCTCGTACCAGGCCTGGTCCTTGAGCGTGCCGTCGAGCATCGGCAGAGCGGCGAAGGGCGCCCAGAAATTCCAGGCGCCGATCAGCAGCAGCACGCTGAAGGCGATGCAGGCCGCGACGGAAATCAAGGTCAGGACGCGGCGCGTGCCCGGCGGCACGATGTTGAGGACGGCGTCGACGCCCAGGTGCGCGCGGGCCTTTACGCAGTAGGAGGCGCCGAGCAGGATCAGCCAGGCGAAGAGGAAGGCGGTAGTCTCCAGCGCCCAGAGGATGTTGGCGTTGAAGACGTAGCGGGCGACGACGTTGGCGAAAGTAACCACCGTCATGAGCCCGAGGATGACCGCGATCAGCGTCTCCTCGATCTCGTTGACCACGCGCCCGAGCTTGGTCTTCGGCTCGTAGTGCATGTCGCCCCCCTCCCTTGCGGTGACGGCCTTGAGCGGCCTTTGCTACGCCACACCCTCACCCTTCGTCCCTCGACAGGCTCATCCTTCGACGAACTCAGGATGAGGCTGCTTGAGCTCCAGATTCCCTCATCCTGAGTTCGTCGAAGGACGAGGAAATCCAAAACCGGGCCGCGTCGCGCCAAGGTCCCCCGTCCGAAATGGCGCGGCCCGGGTGGCCGGACCGCGCCAGGATATCACGAAGGCCGTCAGTTCGTCGCGTTCGCGGATTGTGCGGCGGCGATCAGGTCGGTGCCGATGTCGCCTTCGAACTTGGCCCAGACCGGCTTCATCGCCTCGACCCACTTGGCGCGCTGGTCGGAGGTCAGGGAGCGCACCACGCCGCCGGCGGCGACGATGGCGGCCTTGGCGTCCTCGTTGACGCGGCCGGATTCGTCGTTGCGCGCTTGAGTCACCTCGTCGAGGATGGTCTTGAGCTGACTGCGGACGTCGTCGGGCAGCCCGTCCCACCATTCGGTGGAGGTGACGACCAGGTAGTCGATGATGCCGTGGTTGGACTCGGTGATGCCGTCCTGCACCTCGAAGAACTTCTGACCGTAGATGTTGGACCAGGTGTTCTCCTGGCCGTCGACCACGCCGGTCTGCAGCGCCCCGTAGACCTCGGAGAAGGCCATCTTCTGCGGATTGGCCTTGAGCGCCTCCATCTGGGCGACCAGCACGTCGGAGGGCTGGACCCGGAACTTCAAGCCCGCGGCGTCGGCCGGCTCGATCAGCGGCTTCTTGGCGGAGATCTGCTTCATGCCGTTGTGCCAGAAGGCGAGGCCCTGGAGGCCGCGCCGCTTCATGGAATCCTTCAGCTTCTGGCCGTCCGCGGAGTTCTGGAAGCGGTCGACCGCCGCCACGTCGTCGAACATGAAGGGCAGGTCGAAGAGGCGGAACTTCTTGGTGAACTTCTCGAACTTGGACAGCGAGGGCGCGGCCATCTGGACGTCGCCCGCCAGCATCGACTCGAGCACCTGGTCGTCGTTGTAGAGCTGGGAGTTCGGGAAGACCTCCATGCAGGCCTTGCCGTTCATCTCCTCGTTCACCCGCTTCTCCAGAAGCGAGGCGGCGATGCCCTTGGGGTGCTTGTCGGCGTTGGTGACGTGGCTGAACTTGATGACGATCTCGCCGTCCTCGCAGGACGCGAGCGCCGGGCCGGCCGAGACCGCGAGGGCCACGGCGGCGGCGGCGACAGTAACGGACGCTAGAAAACGCATGCGATTGTCCTCCCTGTGTTCGAGCGGCCGCCCCCCTCGGACGGTGCGCCCAGCAATGAAATTCCCAGCTCCCGCACTACAACCGACCGGCGCGGAGGCTGCTTTTGCTCTATCTTAAAGGCAGGCAGCGTGCCGGTTCTTTGATCTAAGTCAGTTTGCGACCGAAAGCGCCGAAAATAAAAGATTCGTCGCGCCACCCCTTCGCCATGCCTGGGCCACCATGCCCGGGCCCGCGGCAGATGCCCGCCTTCCGTTCCTGCCGAAAAGTGTAGCATAGTGGGCGGACTGTCGAGGGGGGAGGGCGGCATGGCGGAAACATCGGACATCATCGTGATTGGCGGCGGGATCGCCGGGGTCTCGGCGGCCAGCGCGCTGGCCGAGGGCGGCGCCCGGGTCGTGCTGCTCGAGATGGAGGAGCAGCTCGCCTACCACAGCACCGGGCGCTCGGCGGCGGTGTTCTTCGAGAACTACGGCCCGCCGGCGGTGCGCGCCCTGACCCGGGCCGGGCGCGCCTTCTTTGAGCGCCCGCCCACGGGTTTCGTCGAGCATCCCCTGGTCACGCCGCGCGGGGTGCTGATCCTGGCCGAGCCGGGCCAGGAGGCGGACCTGGAGCACTGGTTCGGCGAAGGCTCGACCATGGTGCCCATGAGCGCGGGGCAGGCGCTCGCCAAGGTGCCGCTGCTGCGCCCGGAGCGGGTGGTCGCGGCGGCCTGGGAGCGGGACGCCCAGGACATCGACGTGCATGCGCTCCACGGCGGCTTCGTCAGGCGTTTCCGGGCCGCGGGCGGGCGCATCGTGACCAAGGCCGAGGTCCGGGAACTGACGCCGGGCGCGGGCGGCTGGACCGCCGCGAGCGCGGCGGGCGCCTTCAGCGCGCCGGTCGTGGTCAACGCGGCCGGCGCCTGGGCCGACGTGGTCGCCGAACGGGCCGGGCTCGGGACCCTCGGCCTGGTGCCCAAGCGGCGCACGGCGATCATCGTGGACGGGCCGGGGGACGGGCCGCGTGGAGGGCAGGGCGATGTCGACTCCAGCACTTGGCCGGTCACCGGCGACGCGCCGCACAACTGGTACCTGCGGCCCGAGGCCGGCGGCAAGCTGCTGGTCTCGCCGGCCGACGAGACCCCGGTGCCGCCCTGCGACGTGCAGCCCGAGGAGTTCGACATCGCGATCACGGTCGACCGCTTCGAGCGGGCCGTGGACCTGCCGGTCAAGCGGGTCGAGCACGCCTGGGCGGGCCTGCGCACCTTCGCGCCCGACGAGGCCCTGGTGATTGGCTTCGACCCGCGCGCCGAGGGCTTTTTCTGGCTCGCCGGCCAGGGGGGTTACGGCATCCAGACCTCGCCCGCCGCGAGCCGCCTGACGGCCGGGCTGATCCGCGACGGCAAGGTGCCGGCCGAGCTCGAGGATGCCGGCGTCGACCGCGCCGCCCTGGCGCCGGAGCGGTTGATCGGAAGTTAGCGGCCGCCGGTGGGCAAGCGGAGGATCGTCATTTCCGGTCCCCACGCAGCAGGTAAGCAGGCTGCGGGTCCACATCGTCCGGTCCGGCGAAGAGGGCGCTGAGCTCGGCGTCGGGGATGGCCGCGCGGCTGAACTCGAAGGTGGCGCGGTCCCTGATCTCCTCGGCGCCGCGGCGCAGCGCGCCGAAGCTGGCGCGGGCCAGCGCTCCGCCGACCGAGATGCGCCGCACGCCCAGCTCGCCCAGGGCCTCGACCGTGAGCGGGCCCCCGGCCAGGCCGACCACGATGTTGACCGGCCCCTCGACCGCGCGCACCAGGGCGCCGATCTCTTCCGGGTCGGTGAGGCCCGGCGCATAGAGGCAGTCGGCGCCGGCCGCGCGGTAGAGGTTGAGCCGCCGGACGGATTCGGCGAAGGGCTCGGGATGGCCGACCAGGTAGCACTCGGCGCGCCCGGTCAAGACATAGGGCAGCCCCGAGGCATCCGCGGCTTCGCGCGCCGCGGCGACACGCGCCACGGCCTCGGCCGGCTCGAAGAGGGGGTTGGCCGGGTCGCCGGTGTAGTCCTCGATGGAGCCGCCCGCCATGCCGGCCGCGATCGACAGATGGACGGTCTCGGCGACGTCCTCCGGGCGCGGGCCGTAGCCGGCCTCGAGGTCGGCGCTGACCGGCAGGTCGACGGCGGCGGCGATGCGGGCGAGCTCCGCCATCATCTCGTCGCGGCTGACCCGGCGGTCGTAGTCCGGACGCCCGAGGCAAAAGGCGATTCCGGCGCTGGTCGTGCCGAGCGCGGGGAAGCCCAGGTCGGCCAGAACGCGCGCGCTGCCGGCGTTCCAGGCATTGGGCATCACGAAACAGCCGTCGCGGGTGTGCAGCGCCCGGAAGGCCTCGGCTTTTTCCTGCACTGTCTTCGGCATGGCGATCTCCCTTGGCCGGGCCGTCATCTTACAACGGTATTGCTGACAGGGTGATGTCAGGAGGCCGGCGGAAAGGGGTTAGAGGTAGGAGAACACCAGCACGACGACGAGCAGCAAGGTGCTGGCCATCACGCTGCTGCCGGTCGGAGTTCCCGAGCGTCACACGATCGTTGCCCGACGCGCTCCGTCGCTCAGAAGCAGGTCGGCGACGACGGCGAGCCCCTTGGCCAGACGTTCCCGGCTCGTCTCGTAGCCCAGCGCCAGGCGTAGCGATTGCGGTGCCGCTCCCGCTTTGAGCAGGAAGATTTCGCCCGAAGCAACCTTCACATCGCGTTGTTCCGCTGCCCTTCGGAAAGCCTCCTCCGTCCAGGATTTCGGAAGATCGATCCACAGGTGAAAGGACAGCCCCAGCGGGCTGCCCGCGGCGCTTCCCAGAATGTCTCGCGCCAAACGGTAACGAGCCTCCATCTCCCGGCGCAGCCAACCGTTAAGCCTGTCGGCGGTGCCGTCCTCTATCCACCGGTGGGTAATCTCGGCGGTGATCGGCGACGGCATCCAGCATGACATCTGAACGGCGTTGCGAAGCGCCTCGCGGTGGTTTTCCGGAACACGCACGATGCCGATGCGCAGGCCCGGTGCCAGAGATTTCGAAACGCTGGTAACGAATAAGGTGCGCTCCGGCGCGAATGCCGCGAGTGGCGCTGGCCGGGCTTCGGGAAGGAAGCCAAAAACGTCATCCTCGATGATCGTTAGGCCGTGCTTGCACGAGATCTCCGCGATTTTCCGGCGCCTTTCCTCCGGCAAGGTGATGCCGGTTGGCGAATGAAGCGTCGGCATGCAGTAGAGGACAGTCGCTTTCGTTTTCCGGCACGCCGCCTCAAGTGCGTCCGGTATCATTCCAGCGTCATCCATATCGAGGCTATGGAGCTTGAGGCCGAAGTGGTGCGCCATCTGTTTCAGGGGCGGATAGGTCAGCTTTTCGGCGAGCAGCGTGTCGCCCGGATGCGCCACTGCCATCAAGGCCATAAGGATGCCGTGCTGGGCGCCGTTGGTCAGCACGACCTCCTCGCCCGTGGCGTCGAGCCCCAGACAGCCGAGCCATGAGGCGGCCGAACGCAGGTGAGCCTCGATCCGGCCGCTTGCTTGGTGATCGAGAAGGGCGCCCAGGTCGCTCGAGCGGCTGAGGTCGCGGAAAGTCTCAGCAAGGACCGGCGCGGCGATCCCGGCGGGCGGCAGGTTCATAACGAGGCCGATGGGGCCGTCCCGTTCCCTGGCCGATGCCCACAGGGTTTCGGTTCCTCCCGAGGCGCCGCGCGGGCGCACATAGGTTCCACGACCGACTTCGCCGACCACCAGCCCCCGCCGTTCGGCGTCCTTATAGGCGCGCGTCACCGTTCCAAGTGAAAGGCCCAGGGCATAAGCGAGGTCCCGCTGCGGCGGCAGTTTGGTTTCGGCGGCGAGCGACCCGTCGGTGACAGCGTCGGCGATGGCGTCGGTCAGGGCGCGGTATTTGGGACCGCCGCGTCCGGCCAGATTCGGGCTCCATATTGTCATTATGACAATGAATACATTGACTGGGATATTAAGTCAATATTACTGATGCAATTAATGCAATTGGTTGGGATCCGATCTCATGGAAAACATCACCCACCAGCCTACGGTCACGCCGCTTGGCGGCACGCAGGACATCTACTATTCCAGGCCCGCCGTCGTGCCCTTGCCGATGATGGAACGCGCCTCGGGCGTTCATATGTGGGACGAGGAGGGCAACGAATACATCGACGCCTCATCCGGGCCCATGGTCAGCGCCGTCGGACACGGCAACGCCCGCGTCATCGACGCCATGGCGGACCAGGCCCGCAAACTCGACTACGCTTATTCCCGGGTCGCCCGCAACCGCCCCAACCTGGACTACGCCGAACGCCTGGCGGGCCTGGCCGGGCCCGGCTTCGAGCGCGTCTGTCTGGCCTCCGGCGGCAGCGAGTCGGTCGACAACGCCCTCAAGTTCCTGCGCCAGTACGCCATCGCCACCGGACGGCCCGCGCGCCGCCGCATCATTTCTCTTATGCCGTCTTATCACGGCGCCACCATCGGAACGCTGGCTATCGGTGGCAACGACGGCTTAGCTCCCTTCATGGAGGGGTTTGCCGTCGCTTCCGACACGGTCCCGGCGCCGTCCAGTTATCGCATTCCCGGCGGCCATACCCCGGAGAGCCACGCCGCTGAATGCGCGCGTGCACTGGAAACGAAGATCCGCGAACTCGGCCCGGAGAACGTGCTTGCCTTCGTCATAGAACCGGTCGGCGGGATTTCGACCGGGGCCGTCGTGCCGCCGGCCCAGTATTTCCGCGATATCCGCGAGATCTGCACCCGCCACGGCGTCTATCTGGTGTTCGACGAAATCCTCTGCGGCGCCGGGCGCAGCGGCAAGTTCATAACGGCGCACCATTGGCCGGATGCGCTGCCGGACATCATCGTCAAGGCGAAGGGTTTGGGCGCCGGATACAGTCCCTTGGGTGCCATGCTCGCCCCTGCCGCCATGGTGGATGAACTGGCCGGACTCACGGGATTCAATTTCAGCTATTCCTACAACGCCAATCCCATTTCCTGTGCCGCCGGTCTGGCCGTGCTCGATGAGTTTGAACGGCTGGGCCTGGTCGAACGCGCGCGCACCGTCGGTGCGACATTGCGCGCGGGCCTGGAGGCGATCATGGAGCGGAGCCCGATCCTCGGCGACGTGCGCGGTCTGGGGATGCTGCTTGCCATCGAAATGGTTGCCGACAAAGAAACCAAAGAGCCCTTGCCCGACGAACTCATGCCAGGCGAGAGACTCCGTGTTCACGGGCTCGATAACGGCGTCATGCTCTATTGCCGGCCAACCGCCGGCCACTGGCTCGGGCACTGGTTCATGGTGGCGCCGCCGTTGACCATCACCGACGAGGAATGCCGGGAACTGCTGCGCCGCACGGAAGCCGCCGTCGGCGCTTTTCACCGCGAGCTCAAGTCGGCCGGCGTGGTCTGAGCGCCAGCCAGCACCTTCGCGGAGGCCACAAGATGGTCTGATCCGAGACGAATCGGGCCACAGCCAAGATTCTGCCGGTATTGACGAAGGGAACCACAGTGTCGTCCAGCGCGATCAACTCGGCGCTCGCTGCAATTGAGCGGGACGGCACGCTAGCTGGATTCCGCGCACGTTGGTTCGATTCCAAGACCTCGCCCTGGTCCGGCGCAATCGAGGGCCGGACTATCCCCTGATCGATTCCTGCCTGCGGCGCCCGAACAACATGCCTGAGGCTACGGAAAGTAGCCCTTGATCTCGCCTACACATTCAAGCTGCAGTGGGGATACAAACCCCTGCGTCAGATCAGGCTGGTCGGCCAGAATGGGCGCGTGCAACGCCCGGAAAGCCTCGGCTCTTTCGCGCTGTGTCTTCGGCAAGATGATCCCCTTCGGCCGGGCCGTGTTGTTACGACGATGATGCTGACTGGGTGACGTGAGGAGGCCGGCGCGGAGAGCCGCGTGGAGCGGCTCACAGGTAAGAGAACACCAGCACGACGACGAACAGCAAGGTGATGGTCAGCACCTTGGTGCCGGTCTGCCAGGTGCCGGCGATACGGCCGTCGGGCCCGTGATAGTGCAGCAGCCGGTCGAGGAAGCGGTCGACGCGGCGCAGCGTTAGCCGGCGCAAGGCCTGGTCGAGCGGCCGGCCGAGTGCCATGAGCGCGGCGACCAGGCTAGGTCCGGCCCGCCGGTAGAACCAGTCGACGTCGAGGCTGATGGTGAGCGTGCGCTTCATCAACGGCAGCAAAAGGAAGAAGGCGAGCCCCGAGAAGAGCAGCAATTGGAGCATGGCGACCACGTGCCCCCCCGTATAGGGTTCGTATTCCACCGGGAAGGGCAGCAACGCGTAAAGCGGTCCCGGTACGACTCCCAGGAAGATACACAGGAACGCGAACAAGACCATCGCCGCCTTCATGTTCCACGGCGGGTCCGGCGGGCGAAGGCCGGAATCTTTCTGGAAGAACACGAACCACGGAAACTTGATACCGGCGTGCAGGAACACGCCGGCGGAGGCGGCGGCCAGTAGCAGCCAAAGGGCCGCCAAATGCTCGTCCGCGGCCGCCTGGTTGATCATCGACTTGCTGACGAAGCCGGAGGTCCAGGGAAACGAGGAGATGGCGAGCGCGCCAATTACGCCGCAAATACAGGTCAGCGGCATGCTTTGGAACAGTCCGCCCAGGTCCGAGCACTTGCGCCTGCCAGTCATGTATAGAACCGAACCGGCCGACATGAGCAAGAGCGCCTTATAGATGATATGCGCGAAGGCGTGGGCCGCTGCGCCGTTCAGTGCCATCTCGGTACCGATACCGATGCCGGTCACCATGAAGCCCACCTGGTTGACGATCGAATAGGCCAGGATGCGCCGCATGTCGTTCTCGAGCAGGGCGTAGATGATCCCGTAGAAGATCATGTAAAGGCCGAGATAGATCAGCAGCTCGGTGCCCGGAAAGCCGCGCAGCAGGACGTAGACCGCGGTCTTGGTGGTGAAGGCCGAGAGGAACACCATGCCGCCGGGCGAAGCCTCCGGGTAGGCGTCCGGGAGCCAGGCGGAGAGCGGCGGCGCCGCGACGTTGATCAGAAATCCGGCCAGGATCAGCCAGGTCGCGCGGCCGCCGAGTTCCATGGCCTCGAAGACGATCGATCCGGTCATGGCGGCATAGTCGACGATCCCGGCCATGAGCAGGACGCCGCCCAACAGGTGAATGATGATATAGCGGAAGCCGGCGCGGTAGGCGCTCTCGGTACCGCTCGCCCATAAGACCATGGTCGAGCCGAGCGCCATGATCTCCCAGAACACGAAAACCGTGATCAAATCCCCGGCGAAGGCGACCCCGATCGAGGCGCCGGAGTAGGCGAAGGCGGCGGCGAGCTCGGCGACCCGCGACTGGTGCAATGCGAACAGCGTGCCGGCAAAGGCCATGATCGCGAATATCGTCGCGAACAGGCGGCTCAGGCTGTCGCCCTTGACCGGCTCCAGGGTGTAGTCAAGGAACGGCATGCTTAGCGCCACGCCATCGGGGATTTGCCAGACAAGCCAGAGCGCGATCAGCGGCAGACCGAGCGCTACCACGTCACGCAGCCGGCCTTTGACCAGCGGCAGGACGAAGGCGCCGAGCAGCAGCACGAGGCCCGGGGGGAAGGCCTCAGTCATCATAGTACGTATCCCTGCGCTTGAGTACGACGCCGAGCAGCTTTGCCAAGAGGACCATCGCCACGCAGCTCAGGAAGCCGAAGCCGGCGGCGAAGCCGAACCACCCCTCGAACGGAAAATGCGCCTTAATGTGGAACGGGAGTTGGGCCAGCACCGTAAGGACAAGCACGCCGCAGCTGCCGAACCAGAGCTTGCGGATCGTCTCGGGACGGGTCAGCCAGTGCTGTTTCAAGGCGCACCTCCGATCATGTCACGGGCAAGCTCGAGCGGTAGCTGTGGCAGGAAGAACAACAGGACGGTCCCGAGCGCGGTAACCGAAACGGCGAGTACGATCGGCAGCGGCGCCTCGCCATGCTTCTCGCCGCCTTCGGCGGCGGCCGGCTCGGCCGCGGGATCGGGCGGGCGGCAGAACGCGGCGTAGACGATTGGCAGAAAATAGGCAGCGTTGAGGAGCGTGCTAGCCACGATGACCACAACGGCGAACATTTGCTCGGCCTCGAAGGAGCCAAGCAACATGTACCACTTACTGAGGAATCCCGCGGTCGGCGGCACGCCGATCATCGACAGGCTGCCGATCGCGAATGCGCACATGGTGATCGGCATGCGGCGGCCAATGCCGTTCAGCTGGCTCACTTGGGTCTTGTGCGCGGCCACGTCGATCGCCCCGGCGCAGAAGAACAGAGTGATCTTGCCGAAGGCGTGCATGGCGATGTGCATGGCGCCGCCGATTGCGCCCAGGCCATTGGCCAGGGTCGCCCCGAGCACGATGTACGACAGCTGGCTTACCGTGGAATAGGCCAGGCGTCGCTTGAGGTTGTCCTGGCGCAGGGCGACCAGCGAGGCGATCAAAATGGTGGCGCCCGCCACGTACATCATGATCTGGCTCGCGCCGGCCTCGGCCAGGAAGTCGATGCCGAAAATGTAGACGGTCACCTTCATGACCGTAAAGACGCCGGCCTTGACCACGGCGACCGCATGCAAGAGCGCGCTGACCGGCGCCGGCGCGACCATGGCGGCGGGCAGCCAGCGGTGCAGCGGCATGAGCGCCGCCTTGCCGATGCCGAAGAGGTAGAGGGCGTAGAGCAGGGCGGCCAAGCCCGGCCCGACCTTGCCCTCGAGGATGCCGCCCGGCGCGAAGTCCAGGGTGCCGGTCAGGGTCCAGGTGCCGATCAGCGCCAGCAGTTGCAGGCCGATCGAGGTAGACAGCAGGATGCCGAGATAGGTCCGCCCGGCGGCGACCGCCTCGCGCGTGCCGGAATGGGTCACCAGGGGGTAGGTGCAGATGGTCAGCACTTCGTAGAACAGAAACAGGGTCAGCATGTTGCCGGCGAAGGCGGCGCCGATGGCGGCCCAGAGCGCGATCGCGAAGCAGACGTAGAAGCGGGTCTGGTTCTTCTCGTGGTGGCCGCGCATATAGCCGATCGAGTAGACCGAGGTGACGATCCACAGGAAGCTGGCGACCGCCGCGAAGACCATGCCGAGCGGCTCGACCTCGAAGGCAATCGGCAGGCCCGGAAGGATCTCGAACAGCGTCACCGTGGGCCGTCCGCCGGCCATGACCACGGGGATCAGGCGCGCAACAGCGAGGAACAGCAGCGCCGCGGTTACCAAGGTGACGGCTTCGCGCCGGTTCGGCACCCGGCCAAAGACCACGATGAACGGCGCGCCGACGAGCGGAATGGCGAGCGCCAGCAGGATCGCCGTTTCCGGGCTCATGGCGCCGCTCCCAGGGGCGCCGCTCCCAGGAGGGAGGCCGCGGCGCGGCCGGCGACGCCCAGGGTGACGCTGGTGTCGAGACCGAAATAGTAGTTGGCCAGGACCAGCAGCCAGGTCGGCAGCAGCATGGCGAGCGGCGCCTCCGAGACCTCCGTGGCTCCCGTGCCGGCTTTCGCTGCCGGTTCGCGGAAATAGGCGACCTCGACCACGCGCCAGACGTAGATGAGCGCGAGCAGCGAGCTCAACAGGATGATCAAGGCGAGATACCAGCGGCCGTCCTCGATCACCGCCTGGACCAGGACGAACTTGCTGATGAAGCCGGTCGTCGACGGCAGCCCGATCAGGCTGAAGCCGGCGGCGACGAAAGCCGCCATGGTCCAGGGCATGCGCTTGGCGAGCCCGGCCATGTCGTCAAGCTCGACCGAGTCGAGGCGCAGGAAGACGCAGCCGAGCGCCAGAAACAGGGCGCCCTTGATCATGGCGTGGTTGAACAGGTGCACGATGCCGGCGGTCGTGCCGGTCGTCGTCGCGAGCGAGATGCCCAGCACCATGTAGCCGATCTGGGCGACGCTGGAATAGGCGAGCAGGCGCTTCACATTGGTCTGGAAGATCGCCACGGTCGAGGCCATCAGCATGCCGAACACGGCCAGCGGCAGCAGCAGCGTGACGATCTCGAGGTCTGCGAAGGCGAAGTCGGCGCCGAACAGGGTAAAGAGGATCCTGAGCAGGACGTAGACCGAGACCTTAGTCGCCGTTGCGGCCAGGAAGGCGGTCACCACCGAGGGTGCGTAGCAATAGGCGTTGGGCAGCCAGAGGTGCAGCGGAAAGACCGCGGCCTTGAGGCCGATGCCGACCAAGATGAAGGCGAAGGCCGCGTGCACCGTGCGCGTGTCGCTGACCGCGGGAATCCGCTCCGCCAGATCGGCCATGTTGAGCGTGCCGGTCATGGCGTAGAGCAGGCCGATGCCGATCAGATAGAAGGTCGCGCCGATGGTGCCCATGATCAGATACTGGAAGGCAGCGGTCAGGGCCCGGCGGTCGCGCCCCAGGCTGATCAACACGTAGGACGACAGGGAGGAGATCTCGAGGAAGACGAAGACGTTGAAGGCGTCGCCGGTGATCGTGATGCCAAGCAGGCCGCAAAGGCAGAGCAGGTAGAGCGCGTAGAACAGGTAGGCGCGCTCGGCGGGGATTTCCGCGGCCACGCTGGCGCGCGCGAAGGGCAGCACGACGGCGCCGATGGCGGCGACGATCAGAAGCACGAAGGCGTTGACCAGGTCGATGCGGTACTCGATGCCCCAGGGCGGCGGCCAGCCGCCCAGGTGATAGCTGACCACGCCGCTGTCCAGTACCTGGACGAGCAAGGCCACCGCGATGGCGAGCGCCGCCCAGCTGACCGCCAGGGCCAGCGCCCAGGCCGCAACCGGCCGGCGCAACAGCACGCAGAGCGGCGCCGCGAGCAGCGGCAGGACGACCTGAAGGGCGGGAAGGTGGGCGGCGATCACGGCGCCTCGTCCTGCCGCAGGATCTCGTCCTCCTCCACCGTGCCGTAGGCCTCGCGGATGCGCACCACGAGCGCCAGGCCGAGCGCCGAAGTAGCGACGCCGACCACGATCGCGGTTAGGATCAGCACGTGGGGCAGGGGATTGGAATACTCCGTGTAGCGGGGATCCAGGATCGGCGCGGTGGCGCCTTCGACCTTGCCGAAGCTGATGTAGAGCAGGAAGACCGAGGTCTGGAAGATGTTCAGGCCGACGATCTTCTTGATCAGGTTGCCGCGCGAGATGACGATGAAGAAGCCGATCATCATCAGGACGACGAAGATCCAGTAGTTGTAGAGCCCCGGTTCGATCATCGCCCGCGCCCTCAGCGGCCCCGGCCGGCAAAGCCGTAGAAGATCGTGATCATGACCGCGGCCACGGTGGTGCCGACGCCGAACTCGATCAGCAGGATGCCCAAGTGCTGACCCGCCACCGGGTCGCGCACCAGCACGCCGTAGTCGAGGTAGTTGCCGCCCAGAAGCATGCCGGCGACGCCGACGCCGGCGAAGAGCAGTACCCCGGCGGCGACCAGCATCTCGACGATGGCCGGCGGCACCACCTTGCGGGCGGCGTCGAGGCCGAATATGAGGCCGTAAAGAATGATGCCGGCGGCGAAGATCACGCCGGCCTGAAACCCGCCGCCGGGGCCGAAGTCCCCGTGGAACTGTACGTAGAGCCCGTAAAGCAGGATCAGCGGGATCAGAATCTTGGCGACGACGCGCAGGACCAGATGGTGTCTCACGGCCGGTCCGCCTCCGCTTTCCCCCGGGGCTTCCCGCGCCGGCCCGTGACCAGCAGCACCAGGACGCCGACCCCGGCGGTGAAGATGACCGTGACCTCGCCCAGGGTGTCGTAGCCCCGGTAGCTCGCCAACACCGAGGTGACGATGTTGGGCACGCCGACTTCCCGCCCCGAGTCCTTGATGTAGCGGGGCACCACGTGCTGGTTGGCGACCGCCGCGGGATCGCCGAAGGCCGGCAGGTCGAGGGTGCCGTAGATCAACGCGGCGCCTGTCGCCAGCACGACCAGGATGGGAAAGACCTGAAGCTTGATCGGAGTGCGTTCCCAGTCCGTGGTCAGCGCCAGGGTGCCGAGCATGAGGATCGTGGTGATGCCGGCACCGACCGAGGCTTCGGTGAAGGCGACATCGACAGCGTCGAGCTGAACGAAGATGCTGGCCGAGAGCAGGCTGTAGAGGCCCGAGAGCATGACCACGGCGAAGAGGTTGTGCAGACGCAGAATGCCGAAGGCTACAGCCGCCAGGAAAGCCAGCAGGACAATATCGATCAGGTTTTCGATGATCCGCCTCCCTTGCCATCGTGCGTGAGCGGCCTGAGGCCGCCATGCAGGGCGGCCTTGGCCAGCGCATGGGTCGCCGTCGGGCTGGTGAAGAGGATGAAGATCATGATCAGCGCCAGCTTGACCAGATTGAGCGACCAGCCCGACTGCAGCATCAGCCCAAGGAGGATCAGGCCGGCGGCCAGGGTATCGGAGATGCCGGCGGCGTGCATGCGCGCGAAGAGGTCGGGCAGGCGCAGCATGCCGATGCCCGAAACGATCGCCAGGGCGCCGCCGCCGACCAGGCAGATCCAGGAGAGGATGTCGAGCGCGAGATCCATCCTGCCCTCCGCCTCAGCGCTCCGCCCCGCGGTCGTCCGTCCCGGCGGCGCCGGGTCCGGAATGGCCGAGATCGCGGTATTCGAAGAACTTCAGGACGGCGATGGTGCCGGCGAAATTGATCAGGGCGTAGAGCAGCGAGATATCGAGAAAGTCCGGCCGCTCGGTCAGGTAGCCGAAGACCGCGACAAGCAGGACGGTCAAGGTGCCGACCACGTTGACCGCCAGGATGCGGTCGTAGACCGTCGGACCCAGCAGTGCCCGGGCCAGGGCCAGGGCCAGGGCGACCAGAACCGCCAGGCAGGCCGCCGCGAACATCAGGCGTCACCCGCCATGCCGCTGACGCGCCGGTCCATCTCGCCGGTCTCGAGCCCTTCGGCGAGGGACCTGGTCAGGGCGTGCACCTCGATGGTGCCGCCGCGCACGTCGATCGACACGGTGCCCGGGGTCAGGGTGATGGAATTGGCGTAGATCACGCGGCCGAGATCCTCGGCCTGGCTCGCCTCGACCTTGATGACCCGGGGCGAGATCGGCAGCGCCGGGTCGAGCACGATGCGCGCGACGTCGATGTTGGACTTGACGATTTCCCAGGCCAGCCAGGGCCAGTACATGAGCGCGCGCCAAGTCAGATGGATCGGATGGCCTTCCCGGTCCACGACGTCCATGCGCCGCGCGATCAGCGCCACGAAGACGCAGGAGGCGGCACCGAGGCCAATGATCAGGGGTTCGTAATGACCGGAAAGCAGCAGCCACAGCGCGAACAGGGCCACCGACAGGCTGACCGCGTGTGCCAAGATTCCCCCCTAGAGTCTGGAACGGAATTATCGATACGTTTGGCGGGAGCGAATTTCCGCCAGGGTTAGGAGCGGGCGGCGCGGTGGGGTGGGGTCCCCATGAGCCGCCCGCGACGCGGCCCTGGCGGAAAGTGGCCCCGTCCCCCAGGGACTCCCGCCGGGATCGGGCGCAATCGGCCCGCTGCCGCGTCGCTCGTCGTCGAATATGCCTGGCATGTCCTTCCTCCTTGCTCCTAACCGCGGGCCGATTTCGCCGCGACCAAACGCATCGATAGTTCCGTTCCAGACCCTTAGTTCCTCTGCGTTCAGCGCACGGCATGCCGCGCGGCCGCGATTGGCTCGCATTTAACCCGGCGGCACGTGGCCTGACAACCATGTGTGGCGAAAAATCGCGCCATATCCCGATCCGCCGCTACGTCAGCGCCGCTCGGCGTCGTCCTCGGCCTGCCACGGCAGGGCCCGGCGCAGCGCCCAGTCCACAGCGTAGTAAAGCATCACCGCGAAGACCGCGAGCAGCAGCAGGGCGGCGAAGACCACGTCGATGCGCATGCGCGCGTTTTCCTGCAGCATGATGTAGCCGAGGCCGGCGCTGCTGCCGACCCACTCGCCCACCACGGCGCCGATCGGCGCCACCGCCGTGGCCACCCGAAGGCCCGATGTGAGGGCGGGCAGGGCGGCCGGAATGCGGATGTGGCGCAGCACCCTGTAGGGCGAACCGCCCATGGTGCGCGCCAGGTCGAGCCAGCCGGGCTCGGTCCGGCGCAAGCCGTCGAAGAAGGCGGCGGTGACCGGGAAGTAGATGATCAAGGTGGCCATGGCGACCTTGGAGGCCATGCCGTAGCCGAGCCAGAGCACCAGGATCGGCGCCAGGGCGAAGACCGGGATCGCCTGGCTGGCCACCAGAACCGGCATGAGCCAGAGCCGCGCCGGCCGGAACCAGGCGATGACCAGGGCGCTCAGCATGCCCAGCAGGCCGCCGAGCAACAGGCCGAGCAGGATTTCGGCCAGGGTAACACCCGCATGACCGATCAGCTCGCGCCAGCGCTCGGCCAGGGCGAGCGCGACGCGGGCGGGTCCGGGCAGGATGTAGGGCGGGGCGCCGCTGACCCAGACCAGCAGTTGCCAGAGCAGGATCAGGCCGAGGAAGATGACGAGCGGACGCAGCAGCTTCATGGCGCGGCCCCCCCGCGTTCCGCAGAACCGGCGTGCGCCCGGGCGAGGTGTTTCAGGAGCTCCGCCTGGTGCGCCAGTAGGTCCGGATCGGACGGGTCGCGCGGCGGGATCCCGGCCGGCTCGAGGGCCTGGTCGAGCCGGGCGGGGCGCCCGGCCATGACCAGGATCCGGTGGCCGAGTCGCAGGGCCTCGAGCGGGTCGTGAGTGACCAGCAGGACCGTGCGCCCGGCCAGCAGACCGGCCGCCATGTTCTGCAGCTCGTAGCGGGTGATCGCGTCGAGCGACGAGAAGGGCTCGTCCATCAGCACGATGGGACGCTGCTCCATCAGGGTGCGGGCCAGGGCCGCGCGCTGGCGCATGCCGCCGGACAGCCGGTCGGGCCGCGCCGCGGCGCTGGCGGCCAGACCGACCCGGGCGAGCAGCTCCATGGCCCGGGCCCGGGTCTGCGCATCCGCCGGCTCGCCGCGCAGCCGCGGGCCCAGCATCACGTTGCCGAGAACCGTGGCCCAGGGCAGCAGCAGGTCGTCCTGGGCCATGTAGGCGATCCGGCCCTGGACCGCCGCGCCGGCGGTATCGCCGACATGGCCGCGCGCACCCTCGGCGAGGCCGGCGATGAGGCGCAGGAGGCTGCTCTTGCCGACCCCCGAAGGACCGAGCAGGCAAGTGGTCCGCCCGGCGGGCAAGGCCAGATCCAAATCGTCGAAGAGCAGCTCGCCGCGATAGGCGAGCCGCGCCGCCTTCACGTCGACGGCGGGCGCCGGGTCGGCGGCGCTCCGGATTGCGGGGCTCTGGGTCAGCAGCGCTCCCTCCCCAAGGAGTTCCTGAGCTGGCCCGGCGGATTCGGGGCGTCTCGGCCGGTTGGGGCGGCGCACTATGGCAGCGGTCGGCATCGGCGGCAAGGCGGCCGGGAACGTCCATGACCCCAGCGATCCCGGAATGGGAATAGCATAAAAACTCTAATCTTTACGTAGTGTTTGCCGTCTGCTGCTAAGAAGTGGCGAAGAATTAACCAATTGGGTTCTATCCTTGG
>Ga0224512_10002028_pt1 | contig 18875 bp, 14 predicted proteins | sample SF_May12_sed_USG_4_FD_169103 | JGI IMG/M metagenome (GOLD analysis project Ga0224512, IMG submission 169103) | Sediment microbial communities from San Francisco Bay, California, United States - SF_May12_sed_USGS_13 | ecosystem: Environmental > Aquatic > Marine > Sediment | place: USA... | reverse complement strand
GATCGCCGCCGCCAGCTCCTCGCCGCGCTTGCGGTCGAGCCAGAAGATGTCGTCGGTGATGAAGATGTTGTCGGCCTCGATCTGCGCGAGCTCCGCGACCACGCGGGCCGCCGACTTCTCGCGGAAGGTGCTCTCGTGGAACTTCCACACCGAGCAGAAGTTGCACTTGAAGGGGCAGCCGCGGGCCGTCTCCATCAACGCCAGCGGCTTGCGGAAGTTGATGTAGTAGTGCGGCGCGTAGTGCGCGATCAGGTGGCGGGCCGGCATCGGCAGCTCGTCGAGGTCGCGCCGCGCCGGGGCCGGCCCCGTCACGAGCCAGCTCGCGCCGCGGCGCAGCCGCAGGCCGTTGACGTCGCCGGGGTCGCCGCCCCGGTCGAGGGCCGCGACCAGCGGCAGCATCACCTCCTCGCCGTCGCCGATGGCGATGGCGTCGAACTCCTCGCGCTCGAACCACTCGGGCTCCCGAGAGGCGTCGTGGCCGCCGACGACGACGAACGCCTCCGGCAGCTCGCGGCGGATGCGCCGCGCGAGCTTCAGGGTGCGGAAGCGCTCCGTCGTGAAGTTGCACTGCAGGCCGACGACGTCGGGCGCGAAGGCGGTCGTCAGCGCGATCCCCGGCTCCTCGCCGTCGATGCGCAGATCGACGATCCGGCACTCGTGGCCCGCCTCCTCCAGGCCGCCGGCGATGCACAGGAAGCCGAGCGGCTCCACGAAGGTGAGCATCTCGAGACCGAGGATGCCGCCGATCGGCGGCTTGAGCATGGCGATGCGCATTCGGAGCCTCCCCCGGACCGGAGACGGCCCGAAAGCCCGCCAAGAGTATGCGGCCGAAGGCGATTCTGACAAGCTCGGCGGGCCAGGAGCGCGGGCCAGAGCGAACGACAGAAGCGTCAAAGACCAGAACAAAACCCAAGGCAAAGACCAAAGACAAGAACAAAGACAAGGACCAAAGACAAAGACAAAGACAAAGACAAAAGATTCCAGGTAAGGAGGCCTCGTGCGGGGGGGGGTGGAGTCGGCGATTGGGGACGTGCGAGGCGGCGCTCTTCGGGAGTCCCAGCGGGAGCGATCGGGAGGTCGGCCGGGAGCGCGGTCGCGCGCGAGGCTCGAGGCCCAGGCTCCCGGAGAGGCACCGTCGATCGGACCAAGACGAACAAGACAAGAGAATCCAGGTAAGGAGGCCTCATGCGCAGCCAGGTGTTCGACTCGACCAGCGAGGGGGCGCGTGCCCCGCTAGTTCTGCCCGACCGCGGGCGGCTCGGCACCGCGAGCCGCTCGGCCGCCTGCCCGCCGGGCGCCGCGCCGGCCCCTGCGCCGGCTCTGGCGCCGGCCCCTGCGCCGGCTCTGGCGCTGGCCTCTGCGCCGGCTCTGGCGCTGGCCTCTGCGCCGGCTCTGGCGCTGGCCCCTGCGCCGGCTTTGGCGCCGGCCTCTGCACCGGCCGTGGCGCCGACCGTGGCACCGGCCGCAAAGCGTAGCTTCCTGGCCGCGCCCGCGTCGCCGCCTGTTCTTTCCCTTACCCGAATTCTTTTGTCTTTCGTCCTCCCCGCAATCACCCTCGCCCTCACCACCCAGTCAGCCGTCTCCTTCGCCGCCGAGACGCCGCCCGGCGGCGGGTCGCCGCGGCGGCCCGTCCACACCTATTCCATCGTCGCGCGCGATCCCGTCACCGGCGATCTCGGCGTGGCCGTGCAGTCGCACTGGTTCTCCGTCGGCTCGGTGGTGAGCTGGGCGGAGGCGGGGGTGGGGGCGGTGGCGACCCAGTCGTTCGTCGAGGTGTCGTACGGCCCGCTCGGCCTGGAGCTCATGCGGGCCGGCAAGACGGCGCCGGAGGCTCTGGCGGCTCTTCTCGCCGTCGACGAGCAGGCCGCGGTGCGCCAGGTCGCGATGGTCGACCGCCACGGCAACGTGGCCGTCCACACCGGCGACTCGTGCATCGAGGAGGCCGGGCACCACGCCGGCGAGGGCTACGCCGTGCAGGCCAACATGATGGAGCGCGACACCGTCTGGGCCGCGATGGCGGCGGCCTACGAGAGCACCGAGGGCGATCTCGCCGAGCGCCTGATGGCCGCCCTCGAGGCCGCCCAGGCCGAGGGCGGCGACGTGCGCGGCCAGCAGTCCGCGGCGCTGCTCGTCGTGCCCGGCGTCTCCGCGGGCGCGCCTTGGCGGGAGCGCAAGGTCGACCTGCGGATCGAGGATCATCCGCGCCCCGTCGCAGAGCTGCGCCGCCTGCTCGGGGTGCAGCGGGCTTACGACCACATGAACCGCGGCGACGAGCGCTTCGCGGCGGACGACGTCGAAGGGGCGCTCGCCGAGTACGCGGCCGCGGCGCGGCTCTATCCGGAGAGCCTCGAGGTCCGCTACTGGCAGGCGGTGACGCTCGTCGGCGGCGGCCGGCTCGAGGAGGCGCTGCCGATCTTCGCCGAGGTCTTCGCCGCGGGACCCCGGTGGCGCGAGCTCACCCGCCGGCTGCCGGCCGCCGGCCTGCTGCCCGCCGACCCGGCGCTGCTGGCGGCGATCCTCGGCGACGGCGAGTGACGGCGCGGCCGCGCGAGCCCGTTCCGGATTGCCTAGCCGCCCGGCGGCCCGGCGTAGACGAGGAGGTTGGGGGTTCCCGCCCCCGGGTCGTCCACGACGTCGGGGGTGGCGTTGTCGACCACGCAGCTCCAGAGGGTCGAGGGGTCCGAGGTGCCGAGCCGCTCGGCGCAGAGCGCCATCACGCCGGCGGCGTGGGGGCTCGCCATCGAGGTGCCGGAGAGGATGAGCTGCTGGCCCGTCCGGCTGCGGGAGCTGATGTTGACCCCCGGACCGCAGGCGTCGACGCAGATGCCGGTGTTGGAGAACGAGGCGCGGTCGTCGTCGGACTCGGTGGCGCACATCGTCAGGGCCTGGCGCACCCGTGAGGGCGACGAGAAGCAGGCGTTCGCGTCGTCGTTGCCGGCCGCCACGGCGAACCCGAGGCCCGCCTCCCAGGCCGCGCAGACCGCCATGTCGAAGGGGTCGGAGGCGTCGCCGCCGAGGCTCATGTTGCCGAGCGCCGGCCAGCCGTTAGCAGCCACGTGGTCGACCGACCACTGCATGCCCTCGATCACGTCGGCGTCCGCCCCGGAGCCGTTGATCAGCACCTTGACCGAGTGGATCGTCACCCCCTTGGCCACGCCGTAGATCGCGTCGCCGATCGTGCCGGCGACGTGCGAGCCGTGGTTGTGGTCGTCGTTGCAGCTGCCGCCCACCGCCGAGTAGCACTCGCCCAGGTCGCCCTGGAAGCCGCTGATCGGCTTGCCGGTGTCGACGACGTAGACGTGGACGCCGGCCCCGGTGCCGTCCGGCTGGTAGACGCCGTCGAGCGGCAGCTGGCGCTGGTCGATCCGGTCGAGCCCCCACGAGGCGACCGCCAGCGGCTCCGCCTGCGCGCGGATGCTCACCCGCTCGCACTCGTAGACCACCACCCCGGCTTGCCGGGCCAGCCCGCGGGCGGCCCGCCGCGGCATCGTCGCGCGGAAGCCTCGGATCAGGGGCAGGGGCACGACATCGGTGGCGCCGGCCGGCGCCATGCTGCGTGCGAACGCCCGGAAGTCACCGTCGTCCTCCCCGTACTCGAGCAGGCCGATGTAGCAGTTCGGCACCCGGTCGCGGGCCTGCAGCACGCGCGAGCTAGCCATGGGCGGCGCGGTGCAGTCGAAAGGCACGGGCGGCACGGGCGGGTTCTGGCCCGAGCAGGCGGGCAGCACCCAGGGCAGGACGGCGACTAGCAGGTAGCGGCGCATCGGGCGGTTCCTCCAAGGGGCGTTCTCGCGAGGCTTGCTCTGGAATCATACGGGAATCCGTCCACGCCGGGGGCCGAGAGCTCGCCGGGCGGCTCAAGCTGTTCACCCTCGATTCCCGCATCGTGATCCGATCCGTGGGAAGTCTCTCGCCCACCGAACGGCAGAGCGTGCGGACGGCTCTCGACCGGCATCTGGTCCACTGAGCGGCGGCCGGTCGGGGCGGTCCGTCGGCGAGACCGCGGCCCTGTCCCGAAGCTGGCTATCCTCTCGCGGGCTCCGGAGGGCGCTGGAAGGGATTCACCACTTCGAGCTCTTCGAAGCGTTGACCGTTCTGGAGGTCTTCGGTCAGGAGCATCCGGCAGCCGCTGACTCGGGCCGCGCTCACGATCAACGCGTCCCAGAAGGAGAGCGCGAAGCGATCCTGGAGCGCCCACGCGCCCTCGACGACCGGCTGCTTCGTGGATACCGGCTCCCAGGCCGCGAGCTCGCGCACCTCGGCGCGCGCCCGCCCGGGGTCCATGCCCGGATCGAGCTTCATGGTGACCGTGACGTAGAACTCCTGCAGGACCTGCCAGCTCAGCCGGCCCCGGCGGCTGCGCCAGAGCTCTTCCAGCCAGGCCGCGGCCCGGGCCTGCTTCGCCGGCTCGGAGGCGTCGCGGCTGTAGACCAGGACGTTGGTGTCGACAAAGACCGGAAGGCTACCGTTCATGGAGCTCTACGCGAGGGGGATAGGAGCCTGCGGTCTTCAGTCTCACCGGCGGGCGAGACAGGAACTGCCCCATGGCCGCCTCATAGAGCTGCTCGGCCGCCATCCGCTCTTCGAGGATCCCACCGAGCAGGCGCGAGACGCTGGTGTTGTCCCGCGCCGCGCGGATGCGGGCCCAGCGAGCGACTTCTTCGTCGAGGGTGATCGTCACGTTGCGCACGACAGGATTCTAGTGCCACACGAAATTCGTGTCAACGGTTCCTTGACGCGAGGTCACCTCGAGCGGCTCGATCTGCTGCGCTACCCCCACGCTGCCATGCTGCCGCTGATCTGGGCGTTGCGGGAGAGCCTCACCGCCTGCGACGCGGCCTATGTCGCCTTGGCGGGCAGATCGGAGCGAGCGCCTCGAAGCGGTCTCGCCGCAGGAGCGCGGCTCAGGTTTCGAGCAGTCGCAGCTGCCGGAAGCTGATCAGGCGGGCGCTCTCGGGGTCCCACAGGTGGAGACGGGCGCAGCGCAGGCTGCTGCCGATGGTGAGCCGGGTGACCTTCTCGAGGTCCGGGATCGCCCGGAAGCACTCCTTCAGCCGGTAGTTGGGAATCCGGCTGGCCAGATGGTGGATGTGGTGGAACCCGATGTTGCCGGTCAGCCAATGGAGGATCGCGCCGAGGTCGTAGAACGAGCTGCCCTCGATGCCGGCCCGGTGGACGTCCCATTCGGCGTGCTCGCGCCAGTAGGTGTCCTCGAACTGGTGCTGCACGTAGAAGAGCCAGATCCCGATCGCCCCGCCGACGAGCACGATCGGCAGCTGCACCAGCAGGAAGTTCCCGATGCCGATCGTCAGCCAGGCACCGAGGAGGACGAGTGCTAGCCCGGCGTTCGTCCACATGACGCTCGCCCACTCCCGCCTCCAACTGCGCGGGATGTCGAACGGAAGGCGATGCTTGAGGATGAACTGGAAGACGGGACCCACCAGGAGCAGGACGAACACGTTGCGGTAGAGCCGGTAGCGCAGCCTCCCCGCGGGGGAGAGCGCCCGGTACTCCTCGACCGTCAGCGTCTTCAGGTCGCCGAACTCGCGATGATCGAGGTCGCCCGACGTGGCGTGGTGGATGGCGTGGGTCCGCCGCCAGTACCGGTAGGGGATGAGCGAGATCACGCCGAGCACCGCCCCGACCCGTTCGTTGGCCTTCGTCGAGGTGAAGAACGAGCCGTGACCGCAGTCGTGCTGGAAAATGAAGAGGCGCATGAAGAGGAAGGCCTGAGGCACCGCCAGGGCCAGGGTCAGCCAGTAGGAGATCGCGAGCGACCGGTACATCAGGTACCAGACCCCCACGAAAAGCGCCCCCGTGCTCGCCAGCTGGAACGCCGCCCGCCGATCGTCGGCCTTCGTGTACGGCGCAAGAACCCGATTCCAGTACCGCGTGGCCTCGCGGGTGACCTCGTCCATGCGCCGCGTGATCTCCTGCACACTCATCGCGGGTACTATAGCAAGAAGCGCGCCAGCGAGCCAAACCGGAAAGGCCGATATCTCGCCAGCCCGACGTGCACCAGCCGCCCCGCGGGGGCGGCGCCCCGTTCAGGAGCCGGCGGGGCCGAGGCGGCGGTGGAGGGCGGCGAAGGCGGTGTCGGGGTCGGGAGTGCCGTCCCAGGTTTGCCAATAGCGCGCGAGGGGGCTCTCTTCCTGGTGCATGCGAGCCTTGACGTCGCCCTCGGCCGCCGCACCCTCGGGCTTCCATTCGCTGCCGCGGGCCTCGCGCGCGGCTTCGAGGAGCCGCACGCTCTCCGCACCGTCGCCCCGCCGCCAGCTGATGTAGGCGCGGAGGAAGAAGCCGCCCACCGCCCGGGGATTGGAGCGACAGGCCCACTCGAGGCGCTCCTCGGCGCCGGCGTCGTCGCCGAGCATGAGGTCGACCTCCCCGAGGGAGATCAGGCTCCCGGTCTCCTCGGGATTGAGCTCGAGGGCACGCTCGAGCGCCTCGACGGCGGCCTCGAGATCGTCGCGGCCGGAGGCGTTCATGGCCCGCACCTGCGCCCACCGGCGATACCCGCGATGGCTCATGGGGTTGCGCTCGGTCAGCTTCTCGAGCTGGGCGAGCGCGCCCGACGGATCCCCGACCGCTGCCAGGCAGTTGGCGAGGTAGTAGCGCGAGTCCTCGTGATCGGGATTGAGCTCGAGGGCCTGCACGAACAGCCCGATCGCCTTCGGCAGGTCGCCCTCGATCTTGACGGCGTCCATCGCGGCGCGCTGCAGCTCCCAGAAGGCGGTCACCCGTTCGCGCCGGCTGAGCCGGTCGACGCGGCGGGCGGCGGGCTCGCCCTCGACGATCTCCCACCGGGCGTCGGCGGCGAGGCCGCCGTAGGAGAGGGTCTCGCCGCCCGGCCAGCGCACCTCGAGCTCGTCGACCCCCGCGGCCTCGCCCAGCCCGAAGTGCAGCGTGCGGCTGCTCTGGGAGAGGTACGAGGCGCTGCCGACGCTGCGTCGCAGCGCGAGGCCGCCGACGGTGGCCGTCGCCGTCGCGCCGTCGCCGAACCCCGAGCCCGCCTCCCCGTCGGCGCCGCGGCTGCGCAGGACGAGCTCCAGCCACCGCCCCTGGGGCATGTCGTTGCGCAGCAGGACGACTCCCTCGTCGAGCGTCATGAGCGCGATGTCGACGTCCCCGTCGGCGTCGTAGTCGGACAGCGCCAGGCCGCGGCCGACGCGGGCCCGGGCGAGCGGCTCGGCGAGCGGGGCGAGGTCGTGGAACCTCTTGCCGCCGTCGTTCCACAGCAGGAACGGTGCCTGGGGCTCGAGCCGGGGCGGCTGCTCGGCGGTCTCGAACGTGCTGCCGTTGACGACGAACAGATCCAGCCAGCCGTCGCTGTCGAAGTCGGCGAACTCCGTGCCCCAACCGACGGCCTGGAGGGCGATCTGCCCGAGACCCGTGGGCGCCGCCACGTCCGAGAACGTGAGCGGCCGCGGCGGGCCCGCCGGCTCCCCAGTCGGCGGCGGTACGGCCGTTTCCCCTGCCGGCCGCGGCGCGCTCGCCGGCACGCTGCGCAGCCGCGAGTCGTAGAGCGCGTTCTCCTGGGCGATCCAGTGGGTCACGAACAGATCGTCGTCGCCGTCGCGGTTCCAGTCCCCCGCCGCGAGCCCCATGGCGCCGCGGTAGTCCGCGACCCAGGCCGCGAGACCTGCGTCCTCGAACGTCGACCCGCGGTTCAGGTAGAGGGCGTTGTCCGAGATGTCGTTGGCGACGTAGAGATCGAGCCGGCCGTCGTCGTCGAAGTCGTGCCACAGCGCCGTCAAGCTCCGCCCCCCCGGGTTCGAGACGCCGTAGAGCGCCGCCACCTCCGTGAACGAGCCGCGGCCGTCGTTCTCGAACAGCAGGTTGCGCTCGGGCTCGAAGGAGGCCGGGTTCAAGGTGTACGGAACGGCCGTGTCGTACTGGCTCGAGACCCGCTGCGAGCCGCCGCGGCCCGGCGCGTAGCGCACGTAGCCGCAGACGTAGAGGTCGGGGTCGCGGTCGTTGTCGAAGTCGCCCCAGGTCGCCCCCGCCCAATAGCCGGGCAGGCTCAGGCTGTCGTCGCGCTCGAAGCTCCCCTGCCGGTTCCAGAACAGCAGGACGTGGTCGACCCCCGTGAGCACGAGGTCGAGCCAGCCGTCGCCGTCGGCGTCCGCCCAGGCGGCGCTCATCCCCAGGATCCGGGTCTCCGGGAACGCCGCCTCCCGGCGGAACGTGCCGTCGCCGAGGTTCTCGTAGAGCTCGGAGGGAGCCCACGACGCGGGCGGCTCGGTCATCGTGCCGCCGGCGCCGACGAGGAAGAGATCGTCGTCTCCGTCGCGGTCGAAGTCCCCCCAGGCCAGCCCCGCCCCCATGTCCTCCGGCAGCTGCGAGCTGCGCCCGCCGGCGAAGGCGCGGAACGAACCGAGTCCCGCCTCGGCGGTGACGTCGGTGAACCGCGGCTCCGGCGCCGCGGCGGGCAGCTCGCCGGCGAGCCGGGTCGTGATCTCCGCCAGATCCTCGCCGGGGCGCCGCGTTTCGGGCCGCGACCGGCTGCGCAGCCACAGCCCCAGCACCGTCGCGCCCACGGCGACGGCGACGACGGCCCAGGCGGCCCTTCTCAGGCGCCGCTGGCGGCGCCCCCAGTGCTGCGACGGCTTCAAGTCTGCGCTCCGCTCCGATCGCGGTCGGAAGGTCCGGTCAAAGGTTCCGGCCGCCGGGCGAGCTTAGCGGATCAGCCGGCCGGCGCGGCGACCGGCTCGCCGCGCCGCGCGGCCTGGCGGGCCGGCTCCACCCCGAACGTGGCCTCTACCCGGTTCATCTCGACGACCGGCGCCGTGATCCCGGAGTCCTCGCCGAGCATGAAGTTGATCAGGTACTGGTCGACCTTGCGATACAGGAGGCGAGCGACCACGCGGTACTCGCCGGTGGCCGCGGGGACCTCGAACTCGAGATCGCGCAGCTCCTCCTCGCCCTCGATACGGGCCGGCGGCTCACCCGGAGCGATGGCCGTCGGACAGTCGACGACGTACTCCACGGTGTCGGAGTAGCCCGGGAAGATGGCGCGCCGGTAGCGCACCCCCACCATCTCCCACAGGTTGTGGCGGTCGATGAGGTTGCCGTACTGGTCCACGGGCTCGGCCTTGAAGAGGAAGCTCCCGGGGGCGATGAAGTTGCTGTCGTCGACGACGCCGGAGGTGAAGATCTCCTCCCCGGCCGGATCGTAGACCTTGAGCTCGACCCAGCTCTGGATGATGTCGAGCGGCCCCGTGGGAAAGTCGTGGCCGACCTTGTTGGCGGTCATCACGAGCCGCAGCGGCACCTTGTCTCCCGGGGCGGCGCGCTCCGGCACCTCGAGCGCCATCTGGATGACCGGTCCCTCGCGCCACTTCTGCTCGATCTCCGGGATCCTGGTCTCGCCCCGCAGCCACTGCTGGGTGAGCCTCACCTGCTCTTCCCAGCCTTCGATCTCGAGGAACTCCGGAACCATGCTGTTGGCGCCCAGGAAGCGGTGGCTGCGGTGCTTGCCGTCGTCGGCGGAGCGGTTGTAGTCGACGACGTCGCCGCGCGCCGGGTCGCTCGAGGCGACGAGCGGCATGTGGCACTCGCGGCACTCGATGGTGCGGGTGGGATCGCCCTCGACGAACCAGTGGCTGGCCTTCCAGTTGTCGTACTGGTTCTGGAGCTGCACCCAGCCCACCCGGTTGACCTCTTCGTCGATGAACTGCTTGTGGCAGGCGGCGCAGTACTCGGGGGCCTTGTAGACCCGCTTGCTCAGCTCGTTGTGCTCGTCTGGATAGGTGCGGATGAGGAAGTCGCTGACGGCCTTGGCGGCCCCGGATTCGCTCCACTGCCACAGATACGTCGCCGGCTGGCTCATGACGTAGTTGGCGTTGCCCTGCAGGTCGGTCTCGCGCACCCCGTGGCAGCTCAGGCAGGAGACCCCTTCCTGGTAGCCCTGCAGCCCCGTCAGGTCCTCGACGAGGATGTTCTTCGCACCCGAGAAGAGCGAGATCGGATCGTGGCAGCCGCCGCAGTAGCGCGTCGACTCGGGTCCGTTCTGCTCCGCCATCACGCTCTGGACCTTCTGGAAGAAGGGATCCATCGCCGACCAGCGGTGGGCACTCACCCGCCACTCCGCCGCGATCTGTTCGTGGCAGCCGGCGCTGCCGCAGCTCTCCGAGCCGGCCAGGGACTCGGCGTCGAGGGCGCCGCCGGTCACCGTCGTCGCCAGGCTCGGAGCGAACGGCCGGTCCTCGCCGTAGAGGTAGCTGTAGCCCTCCGGGAACTCGTTGTCGTACTCGGCGCCGCCGTAGACGGCGGCGAGACCCGCGATGACGAGGGCGCCGACCGCGCAGCCGGCGCCGATGCGCCACACGAGGGCGCCCATCGGGATCTCGCTCCGCTTCTTGCCGGCCCGCAGGTAGACGAGCAGCGTGTGGACCAGGCCCGCCGCCAGCACCGCGAAGGTCGAGTAGAGGTGGACGTCGCGCCACACGGGAGACATCCGGGTCCCGAAGGCCCCCTGCCAGGTGACGACCAGGCCCGACGCCGCGCAGACGAGCAGCGCCACGCCGCCCACGTAGCCCAGCAGCACCGAATCCGAGAGGTTGTAGCTCTTGTAGTCGAGCCAGTGGGCGAAGACGTACCAGGTCATCGGCACGAGCACCAGCAGCCCCACGACCGTATGGACGAGAACCGTCCACTGGACCGCGGCGTGGAACGCGGCGAACGTGATCACCAGCCCGGTGAGCGCCTCGAGCATCAACCCGACCAGGGCGACGCGAGACAGTCGCGAAGCCCAGCCCGTACGAACTTCCTCAGTTGGTTTGGCCATCGTGGGGAAAGGCTGCCTGCAGATGAAGGGCCGGACAACGCCCTTTTGGGTAGGCCGCCGACCTCCGGGGGAGCGAAACGGCCGGCCGGGAAGGCCTTGGCGGGCGGCCCACGCGCCGGGGCATCAGGGCAGCGGCTTGACCTCGAGGTCGAGGCAGAAGCGCTGCGCGGGGCGGAAGCCCTGACTGTGGAAGAAGCCGAGCAGCCCGGGGTCGTCCCAGGAGACTTCCGTCTGGAGGCGGCCGACGCCGAGGCCGGCCAGGTGCATCCGGAGCGCCCGGATCAGGGCCTCTCCCGTGCCCCGGCGCTGGAAGTCGGGGTCGACGCCGAGGGTGTCGAGGACGGCCGCCGGCTCGAGCAGGCCGAACTCGCCGTAGTAGACCCGCGCCAGCAGGAAGCCGCAGAAGCAGCCCTCGTGCTCGGCGGCGAGCGAGACCTTGATGCCGGTCTCGGCGAGATTCTGGTCGAGCTTGATCCGGAAATACTCTTCGCGCCGCCGGCCCGTGATCCTCGCATCCAGCCGGATCACGGCGTCGAGGTCGGCGGGCATGAGGCTGCGCACCGTCGTCTGGTCGAACTCGAGCGATTCCATCCTCGTCCCCCTTCTCAGGCCGCCGCCCCGCCCAGCGCGAGGTCGACGCCCTTGGACTGCAGCTTCCGCACCCGGAAGGCGCCCCAGATCGCCGCCCCCAGCGCGCCGGCGAAGACCGAGTCCGGGTGCGAGTGGACCGTGAAGCGCGCCGCCTTGCCGGGGTCGCCCTCGCGCAGCGCCGCCAGCAGCCCGACGTCGGCGGCGAGGCCGCCGGTCACCAGGACCCGGCCCTCCGCGCCGGCCGAGGTCAAGAGCCGTAGGTAGCGGCCGGCCATCGACTTGTGGATCCCCTTGATGATGTTCGCCGTCGTGATGCCGCGCGACACCATGTTGATGACGTCGGTCTCCGCGAGCACCGCGCAGATCGAAGAGCAGGGCTCCGGGGCGTCGGCCTCGAGCGACAGCGGGCCGACGTCGGCGATGGTCGTCCCCAGATAGCGGCAGATGTTCTCGAGGAACTGGCCCGAGCCCGAGGCGCACTGGCTCGTCATCCGGTAGCTCGACACCTTGCCGCGGCCGTCCATGCACACGGCGCGGGTGTGCAGCGCGCCGATGTCGAGCACGGTGCGGGCCCCCGGATCGAGAAAGAGGCCGCCGCGGGCGTGGGTCGTCATGCCGTAGAAGTGGCCGGTCCGGAAACCGACGTTCTCGCCCTCGCCCGTGGTCGCCACGTAGGCGAGATCCGCCGCCGTGAGTCCGGTCTCGGCGATGCAGGCGTCGAAGAGCGTGCGCGCCACGTCCTGCGGATCGCGCCGCCGGATGCGCTCCGAGCGGCCCAGCAACATCGCGCCCGGCGCCCCCGGGCGGTCCTCGAACAGCACGACCTTGACCGCCGAGGAGCCGACGTCGATGCCGGCCACCGTGAGCTTCTCCCGTGTCTGCGAGCCCATGGCGCCGCCCCTAGTTCAGCGAGCGCTGCCAGTCGCGCCGCGCGAAGAGCGCGGCCCCGAGAGCGCCCGTGTAGATCGAGTCCGGCGAGATGTTCAGGGTCGGCCCGTCGTAGTTCTCCGCCGTCAGCTGCCGCAGGGCCTCGACGGCGGCCGGGTTCTTCGCCACCCCGCCCGTGAAGGTGAACTCGTCGGCCACTCCTCCGGAGCGGGCGAGAAGAGCCATGGCGCGCAGGACGACGGCCCGGTGCAGGCCCGCCAGGATGTCCTCGCGCCGCTCCCCCAGCGAGAGCCGCTCCCTTAGCTCGGCGCCGGCGAAGACCGTACAGGTCGAGTTGATGCGCACTGTGCGGGTCGCCTGCTGGGCCAGCGGGCCGAGCTCGTGCAGGCCGAGGTTCATCTCGTCCGCGATGTAGCCGAGGTAGCGCCCGCACCCGGCGGCGCAGCGGTCGTTCATCTGGAACGAGGTCACGATCCCCTGCGGGTCCACCTGGATCGCCTTCGTGTCCTGGCCTCCGATGTCGAGCACCGTCCGGGTGCGCGGGAACATGGCGTGCGCTCCCAGGCCGTGGCAGAGGATCTCCGAGCGGATCTGCTCCTTGGGGAACGGCAGCGTCGCGCGGCCGTAGCCGGTGCCGACGCTCACGGCCAGCTCCAGGGGGACCGCGGCGGCCTCCTCCACGGCGCCGCGCAGAGCGCCCGGCACGCCGTCCAAGCCGGCCAGCGCTGCGCGCACCAGGCTCGAGAACTCGCCCGCCGCCGGCGAGTTCTCGACCTCGAGGATCGACTTGTCGAAGAGGCCGACGAGGGGATCGAAGAGCCCCGGCGCGCCGCTGGCGGCGATGCTCGCGAAGTGCCGGTAGCGGCTGCCCGAGAGGTCGCGGAAGAAGTCGCTCTGGCGCGCCGTCCCGGGGCCGTAGAGCTGCGGCGCCTCGGCGCCCAGGGCGTCCATGATCTCGCGGACCCCGGCCTCGAGACCGCTGCCCCGCGCCTCGCGCGCGAGGACGGCCCCCAGCGAGTCGAGCTGGGCGCGGTACTGGCCCAGGCGCAGCCCCTCCTGGAGCTGCTCCAGCCAGGCGCGCCGGATGCTCTCGTCGGCCTCGAGCCCGGCCATCGCCCGCTCCACGAGCCCGAAGCGGGCGGCGATCAGGGCCTCGACGAGGGCCACCTCGCAGGCCACGGCGTAGTTGCTGCGGCTGTTCGTGATGCCGCGCCCGAGAATCTCCCCGCCGTCGCCGAGCACGACGGCCTTCGTCGTCGTCGAGCCGAGATCGATCCCCACCGTGTACTTCACGCGGTGCCTCCTGCCTGGCGCTTCTGGTCGATCATCTGGAGGTACGACTCGAGCCGGTTCTTGATGTTCGAGGCCGCGAAGTAGCGCGGGTCGACGAGATCGCTCTCGATGAAGCCGCCCGGCGCCCCGGTCCGGTTCTCCACCTCGCGCAGGATCATCAACTGTCCGGCGCTGAAGGAGTTGCAGCTCTTCACCGAGTTGACGAGCAGGCCGTCGGCGCCGTAGTCGACGACGTAGCGCGACAGCAGCTCCACCCGCCGCGGCAGATTGAGGTTGGTGTAGCAGCCCATGCAGTAGTCCGCCAGGCTCTCGAGAGGGCGCGCCGGATCGTGGCGGAAGCCCGTGTCGTAGACGCCGCCGACCTTGGTGTAGCTCGAAGCGACGACCACCGCCCCTTCGTCGGCGAACATGCGCCAGAACTCGCGGAAGCTCGTCCAGTTCGGCGGCCCCTCGACGACGAGGCGAAAGCGCTCTTCGATCTCGCCGTCGGGAGCGAGCGGGCCGCGGCCGTCGGCCAGGCGCTGCTCGACCTCGGCCCGCAGCTCGCGGTAGTAGTCGATCGCCTCGTCGGTGCCGCGGAAGGCCGTGAAGATGGGACCGATGTAGTAGACCCCCCCGAAGTAGGCGTCGATCGGCGAGGGGCGGTTCTTGGCCGACTCGAGCACCCACACGAGATCGTCCTCCGCCCGCGCGGACCGCGCCAGCAGCTCGCTCAGGCGATCCTCGTCGTAGGACTTGCCGGAGACCCGCTCGAGCGCCGGAATCACGTTGCGCCGCAGCTGCTCCACGACGTAGTCGCGCATCGCCGCGGTGATCTCGCCGTCGCCCTGGTAGGGCACGTGCAGCATGGCGACCGGGGCACCGTACTCCTGGCGCAGGATCTCGAACCACTTCATGAACGTGAAGCAGCCGGTGTAGGAGAGCAGGAGCAGGTCGGGGTCGGGGATCTTCTCCCCCGTCGGGCCGACGTTGCCGGACTTCATCATCCCGAGGTCGCACTTGACGTAGGTGCAGACGTCCTCGGAATGACCCTGCTTCTCCGCGAGCGAGATGTACTCGCGGGACTTGCCCCGCATCCCGGACTGCAAGGCGTTGATCTCGGGCAGCACCGGCAGCAGATCGAAGCTCAGCAGCAGCTCCGTCAGGTTGCCGGGGACGAAGGTGTAGACGCACTTGTCGCCCGTCCGCGGCGCCCGGGCGAGACGCGAGAAATGGTCGGCGATCATCTGCTTCTGCTTGTGCTGGCTTCCGTCCTTGCGGACCTCGGGGACGGCTTCGGCGGGTGTCGTCATCGTCAGTCGCTCCACAGCTTGATCGAGTCCGAGAAGGTCCCCGCCTGCTCGCGGATCACCTGGAACTGGCCGTTGTTCTCCGCGTACTTGAACGCCGTCCACGGGATCCCGGCGGCCTCCACGGCGGCGACGATCATCGGCTGGTCGAGCAGGGCCGGATCGCAGAAGCTCGGAGCGCAGAAGAGAACCCCCTCGGCGCCGCTCCTCTCCACCCGTTCGAGCAGGGCCCGGCCCTTGGTCTCCTCGCCGATGTAGCGCACGGGGCTCGCTACCGAGTCCGCGAGGAACGCGTCGACGAGGCTCGCCAGCGGATCGCCGCCGGTCGGCAGGTCGCACTCCATCCAGCGGTGGATCTGCACGAAGTCGTCGTCGACGACGTAGCAGCCGGAGCGCTCCAGGGTCCTGATCAGGCCGAGCGGCGGCTGCTCGCAAAAAGAGCCCGTCACCAGCACCCGCGCCTGGTCCATCGGCCGCCGCTCGTCGGCGGCCAGCGCGGCCTCCCGGTAGCGGTCGAGAAGCCGGATGCTGGCCTCGACCGGCTGCACGACCGACGCCCGCAGGAGCACGTAGAGCTCGTGCGTCGGCACCTTCCAGGGCTCGCGCCGGCGCAGGTCGTAGAGGTCCCGCACCCGGCCACGCAGCTCGTTGTAGACGGCGATCGACTCGCGCAGGCGGCTGGCGTCGTAGGAGGCCGCGCCGCGGGCCGCGAGCTCCGCCGCCAGCGACTCGAGCTCCGCGCGGTAAAACCGGCCCCCCACTTCCGGGTCGAAGTTCTGGGGCACGTCGAGGTAGCGCACGAGGCGGTCCGGGAACTGCAGCTTCCACATTCCGGAGAGGTTGCGGACGACGTCGCAGATCGCCGGGAAGACCATCCCGTCGAGGCAGTCGAAGGCGCCGTTGAGCCCCAGCTCGATCGTGGAGCGGGGAATGTGGCAGATGTAGGACTGGTAGTAGGCGTCGCCGCGGATGATCTCCAGCTGGTCGCCACCGCCGAAGATCCCGACCGGCATCACGCCCTGGGCGTGGAAGAGCTCCAGCGGGACGTAGATCGGCATGTACCCGACCGCGAGGCCGCCGGTCTCCTCCTTCCAGCGCCGGACGGCGCCCAGCCGCAGGTCGCGAAAGAGCTCCTCCGCCTCGGCGACGACCAGCTCGAGCTCCCCGGTCACCGGCCGCGCCCCCCCTCGTCCCGGACGGCGGCCAGCAGCTCCTCGAGGAGCTCGCGGTTCCACTCCCGGCCGCCGGCGAGCTCGCGCCGCAGGGCGAGGAAGTCGACCTCGCGCCGCTTCTTGCTGCCCTCGTGGAAGGCGCGGAAGCCGGCGCGCCCCTCCGTCATCATGTTGAGGGCGAGCCAGGCGCGGTTGCTCTCGCGGTTGCGGTCCCAGTGCTCGAGCTTGTGCTTGCGGACGCTCTCCACGGTCTTGGTCAGGCAGCCCGGCATGGTGTTGGCGAGCTTGAAGACCAGCGCCTCGACCTCGCGGTCGAGCGGCTCGAGATCGATCGTCCCCGCCGCCAGGGTGGCCTTGGCGGCGGCCAGCTCCTCGCCCTCGAGGTACTCGCCGAGGACGACGCGCCCGAAGCCGTCCAGCCAGCGGCGGGTCTCGACGAGCGGGTTGGGGACGAGCTCGCCGCCGACCCTCAGGGCCGGCACGATCCGGCTCAGGAGTCCCAGGCGGTACGCCTTGTGGGCGCTCCAGGGCTCGCACAGGGCACAGGTCTCCATGGCCGGCTCGATGCCCGTGAAGAGCGGCAGGAAGTCGGTGCTGCCGCCGTCCGGGGCCGAGCCATGGCGCGGCCCCGCCTGGCCGAAGGTGGCGAGGTCCTGGGCGATCGAGAAATCGCAGGCCATGCCGATCTCCTGGCCGCCGGCGATCCGCATGCCGTTGACCCGGCACACGACGGGCTTGTCGCAGTGCAGGATCGCGCTCACCATGTCGTTGAAGAGCCGCATGTACTGGCGGTACTCCTCGGGCCGTCCGGCGTAGTACTCGGCGTACTCCGCGGTGTTGCCGCCGGTGCAGAACGCCCGCTCGCCCTGGCCCGTGAACACGACGGCGACGGCGCCGCGGTCGTTCGACGCGCGGCGCATCCCCAGGATGACCCCCTTCACCATCTCCGTCGTGTAGGAGTTGTACTGGCGCGGGTTGTCGAGCGTGATCCACACCGTGTGGAGCCCCGGCACCTCGTCGCCGTCCGGACGGCGCAGGCCCCGCTCCTCGTAACGCACGCCGGGCGCAGCCGTCGCGGGGGTCAGGTCGTGGTCCTTGAACTTCATGCGGGGCTCTCCGGGACGAGGACGGGGCGGCGCCCGAGGCCGCCGGCGTGCAGCTCGTGGAAGGTCTCGTTGATCGTGGCCAGCGGCCGGGTCTCGACGAACGGCCCGAGCACGACGTCGCCGCGCAGCACGAGTTCGACGATTGCCGGGTAGTGGGCGGGCAGGCAGCCCCAGTTGCCCTGGGCGGTGGCGTCGAGCGCCATGAGATTCGAGAGCCGCAGCTCCACCTTGCGCGGAGTGTAGCCGACCACCCCGAGGTAGGCGCCGTGACGCAGGAGGCCGAACGCCGTGGCCTGGCCGGCGGGCGTGCCGGAGCACTCGAAGATGCGCCAGCGCCAGGTCGCCACGTCGCGCTCCGCGGCGAACCCGCCCACCGCGGCGCGGATCTGCTTGAAGTCCAGGGCGGCGGCGTCGAGGGCCAGCTCGAGCCCATGGGGCGCGAGCGCCGCCAGGCGGGCCGCGTCGACGTCGATGCCGGCCACCGCGGCGCCGCGTGCCCGGGCGATCTGGACGCCGAAGCCGCCGACCCCGCCGACCCCGACGAAGACCGCCAGGTCGCCCGGTCCGAGCTGCGAGCGGGCGATCGCCTGGAAGGGGGTCGACACGGCGTCGGCGATGACGGACAAGAGCGCCAGGGACAGGCCGTGCGGGTTGCGCACCGGGTCCGCGAGGTCCGGGACCGCGCACAGGCCGACCGCCGGCACGACGACGTGCGAGGCGAACCCCCCGTGGACGTCGTTGCCGGGGAAGATCTGGCGCGGACAGATCGCTCCCCGGCCGCTCTCGCAGGCCGGGCACGCACCGCAGGGAATGACGGCCGGCACGACGACGTCGCGCCCCACCCAGTCCTCGGCGCCGGCGCCCGCCTCGACGACGGTCCCGGACACCTCGTGGCCGAGAACGAGGGGCAGCGCGTGGCGGGTCGGCACGCCGTCGAAGAAGAAGCCGAGATCGGTGTGGCAGACCCCGCAGCCGGCGACCCGCACGAGCACCTCGCCGGCGCCCGGCGTCCCCGCGTACTCCGCGAGCCGCATCGGCGCGGCGACCTGCTCCATCATCCAGCCTCGGATCTTCATCGACGGAATACCGGCTCCCAGGGCCGTTGCGAGGTCCCCTTGCCGCGAGTGCAAGGGTAGTCAGCGCCACTTTACCCCGTCGCCACCTCAACGGGTGGTGCGCGGGTCCCCTTCCCCGATGTGCAGGCCAAGGCCCGTGCTCCAAGTCGGTCGGCTCTGCAAGTCGTGGGAAGCACCGATGCGGGGCGACGGAAAAGACTCCAGGTAGGGCACCTGGCGATCCGTCGCCGAGGTTTGTTCCCTCCTTACCTGATCCTCTCGTCTTTTCGAGTGGACAAGCCACAATCGTGCCGCTTCTCGGCACCTCCGGGATCCGGCACGGAAAGAAGTAGGGCGCCTGGCGATCCGTCGCCGAGGCTTGTTCCTGCTTACCCGATTCTCTTGTCTTTTCGAGTGGACAAGCCACAATCGTGCCGCTTCTCGGCACTTCCGGGATCCGGCACGGAAAAGACTCCAGGTAGAGCGGCCGGCTATCCGCCGCCGAGGTTCCTTCCTCCTTACCTGGATTCTTTGTCTTTTCGAGTGGACCGACACGACCGAGCCGCTTCTCGGCACCCGGTGCGGGGGTACACTTCTCTTGGCGTGGTGCAAGCGACGGGCGGACAGGAACGAAGGGGCAGCTCGGCCTCCGGGGCGCTGCTGCCGCTGCTCCTGCTGGCCGGCGCTTCGCT
>Ga0224512_10002027_pt1 | contig 18879 bp, 11 predicted proteins | sample SF_May12_sed_USG_4_FD_169103 | JGI IMG/M metagenome (GOLD analysis project Ga0224512, IMG submission 169103) | Sediment microbial communities from San Francisco Bay, California, United States - SF_May12_sed_USGS_13 | ecosystem: Environmental > Aquatic > Marine > Sediment | place: USA... | reverse complement strand
GTGAAATCGCCCAGCTGCAGATCGTTCCCCATCCACTAAATCTGGATAATCTCAATCACGTATGGTCCACGCAGGGCGATACAGCCTATCGCCTGTCTGTTGCCTACGAAATGGCGTTGGCGCCGATTCCACTGGCCGAGGTGATTGAGAGAAGCCCGCTGGTTGGTGAGACCGGTACAGGGGCCCAGGGCGACATGGATCATGAGCCGCTGCCCGATGGCGGATTCGGCGTCGAGACGTCGGCACCAGTCGTGCCCAAAGTTACCGTGGATGTCAAAAAACCGGACTGGCCTCCCCATATCTGCTTTGTTGACGAGGCAAACAGTAACCTTGCTTATACCCTTTTAATGGCGAAATCACAGCTGCCTATGTCCGGGTTTTTGCAGCTGAAAGTCCATGTTGCCGGCAAGCCATCGCACCAGGTTGAATTTGTCTGGGAATCCTGGAATCCCACAGCTGGGTGGGAGAAATCCGGCTCATCGCAAAACGAAACAATCGAAACCGACACCATCGATCCGGATGAATTTTTCGATCCTTTTAATCCAGAATTGGCGCTTGCGATTGACCTTCCTATTCAGGACAACGGGCAGGCCACTCTTTATGCCGAAAGGGCCTGGGAACGGCCGGATGGTTCAACTGTCACGCTTCGCAGCAATCCCTTGCTTGTCACCGTATACGAGGCGGGCACATGAACAACAGTGCATTGCTTGCCCCGGAATGGGAGCGTATTGACCTGCTAGGCACGAGCCTCGCTGCGGCCAGGAGGGGAGCGGGCATTCCGGATGAGATGGGGCACCGCCTTGGCGCGCTGCAACAGGAAGTCCAGACATTGCGACGCCAGCCTCCCTGGCGGATTGTAGTAAAGGAATGCAGCCTGGACCAGCTTGATCAGGATATCCTCGCCTGCAGTCTGGCGCCCGAAGCGGAGCCGCGCTTGGGATGGATGTATCAGGAGTTGCAGCCTGGCATTACTTCCACATACCCGACTCCGGCACTGATCCGCGAGATGTTTGTCATGGGGGCCGAGGAATCGGCGGCGTTCAGTCAACGCCTGAATGTTGGTTCTCCCTTGATGAAGAACGGCCTTATCGAACGCCATTCGGCCGATATCTATCATCCTATTCATCCGTCCGCCCGGGCATGTTCCGGGTTGCTCGGCTGGTCCAAGCCGGGTTCATTTACCCTACTCGGTGCCGTTGAGACACCTGCGACTGGCACCTGGGACGATCTGGTGCTGCCATCGCACTGCATTCAAAGTCTTCGCGAGTTCATGTTATGGGTCACCCATCGGCGGCAGGTCGTCCAGGAGTGGCAAGGGCGGGTGACTGGAGGTCCAGTGGCGCTGTTTTCTGGCCCATCCGGCACGGGCAAGACCTTTGCCGCGGAAGTATTGGCCAATGCCTTTGAACGGCCACTGTTCCGGGTCGATCTCGGCCTGCTGGTGAGCAAGTACATCGGCGAAACGGAAAAGAATCTGAATGCCCTGTTCGATGCAGCCCATGGCAGGGACATTGTGTTGTTGTTTGACGAGGCCGACAGCCTGTTCGGCAAGCGTGGCGAAGTCAAAGAGGCCCGCGACCGTTACGCCAACATGGAAGTCAGCCACCTTCTTTCCCGCATCGAGCGGCATCAGGGGCCATGCATTCTGACCAGTAATCTGCGAGAGCATCTCGATCCGGCATTTGCGCGTAGGTTCCAGATGGTGATTGAGTTCCCCCGGCCGGATGCGGCGGCGAGGACTGAATTGTGGCGCCTGCACATACCCACCGGCGCGCCGTGCGATGGAGATATAGACCCGGTGTTGCTTGGCAACGAGTTGAGCCTGACCGGCGGCCAGATCAGAAACGCCGCCCTGCATGGGGCCTTTCTCGCTGCAGGCGAATCTTCGGCAATCAACCTTACCCATGTTGCCCGCGCGGTGTGGACTGAGCTGGCAAAGGAAGGGGGCGAGATGATGACTGCCAATCTTGGCACGCTCGCTCAGTACCTGCCGGAGGAGGCGGTTGATGCTGCATATTGAGCGGATGCGGATGCAACTCCCGGCAGGCTTTGAGAATCGGGCCTCTGCGATTGCGCGCCTGGTGGGAGACTCTATGGTCGAATTCCATCTCACCGAAAACCGTACACTGGACAGGCTGTCCCTCAGCCCTGTCCAAGTCTCCCCAAACGCGACGGATCAGGAGATCGCACACAGCGTCGCCGAACGAATCGCTACGACGCTCAGGAGAGGAACATGAACGGTATCCCGGTTCCCAGCGGTGACTTTTCACATCTGAAGGTAACACGCGGCGCGCTCAAGGAATATACAGTCGTCAGCAATCCCCTGGAGTTAGAATTCGATTTTAACCCGGCGAGCATCACACGTACGCGTAGCGTGACCGTCAAGACCGGCAATAATCCGGCCACGGCTGGCGGATACGATTTCGAGAACGAGGCCGAGGCGCCGCGAGCGGCGCAGGGCGTGACCGTCAATGCCGAAACCTTCACCGTGAAGATTCTTCTGGATGCTACGGATCGGATGGTGAACGAAACGGACACACAAGCGCATACGCTAGGCGTGCAGCCGGAGATAGACATCCTGCGCAGCATGTTGGAGCCAAAGCTGCAAACACCGGACGGGGCACACACACTTGCCGCGATGGGACAGGGCTCATCGCCGTGTGAGGCCCACCCCTATCCGTCCGTACTCGAGTTTATCTGGGGCGTGCAGCAACTACCGGTGTTCATGACGCAGGTCCAGATCGAGTTAAAGGCCTTTTTGCCCACACTTGTGCCATACCGGGCCGAGGCGACGCTGACCCTTCGAATCATCGAGAGCATCAATCCTTTGTATACGAAGGAAGTAGACAGACAAATGCGATCAGCCGGGATGGTCAGCGGGCCGTGACAGGGCTTCGAAAGCGCAAACGCCAAATGAGGGCAATCATATTTTCCCGTTTGGCTGGAGGGTGTTTTGATACGCAAGGGCTCAAGATACGAAAACGCCAAGGAATTTACCGGAGAGAACGGTAAAGAGCCGGTGTTTGGCGGCATTCGTCCGCGAAAGATCAGTCCGGCGGCGGGCGTACTCGAATACACGGTAAAAGACGGGGACCGATTGGATCTCCTTTCCCTCCACTTTTACAACAACACGCGCAGATGGTGGCGCATCCTGGACGCCAACCCGCAGATTATTTTCGCGGCGGACCTGATGCTCAGCGCGTATGCCGGTGAAACGATTCTGATCCCCCGGTCAACAGAATCCGGAGGCGGTTGATGAGCGCGGCACACGAATTCCGGCAGCCAGCAACGTGCAAGATTACGGTGGAAGAGAAAGATATAGCCGATCTTTGCGCTTACTTGGTTAACGCGAGGGTGGAGACGGGCAGATCTACGCCCTCCGAGTGCACACTGACATTCGACACCATTCGTTTGGACGATTGTTCATGGATGGTTCAGGACGCCGGCATTTTCGAGCCCTGGAAGAAATTCAAGATCGAGGCAAATTTCGGCGATTACGCCGAAGAAGTCATGAGCGGTTATGTCAGGACGGTCAAGGCGGATACCCCCGAGCAGATGGGTGATGCCAAGGTGACCGTCACCTGCCAGGACGCGACAATGCTTCTTGATCGCGAACACATCCGGACGCCTCGGTCCAGGGAAGATGAGCCTATGAGTGATCGAGAAATTGCAGAAGAAATAGCCGGGGGAAACAGCTTGAGCGTCGAGGCCGATGATGGCCTGAGCAATATCAGTCTTAATCAGGACAGCACCCATATTCAGTTGCTCCGCGACCGGGCCGCGGCGAACGGATTTGAATGTTATATCCGTGAGGGCAAGCTTTACATCAAGCCGCCGCAACTGGATGGGGATCCGCAGCCGCCGATCATGGTGTACGCGGGGGCGCGAACCAATTGCTTGAGTTTTTCGGTCACGCATGACGGCCACCGGCCGGATAAGGTGCGTGTCACGCGTGCCCCGGAAACGGGAACGGTCATCGAGCCGGAAACGTTAGAGCCGGACCTCACCCTGTTGGGTAAGAATGCCGCGACGAGTGACAACGCGGGTCTCGTGCCTTTTGAGTGGCAAATGCAGCGCCCTGCCGGCGGCTCGATGGAAGAAGCCACGGCAAGGGCCCAGGCCAAGGCCAATGAGAATGCCTGGAAAGTCAAGGCCAACGGGGAACTCGACGGATCTCTATACGGACATGTACTGCTGACCAACAAGCCAGTTGGCGTCTATGGCGTCGGTGAGACGTATAGCGGTCTGTATTACGTGGATACGGTATCGCACGTCTTCGATCAGAATGGCTATCGCCAGTCCTTCAAGCTGATGCGCAATGCAACGGGGCAAAACACCGAACCGGAAAGCGACGACTCGCTTTCGCCTGTGAGGTAACTATGGAAGAAACACTGGTCCGCTTAGCAACGCAAATCGATGAAAAGCGTTACGGGAAGTACCGGGGTATTGTGGCAGACAACAAGGACCCGCAGAAACGCGGCCGTCTCAAAGTCTTTATTCCCTCCGTGCTCGCCGACCAGGACTCCGATTGGGCGCTTCCGTGTCTGCCCTATGGTGGCGCCGCCCATCAGGGCATGTTTATGGTGCCGGAAGTCGATGCCCAGGTTTGGGTCGAGTTCGAGGAGGGTGATATCCACCGTCCGATCTGGGTTGGCACCTTCTGGCAGCAGGAAGGCGATCCGCCGGAAGATGCGGCCAAGGAAGAGCCGACCACCCGCCTGTTGCAGACCAAGTCCGGCCATATTCTCCAGTTTGATGATGCCGATGGCGAGGAGCAGTTCCGCCTGCACCATCCCGCAGAAGCGGAAATGGTGATTGACCCGAATGGCACGATATCCCTGACCGACGCACAGGGCGCCACCGTTACCCTGGATGCCGACGCCGGCGAAATATTGATCGAGGACGCGAACGGCAACTCCATGCTGATGAGCTCCTCGGGCACGACTGTGGAGGATGCCAACGGCAACAAGATCGAGATGGCATCTTCGGGCATCACGGTGAAAGGCCAGGAAATTGTTGTTGAAGGCAGCCAGGTTTTGCTGGGGGGGGCGGGTGGCGAACCTGTCATCAAGGGCCAGAGCTTCCTTACTTTGTTCGCAACCCACATCCATACCAGTCCCTTTTTAGGCATTCCAACAACGCCTCCAATCCCACAGGGCGAGATGAGCAGTCTGTCGTCAACGGTGATGAGCAAATGAGGAGGAGTGTATGCCGGGCCTGAGCGAATCGCAGTTTCTGAAGTTTCCCTTCTCTGTCGGTGCTGATGGACCGAAGACCAGTTCGCGCCTGGAACATGTGCGCGAACAAATCGAGCAGGTGTTGTTCACCAGTCCGAAAGAGCGCGTGTTCAGGCCGGAGTTCGGTGTTGGCGTGCGCAGGCTGGTTTTCGAACCCAATAACGCCGCTCTGCGGAATACCACACTCACGAGGTTAAACGCGTCCCTTACCGAGGCATTGCACGGCGAGGTGGATCCCAGGACTCTTGAAATAGAGGTCAGCAATGAAGATGAGAAACTGATCATCCATATTTCATATGTCCTTGCTGCCATCAACAGGCAGGAATCGCATGCATTCGCACTTGGTTCTTCGGGAGAGCAATGATGGCTGTCTCGCCACCGGTTGCACTGCATTTTCGCGGAACCTGCCCGGACTGCGGCGTTCGCGAGGTGCATTTGCCGGCGCCCCTGGCCGAGGTGGGTGATGATTTCGACTGGCGGGTCCGTGATTACGATGGTTTCCGCATATTCATGTTGGAGGAGCTTGCAGCGCGCTTTCCGGAGCGTAAACGCTGGACGCCGGCTGATCTCGAAGTCGTCCTGATCGAGGCGATGGCCACGATTCTGGATCATCTGTCCGATATGGCGGACAGGGTCGCTGCCGAAGCCTATCTGGAGACGGCAAGTAGACCGGAAACGGTTCGACAGCTTTTGGATTTCATTGGTTACGATGCCGTGGCCATAGCCAGGAAGAAGGATCAGATTACGGGCGCCCTGTCAGGCGATGCCGCCATTAAAGCGCTTGAGGACTACTGGCGTGTCCAACCGCATGCTTTGGAGCAGGCGAAGCGGGCGGGCCCGCGAGATATCCATACCCAGAAGCGCATGGTCACGACCGATGATTATGCGGTCCGTTTGCGCGAGCATCCGCTCGTTCTGCATGCACATGCATGGAACGATTGGAGCGGCTCATGGTTTACCGTCCGTTTGGCTGTGATTGCTTGGCAAAACAATGAACTGGATGAAGATGAGCCAACATATCCGGATGATCTGAAGGAAGAGATCGTCAACTTTCATGAGGGTGTCGGGCTTTCGGCTCCCAATCTGGATGTCACGCCGCTGCCGAGTGTGCGCATGATCGTGCGGCCCTATATCGATGCGTTCCGGATGGTCGGCCAGGAAGTCGTGCTGCAGGATCCCGTATACATTGGCATTTACATGTCCATCTCGGTCAGGGTGGCGTCCAACTTCTTTCAATCCGAGATGCGCCACGCCATCGCCCAGGTGCTGGGTCATGGTCCCGCGGGCTTTTTCGAGCCCGGGCGGCTTGGTTTCGGCGAAGACCTGTATACCAGCGATGTGATTGAGGCATTGATGGCGTTGGACGGGATCGAGCACGTATGCCTGAACCGTTTCAAGCGTATCGGTGGACAGTATCCGGATCGCGCGGAAGCCGGCTTTATTTCTCTGGACGGGCTGGAAGTCGCGGTCTGCAATAATGAAGCTGGCGATCCCTCGAGCGGCTATTACCGGCTCAAGTTGCATGGAGGGCGCAGGGGATGAGCGAGCGCAAGGATCTCACGCGCTGGAACCGCGCCGCCCTGACCCGTTTCAGATATGTGGACGGCAACGCCGTCGAATATCTGGAAACGCTGCGTCAACAACTTGTAGAGCAATTCGCCGATCCGGAAACGGGGTTGTGCGAGTGGCTGAACCCCGCGGAGAAGATACCGGCGAATGAAATTAAGGCGGAAACCGAAACCCTGATCCAGCGGCAGCAGCGACTGGGCTGGCGGCGGGAGCGGATTTTGGACACCTATCATCAGGATCGCCGTGACTGGGCATGGGAGATCACAAGAACGTTTGCGCGGGCCTGTCATATCCTTACCGAGCATACAAACGCTTACGCCAACGAGGGATATCTGGGCACGGCGACGCAGTGGGACAACGTCCGGCGGCTGGTCGAGATGCTGGACTACCACCCGGCGCCGCCCGCATCGGCTTCCACAAAACTGGTGCTTGTGGCCAAGGAGTCGAAATCCGGCCTGGTTAAAAAAGGCTGGCAGGTGAAATACAAGCCGCCGGAAGGCGGGGATAAGGTGGTCTTCGAGACGCTGGATGACGTTCAGGTTCATCACGAACTCAACCGATTGCGTCTGGAGGGCTACGACACGTCTCCCGATTCTATGGGGGACGTCGGTGGAAGCGGATCGGCGAAGTGGAGTTGGGTCACCGAGGACAATGGCGGCATCGGGGAGCTTGAGCTTTCGGCCGGAAATGTCGCGGTATTGCTGAATACCGATGACGATCGGGGAATCGCTGTCACCCTCGAGGAAGTCGATACCGAGACCAACGATATTACGCTGTCAGGCGTATCCGATATTGTTAGCTCTTGGACAAAGGGTGCAACACGGTTGCTGGTATCGCCCAAGGATATATTTGCGCCCCGCCTGGGTGGGAATGATGTCGTCCAGTTTTATCAAGCCCATGGGCTGTCTGAAGGGGATGTGATCGCTTGGAACCCTTCGGGAACGTGGCACTTCGACAAGGTGATCGAGAGCGATGCCTTGTCGGTTAAGTTGCTGGTGGCAGACCCGATACCGGCGCATGACAGGGATATTTTCAAGGGCTTCCGGATTCCGCGCCCCCCGGAGCCTGATAGTGAATTCATGTTTCCTTATCATTTCTCCACCGCCTTTAAGCGTTCCGGCAATGGCTTTGTTGAATTAATAGAAGACTCTGACTACGAGCAAGTCTCCCCAACAGATGAAAACGGAGTTCAAGTTAACTCCCACTCCGCGATATTGGACTCGGGAATCTCGGAGATATTCCTGGTTCCATCCTCGCCAACACCGGTTGGGACGGTCGAACTTCAAAGGCCGTTTGAAAATATCATTGACGGCGGCCCGGGCGACCTTGCCAGCGGCCAATGGGTCGTTGCCGAAGACGGAACCGGCGACTATCTGGCCCTGAAGATAAGCGCCATCAAGGAATATGAAGATCATTTCGCCATCACATTCGAGGAGCCGCCCGAATTATCTGGTGGCACTGGAATAGCCGAAGGCCCTGTCGAGAGCCTGAAAAAAGAGATCAGGAAGCTTCAAGCCGTACTGGATGAGTCGGCAATGGCGGAAATCACGCTGGGCGAATTCTTGAGCGGAGACGTGGCAAAGCGAGACGCGCTTTGCATCCAGGGCGTTGGACCGCTCTACTTCGGTGAACTAAAGGGGGACAGTCCCGAGTTCACTGTTGCCCAACTGGCCGAAATCGAGCCTTCAAGTCTTGAATTCGATATCTCGAATGTGAGGTTGAACGAATTCAAGACAAAAGCAGAAATGGTGCTGCGTTTCCAGTACGACGCGCAAACTTTCGCGCCGCTGTCCGGAATGACTTTGACGGAGTTGTTGGAAGGATCCGCAGAAGAACTTGCCGGACTGACAAATACAGGTGATGGGCAGGCCCCGGTGTCGGCGGATGTTGGCGCGCTCAAACGGCTCTACGGGCCTTTCAAACACACGCTGTATCCCGTGGGCCATGATCGAAATGAAACAACAATACCGGCCGACGGTGATTTAACAATTCCGGCCGACGATGAATCTTTGTCGCTGGCCGGAACTATCGATCCTGATGCGCTTGCGTTGCTGACGCCGGGCAGGCCGCTTGTGCTCGAACATGAGGATGGCTCAGGCGATCCGGTATCCGTTGAAGTAACGAAAATGGACAGGCAGAAGCTATATCTGTCTCGGCGATTGGAACAAGACGAAGGCTTTACGAAGGGCAATCTCATTATCCGTGGCAATGTCGTCTTGGCCGGCCATGGCGAGAGAAAGCCCGAGAAGATTCTGGGTAGCGGCAATGCCATGCTGTCCAACCAGAGCTTCACGCTTGAGGTCGAAAGCGTGGCATTCACCGCCGATGCAACGAAGTCTTCGGGCGTTGCCGCCGCCATGGACGTTGAAGTGGCTGGACAGATCTGGGAGCAGGTCTCCACGCTGAAGGATTCAACGCCTGGCGATCGTCACTACGCCATTCGTATGACCGAGGAAGGCTATGTAAAAATCCTTTTCGGGGACGGAGAATATGGCCGCCGTCTGCCGTCGGGTAACAACAATATTCGCGTTCGTTTTCGTATCGGTTCGGGGCTTGCCGGCAATGTCCCGGTGCGAGGGCTTGAAAAGCCGGTCAATCCGCACCCGCTGATCGATGCGGTGCTCCAGCCTCTCCCGGCGGCCGGTGGCGGCGATATGGAAGATGTGGCGTCTTTACGCGAAAACGCGCCGCCCACCTTGCTGGCGCTCGAACGCGCCGTCTCGCTTTCCGATTTTTCTCATCTGGCGGCCGCCCAAAGCAGCGTCTGGCAGGCGAAGGCGTACAGCAAAGTTCTCCATGGCGGCAGGACGGAAAACATCGAGGTGGTGATTGTTCCCGCCGGCGGCGTCAAATCAGATGATATTGAAGACGGTATAGAGGATTTCCTCCAGACGCACGCACCGCCGGGTGTTCAGGTTTCAGTCGATGACTGTAAAAGAGTGCTCTTCGACGCCACTGTAACCGTGAGAGTCAAGACCGACGAGTTTATCGCCGATGAGGTGGTGAAGGCGGTTATCTCCGCCCTGGTGGATCATTTCACTTTAAAGAACAGGAAGCTCGGGGAGAACCTCTACCTCAGCGAGGTCTACAAGGTCGTCGAGGGCGTTCAGGGAGTCGAGAACTCAATATGTATGTTGAACGACACTAAGGCTTTGCAGGTCATCAAGGCCGGCAATGAGCATACGGTCATCTACCTCGACACTGATGCAGTTAAGAATGAGAACCCTTCCACGCTTACAGTGACTCATGAGAAATACGAGCCATGAGTTACGCATTCGACTCCCGACTCGGTGCGCAGCTCTACCAATTGCTGCCGGAGGTTTACCGTACCCGCGACAAGACGGCGGGGCAGGCCGGCGTCAGTTCCGGCGATGAATCCCTTGCCAAATACCTGGATGCCCACGGCCATCTGCTGGATCTGATCCATGCAACGCTGGAACAACAGCTGAGCGACGTACTGCCGGAATCCAGCCAGGATTGGCTGTTGCCCTATTTTGCCCAATTGCTGGCCGCGAACATGGTTTCCCCCGAGCCCGATGGTCGGCATGCCGAGGTCACCCATGCCGTCTCATGGCGGCAACGCAAGGGGACGCTCAAATGCGCCGAAGAGATCGCCGAAGCCGTCGGGCAGATGGAAGTGGAAATCCAGGAAGGCTGGAAGCGGGTGGCCATGACGCCGCGCATCGGCATGCCTCTGATGCCGACGAGTGTATGGGACGACACACTGGATATCGATATGACGGTCCCATCCGAGGCGGCGCGACATCCCGCTCTGCCGGCGGCGATGGTGGACCTGCGCCGATCGTCACGGGCCGTGGAGGCGAAGATCACGAATCCGGCTGCACGGGTTTCGAGTTTCGGCGGCGTCAAGCAAACATGGCGGCAGGCGAATCTCCATGGCGTTCCGTGCTTTCCCGGCAGCTTTGATGACGTTTCGCGCAGAACCGTGGATTTCCGCACGCCCGATGCGAGAAACGGACATCACCATCACAAACGCCTGCTGGCCTATGCGCCGCCACCCGCCGGCCTGTTTCCTTTTGACACCATTTATTTGAAATGGACCAAGAGAAACGATCCTCTGTATGAGCATCTCATCGAAGAGAAAGAAGAGAACGGTACTTGGCTCATCCGTAACAAGACGGATCGGATCATCGAGATCACCGATCACGTTAATCTAGAGCCGGCCAGGCCATACCGGGTCGAAGGGCTGAATTTCAGAACGAAGCTGTCGGTGGATGACGGCGGTCGCCTAGAGCTTCATCGGATCGAAGCCACAGAGGTGCAGGTGGACACCTTTTCCACGGATGACCCAGTGCTGACCGCCAACGACTGCCTGTTCAACGAACTTTCGGTGGGCAGCGGTACAGCCAGACTGGACAGCTGCACCATTCTCGTTACGGCGTATTTATATGATTTGGACGCCATTAACTGCATCTTCGAGAACATGACCGCCGAGGCATTGATATCCGGTGTGGTCCAGTATTCACGCATTCCCGTCACGCCTCCGATCAGTCCAGACAGCATGACTGTTGAGGACTGCACTTCCGATGAACCGATATTCTTTAATAATCAGAGTGTGTTGACTGCCAAGGCAGTATTGGCTCCAAACACACCGAAATCTATTTATAACGGCGCCAGCGATGGCGGCGAGATGGGATACTTTCATAACGGGAGAAAGGGAAGGCCGGTTCGCATTGAAGATGATCAGTCATTGGACATCCCTGCAGAGGGTGGATATCCGCTGAAAGATATTATCTTTGCGGGCGCTATCGAAGCGGGTGGCAGCAAGCTCGTGCTGATCCGTTCTGCCGCACAATCGCTGACAGTGAATACTGCGCTGTCGGTTGACGACAATGGCGACGTCATGCCGTCGCTGGAAGCAACGAACTGCCTGTTCGATAACCTCACGGTCGCGGTCGACAAAGGCCTGGCCCGCCTGGAGTACTGCACGGTCATGGAGGCAGCCGATTGCACGCATTTGCAGGCGAGCGACAGCATCTTTGCCGGATCGATCGTAAACGTCCAAAAGCCGCACACAAATAAAAAGCGGCCGTCATTCCTGAACTGTATACGCTATTCGCGCGTTCCTCATGTTCTTGAAGCTAGTGTTGCCGAGGCGCTCAGACTGAAGGATGGCAGCAATAATATAACGCCTGGCTCGAACACTTTGGAAACGCCCGTCTTTCTCAAGTTCGATTATTGCACAAAGGATAATGGGAGCTGGGAATCCATCCGCAGGTCGGCGGAATTTGGAGAGCCGGGTTATGGCGTGCTGGATCCGGTGACCTCGGATGGCATTCGTTTCGGCGCCGAGGACGGCGGCGAGATGGGCGCCGGTCATCACAAATATTACAGCCTCAAGGCGGAGGCCGTGCTGGACAAGATGCGGGAGTTTTTGCCCGTTGGCATTGAGCCGGTGCTGATTCAGGACACGCGACTGCTGCATGTACCGCCCGAGCAACTTTTACAGGAGCAACAAATTTCAGAAGAAGCGACAGGAAACGGGGGAGCATCATGAAAACCGAGATTTCCAGGGACAGCCATCAAACGGAAAAACGCTACTCCGGCGTTTATCAGCAACAGGGGCGCATGCTGACCGATGCCGACTGGAACGAACTGGTCGAGATCCTGAAAGGGCGCCTGAACGATGCACTCAAGGACGTTGTGGGGAGCAAGAAGGGCGGTATCGGTGGCACGCCGCGCCACCGGGCTCTGAAAATCGTAATCGATGAAGATGGTGCTAACACATTCAAGATTCAGCCGGGCCATGTCTATGTAGATGGCGTGGCTGCGCGGATTCCGGGCGATGCAACTATCGCCTATGCCGATCAGCCGGACTTTCCTTCAGCCCCCGCGCCAACAGGCGATTACATTTTATATGCCGATGTCTGGGAGCGCACCGTTACCCACCTGATGGATGAACGCCTGCGCGACAAGGGCCTGCACGGCGCCGACACCTGCACCCGCGAACAGACGATGGCCCAGGTCAAATGGTGCCCGTACGACTCGAGTAGCCAAGATAACATTGACCCCGAGCAATCGGTCGAGAACCCGGCCAAGGGCAACTCGGAACTCACCGTAACGCTGCTGAAGAAAACCACCCAGCCTGATGATTGCGACCCATGCGCGGCGGAGCTGGATGTGGAGTCGAAGATCGGAAACTACCTGTTCCGCGTGGAAGTGCACGATGTTGAAGGTGGTGCCAATAAACCAGATAAAATCACGCTGAAATGGTCCAGCGAAAACGGCGCCGAGCAGTTCGAAGCCTTGCCGAAAGAAGAAGATATGCCGGCCGGCTTCATCAGCGATAAATGGGTCTACGAATTCTTCGACAAGACCAGCGAAAAGCACCTCGGCGTGCATTTCGGCGAGTCCCCTTGGAAACCGGCTCGGGTTGCACTTCAGGAAATAAAGGCGCCGGCAAACCCTTACACTGGTCCGACAAAACCCGATCCGAAGGAGACACAAACATTTATCCGCCGCTGGGATGGATATTGTCACCTCGATTTGAGCGGCGCAGGTAGTTTGTTAGGCGGTGTGGACAGGGGAATCGTTTTATCTACACAAAAGGCTGCCGACAGTCCGGGTTATGTGAATATTGGTGATTCTCTTCAGATTATTCTTGATTCGATCAAGCTTGATTTGGCGTTGGATGGCAAAACTTTTGTCGCCGGCGATTACTGGCTGGCCGACGTGCGCGAAGCCGAGCACGTTCCGTTGGATCCAGAGAAAAGCAAGCTGATTGAAAGCGAACCCCCGCACGGCATCGAGCATCACTACCTGACGCTCGGCAAGATAGAAAACGGCGTACTGCAAGACAATCCCGAAGCGGACCGCAAATATGCCTTCCCGCCGCTGACCGAGATGACGCGGATGTTCATCGCGGGCGGCGACGGCCAGGAGGTGGTACCGGGTCAACCATATCCGATTCCCGGACCGATTCCTGGGCCGATTCCCGAACCGATTCCTGCCCCAATTCCCGGGCCAATTCTCTGGCCAACCGCTGGGCTGATTCCCGGGCCGTTTCCCGGACCAGTTCCCTGGCCGACCCCTGGGCCGATTCCCGGGCCAATTCCCGGACCGATACCGCAACCACAAACCTTACCGCAACCGTTACGTGTCGGGGTGGCCAATGGCGAATGGCCGGTTGAAGGGGCGTCTGTGCGCTTTCAGGCAGTAGCTGCTGATGAGACGCTTACGCTGCTGAGTATTGTTGAGACAGACAGCCATGGTATTGCAAAGTATGTATGGACTCCGGACACGGCGATTGATGCCTTTCTAAAGGTCAAGGCGACGTTGGTGGATCCCAGTGATCCGGACAACGATCTGGATCACCCACCGCTATATTTCTCTGCCAATCTGGTTTCAGCCGATCAGGTGGCTTATGAGCCAGCATGCGAACCCAATACGGAATTAACAGTACACAAACTTCTCGTTGACTTTAATTCTACAACATCTGACCCACTAATTCTTGGGACTGATGGTTATTACACGGTCAAGGAAGTGCTCGATGCGCTGTTATGCAGACTGGCAGCCAAGCACATTCCCTATGATCGATCACTGCATTCGTCGCGCTGGGATGACGTCAATCTGGAAGAAGAAGAACCAGCCGAAAAACCCGAAACGGTGCAAGAAGCCATTGATGCCTTGCTAGGAAATCTCCAAAGCGAGGACATCACATATCCGCTGCCTGACTGTCGCCCGGCGACGAACACGTTCAAGAGTTATTTGCTCGAGCACATTGCGCACGAGGCCGGCGACGCTCCGGACCGGTTCAGGATCAGGGCATTGTGGGATGCGGTACTGTGTCATCTGGATGCGGCGAAGGTGCCCTATGATCCCTCCGCAACACATCACCGTTGGGGTGATATCAACGAATCGACCTACGATGAATTCCGGCATGCGGGTTCTTGGCAATTTGGTAATGAGAACAACGCCTATTTGCGTGGAATCTCGACCGACCTGAACGGGAATATGCTGATAACGGGAGGGTTCCAGGGCACACTGGATTTTGGCGGTAGCAGCAGTGCGTTAACCAGCGCCGCTGAGGAGGATGTCTTTGTTGCAAAACTCGATCCGTCCGGGAACTGCCTGTGGGCGACATGCTTCGGGAGCGATGGCGTCGATGCCGGACAGAAGATCATTGCCGACGTTAACGGAAACGTCGTGGTCACGGGCAGTTTTGCCGGCGACATCGAGTTCGGTGATGGCGGAAATTCAATCAGCGGTGCAGGACAGCGTGATGTATTCGTCGTCAAGTACGATGCAAATGGAGATGTCCTTTGGACCAGACAGTTCGGCGGTACAGGCGAAGATATCGCCTACGACGTAGCGCTTGACCAGAACGGTCATGTCATCCTGACAGGATTCTTTCAGGGCACATTGCTCTTGGGAAGTGAAGACCACGCCGACCTGGAAAGCGATGGCGAGCATGACATCTTCCTCATTAAACTCACCGGCTCGGGTGATCTTCAGTGGGCGCATCGGTTTGGCGGCACGGGGTTTGACATCGGTCACGGCATCGCAGTCGATCGTCGAGGCAATATTGTTCTTGCCGGTGTATTTCAGGGTGCACTGGATTTTGGCGGTGCAAGCACCCAGCTGAGTAGTACGGGCAAGTCAGACATATATCTTGCCAAATTCGACAGCAACGGCACCGCGGTCTGGGCCAAATCTTTCGGCGGCGTACGTTCCGATTACGCCCGCGGTGTGATTGTCGACCAGGCGAACAATATTTTCCTGACGGGATATTTTCAGGAGTCGATCAGCTTTGATGGCCCGGCCGATGCTCTGACAAACGAGGGTGGTTACGACATCTTTGTTGCCAAATTCCACAGCAACGGAAACGTTGTCTGGGCGAAATCTTTTGGCGGAACGTCGGCGGACTATGGTCACGCGGTTGCCGTGGATGCAGTTGGCAACATCATGTTGGCGGGTCATTTCAGCGGCCAGGTCAACTTCGGCGGTGACGACCTGGACGGTGGCGGCGATATTAGCACTTATCTTACCGCACTTGCTCCCGATGGATCGCATTTGCTGTCGAGAGGTTTTGCCGGCCAGGGCCCCGATTTTGGCCGTACTCTCACAGTAGACTCAGACGGCAACGTCATTTTGGCAGGCTTTTTCCAGGGAACCCTGAACCTCGGAGGCGATCTCCTGCAAAGCGCCGGCGGCAACGATATTTTCATTGCCAAGTTCACCCCGGTGGGGGAACTGCGGCCTCCGATCACGGTGCAGGAGGCAATTGACGGTCTGGCCAACAACCTGGAAAGCAGCGATATCAGATACACGTTCAGGGACGATTGTCCCGATGTGCAGCCCTACGGTGCACCGTCGCTCAACGTCTACCTGCTGGAAAAACTGCGCGAACTTACCGGCGAATCTGACCTTGAAATGGTGAAGATCAAAGACCTCTGGGATGCGCTGCTCTGCCATCTGGACGCGGCGAAGCTGCCCTATGATCCGACCCTCAAGGGCTCTCGCTGGGACGATATAAATGATGAACCAGACGAGGCACGACCCGTAACTGTGCAAGAGGCTCTCGACGACCTCTTAGATAATCTCCAGAGCGAGGATATCACATATCAGTTGCCCGATTGCGGCCCTGCTACAAATACGCTTAGACATTACCTGGAGAGCCATATTCAGCATGATCCAGGTGACGCTGCCGATCGATTCAGGATCAAGGCGCTGTGGGATGCGCTGCTCTGCCATCTCGACGCGGCGAAAGTCCCCATCGACAAGGCCGATCCTGATCTGTGCGGCGAGCTGAAAGACGACCCCAGCATCGAGACGGTGCAGGACGCGCTCAGCATCTTGTGCAAAAGAAATCTTGTCAGCTGCGCCGATCAGGTATCACCAAACGATGATCTGACTGAGATATTTGAAAAATTCATCGCATCCGGCGATACGACGATCAACCTGCAGCTTCTGCCCGGCGTACACAGGGTCGAAGGCATTTCCGTAACCGAGGCGCACAGGAAGGACCTGATCCGCCTGAGCGGCTGTGGCGCCGCGTTCACCACGATCGAGTTTGCGACCGAACTTCGGTTCTACGCCAAACGCGTCATTCTCCAGGATCTCACGTTCACGACCGAGAAAATCGGCGCAATCTTCCTGCGAGGAGAGCGCGTCGATGTCGACCGCTGCCACTTCCTGCGGCATGGAGGCGATGAGGCGGCCCAAGCCCTCGTCAACATCATGGAGATATCTTCCGATACCGGGGATGGTCAAAAGATCTCAATCGCCTCGACCCTGCGGTGGAACAGGTCGAACATGGAGGTCTACGTACCGCAGAAAGAATACCTGCCGTCCGGGGGCTCGCCGTTACTCGTCGCGGAAGCCGACGTGCCCGCCGGCGCGCAGCCTGCCTGGTCGAGATTGATGGAATTCCTCGCGAGCCCTCCCGCCGCCCCGGGCACTCCTGAGTTCGATCGCAGCGCTACGGAAATAGCGACGGATTTGTTGAACGTCCCACTGGCCGACCGAAACGCCATCTACGAGTCGCGTCCGCTGGAAAATATCGATGCGGTACCGACCAGGACCTTTGCCGTGCGCTCTACGGACCTAGATACGCGGGAATTGTCGGCCACTGACACTGCGGTTCGCGCGTCGACACCTGCAATGCGGGCGGATCTGCGGCTGACCTATGCGGCCGAGGAAAGTGCGCCGAAAGAGTCGATCGAATCCTATTACGCGGTTTTGAATTTTGCCGAATACACAGCGGAGTCCGTTGGAAACTTGGCCGACATCCTGGGCAAGCTGGCGGTGAGCGTCTATTCGGCCCCGGGGACCGCCCTGGCTCTCGAATCGAACAAGATCGGCGGAACGATAAGCCACAGCAACATACGCGGAACGCTTGCCCTGTTCTCCGGGCAGCCGGATCAAATCGCGCTGCATGAGCAGGGAACGATAACGGCGATAAGAAAGGACCTCTTCGATTATCTGATGCCGTTCAATTCCCTGAAGCTCGAGGGCAATGATCTGTCCGAGGTCGTCTCGAAGATACCGGCGGGAGCATACGACGGAGAGAAACGGACACTCGAAGGGGCTGCCGAGGCCTATCACCGGCTGCACGTGATCAACAACAGGATCGGCAACAGGTCGAGCTTCTTTGCCGGGTTCATCGGCATGTCCAGTAATGACCTGATGGAACTGTCGGGCGCGAAAGAAGCCGTACCCGTGGCGGCTCTGGTCTTGAGCTACGACGGCATATTCACCGCGAACCGATCGGACGATCCGGCCGCCACGATTCAGCGTATCTCGCGCAGCAGAACACAGTCGGCAAACATGGCCAACTTTCTTGATCTCTTCGGCCCGTATAGTGCCCGCATACAAGTGTTGGGGAACGGGGAGGAGACACCTGCCGGAACGGTTATGGCATTTTCCAGCAGCCGGATGCCAGACGGTTGGCTGGAATGTGCTGGTTATGCAGTTGATCGGCTAAAATACGCGGCCCTGTTTGCTGCGATCGGCACGCAGTTCGGTGCTGGTAATGGCTCAACGACCTTCAATGTTCCCGACCTGAGGGGCGAGTTCATTCGCGGTTGGGATGACGGAAGGGGCGTCGATACAAACAGGGTTCTGGGAAATCCTCAGGGAGATCAGATTCGGGATCATCTTCATGCCGTTAGCAAAGTGAATGCTACCTCATTATTGGGTGGGCCAGGTGTAATTACGAATGTGTTTCCGCAAACCAGCGTCGCCGGGGGAGAAACAAGGCCTCGAAATGTCGCCCTGATGTACTGCATCAAATACTGAGGTGAAACCATGTATGTCGTAAGGGAGAAAAAGACCAAGAAGATCGTTCACATCAATCCTGCCCCGCTGAAGCAGGGGCTTGAGGGCAAGGAGATCTATTTCGGGTTTGACGCCAAGAAAATGGAAGTTGGCCGGAGCGATTCACCGTTGCCCGAGCATTTCGACATCTCGAAGGATGGCGAGATTGTCGCGCTCGAGGACGAGGAAAAGGCCAAGGCAGGCCTCATCGCGCTCGAACCGCATCAGAAGGCTGACGTTGGCGAGATCGCCGAGAAGACGCTGGCCGAGATGATGAAGGAAGGGCTCATCAGCC
>Ga0224512_10002026_pt1 | contig 18890 bp, 16 predicted proteins | sample SF_May12_sed_USG_4_FD_169103 | JGI IMG/M metagenome (GOLD analysis project Ga0224512, IMG submission 169103) | Sediment microbial communities from San Francisco Bay, California, United States - SF_May12_sed_USGS_13 | ecosystem: Environmental > Aquatic > Marine > Sediment | place: USA... | reverse complement strand
CAAGCCCATCGTTGTAATCTGCATCTCGGTCTCCTTCTTCTTTCGTTGATGGAAGTAACACATCCCCATCATGGCGCATTACGACGCCGAATAATAAAGAGGGAGGAGACCATTACATCGGCCTACGATCCGGCCTACGACGTGAGAGATCGTTCCGGTAGGCCGGCTAGAGCCGAAGGCGAAAGCCGACGATCGATAAAGTGTTTCTGCCCTCGATGGGCGGCGTTCGGCATTGCCTCATTCCGCCGTGTGTGAGACTGCCTTTGATGCGATATATTGGAATCGCAGGGAGGGATGAGCGAGAGCGATCACCGCCGTTATTGACGTGGAGTAACGAGTGGACAAAAAGAGCGGTTATCGTTGCGGAAAGATTTTTACGTTAGATTCGCTGATCGAGTCGGAATTTGTCCCTAATTCGTATTCGGTTTTCTGAGCATTTATCATTATTTCGATCACATCGCGCAATTCGTGTTGTGCCCGCCATTCCAGACGCTGATTTGCACGGCTTGGATCGCCAACGGATTGCTCAATGTCGAGAGGACGCAATAGCGAGTCGTCGATGGTGACATGCTGGCGGTAATCGAGCCCGCATGCTTCAAATGCAAAATTAAGAAAGTCTTCAAGACTATAGGATTTACCCGTCGCGATGACGAAGTCCTCCGGGTTATCCTGCTGCAACATTTTCCAAGCTGCGTCCATGTGATCCTGCGCAAACCCCCAATCACGATGGATACTAATATTTCCCAAATGAAGAGTATTTCGATCGCCGGCGGCAATGCGACTCGCCGCAGAGACTATCTTGCTGGTCACAAAACTGGCTGGCCGCAGTGGCGACTCAAAATTTGAAAGTATCCCGGAGCAGGCGTACACACCATACGCCTCGCGATAGTTTCGTGTCTGGAGAAACGTAGCACTTTTGGCGACACCATATGGGCTTAACGGCGAGAGCGGTGAAAGTTCATTAATCCGTGACTTGGAGCGCCCGTACATTTCGATGGACGCCGCGTTAAAAAATCGAATGTCTCGGTCGATGCGGCGAATTCCATCGAGAATATTGACCGTACTCATAACTATATCTTCGGTTGTCTCTCCCGGCACCACAAATGATCGCGCGACCGATGACGGAGAGGCAAGATGATAGATCTCGTCCGGTCTGAGTCCATCGATGACATCTTCAACCCGACGGCGATTACGGTATTGCAGCGATAGGACTTCGACATCCGAAGCAATGCCTAAAAACTCCAAGCCCTTAAGGCTTGCGAGGCGACTATCTCTGGTGGTTCCGACGACCTTGTAGCCTCTGTTGATCAATAATTGCGACAGGTAGGCGCCTCCCTGTCCGGTGATACCGGTAACTAGGGCGGTCTTATTTTTCATGAGCGCAGATTTTGTACGATTTCGATCGGTTGGAGCATCAAATGTTGGCTAATTCCGTATATAGCCCGAATATCCGTTCGTTGGTGTGCTTGCGGTCGAATTTAGATTGTACCCGGTCCAGACCCCGCGCGGCCAGCGCTGCGGCAATTTCCGGTGTGTCGAGAATACGATTGATGGCATTGGCGAGTTCAACAGAATTTTCGGTGGCGACGGTCAATGCTTCGAGCCCGTCGCGTGCAACCCATGGGACGCCTGTCGATAGGTGAGTATTGACAATCGGAGTGCGGCACGCCATCGCTTCAAGTTGACACAATCCGAAGGCCTCGTTCGGCCAAATGGACGGCAAAACGAATACTTTGCATGCATGATAGAACGCCATTAGCGTCGAATCGGAAACTTCGCCAAGAAGATGAACCCGTCGTTCTATGCCGAGAGAATCGGCCTGTGCCCGTAACGCGTTGCTAAGAGGCCCATCGCCAATAATGACGAGGTCCGCGTCATTTCTAGTCATGGCCTCCAATAGATATCGAAGTCCCTTATAGGCGACCAGTCGACCGGTAAAAAGCACCATGCGCGGATAGCGTGCGCGAAGAGTGTCGATCTCGCGTTGAGTTGCCTCGCTGGGATTCTGCCAGAATTGCAAATCTATGCCATACGGAATAACACGGCACTTTTCTAGAAATGGCGCCAGATCATCGCAGAATTCGGTATGCCGAGGGCTGCCGACGATGATCGCATGGGCCCGCCGTAATGTCCTCGACAACATTGGTCTCAGCAGTTTTTTCATAATCCGCTGCTGAACGATTTCGCTGTGCCAGTGTAGAACAACGGGGATCCTTAGCTTCCAAAGATTGACGGCAACATCGGCAATGGGGAATGGCAGGTGGATATGTATGATGTCGGCTTGGCGCGCGTGGATATGCACCCATAGCGGCAACGTTGGAGCGAGAGGCATCGAGTTAAAATAGCCGACCGAAAAAACTTTGTGCACATCGGTGCCGTTAATCCGTAGTCGGTCTCCGAACCCTCGGTGAGTCGCTGCCAAAACTGTCGATTCGACGCGTCCGCGTAACCCTTCGATAATCGATTGGGCCGCCGTTATGCCGCCGCCACGAGTTGGGGTGTACTGTTTGTAGACATGCAATATACGCATCGGTATTAAGGCGCTATGTTGTCGCTATGAATAGTACCCATGGCAAGGGGTTGGGTGGATCGGTTCAGTTATCTGCTTACCCTGTCACCAAAACCATCACGAACCTGTTCAAATACCGCGATCGTTGCGCGGGCCGTCTTCTCCCAGCTATAACGTTGCGCTCGTGTGTGTCCTCGGGTGATAAGCAATTTACGCAGCACAGCGTCATTCAATATAGCATCCAATGCCTTAGCGAGCGCAGACGGATCATTCGCGTTGATCCCATACGCGGCATCGCCAGTTACTTCCGCCATCGCCCCGGAGTCGCTACAAATAACGGGGCAACCACAGGACATTGCCTCCAGAATAGGGAGTCCAAAGCCCTCGTAAAAACTCGAATATGCTAATGCAGAAGCGCCGCTATACAGTAAGGCAAGTTCCGCGTCCGGAAGGTGGCCGAGACAAATGATACGGCCTTCGAGATTGTTTCGTCGTATATCTTCTTCAATGTCCTTATTTAACCAACCAGCCCATCCTGCAATTACCAAATAACAATCGGTGCTGGCGTCGCGAAATGCCCGAACCAACCCTTGCAGGTTTTTTCGCGGCTCGCTGGTGGCGACGGAAAGGATGTACGGGTACTGGATGCCTTTATCGGCGAGATAATTATCGACTACACGTTGTGGTCTTTTATAGAAAACCTCGGCCGTCGCTAATGGTATAGCCGTAATTTTGTCGGGTGCTAATCCCAGTACTTCCACTATTTCGCTCCGCATGAATTCCGACAACGTAATGACATGATCAACCGCTCGCAAACGGCTATGGAAGTGGCGAGAAAAGTGTGCGACGCGATCAGTCGGGTGAAATTCCTTGTGTCTTAATAATGACAAATCATAGATCGTGAGGACTGTGGGAGCCGACAAACGGCAGCTCAGCGGAAACATCCCCGTTTCGTGATAGACGTCAGGGGAATATGCCTTGGCCGTCCTGTTGAGCCGGTGTTCCAGAAGTGAAAGCTTCGCCTCTCTCGCGATGTAACGTATCCACGGTGGCATACCGTGGCCCGCGACCGAGCCGGATTGGTCGGGCATTACATGGCTTAATTTACCATTGACAAAAAAATCGACCTTTGCCAACCTCATTCGTCGAATTGCCTCGTACAATTCTCGCGCGTAGCGGGCCGTACCCGTTAAAATACCCGATAGTGAGGTCGCATTGAGCAAAATTCGTAGGGGATGGACCTCAGTGGATGGCATGTTCGCCGTTATCTCAGAAGTTCTATGTCGCTTGTGGGCGCCACTTTTGGTTGGCGCCGAGCGATCGCATACAAGTTAAGTCGCAATCCTATGTCAATGCCTTTATCCATCAAAGCTCGATAATAGCCTATGCAAATTGCATACATAAGCATTCGCCCCGACATTCTCGAAGAAACGTTGGGATACGTCGCAGCCTTTATGCCGTTCGTAGATGAAATAATCATCGTCGCACCCAAACGGCTGTCTACCGATTTCAGCGCCTTCAAGGATCGTGCTGCTATTATAACGGACGAAGAAATACTTGGTGATGGATTCGAGAAATTCTCCGAACGTGATCATCAATTCAAAAACTATCTGCTACGGAATAGAATGGTTGCGCATCCGTCGATTCATGATGAGTTTATAATGTCCGATGATGACGCGCGGCCGCTAAAGTCGATTTCAGTGGAACAGTTCAAAGAAAATGGGGCATACAATTCGTACTACTTTTACGATTTATCCCAGTGGCGCTACGGTTTAGGCGATTTCGATGTCGGGCAACAAAATACATATCAGGCGCTCAAGTTTTTGGATCTTCCGAGTCTCTCTTTCGCGTCACATATGCCGCAAATAATTAATAAGGGTATATTTCTTGAGGCAGCCGAAAAATTGGAAAATATCGCTGCCAGATATCCGCTATGCGAATGGAGTACGTATTTTAACTATGCAACCTATCATTACCCCGATTTATTCCACGATCCGCGGCCGTTTCAGACGCTATGCTGGCCGGATTGCCCCGCATGCTGGCCGCACTATGTGCGACCGGATGGTTATGCATTCGAGAATTTTTCTGCCCATCTATATTGTTCTGGTCAGCCATTTGCAGGGATTGGTACAAGCTTTCAATCGCAATACGCAGATGAAATGGCTGTCGATAAGATAATGCGTTGGTACCGGTATGAACTCAACTCTCAGTCGCCGGAACTTGTCGGAAAAACTCGCGGGTTTCCAGCGGGGGCATGGAGGCGGTTGTTAATGGCGATTCTCGGCCCCATCAGAAAGCTGTACCGCTTGATCAGCTGGGAGGATCAGGCCCGCATAATAGAAATGACCGGTCGACTGGAGTCTCTTGGGCGGTCCATCAAGAGCAAAGACAAACAGTCGTCATAACTTCGGCAGTGATCCCAAGAAATATCTATGTCGACGTTGAAAATACATTAACAGTCTCGTTCATCAGCGGAATTCAACGGGTCGTTAAGGAGCTATTAGTACAGCTCGCGGCGCAGCCGAAATCGGACTTCGTTTTTATTCCGGTTGTGCACTGCCGGTACTGCCACGGATGGCGCCAATTATCCGATGCGGAGCGGACCTCCCTTTATAGCTCTGGTTCTCCCGGGAAATCGGTGTCCGCTCATAGCCAAATGTTTCGCCGTTTGGCCGGGAAATTGCTCGGCGAAAACGCTTCGGCGACCTTACGCGAATTTCGGATCTGGTGTCAGCATGTTCAGGAGCATAAGAAGCTCCGGCTCGCTGACTTTGCTTCGGGCAGCATATTCCTGGATCTGGAAGCCTCGTGGCACAATCCGCTACTCCGTAACTCGTTGTTACCGGCACTGCGGAGAAACGGCGTGTCGGTAGTTACCTTGCACTACGATATTATTCCTATCTTGTTTCCGGATAGAACCCATCGGAACACCGTGCGTGTCTTCACGCGACACCTGCATGCGCACTTGGCCCACAGCGATTTAATCATTTGCATTAGTCACCACTCAGAGCTTGAACTGATTCGCTACGCATGTCAGCAGGTTGGTCATCAGCAACTTAACACCGCAGTACTGCGACTGGGATCGAATATTCGTCGCACGGTGGCGCCAAATACGCGATGGCCGTTGCCTAAAGACATATCGAAATTTGTTCTCTGTGTGGGCACTGTGGAACCAAGAAAAAATCACGAAATTCTACTCGACGCGTTTGATGCGATATCACAGGATTACCCCGATCTCGGGTTGGTTATTGTCGGCAGGCTTGGATGGGATTCGGACCGAGTTATCAAAAGAATACAACAACATTCGCGCTATGACGTACGACTGTTTTGGCTGCAAAACATCGACGACGATACACTAAGCGAACTGTACCGGCGAGCCTATTTGAATGTCGTGCCTTCGTTATACGAGGGGTTTGGCCTCCCAATAACAGAAGCTCTGCAATGCGGATCTGTGACCCTGTCATCACATGCGGGAGCGCTGCCTGAGGCAGGCGGTGATTTCGTAACATACTTCGATCCGAATCGTGGCGATGAACTGGCGTCCAGACTACGCGAGTTGTTGGAGGATCTGGCGCAGTATAAAGAGCGTAAATCCACGCTGGACAAGTATGTTCCCACATTTTGGGAACAAACTGCTGACGAGTTACGCGCAGTTATCCGGAAACACTTTTAAGGTCCAATGGCTATATTCCGTAGCGCGCAGTTTATCGGGAAACACGCAGAAACAAGCTTTCGCGAGAAAATCACGTAGTTCATAATGGCCCGAGGGCAGAAGATTTTCAGGGGATATTTCGGTTGGGAGGCGGGACCCACAATTCGGTAACGGATGCGCAGGGTATTGCGTTGGCGGCGATACAGGGGTTGAAGGCCGAAAAGGATCGTGACACCCGGCGATTGCACGTTCAGCAATCGGTACTACGTCAGCGCCTTGAAGCTAAGGAAGCGGAATTGTCGGAGGTGCGCGTCGTACAAGAGATTCAAGCGGCACGAATTATCGACCGGGATACTGAATTGGCGACGGTGAAAGAAGAGGTGCGGGTTTTGAAACAGTTGGTGCGGAAGTTGGTGTCGTCCCGTCAATTGGCGAGCGTAGAGCAGCCGTAATTAGCGATGCATTGAAACAATGCAAAGTCGGCCGTCATTACTCAGCGATTCAATGCCCGGTAATCGAAAGAGACAATTCGGAGAATGAATGAGAATTTGGTATCGATAGTCATTCCGGCCTGGAATGGCACGGAGCATATTAGGGATTGCTTAAGGGCGGTGCTCGCACAGAACTGCAAAGGTAAGGAGATAATCGTTGTCGACAATAATAGTCAGGACGGCCTTTGCGACATTGTCGAACAGGAATTTCCATTGGTACGTCTGATTAAGAATGAGCGTAACCTTGGGTTTTCCGGCGGATGTAATGTTGGCATCGATGCGGCGGGCGGGGATCCAATCGTGTTGCTTAATCAAGATACCGTTGTCGATCCGAATTGGCTGGAACACCTGATAAGCGAATTCGAGACGGATCCGGCGGTGGGTATTGCGGGTAGTGTGTGCCGGTATCCGGACGGACGAATACAAACTTCAGGGGGTTATATCGATGAACGGGGAAGCAGTTATCATATGACAGATGGTTCAACGTCTGATCAATTACGCCACACTCGAAACTCGTTCGATGATTCCGGATACGTATCTGGTGCGGCCTTGGCTATTTCCCGGAAAGCGCTGACACGAGTCGGTAAACTCGACGAGGGATTTCATCCTGCGTATTATGAAGACGTGGACTGGTGTTATCGAGCCAGGCGGTCCGGCTATCGAGTTGTTGTTGCACCAAATTCTCATTTAATACATAAGGAAGAAAGCCGACTTATCGACGGCCGTTATCATTCAACGTATCATTACCATCGGAACCGGCTGCGTTTTGTATTTAAACACTGGTCCACGAATCGTATCATGGGCGATTTTTTTCTGATGGAAAAAGTCTGGCTCGAAGATTCGCAGCTTGGCGCCGAAGTATTGGTGGCAGCGGTCCATCGAGCATATTTGCATCATATTCTGCATGTCTCCGAGGTAACTCGTGAGAGGCAACGATCGAAAATTCACACGACTGGTGATGGCGATAATATCGTTCGTGTATTGAGTGCGCTTCGGTCGATATTTCCAATTGGGCCAGCCCGCCTACCGATTCGTGAGGAAGAACATTCAAACGAAACTATAGATCAATGGAGGCGCGTAATTCATAATGAACCCGAGTGTCATGAGGTCGATGCGATTTGAGTTATTCAATAGTGAATTTTGTGTAATGTTCGGAATATGAGAAAAAATGGGCCTGTGTATTTGGTGGTAAAATGCGGGCTGATGGAAGATGCAATCTTGCTGACAGTCGCGAATCGTCAATCGAAATAAGTAATGGTGAACAGGATGCCGTTTACGGTAGCAATCGAGGAGTGTCAATTGCAGGAAAAAGTTGAAAGAGGGTCAATGTAGATGAGCCTGCTTCGGGAAGCTCGCATCGCCCAATTGGTCACGATCCCTTGGTAGACCAAAGCAATCCAGAGTCACAGGTAATTCATGTGCCCGACGATGCGTTAATCGTAGAAATCGATCCCCACAAAATAACCAGAAAGAATTGGATATATGTACATCTTCCCGTTCTATGGGGGATTTATGTCAAAATTCGCCGACAGTGGCCACGCACAAGTACGGAGTGTGTAGTTCAAAATATTTTGCTTGAACAAAATCGAATTAACAACGCGATTTCCTTGTCTTTGGGGGAGATTCAAGGTCGGCTTGCATCGTTGGAAATGGCACTACGGGTCGGATTGAAAGAATCCGAAGGACAAGTGCAAGCGTTGAACGGCCAGTTCGAGGCATTTAATGAGAAGATCAATAAAGACTTGGAAACACTTAACAGCGAAACGAAGGAGTCGACGCAAGACATAAAGGAGTCGACGCAAAACATACAATCGAGTCAGATTGAGGGATTAACCCAAATCCGATCGGTGCTGGCCGACGGTGAACGGTTTCGGGAAACGCTGATCCAAGTCTACGATCGAGTAATACAGGAGGCTCATGACCGGCAACGCCTAGCCGAGGTCATGACGGAGTATCTCGCCGAGAGCGCACGAGAAATTACCCATTTGGCTGAAATCATAGGCAAATCGAAGCTTCCGGGTGAGGATTCGATTTAACGCATGCGAGTTCTGTTAGTTACCAACACCTTTCCTCCAGGGTACACGGGTGGGGCAGAAGTGGCGAATCACCATACTGTCAAAGGTCTCCTGGAGCGAGGAGTTGAATGTTCCATTCTGGTACTACGAAACCGCGAGCCGGTTAGTGCTGACGAATGGTATATTTTTGACGATGTGCCGGTGCACCGCTTTCACACTCGCCCGTTTGTAGCCAGGAATGCGATTACAGATGTTTTTGATTGGCGCATGTATAACGCTATGTGTAGCGAAATATCGTGCCTCAAGCCCGATATTGTGCATATCACAAACGTATCCGGTTCCACACTTGCGCCCTATCTCGCTTGTCGCGCAAAGAAAACTCCTGTTGTAAATACTTTGCATGACCTTTGGCTTTTATGCCCGAACAACATGTTGTATCGGCAGGACGGCAGTTTTTGTCGACCCAATGGCAACCGCGGCGGATGTCGTCAGTGCTTACGCCGATACGACTACTGGGGTGCGATACCGGCACGTCAAAAAGTATTCGCAAAAATGACGTCAAACGTCCGATATTTTATCTCGCCCAGTCAGGCCCTTATCGATCGACACCTCGAAGCGGGTTACGATCGGAACCGATTTCGGCTGGTGCGATACGGTGTGGGTCCCGATATCGCGATTGAAAACTCGGATCCAGTAGTGCAGGAAATTTTTGATACGAGGTCAAAATTCAAGACGATAGTGTTTGGTGGCGGTGGTATCGAGATAAAGGGATCACAGGTGGTGCGCCGCGCAATCCCTTTGTTGCTTGATCGAATTGCGGGGCTCCGAATAATAATTGCCGGTGGCGGGGATCTACTGGACGAATTCCGAGGATTAGGTGAGGCAGTTCGAGTGTTAGGCAAAGTACCGTTTCAGTGTATGCGGCAACTATTTGCCGCGGCGGATCTGGTGTTGCTTCCATCGGTATGGCACGAGAATTTGCCAGTTGTGATTTTCGAAAGTCATCAGTCGGGAACACCCATCGTGGGTTCGAATTTTGGGGGAATACCGGAAATTGTCGAGCATGAAAAAACGGGCTATCTCTTCTCGACCGGGAACGAAGGTGAACTTGCTGAATGCGTGGTAAAACACTTTTCGCGACCGACTTTGGAACGCCGACGGATGCGGCAGGAGTGTTATCGGAATGCCACCGAGAATTTGACGTTCGAACGGCATATTAATGGCATTCAGCAGGTTTACGGTGAGGCGCTGACCATTTGATGCGGGTGCTTCACGTCACCCATCAATATTTCCCGGCTATCGGGGGTTCTGAAAAGTATATTACCGATATTTCCGAGGAATTGGCGCGAAAGGGCCACCGTATTGATGTATTTACGAGCCGGTCACGAGATTTTCATACATGGGCAAACACATTAGAGCCCAATGAAGTACGTTCGGGCGTTAATGTGCGTCGCTTCCGGTCCTTGCCCAGAACGAGTTTGACGTGGAAACTACTAAGTTACGGCGTCAACCAGTATCGACGAACACACCGCCGATACTTTCAGCCTTTAATATGGTATGGCAATGGGCCCGTATGCGCGGGTATGTTCTTCGCGATTCTTAGTGCAGGTCGTCGATACGATCTTATTCACATAAGTCAGTTGCACTACGCACATTCGTGGTTGGCGGCTAAGGCGGCGCGCTGGGCCGGAATTCCGGTTGTACTAACACCTCTAGTCCATGCTGAGCAGCCGGTAACCTATGAATTTCCGTACCTGCAATCGGTAATGGACACCAGCGATGTGATTATCGCCATTACGGAATCGGAGCGCGAGTTTCTCGCGGAGCGGAATCGAAATCGCGAGGTTGTTCTGACTGGCACGGGCCTACGAATCTCTGAGTATCCGCCACTCGATCCAGTTGCCAGTAGACGAAGCTTGGGATTGCGAGACAGCGAATTCGTGGTGTTATTTCTTGGGCGAAAAGGCCTCTACAAAGGCTTGGACAAGACAATCGACGCGGTCCGGGAACTGCGGAACAAAGGTATGTCCGTCCACCTTCTTGCGGTCGGACCCGAGACGGAATTCTCACGCAAGCTGTGGAAGGAACACGGAGACACCCCCTGGATTACGGTCAAAGATGCCGTCACTCATGACGAAAAACTCGCCGTGCTTGCCGCCTGCGACGTACTGGCCCTCCCATCTACGGGCGAGTCGTTTGGCATCGTATATCTTGAAGCCTGGGCGTATGAAAAGAGCGTGATAGGCGCTCGAATTAATGCCGTGAGTTCTTTGATAGATCACGGGACTGACGGGTTGCTTTGCGAGCCGGATTCAGTCCAGTCTGTTTACGAAAATCTGAATTGCCTAATACAAGATAGCGAATTGCGAAAGAGACTTGGTGCGAATGGCCGTGATAAGCTTGAACGGCGATACACGATAGAGAGGATAGGAGATATCGTAGAGGGAACATATGCTCGACTGCTGCGGCGTGGCCGTCAGATGCAGGCGGCGCGTGGCTGATGCGCTCGTATTTTGCGTATCCAATTTTCGCTAGAAAAGGCGTTGAATCCTTGAGCAAAACGCTTGCGCCGACATCAATAAATAAGCCGTCACCAAAAAGCTTGAGACAGAACGCTAATGCGAGTCAGTATCGTTAATGTAAATCTGATCCCGGAGGATGCAATCGGACAGTGTATTCTTAATCAGGTTAGATTTTTTCACCTACGCGGAGATCAGGTTAGTGTAGACGTATTGAGTATTCCAGATGGGTTGTCTCCGGAAATTAGGGACATCGTGAACGTTGTTACCCTTGATTCCCTAATCGGTCGTTCGAACGGAGAGTTTTTTAATAACGATTTGTATATCTACCATTATCCCGGGAGTTATGCGCTACTCGAGAGCATGAAATCGATCGAGCGTGGCGCGGTCGTATTCTATTTTCACAATGTGACGCCGCCGGAATTTTGGCATGATGCCGCGGGTCGGCGACTGCTGCAGGAAAGTATTAACGATATACCTAAATACGTCAGTCATTCGGACTTGGTAGTAGCGGATAGTGAGTTCAATGCGGAAGAGTTGGTGAAATCCGGTGCATGCGAATTGGACCGAATTCGCGTTCTCCCGTTGCCTGTTCCCGATGAATTGTTCTTACCCACGCAAACGTCTCACGATTTAATCGATCAATACGATCTAACGGGACAGCGTATCCTCTTGTATGTAGGTCGAATGGCCGCCAACAAACGAATCGATCTATTAGTGGATTGTCTGAAGGCAGTCAAACAAAAATTGTCGAATGTGAAATTGTTATTGGTAGGGGATGGTGCCAGTAACGAAGCGTTGAGACATGAGGTTAAACGTGCACAGTCGCGTGCCGAAGAGCTGGGACTGCGCGATGAGGTAATATTTACGGGAGTGGTAGGCAGCGTCGCCCCCTATTTTGGACTCGCAGATGTATATGTGTCAGCGAGCCTGCATGAAGGCTTCGGGGTGCCACTTGTGGAAGCGATGGCCTGCGGTGTGCCAGTTGTCGCCACCGACATTACATCGCATCCCTGGGTTCTCGACCAAGCAGGGGTTTTGGTGGAACCGAACAGCGCCGATGCGCTGGCGAAGGGCGTTATCGATGTTTTGACGGACGATCGGCGATATGGTGAATTGGTGCGCCTGGGTTTAAAGCGTTCTCGCCGATTTAGCCTACGGCAGTACTACCTTGATCTCAACAAGATCATTTCTGATTTAATGTCCTGTTTGCCACTGAATGATTATTCGGCGCCGTTGAAAGTTCACAACGATAAGGCGGTATTGCCGTCGACTATGGCGTCGCCCGAGCCCTCGACTTTGCCGATGACGATGACGGGTCAAGAAAGTCCCTCGAAGGAGGTGTCGGTGAATGCGGAATCGGTAACCCTAAGCGTCGAATTGTCAAATTTGCGGGCGTCTTCCTCGATTCTAAATCGTGCCTTTACTACGGTGTCGGCAAAACCCGTGTTTGGGCGATTTATCCATTTTTTGCGACGAATTGTTTTATCCCAGTTTCGCGAGCAATATGTAGATCCCGCATTTCGCGAACAAGAACGTTTTAATTTGCAGGTCACATCGATCATCGAGAAAATTGCGGCGCAGATAAATACCGGAAAGCCTATGGGAAGTTATCAGAGTCTCGCTTCCGATCGACCCAAAGATGATGCCGAACCGAAAAGTGGACCCACTTCTGTTTGAGCGCTCCATAGTCAATACAAGGTTATGAAAAATCAAGTTATATGTGTATCGATACCGCGAAGCGGCCATCATTTGATAGTTGAACTGCTTACCAGCTACTTCGACGACTTCAAATATTGTGAATATTATGTGCCGGAAGACTGTTGTAAGAATATCCCGTGTACGAAGCCGAAGATGAATCTCCAGAAGAATCACGATTTCGACTTGAGTTTGCCGGTGAATAGAGATTGGCACTATGTAATTCAGTATAGAAATCCATTGCTATCGGCGATGTCTGATTTTGAGTTGTTTCTAAGTAGAAGGGATGTCGATAACCCGAAGTTGGTGTGGTATTCCTATGCGGTGCAGCGCCGAAATTTCTGGCGATCGTTTATACGTAAGTGGGGATCGAAGGTGAACCTGCGAAACGTGATTGTAGTGCCGTATGAGGAAGTGGTCGATGTGCCGCATCGTGCGCTTAGAAGATTGGTTTCTTTTTTTTCAGGAGATGATGTGATCGACAGTGAGATGATCGATCGCGTAATACGGCACCGAAAGGTGAAGGCAACGAGATCAATCGAAGATTTCCAAGTGTTTAATCTGCCTTTTTTGTTGTTTTTGGAATGGTCGCTTAGGCAAGAGATGGACGTAGCAGGGGTGCGGCCTCGGCTTGACGATAGGCGGAATGACGTTCAGAGCTTTCTAATGGAATCACCTTCTGAAGAAATTCTTAGGTTGATGTTTTTTGTATTTTTGGAGCGGCAACCTCGTAAAGAATCTATTCAATCGATGTTGAGAGACAATGAAACTGTCGGCGCATTAGCGCACACGATATTGGGATCCAAGGAATACAAAGAGACACGACAAGAAGCTCGTACTTATAATCAGAAACCGATCGAGGTTCCGTCGGAACTGTTTGAGTACCTGGGTGTGTGTGCGGAATCATCGCCCGTGTTGTTGCGTGAGCCCTCTTTGCAAGTGCGTATATAGAATGTGGAGTCCGTCATGCTGACGAATTCCCGACCAGCGATGTTGATGCGTGAGTAATAAGAAGAAGGCGGCAATCGCCGACATCACCGAGGGATTGTTCAGATGGGAACTGTGGCTGCTGTTGGCGTGGGGTGATATTCAGCGTCGATATCGCCGCTCCTTGTTTGGTCCGTTGTGGACATCGCTTAGTGTAGGGGTGTTTGTGCTTGCGCTTGGCCCTCTGTATGCGCAATTAATGCACGTCGACTTGGAGTCCTATCTGCCACACCTGATATTAGGAATGCTGGCATGGAACTTAATGGCTAATGTAATGCTTGAAGGGTGTCGGGAATTTACTGGCTCTGGCGAATTGATTCGCTCGATACGATTACCGTACTCGATGTTTATATATAGGCTAGTCGCAAGAAATGGCATAGTGTTTCTCTACCAGTCGTTGGTGTTTGTCGGTGCCGCGGTGGTATTGGGATTAGCTCCAAATGTGAAATGGTTGCTCGTTATTCCGGGTTTTATTCTCTTTGTGCTGAATATGATTTGGATCGGATTTATATGTAGTCTTGTTGCAACTCGATATCGGGATTTTATAGAATTATTGAGCGCGGCTCTGCGAATAATGTTTTTTGTTACTCCGATAATTTGGATGCCCGACGTATCGCCACGGTTCGAAGTAGTAGCGGAGTGGAATCCGGTGTTTCATTTCATTGAGGTACTAAGAGGGCCATTCATGTTAGCTCAGATTAATGTCCACGCATGGATCGTAATGACCGTTTTTACGGTAGCCGGACTAACGATCGCAATGAAATTGTTTGTCAAATATCGATCTCGCGTGGCATTTTGGCTGTAGAAGGCGAATCGTGGCACAAGTTAGCCTGCAGAATGTTACGTTGGAGTACCCGATTTACGATTCCATCGGTCGTTCGCTACGGGGCCGTGTGTTCGGTCAACTCCGCATCGGTGGCGCATTCGATACTGATGTACGAGGAAACCCGACCGTAGTTGCGCTTAAAGATGTAAGTCTCGAATTTAGTTCAGGGGATCGTATTGCAGTATTGGGGCACAACGGGGCTGGAAAAACGACATTTCTCCGCTTACTGGCAGGGGTTTACGAACCGCAACGGGGCACGATAAAAATAAATGGTCGAGTTTCGACGATAATTAACATTCAACTTGGGATGGATCGATCTGCATCCGGATATGAAAATATCCTCGTATGCGGGTTATTGAACGGGCTGTCCCGAAATGAAATTGATAGAAAGTCGCAGGAAATTGCTGAGTTCAGTGAGCTAGGTTCGTTTCTCGAAATGCCGGTAAGAACGTATTCTCAGGGAATGGCCATGCGTTTGGCGTTTGCGATTTGCACCAGCATTGAGCCGGATATTCTGCTGCTCGATGAATGGATTGGCGCCGGAGATGCAGATTTTTTGAGAAAAGCCCAACTCCGGCTTAAAAAGCTGGTCGGTGTTTCGAATCTGCTCGTGCTAGCGACACATCGCATTCAATTGATCAAGGAATTATGCAACAAGGCGCTGCTGCTCGAACACGGCGAGGTAAAGGGATTCGGGGACGTGAATGAAATTCTTCGATTATATACGGCGCGTAAGTAGACGTTCGCAATCGGAAATTTCCCCATTACTTTCTATGCAGGCCCGGGAGACCCGCAAAGAGGACGCAAATCGAACGTCGTTTTACCCGGCAAAGATCATCCATCCCGATTGATCTTGCGGGCGCCGGGTACTGATCGTGTCACACGATCGCGTACGGATTCATATTACCTACCAAGCGCGTTAATCATCCAGTAGTTTAGCCAACATAGTACGAAGCTCGGATAATTGATTCCGAAGTTCTACATTCTCTACTTCGAGTGCCAGGAGTTTTGCCTGAATGTCAGTCGCACGGATTCTGTCGTCCTCAAGCTTTTGGTTCAATCCTTGAATGGCTGCGAGCGCAACTCCGTTTGCATCGACCATAGAAATGTGGGACCCGTCACCGCCCACATCAAACGAGGACTTAAAGTCCTCGGCTACAGGACCCAAGTGGCGTATGTTATTTCTGTCGTTTCGATACTGCCACTCCGAGATTGGCATCTGCGTAACGCGCGCCAATACGTCCTTCGCATCCACTGATTGAAAGGCAGTTTTCACGGCGCGAGACGATGAGAATACTACATTCGTCGCTTGCACACTTCCGTCGACGAGTAATGTCGCGCCATTTGCGTCCTGTCTTTCATTTAACACGAGTTCGGCGCCGCCACTTGCGGCTCTGGAAATCTTGAACGATTCGTCCTGATCATTCTGAAAAAACCATAGAATACCCGTAGAGGAATTGTCGAAATCAATACTAAGCGAGTTTGTGCCCGGGTCGTTCCCTTGAACTTCCAATTTTGCACTCGGCGTTGTGGTGCCTATGCCCACATTTCCATTAGCAGCTATATTAATAACATTGCTCGGTGCGCCCGGAAAAATACGAAATGGCAGCGTGGAACCATTGGTCGCATCACGAATAAAAAAGTTCGCTTCGTTACCGGCCATATCCCAGGTCTGCGGCGCAAAACCGGACGATCCGTTTTGTTCCAGGCGCACGGTCGGTGTATTGCCAGAAACTATCTGTAAATCAACCACCGGATTTGAAGTACCTAGACCAAGGTCGCCATCACTCTCGACATAAAGTGAATTGCTCGGTGCACCGGCTTCAACAGTAAAGGGCGTCCGGCCACCGGTGATGTCGTCAATGGAAAACTTATTGGCACCGCCGTTGGCCGAATCGTTGGCAGTAATCTGCCAGTCGTTGCTAGGAAAACTCGCCGAAGTGCTGGTGTCGAAGAATCTGATACGAAGGTTGTTCTCCTTTAGACGAAGCGTATCGAAACCGAAGCTCTCGCCGTTTACGCAATCGAACCCGGTGCATACGCTGCCGTCAACGATGAGGTCATCAAGAATTACTTGGTCGGCCAGCGCGATCCCACTTACGCCAAATGAAATTAGTACCGCAACAACTGATTTTCTCACAATAGCATCTCCCTTCTACATTAATCGGGTTACTCGACAATATCCTGGCGGACGATTTCACCTTCGTAAATCCGAAAATGTCCGGACTTCACATTCGCTTGCGCTTGTTGCTCGCTTGGTAAATAACCTTGCCCACGAAGCTCTGAAATTAGGGCCCGCTCAGCATTCAAATCCCCGGCTTCCCGTACCGCCCTCATTCGCGTGCGTACGGATTCAGGAATGTCGGGCGCGACATACGTTTCCCATTTGTATAACCCGTCGGGAAGATCGCGGCTCACCATTGCAAGCTCTGAGCTGGAGAAGCGTTGTTCCACAATGATATTCCCGGGCCCTGACAGCCGTAGCTGGAGGTGGTCGTAATTGAATTCCGGGGCATCCCAATACAACGCACTCGCGTCGCCGCTGACGCCAAGCTGGGGGTTGTTCTCGGTGGTGGCTAATTCAGTATCGGCACCTTCATCCACCAAGGAATCTTCGGCTACCGATTCGGACTCCGCCAGAACATCTTCCGGCTGGGCCTTATAAATTTCGGTCATCGCCCCGGTTACGTCCATTTCGTCTGGTTCGTTATTCTCCGCAGTCGCGGTCGTGGAGAACGGATCCGATAACGATACTAACCCGACGGACGCAGCATTTTGATTATCAGTGACCGCCGCAACACCGGGAGCGGCGTCGCTGGTGTCCGATGGCGGTGGCGGCGACTCTGAACACGCCACGATACCCAACGCGAAACCAATAGCCACCGCCCTGCGCATCATTTGAATTGACTTCATTACCGTCCCTTTATCCTGCACTGTTCCTTAGCCACCCCAATTCCGCCTCGCCCCGGCTGTCGCCGTCGGATAGCGAATATTTTGCGTATCTATCGATAATACTTCCCATCGACACATTTGACTAGGCCAAAACCTGCTTTGCTGCGACGCAACATCCGGTAATCGTTTGTCTAACGATTCTCGATGTACGTTAAAGCTCTAGCGGCTCATTGGGCGATAAGTGCACATGCTGTCGTAGCAACGTCACGGTAATTATCCACCTTCGGGCTTCGATTGCCGAACCGATCTGAGCGAAACGCTGGCAGCGGGCGGTTCGGCCCAATGGTATTGGTCGATGGTGGGATTTTCTATGCGTTGCACCGTGCCATCGCGCCATGTGACCTGAATGGCCTTAACGGTGGAGGATGCCGCGGCTCCAAGACCGAAGTGCGCAGCCGCGGGGTGTTGCGACGAGAAGGAATCGCCCGTCACCAGTTGCGCCGTCTGCACGCCGTTCTCTGTCTCGATCGTTACCGTAGCCCCGATCGGCGACCAACCACCCGGGTCCCGCAAGCGCACCCCGATCCAGTGCCCCGCTTGCTCGATGCGATTTTGATACACATGCAATACAAAACTGTCGCGATTCAATCCTTCGGTTTTGAATTCCACGACCATTAGATCGACGCGGCCGTCGCCGTCCAAATCCTCCGCAACCACGCCCCGGCCGTCGTATTCAAACGCAACGCCCATCAAAAACGCGATGTTCACGAAGTCTTCACCATCGCGATTCATCATCAACACTTTATGCTCATAGCCGTTCCAGGAAATATCGGCTTGGCGCAAATCGGTGGATTGCTCTTGGAACATTATGTCTCGCGCGAGATTGGGGTCCGAGCCATCCGTATAGATATCGTGGCGCCAAAACGTGGTGCAATAGTCCTGGGTGCTCTTGCCGCTGTAATGGCCGTTCGCCACAAAAATATCGCGGTCGCCGTCGTTGTCGAAATCGAATGAACTCGCACCCCAGGACCACCCGGTGCGCGCCACTTTGTCGTTAAACGGCGCGCGCACAAAACCGTCGTCGCGGCGCAGGAACATGCGATTGCCATACCCCATCGCCGCGCGCATCGCAGTGTGCTCGGGTTTGTCGGCGCGGCCTAACCCTAATCCCTCCAACCGTTTTGAGGTCGTGGAACTCATGCCGATGACATAAAAATCCAGCCGGCCGTCCTGGTCGTAATCGCCGAACGTATGGCCCATGCCAAAGAAATGCCGATCGCTCCCAAAACTGTCGCTGATGT
>Ga0224512_10002025_pt1 | contig 18891 bp, 15 predicted proteins | sample SF_May12_sed_USG_4_FD_169103 | JGI IMG/M metagenome (GOLD analysis project Ga0224512, IMG submission 169103) | Sediment microbial communities from San Francisco Bay, California, United States - SF_May12_sed_USGS_13 | ecosystem: Environmental > Aquatic > Marine > Sediment | place: USA... | reverse complement strand
GACCAGAATTCCGCTCAGCGAAGATTCACTGAACGCAGTTCTCGACAGGTTGCAGGAGGCGGAACCCGAGGCGATCGCGATCTGCCTGCTGCACTCCTACGTCAACCCGGCTCATGAGGAGCGCGTGACCGGCGCTATCCGAGATCGGTTTCCCAGCGCATATGTCAGTTCGTCCGTAGAAATCCTGCCGGAGATACGAGAGTACGAGCGGACAAGCACGACAGTCATCAATTCGTACATCGGACCGATTGTCTCCAACTATCTTGAGTCGATGCGCACGAGACTGGATTCTGAGCAGATTGCTGCTCCTGTCTCGGTCATGCAGTCCAACGGCGGAATCATGTCGTCGACATCCGCTCGCCGCGCCCCGGCGAACATCATCGAATCCGGTCCCGCCGCCGGCGTGGTTGGAGCACACCGCCTCTCGGGCAGACTCAACCTCACGGACGTGATCACGTTCGATATGGGAGGAACGACGGCAAAAGCCTCTTTGATAGAAGACGGTGAGCGGAGTCTCACGACCGAGTACGAAGTCGGCGCTGGCATTTCACTGTCGAGCAGGCTCGTCAAAGGCCGCGGCCATGCGCTGAAGCTGCCTGTGATCGATATCGCCGAGGTCGGCGCGGGTGGCGGAAGCATCGTCCGAGTCGATGCCGGGGGGTCGCTACGTGTTGGACCGGAGTCTGCGGGAGCATTCCCCGGGCCGGCGTGCTATCGGCTGGGTGGGACGAACGCTACGGTGACCGACGCCAACGTTGCGCTTGGCTACATCAATCCCTCGACGATCGCGGGTGGAACCGTCGAGCTGGACCTCGGAGCCGCAAACGAGTCGCTAGCCAAGGCGGCAGCCGGCCCTCTTGGGATCGACCTTCTTGAGGCGGCATACGGAGTCTACGCGGTGGCGAATACGACGATGATCCGCGCCATCAAGTCGGTGACCACCTACAGGGGTCGAGACCCGCGGGATTTCAGTTTGATGGCGTTCGGCGGCAGCGGGCCGATTCATGCCGTCGAGATCGCCCGGTCGCTTGGAATAAGACAGGTGATCATTCCCAATGCCCCCGGAGTGTTTTCCGCAATCGGGCTGCTCGAGGCGTCGCCAGAGTACAGTTTTTCAAGAACTCTGATCGCCGATCCTCTGAGGATGCCTGATGGCGAACTTGCCGGCGCCTTTGAGGCCCTTGAATCCACTTCGTTTGCCCGCCTGCTAGACGAAGGGCTTGATGTCGAGACCGGCGGTCTATGGGCCAGGACGGTCGATCTACGCTACAGCGGCCAGGCCCACGAGCTCACGGTCTCTGCGGACGTCGAGGGACATGGCGACCTGGCGGAGTCCTTCGTTGAGCGGTTTCACCAGGAACATGAACGGACATATGGAAGGCGGGCCTCAGATGAGCCAGTGGACCTTGTGACCATCAGGTCCACGTACAAAGTCGAAATCCCCGAAGTTGTCCCGATGAGCTTTCTCTCAGACTCATCGGACCGGTCCGCACGACAGGCTTACTTCGGCAGAGGGACAGGTACAGTCTCGACGCCGGTGATAAGTCGCGGGGAACTATCGGATGAGTTCACCGAAGGGCCGTTGATTGTTGAAGAGTATGACGCGACAACCGTTGTTTCGCCCGGCTCACGGGCGCGATTGGATGAACTGAGCAACATCATGATTGAAGTTGATCAGGGGAACTTCGCAAATTGACTACGTACAGTGGCGAACTGGATCCGATCACATTTGAGGTCGTGAAAAACGGCCTTGATTCCCTTGTCGACGAGATGGCGATAACGGTGATGCGCACCGCCTATTCAGGTGTTGTGAAGGACGCTCTGGACTACTCCACGGCATTCTGCTCCGCTGATGGACAGGTGGTTGCACAGGGCCTGACAATCATGCTGCACCTGGGCTCATTTCCGAACGCAATCGAGTCAGTGCTCGCCAAATTCAAGGGACGCATAAACCCGGGCGACGTGTTTATTCTCAACGACCCGTACACCGCCGGAGGCATGCACCTTCCAGACGTCTACATCATCAAGCCCATTTTCGCCGAAGGCGATCTGCAAGGATTCGTCGGAACGGTCGCCCATCAGACCGATATCGGTGGCCTGGTACCGGGCAGCAACTCCACCAACTCTACAGAGATATACCAGGAGGGCCTGAGGATCCCTGCATTGAAGCTGTTCGACGGAGGCTCACCGGTCGAAGCCATCTTCGACATCATCGCAACCAACGTGAGGTTACCTGTCCAGGTAAGGGGCGATATGCGTTCTCAGCTTGCGGCCTGTCATATTGGTGAGCGAGCGCTACTGGATTTGATCGAACGGCACGGAGCACGAGAACTCAATCGCTATTTCGATGCTCTGCTTGACTACAGCGAGCGGCGAGCGAGACAGGAGATCGACGCACTACCGAACGGCGAATATGAGTTCGAAGACTTCATCGATGCCGACAATATTCCAGAAGGGCCAGTAAGAATCGCGGTTAGCCTGGAGATCAGGGATGACGAGATCTTCGTTGACCTCGCCGGTTCGTCTCCACAAGTTCCGGCCGGAATCAACTCACCCATACCATTCACTCGCGCTGCCGTATACGGGGCGATCAGGCTGATAATGGACCCCGACATCCCGAACGCCGCTGGATACCATCGCGTAATTCATGTGAGCGCTCCACCGGCAACCGTCGTGAACCCCGTTCACCCTGCCCCCGTGGCAGCCCGGGGTATCACCGGGTTTCGTGTTATGGATGCGGTGCTGGGCGCGCTTGCCTTGGCCGTACCGGACCGTGTGCCTGCAGACGGCGAAGGGGGTAACTCGTTGATCAGCATTGGCGGTACCCGCGCCGACGGGACTGTGTTTGCAATGGTCGATTTCTTCGCCGGCGCACGCGGCGGCAGTCCGACGGGTGACGGAGCACAGGGCGTTTCGCATCCTGGCTCAAACATGGCGAATACACCTGTTGAGATTCTTGAAGTAGAGAATCCGGTAGTTGTTGATGAGTGTGCGTTCATCACCGATTCGGGTGGCCCCGGGCGATTTCGCGGAGCGCAGTCATATACCAAGCAGATAACCAACCTTGGCGGACGGGGAGTTCTCCAACTGAGGTCGGACAAACGGAAGTTCCCACCTCATGGACTGCATGGTGGAAGTAGCGGTTCACCTTCAATGAATATCTTGAACCCTGGTCCAAATCAGAGACTGCTTCCGACACTGGCACAGGACCATATCGGGGCTGGAGAGAGTATCCGGCACGAGATGGCAGGTGGCGGTGGGTGGGGTGACCCGATGCAGCGTGACCCTGGGGCGGTTCTCGCAGATGTTCTCGATAACAGGGTTTCAGTCGAGGCTGCTCGAACGAGTTACGGCGTGGTTCTGTCGGAAAGCGGCACACTGGTTGACCTCACCGCGACCAATCACCTCAGGGCGACGCTGAAGAAGTGACTAGGCCCGGCGGATGACAGCGGTGCCTGACGTCTCGACCAGTCCAGGACCCTGCCAACCGGATGCTGGATCATACGGCCGTGAGTCCCCCATCCATCACGAACGCGCTTCCGTTCACGAAACGAGCTTCGGGACTCGCCAGGAACACGATCCCGGCGGCAACCTCCTCCGCCGTACCCATCCGCCCGTCGAGTTGACGAGCCGCCATCGCCGCTCGTGCAGCCTCCGGATCCTCCGCCCCAGCGATGATCCGATCGACCCAGGCTGTTTCGATTGTTCCAGGACAGATGGCATTCACTCGGAGTCCGTCAGCCGCATGATCTGCAGCGAGCGCCCTCGTCAGGCCGACGACTCCTGCCTTCGAGGCACAGTACGCGGCGCGATTCGTGAGCCCTACCAGCCCAGCGACAGATGCCACGTTCACGATGACTCCACCGCCCCGGTCGATCATCGGTGGGATCAGCAGGCTACAGAGATGGAAGACAGCGCTGAGGTTCACCGCGATGGTTCGGTCCCAGTCCTGCGCGGTTGTCTGGGGGGCACTGCCGTACACACCTACTCCGGCGTTGTTGACGAGCAGATCCGGTACACCCAACCGATCGACGGCCGATTTCGTCGCGTCGGTGAGACTCTTAGGGACCGCTAGATCGACATGCACTGGACTCAGATGCTGTGACCCTCCGAGACCGCGGGTCTCTTCCAGTCCGCTCTCGTCGACGTCAAATGCAGCTACGCGATACCCCTGCTCGAGCAGTCGGAGGGAGGTCGCTCGTCCGATCCCAGATCCTGCGCCCGTGACGAACGCGATCGATTCATGGCTTGTCTGCTCGGAATCTGTCATGACGGCACCCAAATCGCTCTCATTGCCACAGGATGAATCGGTCGCCCACCCCCCATGGAAGCTCTGAAGTTCCTGTCCTTCATTGGATACGCCCGCCTCGGATCACTCGGCCTCACCGTGACGCTCTGATCCGGAGATGGCCAGGACGTTCATGACCTCTGGAAAGAGACACGCTGTCATCTGCCCTTCCGCCCCGAATGGCACGAGCGGTGGATCGACGTCCTCGCACTCTGGCTGCACTTTGAAGCAGCGCGTCCTGAATCTGCAGCCCGAAGGCGGGTTAGCCGGGTCGGCGACGTCGCCCTTAACCGCAACTTGGGTCCTGGTTCCCCGAAGGGAAGGATCGGCGACCGGAATCGCCGAGAGCAGACCCTGTGTGTACGGGTGCGTCGCCCGGAGGTAGATGTCATCTCGACTCGCGATCTCAACTATCCGACCAAGATACATGACTGCCACTCGATCGGAGATGTGGCGCACGACAGCGAGGTCGTGGGCGATGAAGAGGAAAGCGAGCCCGAACTCGGCCTGGAGGTCAGTCAGAAGATTGATCACTTGGGCTTGGATCGAGACGTCGAGCGCTGATACCGGCTCGTCGAGAATGAGTACATCGGGTCCTAGAGCCAATGCTCGCGCAACTCCCACTCGCTGCCGCTGCCCACCGGAGAATTCACGCGGGTACCGATGCCGGCGGCTTGGATCCAGCCCCACCCGTTCGAGAAGCTCGCCGACACGCTCCTCGATCACAGATCGAGAGCGACCTGCTATCCGTAGGGGTTCAGCGACGATCTCTTCGACCGTCATCCGTGGATTCAGCGATGCATACGGGTCCTGGAAGATGATCTGCATTTCACTGCGAATCGGACGCATTTCGCGCCGGCTGAGATCTGTGATGTCGCGACCTTTGAAACGGATGCTCCCCGCAGTCGCGTCGAGCAGTCGGAGTATCACTCTCCCAGTTGTCGACTTCCCACATCCAGACTCGCCGACCAACCCGAGCGTTTCACCGGGCGAGATCTCAAAACTGATCCCGGCTACTGCCTGGACCTGACCGACTTCTCGATTCAACAGTCCTTGGCGAATTGGGAAGTGCTTCACGAGCCCTTCCACCTCGAGGATGGGTTCGGCCGAGGTCACGTGGCCTCCCGGTCAGGAGAATGGCGGAGCGCTGCCATCCTTCGAGGCTCTTCCGGCATCTCCTCTTGGAAGTGGCAGGCCGACATGGACCCTGAAGCGGAATCGATCAGGTCAGGTCTGACCGTCCGACACACCTCACGTCCGGCACTGAGCTGGCATCTCGGATGAAATGGACAGCCGCTCGGGAGATTCACCAAACTCGGAGGCTGGCCCGAGATCGGCGTCAGACGGTCGACGTCGACTTCGAGACGAGGAAGCGATTCCAGCAGTCCAAGCGTGTACGGATGGCTCGACGAAGCGAAGATGGATCTCACGTCTCCTGTCTCCACGATCCGGCCGCCGTACATGACGATCACACGGTCGGCCATCTCGGCGATGATGCCCAAGTCGTGCGTGATGATGATCATTGACGCATTCGTCTTCGCCCGGGCGTTCTGGAGCGATTCGAGCACCTGCGCTTGGATCGTGACGTCTAAGGCGGTTGTCGGTTCGTCGGCGATGAGCACCTTCGGCTGATTGGCCGTCGCGATCGCAATCATCGCGCGCTGCCGCATTCCCCCCGAATACTGATGGGGGAATTCCTCGTATCGCTGCTCTGGGTTCGAGACCCGAACCGATGACAGGAGATCGATACCCTGCATTCGCACCCGATCCGCGCCGAGGTTCGGCATGTGAACCTTGATCGTCTCGGCAATCTGGAAGCCCACTCTCAAGACCGGATTCAGCGAGGTCATCGGATCCTGGAATACCATGCCGATCTGACCACCACGTATCTTGCGCATCTCCGCTTTGGAAAGTCTGGTGAGATCGCGCCCCTCGAAGATAATCTCTCCGCCGGCGATGCTGCCCGCCGGACGCGGGAGCAATCCGAGAATGGAGAGAGCCGAAACCGTCTTGCCCGAGCCCGATTCACCGACGACACCGAGGGTCTCCCCCGGATAGAGATCGAAGCTCACGCCGTCGACAGCACGCAGCACGCCATCACTCGTGGCAAATTCGACAACGAGATCGCGCACCGAGAGCACCGGGTCCTCGGTGCGTTGCGGTTCTCTGCGACGGTCACTCATGCGAGTTCTCCTGCTGGAGCGGTCAAACCTGGACTGTCATGCGTTGAATTGCGTCCTCATCAATCTCGATCCCCAAGCCAGGCCCCATCGGCACCTGCGCCATACCGCCAGCGACATCCACACCGTCGACCACCAGTTCCTGGTTGAGCGGATTGGTGCGGACGCTGTACTCGAGGAACACCGGCTCTTTGAGAATCGCATTAACGTGGAGCGACGCAGCCTGGACGATCCCTGTGCTCCATGCGTGGGGGATGCACGGCACGGCATAATGCTCGGCGAGTGCGGCGATTCGGGCCATCTCGGTCAGACCTCCGCAACGGGTCACATCAGGCTGGACGATATCCGCAGCTCGACGCTCGAAGATCTCCACGAATTCGTGGCGAGTCGTGTTCTCTTCACCGAATGCGATCGGTACCTGGCTGATCTCGCGCAACTTTGCGTAACTGACCAGGTCATCTGGTGGCAGCGGCTCCTCGATCAGATACGGGTTGTACTCGGCGATGCGGTCGATCTGCCGCGCCGCGATGATATGGTTCTTCCACGTGAAACCGATGTCCAAGAGGATGTCGATGCCGTCCCCAACCTCGTCCCTGACAGCCGCCACCAACTCCACGTCGCGATCCAGGTCGAGACCGAACGGGCCCCAGCCGAACTTGATGGCGGTGAAGCCCTCGTCCACCAGTCGACTGGCTTCCTCCCGGGCCTCCTCGGGGGTATCTGGCATCAACGTGCTGGCGTAGGCTCGTACCTGATAGTGCCTGGCTCCTCCCAACAACTGGTGCGCAGGCACACCGAGTGCCTTCCCAACGAGGTCGTAGAGCGCGATATCTATGCCGCTCATCGCCATGAGCACCGCACCACGGCGTCCGTAGAAGGTGGAGGCCTGGTACATCCGATCCCACAGATATTGGATCCGGAAAGGGTCTTCTCCGATCAGCACCTCGCGCAAACCGGTCGACAGCATGTGCGAGCGAGGACTCTCGACGATCGCCTTGACCACGCTTGGCGAGGCGTCGGCCTCCCCAAAGCCGACAATCCCTTCGTCTGTCTCGATACGGATGAGCGCGGCGTCCTGGGTGCTGTCCGCGATGTTCTCGATATCTCCCGGACGGAGGATCAACGCTTCGACCTTGGTGATTTTCATCGGGTCTCCTGAAGATATAGATTGCTCCTCGGCTCCTCCGAGGTCGGTGGCGAGCCTAATGGGCGCCAGTCGATTGTCAACAATGTGGCCCGGTGACTCACGCGCCTCCTAATCCGGCAGCAGTATCGTCTGCGTCTCCGGGACCCCGGGCAACTCGATCCGGGTCAAGGACGTCCCTCAGCGCGTCGCCGATCAAACTCAACGACAACACCAGAAGGAAGATCGCGGAACCCACCAGCAGTGCGTACAGGGGTGCCTGGTTCATGTAGTTCTTCGCAGTGTTAAGCATCCCACCCCATGTTGGGTTCGGTGGCTGCACCCCCAACCCGATGAAGCTGAGGCCAGCCTCCGTCAGGACTGCGAGCGCGAAGCTCAGCGTGAACTGCACGATGAGAGTCGATGTGACGTTTGGAAAGATCGACCGTCTGAGAACGTAGAAATCACTCGCACCCGACGCAATCGCCGCACTCACGAACTCACGCTCCCGCTGAGCAAGCGTCTCTGCTCGCACAAGACGAGTGAATCGAGGGATCTGGATGATCCCGATGGCAATCATCACATTCGTTGCCGAGGGCCCCAAGACGGCCACGGTCGCCATTGCGAGGATGATGCCCGGAAAGGCCAACATGCCATCCGTGACACGCATAGAGATCGTATCAATGAGACCCTTGTAATACCCACTTATGAGCCCCCAGGGCACGCCGATGATCAGCGCAAGCAGAGCAGCGGCGAGGCCAATACCGATCGATGCGCGGCCGCCATGAATGATTCGTGTCAGTATGTCGCGCCCGATCTCATCGGTTCCGAACCAATGCTTGCCAGAGGCGGGCTGCAGGGGAGCCCCCACGATCTCAGTCGGACCGTACGCGGTAAGAACATCGGCGAACAACGCCGACAACGCGAAGACCGAGAAAACCACCAGGGCCACGACCGCAGATGGCTGATGGAGCAGGAGCTTGAGCCGCTCCATCGTCGAGACGCCGCTTTCGGTATCGACATCTCCGGACGACATCGTCGAGGCTCGGGTGGAGTCGACCTCCGCGCTGACGCGGTCCTCCGTCTCTGCGACAGCGACGGGCTCTTCTTCCTCCACCACAGTGGACTCTTCGGGTGGGTGCGCGCTCAGTAGGAAACCCTCGGATCGAGAATCGTGTACAGGATGTCGACGAATGTGTTCACGACGACGAACACCGATGCCGTCACGAGGACAGCGGCCTGGACGACGTTGAACGATCGCGTGGCAATGGCTTGGACCATCAGCTGTCCCAGACCCGGCCAGGAGAATACGACTTCGACGATGACCATCCCCCCTACCAGCAATCCGAACTGAAGGCCGGCAATCGTCACAACAGGGATCCCTGCATTGCGCAGTGCATGGCGCGAGGTGACTACAAATTCGGTCAACCCCTTCGAACGCGCCGTCCGTACATAATCAGCGCGGAGGACTTCAAGCATGCTCGAATACACGAAGCGGACGAGGATGCCTGCCAGAGTTATGCCCACCGTGATGGCTGGGAGCGTAATCGATCGTATGTGTCCGGCGAGGTCCTCGCTCGCCGCGACATAGCCGCCCACCGGGAACCAACCCAACCGCAAGGCAAACACATTGAGGAGAAGGAGAGCGAAGACGAAAGACGGGAGGCTGAAGCCCGTCACGGCGAACAACCGCACCAGCTGATCCAGCCACGTTCCGGCCCGAACGGCCGCGAACACGCCCAGAGGGACCGCTATGGCGAGTGCCAGGATCATCGAGATCGTAGCCAACTCGAGCGTCCGAAAAAGGGGGCCGGGCAACAGGGACGACACCGCGATGCCGCCCGAACCGAACGCGTCACCAAAATCCCCGCGGAGCACGCCCCAACCCCAGGTCACGTATTGGATATGGAGCGGCCGATCCAATCCCAACTCGGCCTCCATCGCCTCGAGCGCACCCGAGGTTGCGTCGGCCCCGACGATCAGCGCTGCCGGATTCCCGGGTATGAGGCGAAAGATGACGAACACAGCTGTGGCAACGAGGACCATCACGACGATCATCTGGCCGAACCGCCGAATCAGGAACGTCAGACTCACGCTCGATTCTCTCGCGTGACCTCGACCCGCTTCGTACGAACGTCCAATGCCAGCTGGAACAGCGTGTCGTCGAGCGGTTGGGCAACTACCCAACCGCTCGACGACGTGCACCCCTGCCGAGCGCCGAGGGCGAGCGGCAACATGAGGAGACTGCCAGTGCTAGCGCTGGAGCTCAAGGTTCTCCGCCACGATGAACCCGGAAGGGTGAGCCTTGAAGCCAACGACCGCGTCCGACACTGCTACCGGCAGCGGCTTGTTACCGACCACGATCGAGGGCAGCTCGGTCATTGCGATGACCTGCAACTCCTTGAGGTTATCGCAGAACTCCGTCGACTCGGGGTCGAGAGCACGCGTCTCCTGGAGGAGTTGGAGGAAATCGGGCATCGTCTCGTCATGTCCCTGGGCGGCGGGCCGGCCCTTGCCCCATGTGTGATTGATCAAGTCGTAGGGGGTGGGACGTGCGGCGCCATTACTGAGACCGACCTTCCATCCAATCTCGTCATCGAGATACCGGTCGACCCAAGTCGACACATCGTAGTTCTGGATCTCCATCCGAATGCCGACTTCCGCGGCCTGCGCCTGAATGATCTGTGACAGAACTTCGAAATCGATTCCCAGCTCGAAGTGCTGCATGAACTCCCCGGCGTCTACTCCATTGGGAAATCCGGCCTCGGTGAGAAGTTCACGTGCCTTTTCAGGATCGTGCGGGTATGTGAGCGCTTCATCGCTGAAGCACGCATGGTCGGAAGGGAGAGGGTTCGAAACCGGCCCATAGAGACCGAGCATCACCGTCTGGATCGCTTCCCGATCCAATGCGTAATTGAGCGCTTGACGCACACGGACGTCGCTCCAGGGCTCCTCTCGGACGTTGAATCGGATGTCGTAGATCAAGCCGGCGCCGCCGGTCGGAATCACGATCCCGAAGCCGCTGTCTCGTAGCTGCTCGACGAACGTGAACGGGGGCTGAGGCACCATGTCCACCTCGCCTGCTTCGAGACGCAGGACACGTGTCTGATCGTCAGGCACCTGGATAAACTCGATCCCATCGAGATCGGGCAGTCCTGCTCGCCAATAGTTCTCGTTGCGCTCGAGCACAATCCTGTTGTTTCGGTCCCACTGAACGAACTTGAATGGGCCGGTTCCGATGAGGTTGTCCGAGTCCATCTCCCATTCCGCGGGGCGCACGTACACGTCCACGAGGGTCTCCGGCAGCAGCGCGTCGGGTGCGCTCAACTGGATGTCGACCGAGTAGTCGCCCGTGGCTACGACGTCTTCGACAAGTGACAGGGCGCTTGCGGTTCGGGGAGCGATGTCGGGATCAGTGTTCTCGAGCAGGGAATGCACCACATCGGCGGCGGTCATCTCCTGACCGTCATGGAACATCACGCCTTCTTCGAGCTCCAACGAAATCGTCAGACCGTCGTCAGAGAACACCCAGGACTTCGCAACGCCCGGCTGGAGCGAGAAATCGTCGAGATCGAACTCGATCAATGAGTTGTAGACGTTGATGTTCACGTTGCGGTCAGGACGCGTGTTGTTGGCACGAGGGTCGAGCGTTGTCGGCTCGGACTCTGCTGCGACGAGCAGCACTCCTCCACCATGGTCGGCCCCATCTTCGGGCGGTTCCGTCGCAGCCGTCGTGGTGGCGGGCACCGAATCTCCGCTATCGCTCGGAGCAGCGGTGGTCTGCGTCGTCGTGTCGGCGGCATCGTCATCCGACGTCCCGCACGCGGCTGCCAGAAGCGCCATCAAGACCATCAGTACGAAAAGTCTGAAGAAATTTCTGTCTATTCGGCTCGCACTTCTTGGTTGCCGCATGAACCCTCCTCTTCCGATTATGTCGGCTCTCTCCCGAGCACGCGGAGCCTCACGGCCCATCCGTACCTTGCCGGCCCTTTCTCGGACCTGGACTCACCAGCGTAAGTGTGGCCAAGCAGGATTGTCAACAAACTCGGCAGACGCCCCGTCCCACCGAGCCCAGGGCCACCAGATCGCGGCTGCGCGTTGCTCGGAGCGACTCGCCAATGAATCCGCATCCGAAATCGAGTAAGGCCCAATATCCTTGGAGAGTCACGGCTCTGGTTCAGTGCTCGCGAACTGTTGACAATTTGAGGGGTGTCCGATGATACTCGGGCACGAACGCACCCCTGCAGTAAGAATGGAGAAGGTCGCCTTGCAGAGTTCGCAACCGCGCTATGGCGTGCGCTGTCTGTATGACGTGAAGGTACCGATGAGAGACTCCGTGAACCTCTCCGCAGACGTCTATCTGCCCGAGACGACGGGAGCCTTCCCAACGATCTTGCTGAGGAATCCGTACGAGAGCAGTCTCGACGTTCACATCGAGTGGGCCGTGTGGTGGGCTCGTCGTGGCTATGCCGTGGCTGTCCAGGATTGTCGAGGGAGATTCCAGTCGAAGGGAGAATTCTACGCGTACATGGACGATGGTCGCGACGGTCACGACACCCTGGAATGGATTGCCAACCAACCATGGTCCAACGGGCGGATCGGCATGAGCGGTCGATCCTACGGCGGACTGGTGCAGTGGCAGGCGGCCCCCCATCGCAGTCCTCACTTGACGGCGCTCGCCCCCCAGGTCATACCGGGGGACTATTTCAGCGAGATCCACCGTATCGGTGGGGCAGTGCAATGGGCACTCACGATCATGTCGGCGATCACCTTCGTCACGAACGTGTCGTTCATGCAGCGAGGATGCACCCACCTCTTCGGCAACGAGCGCTTCTACCGACATCTTCCATTGATCGACGCAGACATTCAGGCCATCGGACGCGAGATCCCGCACTTTCGTGACTGGATGGAGCACGAGCTAGACGACGAGTATTGGCACACGATCAACACGCACGACCGAGTCGAAGAGATCGATGTCCCCATCTACCAGCAAGGTGGCTGGTACGACCCCTACACCGAGGCGATGTTCCGACTACACAACGGCATGCGCGAACGGGGACGGTCTCAGCGCACCCGCGAAAGCCAGAAGATCTATATCGTTCCCTGGACCCACCACATTCCGGAGGGGTCGAGACTCGGCGACCTCGACTTCGGACCCCAGGCCCCCGTGGATCTCAACCTCGAAGATCTGCGCTGGTTCGATTACTGGTTGAAAGGCATCGACACGGGGATCATGGATGAGCCACCGATCCGCTTGTTCGTGATGGGGCGCAATACATGGCGCAATGAGCACGAATGGCCCCTGGAGCGAACAGAGTTCACTCCGTGGTTCCTCCACAGCGCCGGTCGCGCGAACACGCTGCATGGAGACGGAACGCTGGATCCGGAACCTCCCGGGGCCGAACCCGCCGACCGCTACTCGTATGACCCCGATAACCCGGTGCCAACTGTGGGCGGGAACAACTCGACGTGGACGCTGATGAAGTTTGCAGCCGACCAAGTCGTTCCTGGACCGCTCGACCAGCGCGTGGTCGAGCGCCGGGACGACGTCCTCGTCTATACGAGCGCGGCACTCGAGCGCGATGTGGAGGTGACGGGTCCTGTGGAGGTCGTTCTCTACGCAGCGTCATCATCCACCGATACAGATTTCACAGCCAAGCTGGTGGATGTGTGGCCCGACGGTCGAGCCATCCACATCGCCGAGGGCATCATTCGGGCGCGACACAGAAACGGCTTCGATGGAGTGGAGTTCCTCGAGCCCGGAGAGGTCCAGAGCTACACGATCGAACTCGCTTCCACCAGCAACGTGTTCCTCAGCGGTCACCGAATCCGCGTCGAGATCTCCAGCAGCAATTTCCCGCGATTCGACCGAAATCTCAACACCGGTGGGTCGATCGCGACGGGCACCGAAATGGAGACCGCCGACCAGACGGTCCTCCATACGGCCGACTACCCCTCGCACATCCTGCTCCCCATCATTCCCGCTTGACGCCTCGCCGAAAGCCACTCGTCAAGCAGGGATCACTGGAAAAACGACGTGGGACGGGTGCGCCGTGTCAGCATGGACCGACTGTTCGGCGATGATTTCGTGTGTGTGCCGCCCAATCGGTTCTCCTGTGTTCGGATTGCGATCGAGCCGCGGGAAGTTGCTGCTGGAGATGTCGATTCGGATTCGGTGACCGGCAGCAAAGAGATTCGATGTCGGAGGGAGAAGGATCGTGACCGGAACAATCTCTCCGGGTTTGAGAAAGACCTCCTGGTCGAAGCCCTCGCGGAAACGAGTTCGGATGATCGAGTCGTTGACCAGGAGATCGTACCCTTGCGGATAGTCCTCGTTGGGCGGATACACATCGACCAGCTTCGCCGTGAAATCCGTATCGGCGGCACTCGACGAGACCCAGAGCCGAACACTTACCCGCCCGGTGACTTCGATGGGGTGATCGAGTGGAGCGGTTTGGTAGACGAGCACGTCGGGACGTTCAGACAGACGCGGATACGGTTCTCGGGAGGCGAAGAACTCCGGTGACTCGCGTTGGTCCGTCGGCCCCGGCGTGAGAACATTCCTCAAACGCAGGACTGGACTGAGGAATCGAGCCCAGGCAGGCTCGAGATCGTCGCCGCCGGGAGGCAACTCCCCTATCGCCGCGTAATTGCCTCCAATCGTCGGCACCGGGTGCGCCGGGTCATAGGTATACCGCCTCGGGGATTCGTCGCCCCCGGGCGGGGATGAACGAAGGGCTCCATCCCGATGGAGGTAGTACGTCGTCGGCTCCGTACGAAGGAGTGGCCACTCTTGTTCATCTCGCCAGCGACCCCCATGATCGATCTTCCCGAGCTCCGTCATGCGGCCCGTCCCTCCGCCCATGACGAAAATCTTGACGCGAGCCTCCATGTCTGCGGCGGGCGGCTCTGCTACCTCGCGCAGCCACCTGTCGAAGAACCTCAGTTGCTCCTCGAAGTATCGGGCGACCCCCCAAGTCGAATCGGGACCGAAGTCGACGTCGTAGGTGTACGACGACTGCCCTCGCATACCAACGTGACTCCATGGGCCCACTACGAGACTCTGAGGGCGCGAACTACGCTCAGCCATCGCAGCGAAGTAATCCGTGTCTGCGTGCACGAACGCGTCGTACCACCCCGTCGAAAAGGTGGCCGGTATGTCTGCATGTCGGTCCCAGAACCGAGTGAAATCGTTGGACTCCCGGGCCCAGAACTCGTCATACGTGCCTCGCACGTAGTAATCCTCGAGTGTCTGGTCCAGCGTCGGCACGTGGCGCAAAGAGAACTGACCTCGCCGGAAGGGAGTCTGCCAGAGTATCTCGCGAAGCTGCCGCAGGTCCTCCCACACCTCGCCCTGCAATTCCGGGGAATCAGCGATGTCTTGAGCATCCTGGGCGTGGATGAACAGCGCCCAGAACATGTGTAGCTGCATGGCCCCGCCCTCGCGAGCTTGGTGGTGAAAGCTGTTCGTGGGCGCGACGTCGGGCCAGATCGCAGACAGATGGGGCGGCCGTTCCAACGCAGCGCGGATCTGGGTTATGCCCGCGTACGAACTTCCGACCATGCCAACCCGACCGTTCGACCAACGCTGTCGGGCTATCCATTCGACCGTGTCGTAGCCATCCTCGCCCTCGTGCGGAGTGACGACGTGGTAGTAATCACCGGTGCCTTCGGAGCGATATCGGTCTCGCACGTCCTGCAGGCAGACGCTGTAGCCGTGAGGGACGAAGAAGTCAGCAATCTCGGCGTAACGACGGTCCGTCTTGTCGTATGGCGTACGGCAGAGGATCGTGGGGTAGCGCCCCTCGACCAGTTCGCCATCGCGTGCGGGACGATACAGATCGGTTGCGAGGCGAGTCCCGTCACGCGTCGGCACCATGATGTCTTTGGCGAGGCTGACCCCGTATCCGTCCATCCTGACATCTTGCCTTGGAGATCGACTCACGCGACTAGCCGCACACCGGGAAGCTTTCCAGTGTGTTCCCGTTCTCGACAACCGCCACTCCGTTGACCAGCACATGGTCGACCCCGCGAACATAATGAACCGGATCTTCGACAGTCGACACGTCCTCCAGACGATCCATGTCAATGATCACCACGTCCGCAGCGGACCCAGCACGCAGCAAACCTCGATCAAGCAGCCGAAATGTGCGGCCGGCATGCTGGTCATCTTGCGAATGGCCTACTCGAGACGGACCGTTCCTCGTTCCGCAACGTGGTACGTGAGATATGAGCAGGTCGATCACAACTCTCCTTCGTGAGGTTCGGCAGCTTCGCTCGCATCGGGAACATTGTCAACATTCGGGCATGTCGCCGTGACCCGCTGGGGACGCCCATGGCTGGGTGCTTCTCGCGCCGGGGCGCATGCACCCGGGAAACCGCTCACCGCTGCGTTACCAGATGTCACCCTCGTCGATAACTTGGCCGAGTACGACGACCATGTCCCCTTGCTCCGTGACTGTAATGGCACGCGTCGCGCAAACGATCCCGGCATTCGGCGCACGGAGCTCCACTGCCGGCGCCCACGGTCGCTCGGTTGAATGGATCTCGGCCACCAGATCTCCTGCACTGACCTCATCGCCTGCCGCCACGGCGAGTTGGACCAGCCCGGATGCGGGGGCGAACATGTAGTTGGCTGGGTCCAACGCACTCAGGATCTTCGCGGGTGGGAGCCCCAGATCTGAGCGATCGACGACCGCTCCGGCTAGAACCCCGACCTGACGAAGGCTGTTCTTGAGACCGTCGATGGCGAAAGAATTCAGCACCGGCGGTATGTAACCCCCGCCGCCAAGCTCCGTGGTCACGACCAGCTTCCCCATGTCGGCGGCAGTGTCAGGGAGGAGCCCAGTACCGGCAACGTTGATGTACAACATGTGAAAATCAGAGTTCCAGGCCTTCATGGCGGCCAACATCGCGCGACCCTGCTCCGGATCGTCCACCCTCCGCATGTGCGACATTGGATAGACATGGGTCGTGCGGCCACCGGAGTGCAAGTCGTAGACGACATCGCTCCTCGTGAACAGTTCCTTGGTGAGGAAATTTGCCAGTCGGCCGGCAGGAGAGCCTTGGGGGTCGCCGGGGAACACACGGTTCATGTTCGATCCGTCCGGCCAGTGCCGACGTCCGATCTTCACGGCCGGTCCCGAGAGGTATGGAACGATGATCAGCTGGCCATCAACTTCGTCGTCCCGCACTTCCCGAAGCAACCGATGTGCCGCGAACTGGCCCTCGTGCTCGTCCCCATGCGTACCGGCCAGAACGAGCACTCGACGCCCTCGATCGGGTGATCCGAACGTCACGATTGGAATCAGCTCGTTTCTCCAACCCGAAGTATCCGTGGTCGAAGGAACCTGGATGTATCCAGTGTGATGGCCGGGTTCATCGAGATCGAGGTTGCAGCTCACATCGCTCATGGCGTGCAGCCTCGAGCTGGCGCGCGATGACCATCGTCACGAGCTTCAACGAGGGGTACGGAAGGGAGGTGAGGTGGTTGTCTCATTGGCGTGCAGCATACACGCCCAGTTGTCGACAATCCTTGTCAGGGCCGCTAGAGCGTACGCGCAGCCCCGCTCGCGTACCGTCAGATCGAACTGCCGTCCGGCGACCGATCGTGGCCAACCGCAGGCGAGGGCTCGCCGACAGGACGTGTCCGGCTATGGTCCACATTGACCGTCTGCGGTGGAATGCGACAAATGGAATCGGCTCGAGGCTCAGATGGAGACATCGGCAGAAGCCCAACTCGGGGCGGGTCAATGCGTGATCTCGTCGTCGAAGACCTGCGACGAGAGATCACGCGAGGCCTATTGGAACCGGGCGAACGCCTGACCGAGTGGACCGTCGCGAAGCGACTGGGCATCAGTCGCGGTCCGGTGCGCGAAGGGCTTCGGGAGCTCGAGCGCGAGGGGCTGATCCAGACGTTCCCCAATCGCGGCGCAGTCGTCATGGGAATGACCGACGACGAGTTTTTGGAATTGCTGTTGCCGATCCGACTCAACATCGAGCGCTTCGCGGCATCGGCGGCGTTCTCCAGATTCACCGATGAGACGATCACAGAGCTGGAGGGTGTCCTGGCGACGATGCGAGCAGCGGCCGACGCCGAAGACACCGACACCCTGACAGAGTCGGACTTGGCGTTCCACCGCTGCATGGTCGAGGCCGGAGGACATCAACATGCGCTACAGCTCTGGCAATCCATCTACCCGCGGCTACAAGCCCAACTCCATCGCATCGGGCGGGGGCGTGGCAGTTCATTGGCTTTGATCCCGGGAGAACACCAGCTCCTGCTGGAGGTCTTCCAGAGCAAGGACGAGGCGGCTCTTGCAAGCGCCCTCGAACAGCATATTGTGCACGACGCGCGCAAGTTCATGCCGAGGCACGAAGCGGATTGACGACCCAGCAAACTGTTGACAATCCTCAGAAGATGGACGAACCTTGCCGCGATTGCCCCTCAAAGGACTGACGTGCTCGACGTACTCATCTCCAACGGTCGCGTAGCCCGGCCCGGCTTCGCAGCAGACGTGGTCGTATTCGACTTCGAGGCGCTCGATGACGTCTCCACGCTCGAAGATCCGATTCGATATGTGAGCGGGATCGAACTCCTCTTGGGCAATGGCGTGGAAACCGTCCGGGACGGCGACCACACGGGGGCCCGAGCCGGTAAACAGTTAACGGCATCATGAGCACGAACAGGTCGATCACTGATGTGACGGATGGGGATCTCCCCTGTGGCGGTTGACGTACCCGCCGTGGACGTCGGAGGAAGCTTCACCGACGTGGTTGCCCACTTCACCGACGGGCGCGCCGCCGAGCTGAAACTGCCATCGACCGACAGAATCGGTGAGGCACGGAAACGCCTCGAGCACCTCTTCACAAAAGGAACTCGTCTGGCCCCGATCCGAGTCGCGACGACTCGGAGGGATAGCCAAGCTTCAGGAGTGCAGTGACGTCCGAGTTCGATCCAATTCGAGTCGAAGTCTTCAGGAATGCACTGACGGCGATCGCCGATGAGATGGGCATCGCACTGCGGCGTGCCGCCTACTCGACCAATATCAAGACGCGCTTGGATTACTCCTGCGCGGTTTTTGACGCCGACGGAAAGACATTGGCTCAGGCGTTCACCCAGCCGATTCATCTCGGGACTCTGCGCCATTTCGTGCCGCGCATTCTCGGGATCGTAGATACCGGCAGCCTGGGGCCCGGGGACGCGGTGCTGTGCAACGACGGGCATCTCGGCGGGATCCACCTGAACGACGTCTGCCTCGTTGCTCCGGTTCACAACAAGGGCCTGATCGTCGCATACG
>Ga0224512_10002024_pt1 | contig 18894 bp, 20 predicted proteins | sample SF_May12_sed_USG_4_FD_169103 | JGI IMG/M metagenome (GOLD analysis project Ga0224512, IMG submission 169103) | Sediment microbial communities from San Francisco Bay, California, United States - SF_May12_sed_USGS_13 | ecosystem: Environmental > Aquatic > Marine > Sediment | place: USA... | reverse complement strand
ACCTGCAGCTGATCGCCGCGGTAATCGTCTGGGGCATCTTCGTCTATGCCATCGACACCGGTCTGACGCCGATGGTGATGGCCAGCATAGTGTCCCTCTCCGGTGGTGCCCTGCTGGCAAACATTATCTCCGTGGTCATCCTGGTCACCGAGACGGTCATGTTCCGCCGCTAAGCCTTTCGGGCACGGTCACTATGCACAACATCATGTACCTGTTGCTGCGGCGCATGCGCGCACCGCTGATCGTGGTGATACTCGCCTATGCCGTCTCGATACTGGGGCTGGTCCTGATTCCGGGCATGGACGACCAGGGCAGGCCCTGGCGCATGGATTTTTTCCACGCCTTCTATTTTGTCAGCTTCATGGGCTCGACCATCGGATTCGGTGAAATCCCCTATCCGTTTACCGACGCGCAGCGGCTATGGACCACCATTGCCATGTACACTACCGTGCTGGCCTGGCTATTCGCCATCGGTGCCATGTTTGCCCTGATCCAGGACCGCGCCTTTCGCAACCTGGTCAGCTACTCGGGCTTCACCCGCAGCGTTCGCGGCATCAGAGAACCCTTCTACCTGGTGTGCGGGCTGGGAGATGCCGGTCGCCTGCTGGTACGCGAACTGGCGGCGCGCAGCATCCGCAGCGTGGTGATCGAGCAGAACCAGGGCAAGCTGGATGCCCTCCAGCTCGAGGACCTGCCGGTCTATGTCCCGTGTCTGTGTGCCGATGCCTCGACCTCCGCTTCCCTGATCGCCGCCGGCCTGAAAAGCCCGTATTGTGCGGGAACCATCGCGATCACCGACAGTGACCACATCAATCTCACCATCGCCATCACCAGCAAGCTGCTGTCACCGGAACTGCAGGTTATCTGCCGCGCAGAGACACATGACGCCCAGGCCAACATGGCCTCGTTCGGGACTGATTACATCATCAATCCCTACGACACCTTCGCCGAGCGTTTTGCCATGATGTTCCAGTCGCCCAGCATGTACCTGGTGTATGAATGGCTGACCAGCATCCGGGAGGCACCGCTCAGGGACTTCGTGGCGCCACCCAAGGGGAAATGGGTACTTTGCGGTTTCGGGCGTTTCGGCAAGGCAGTGCAGAAGAGCCTGTCCTTCGAAGGCATCCGTACCGTCATTATCGAATCCGACATCACCGGTACCCTGGCACCCGAAGGCACCATCGAGGGGCGTGGCACCGAGGCCATCACCCTGTACGAGGCGGACGTCGACAATGCCGTCGGCATCATTGCCGGGACCGATGATGATGCCAACAATCTCTCCATCATCATCACCGCGCTGGACCTTAACAAGGACCTGTTCACCGTCGCCCGCCAGAATCGCAGCCACAACGACGCCATCTTCAATGCCGCAGATATCGGCGTCACGATGCAACCGGGGACCATAACCGGCCGCCGCATCGTCAACCTGATCACCACACCCCTGCTGACCAATTTCCTGCGACTGGCCCGTCAGCAGAAAGACGAGTGGGCCAATATCCTGGTCAGCCGGGTAGTCGGGGTACTGACCGACCGGCCTCCGGAAACCTGGACCCTGGTGGTCGGGCACAGCCAGACACCGGCGATTATCGAGGCCATCAGCAAGGACTGCGCCATCAGCATCGGGATGCTGTGCACCGATCCGCGCGAGCTGGCCGACTGCCTGCCCTGCGTGCCCCTGCTGCTCATACGCCGGCACGATGATTTTTTGCTGCCCGCTAATGACACCGTGCTGCAACCCGGCGACCAGTTGCTGTTCTGCGGCCGCAGGACGGCGGAGACCCACATGCGCTGGACCGCCAATGACTTCAATGCCCTCAGTTTTATCTGCACCGGGACCGACCGCCCGAGCGGTCTGCTGTGGCGCAGCCTGTCCAAACACGCGGCCAGCGAATAAATGGCATAGTAAATGCAAGGGTTATAGGCACCCAGGGCACAACCCGCGGCCGTGGCACGGCACCGGGAATGATGGAGGTCTTGACATGAAAACCCTTCGACTACAGTTGGTTACTGTTGGGCTGGAGAACGGTGAACAGGGTATCTTTGTCGGCTGGCCACTCGTCTCCGAAACCAGCGAGCCGGAAGACGGCCAGGTGGAAAATATCTGGTTTTCCAACGTTCAGGAGGTCCCGGACGACCTGACCCTGAAACAATTGATGGAACTGGTCAGAAAACAGCTCTGCGCCTGCCAGGCGAAGATGCAATAGGCCAAAAACGTCAATATACTGACGTATCGGGCACCAACCACTGCGTTTTGACGGCCCGCGGGTCAGGATTTCCGCCCGCTGCCGGCGTTACCGGGTACGCCCCAGACCGGTGGCAGCCCTGATTTATACGGCCGGTGCCGGCGAAGTCATTATAATGTGCTAGACAAGCAGGAACACGGAAGGGAAACAACATGGTGGACACACTCAGGAAAAACACCCGCACCACGGCTTCGGCCAGCCGGGCAGCAAACTCCAGCTCCCCCGACAGCAAGCCACCGGGCCCCGGTCCCGAGGCCCAGCCACACGATGCGGCCGCGTTGAAACAGCCGGAACTCTACATCAACCGCTACACCAGCCTGCTCGAGTTCAACCACCGCGTCCTCGAATACGCCAAGGATGCCTCGGCCCCCCTGCTCGAACGCCTCAAATACCTGTGCATCTCGAGCAGCAATCTGGATGAGTTTTTCGAGATCCGGATTGCACTGCTGAAACAGCGCCTGGAGTCCGGTTCTGTCCAAACCGGTCCCGACAACATGACACCCGGTGAAATTCTGAAGATCCTGTCCGGCAAGGCGCAGGAATTTGTCGATGAGCAATACCGCATCCTCAACGAGGAACTCATCCCGGAACTGGCCGACAACGACATCCATTTCCTGAAGCGCACGGAGTGGAGCAAGTCGCAGGAAAAATGGCTGCGCAGTTTCTTCAAGAAACAGCTGACCCCGATTCTCAGCCCGATCGGGCTGGACCCGGCCCATCCCTTTCCGCGGGTGCTGAACAAGAGCCTCAATTTCATTGTGTCCCTCGAGGGAAAGGACGCCTTCGGGCGCGATTCTGCGCTGGCAGTGGTCCAGGCACCACGGGTGCTGCCGCGGGTTATCCAGTTACCGCAAGGGACCTCCGCAGGCCAGCGACATGTGTTCGTGTTCCTGTCATCGATCATTCATGCCTATGTGGACGACCTGTTTCCCGGCATGAAAAGCACCGGCTGCTACCAGTTCCGCGTCACCCGCAACAGCGACCTGTTTGTCGACGAGGAGGAAATCGACAACCTGGCCCGGGCACTGGAGGGCGAACTCAGTGCGCGCCGCTATGGTGCAACCGTACGCCTCGAGGTAGCGGACAACTGCCCGGAGAGACTGAGAAAATACCTGCTGCAACAGTTCGAACTCGGCACCGAGGACGTATACCAGGCCAATGGGCCGGTAAACCTGAACCGGCTGCTGGCCGTCTACGACCTGGTCGACCGGCCGGACATGAAATACCCGGGATTTGTTTCAGGTCTGCCGCCCAGGATGGCCGGCAACAAGGACATCTTCGACGCCATCAAGCAAGGCGATATCCTGCTGCATCACCCGTATGAATCGTTCGTGCCGGTGATCGATCTGGTCAAACAGTCCGCCAACGACCCGGATGTGCTGGCCATCAAGCAGACCCTGTACCGCACCGGCCCGGACTCCGCCATGGTTGATGCCCTGGTTGAAGCCGCCCGTGCCGGCAAGGAAGTCACCGTCGTAATCGAACTACGGGCACGTTTCGATGAGGCCGAGAACATCGAACTGGCGAACCGCCTCGACAAGGCGGGTGCCCACGTGGTGTACGGGGTGGTGGGCTACAAGACCCACGCCAAGATGCTGCTGGTCATTCGCAGGGGCCCGAAAAAATCCCTGCAGCGTTTTGTCCACCTGGGTACCGGCAACTATCATCCGAGGACCGCGCGGCTGTACACGGACTACGGCCTGCTGACCTGCGACCCGCTCATCGGGGAAGATGTGCATAACGTGTTCATGCAGCTCACCAGCCTCGGCAAGGTCCCCACGCTCAACAAGCTGCTGCAGTCACCCTTCACCCTGCATCCAAAACTCATCGAGTGGATCGACCGGGAGGCCCGGTATGCGGCCGAGGGCAAGCCGGCGCGCATCATTATCAAGATCAACTCGCTCACCGAAGCCAAGGCCATCCAGGCAATGTACCGGGCATCATGCGCCGGTGTCAGCATCGACCTCATTGTGCGTGGCATGTGCAGCCTGCGCCCGGGCATCCCCGGCGTATCCGAAAATATCCGGGTACGCTCGATCATCGGGCGCTTCCTTGAGCACACCCGCGTCTACTATTTCCTCAACGGCGGCAAGGAAGCGCTTTACTGTGCCAGTGCCGACCTGATGGAGCGCAACATGTTCCGGCGCGTCGAGGTGGCCTTCCCGATCGAAAACGAGGAATCGAGAAAGCGCATCATGCATGAGCTCGATACCTACCTTAAAGACAATACCCAGGCCTGGATACTGGACTCGGAAGGTAACTATGCGCGTGCAAGCGCCGGTGACAGCAAACCGGTCACCGCGCAAATGCTGTTACTGGAAAAACTGGCGGAATCAAGCTAGGGACGCCTGAGTAACTTCATCTTGCGTCATTCCGGCGCAGGCCGGAATCCAGTAACCGCCTGATGATCAACGACTGGATTCCGGGTCTTGGCTCAGCCCCGCCCGGAATGACGGCCTGACCAGGCCTTCCCGGACATCCCTGACGACCGCCGGGACCCTCTGCTTCTACCCCTGTTTCACGACCAGCCGGTAGCCGATGGCGGACAGGAAGTCCGCCTCTGAAAGCAGGTCGGCCTTGGTCAGCGGGTGCAGGTCCAGCCATTCATCAGGCAGGTACAGGGTAATGCTGTTCTTGCCGCCCTTGACCTCCAGCGGAGGCAGTTCAACATCGACACGCCCGCGATTCAGGGTCACGGCAAGGCGTAGCAGCATGGCAAGACGCGGGGCCTGCGTACCCCAGCGCTCAGGCAGTACATTGAATTCCGTCACCGGGAACTTGCGCCGGTGCGAGCGCACCAGCACCGCCAGCAACTGCTTCTTCTGCTGGGTAAATCCGGGCAAATTGGCGTTCAGAATGATGTATTCACCGTGGCGGTGATACTGGTTATAGGCCACCATCATCCCGCATTCGTGCAGGCGTGCGGCCCACCCCAGCATATTTGCCATTTCATCATCCTGGAGATTCCACGCCCCGGCCATCTCGCCCAGCAACTGTATGGCGGTTTTCTCCACCCGCCCGGCCTGCTGTTCATCGACGGCACAGCGTGAGGCAAGCGCCTGCACGCTGCGATCGCGTACGTCGATATGCTGTATCCTGCCGACCAGGTCATGCAGCAACCCTTCCCGCAGCGCCCCCGCAGCCACCCGCATGGTATCGACCTTGAGCACGCTGAACACCGCACGCAGTATCGCAACACCCCCCGGTAACACCGGCTTGCGACTGTCACTCATGCCCTTGAGTTCCAGCGAGTCGAGCCGACCTGCATCGGTAAGCGCTTTCTTGATGCGTTTCAGCGCATCCCGGCTGACGACCCCTTCCTCTTCACACCAGCCGTTTTCAAAGGCGATCCGCGCTGCGGCCTTGACAGTACCGGAGGCGCCCAGGGCCACGTCCCACTGGCCGGAGTCGTAGCGTTTCTGTAGTGGCTCCAGTTCCTGCTTGGCAAGCGTCTCGGCACTTGCCATCGCCTTGGCCGAAATCTTCCCGTCAGCAAAGAAACGCTTGCTCATGCTGACACAGCCCATGAAAAAACTGTTCACCTGCAGGGCCTCCATCTGTTGCCCGATAATCAGCTCCGTACTGCCGCCGCCGATATCGACCACCAGGCGACGCTGATCATCCATGGGAAGCGAGTGCGCCACACCGAGATAAATGAGGCGTGCCTCTTCATCTCCGGAGATGATATCGATCGGGTGGCCCAGGGCATTTTCACCCTGGGAGAGAAATTCAGACGCATTGTCGGCCGCCCGCAGGGTATTGGTCCCAACGGCAAACACATCCCTGGAATCCAGGTCGCGCAGGCGCTGGCCGAAACGGCGCAGGCAGGCCAGTGCCCGCCACTGGGCCTCGATGGAGAGACGCTGTTTCTTATCCAGACCGTCGGCAAGCCGGACGGTCTCGCGGAGACGGTCGATGACACGCAATACCCCGTTCTCGAGGCGGGCAACAATCATGTGGAAACTGTTGGAACCCAGATCTACGGCGGCAACGACCCTGGCAGCCTTGGTACCGGCATCTTTCTTGTTTGGGGAACTGGCCAGAACTGAATTCCTATTGTTGGGCAGGACACGGCGACCAGGTTGCCGCGGGCGAAATCAGTTATCCTGCAGGGAGATCACGCGGCAATTGACAGCACGGGCTTTTACTGTACCTATACATTTTAATGATGACAACACAACGCACATTGCTGTTGCTCCGCCATGCCAAGTCGGACTGGTCGGGCAGGACAGCGGATGACTTCAACCGGCCACTGTCCGGGCGTGGCAAACATGACAGTCCACGCATGGGCCAATGGATGAGATCGCAGGGACTGCTGCCCGATTATGTGGTCAGTTCACCCGCCAAACGGGCCCGCCAGACCTGCAAACAGGTATGTCACGAACTCGGTATCGATTCTGCCGGTATCCGCCGGGATGACCGCCTCTACCTTGCCAGCCTGTACGATCTGCTCGCGGTTATCGCGGACTGCCCGGCGAGGACCGCCTCCATGCTGCTGGTGGGCCACAACCCGGGCCTGGAATCTCTGCTGCGCCATCTTGCCGGGGGGTCGGTGCCGGAACCGGCTGATGGCAAACTCATGCCGACAGCCACGCTGGCGGTGCTGGATATCCAGGAAGACTGGCAGCACCTGCATGGGGACTCTGCACGGCTCGTAGAGCTGGTACGGCCGCGCGAGCTGCCCATTTGCCCATAGCTACTCACTGCACCGCACCGGGGGCGTACCGGACATCTGCATGGGTCCCGCCCATGCCGGACCTGTCGCTGGCGTACAAATCGTTGGGGCAAACGACTGGCCAGGCGCTGTTTCAGGGGCAAGGACAGAACAGCAAAATACCGTTAAATCGTGGCATATTCTTATGATTTTTATGTCGATATAATAGGGCCAGGCATAGTCACAGGGAATCCAGAGAACCATTTAATGGCTAGAGTAAAAATGTACAGTACAGCCACCTGCCCGTTTTGCGTAAAGGCCAAGCGACTGCTCAGCCGCCTGAATATCGCCTACGAGGAGGTACGTGTAGACCGGGACCCGGACGCACTCAGGGAGTTCGCCAGGGCGACCCGCGGGGCCCGCACCGTGCCGCAGATCATCATCGACGGGCAGTGTATCGGCGGCTTTGTAGAACTCACCGAACTGCACATGGATGGGAGACTGGACTCACTGGTGGAAGGCTAGCCCTGTTGAGGGCGATCCCCCGGTACAGCGTTCCCGCAAACCATGAAAGAAGACAAGATCTACAGAATTGCGTTCCACAACCGTGGCGACATCTACGAGCTCCATGCCCGCAAGGTTCACCAGAGCAACATGTACGCCTTTATCGAGATCGAGGACATCATTTTCGGCGAGCGCTCATCGGTTGTGGTTGACCCTTCGGAAGAGCGCCTGAAATCAGAGTTCGCCGGCGTAAAACGGACCTACATCCCCCTCCAGTCCGTCATCCGTATCGACGAGGTAGAACGCGAAGGCAGTAACAGAATCACACCCTCCGGAGACAACAGCGGCAAGATCACCCCCTTCCCCCCTGCCCCCCGTGGCGGCACCCGATCCGACTCAAATTAACACGAAAACCAGCCAGATACGGGGCCTGCCACCGCTTCATGCCGGTACCGGATGCCGCATGCATGCTTGCCATCAGGCCTCGATTATCGTCCAATAAGGTGTGGAATAAGTCACAATACCAGGGGCGGTATCGGCAGGACCTGAATAATCGAAAACTAGAAATCTTGGAGAGACCCTATGCCTTATTCGAATATTATCGAACCCAAGCGCTTGACAGACATGCAGGAAATGGAGGTCCACGTCGGCGGGCCCGACGGCGCCAATCGACTGTTTATCTATTCCGGCATGGCGGAAGTCGAACTCAGCGGCGGCTTGCCGCACCCGCGCTGGTCACTGGAGGTTGTCTGCTTCGATGTTGGCAGGACCTACAGCAAGGAAGACGATACCATCATCAAGATCACCGCCACTGCGGCACTGGCCGGCAACCGCACGGACGGTGTCGCCAGCTTTGCCGGATGGCAGATATTCGGTGCGGCCGCCGAACTGGATGATGAAACCAACCGCGTGCGCATGAATATCGCGGCGGGTGCGCGTGATACCCAGGCGTTCCTGGAACAGATTTCCTTCCAGGTTCACGTCCTCGCCAGGGTCAAGGAATAAGCTCGCCAGGGCTGCCAAGCTCGATACCCCAGACCCGCGGCAATACGAAATATACAAACAGCGTTATCAGCAAGACGCCCAGCAGGTTCAGCCACACGCCGGTTTTCACCATCTGCTGAATAGTCACATAGCGGCTGCTGAACACGATCGCATTCGGAGGCGTGGCCACTGGCAGCATAAACGCGAACGAGGCCGCGACCACGGCGGCCGCCATCAGGCCGAAGGGGTGGACACCGATCGCCGCCGCAAGGGCCCCCATCACCGGCAGCAACAGTGATGCCGTCGCCGTGTTGGAGGTCACCTCGGTCAGAAAGATCACCAGCAACACGACGGCCGCGATGATCCACACCATGCCGATCCCCTGGAGCACCGTGAGCTGCCCGGCCAGCCAGTGAGTGAGGCCACTGTCACTGAAACCCTGTGCCAGGGCAAAACCGCCACCGAACAGGATAATGATGTCCCAGGGGATGGTGACCGCCGTCTTCCAGTCCAGCAGGAATTCTCTTTTGCTGAAATCGACGGGGATCACGAACAGCAGCAGGGCGCCGCAAATCGCGATGGTTGAATCCTTGACCATGCTCAGCGCCTCGGGATTCAGCAGGCCACGCAGCACCCACAGTACGGCCACCATGGAAAACACTGCAGCAACATACTTCTCCTCCCTGGACATGGGACCCAGCGACCGGATCTGCTGCCTGATGATGGCCCGTCCTCCCGGCAGCTGGTCGATTTCGCTGCGAAAGGCAATTCGGGTCAGGTAGAGCCAGGCCAGCAGCAGCATGGTCATCGAGACGGGCAGGCCGAAACTCATCCACTCCAGGAAGCTGATGCTGTAGCCATAGGTCTTTTCCACCACCCCGGCCAGGATCGCATTCGGCGGCGTGCCTATCAGGGTGGCCACACCGCCGATCGAGGCGGCATAGCCGATGCCCAGCATCAGAGCAGTTCCGAAACGCAGTTGCCCGGGCTGTATATTGATGGTCCCCGGCCCCTGCTCCACCTCGCGGGAGATCTCGCGCAGCACGGCCACTCCGATGGTGACCATCATCATGGTCGCAGCGGTATTGCTGATCCACATGGACAGGAAGGCCGTCGCCAGCATGAATCCCAGCACGATCCGCTGCGGGGTAATCCCGACGACACGGATCGTGTGCAACGCGATACGGTGATGCAGGTTCCACTTCTCCATGGTCACCGCGATCAGGAAACCACCGAGGAACAGGTAGATGAGGTGGTGTGCGTAAGAGCGCGTCACCTCGCTGCCACTCATGACGCCGAGCAGCGGAAACAGCGCAATCGGCAGCAGTGCCGTCGCCGGTATCGGGATGGCCTCGGAGATCCACCACACGGCCATGAGTGCCGCGACCGCGGCCACGTGCATACCCTCGGGAGACATGCCGCCCGGAACCGGCAGCAGCAGGAGCAGCACGAACAGGACAGGTCCCAGCAACAAGCCGATCTGTGAACGGAATTTGAACACGATCAGTGGATCGTCGACATTAATCGTTAATGGCCAGCACGAGCTTGCCCTGCATATGGCCCTGCTCCAGGCGCCGGTGCGCCGCGGCCGCCTGTGCCAGTGGCAGGACCTGGCTCACATGGGCACGCAGTTGCCCGCTGGCAAACAGTGCGGCACAGGCATCCAGGATCTCGCCATGACGGGCGCGCGCCTCCGGCAGGTCGGCGAGCATGGGCGTCAGCATCAGTTCAAAGCCGATACGCAGGTTGCGGTTACGGGCCTCCTTCCACTCGACCCCGGGACCCGGGTCCAGCAGGGTCACCAGGTCACCGTAATGCGCAAGCGCCAGGATACTGCGGCGAAAGGTTTCTCCGCCGATGCTGTCCAGCACCACGTCCACACCGCGTCCGCCGGTCAGCCCGGCAACCGCCGCGACAAAATCCTGCTGGCGGTAGAGAATCGCCTCGTCGGCGCCGAGGGTGGCAACGAATTCGGCACTTTCCGGGGATCCCACCGTGGCAAACACGCGGGCACCGGCGTATTTCGCCAGCTGAATGGCCACGTGGCCCACGCCACCGGCCCCGGCGTGGATCAGCACCGACTGGCCCGCCTGCAGCCGGGCCCGGTCGAACAGGGCCTCCCAGGCCGTTATCAGGACCAGCGGCATGGCCGCGGCCGCGACAAAATCCAGGCCGGCGGGCTTGGGTCGGGCAATCACCTCCTCAACCACGGTGTACTCGGCGTAGTTGCCCTGCGCACCGCCCAGGCCGCCGTCGCAGAACCACACGGCGTCACCCGGACGGAAGTTCGAGACCTTCGCACCCACCTCGGTGACCACACCGGCCCCGTCACAGCCGAGCACGGCGGGCAGGGCATCGGGATAGAACACCCCGCGGCTGCGCAGCTTGGAATCGATGGGATTCACGCCGGCCGCCTTCAGCTGCACCTTGAGCTGGGTGGGGCTGCCGATGACCGGCTCGTCCATGTCGGCCACAACCAGGACCTCAGGGTCGCCGATGGCGGTCATCTGTACGGCCTTCATGGTCTACCCCCTGCAGCGTTTTCCACTACCCGCCCGACGCGGATTCATGCCGGCCAGCGCTGATATATAGAGTCTGTGACCGGAAGAATACGTGGCCGCCCCCGCAGGCTCAAGCCGGTCCATGCAGCGGACATCTAGAGGGGGCGGGGCGAATGACAGGGAGTGACCGCCAACGGCCGGGACAACAAGGGGCGCCCGGGAGGCTTCCCGTCAGTAAACCACTGGTACGGTTTTCAGGCGACGTTCAGCCGCAGCTTCCAGCGGGCAGGGAAATCCAGGATACCCCGGGAGCGGCGCAATTCGCGCAGGTACAGCTTGGAGGCGCGATAGCCTTCCCTGAAGGAAAGCCGCATGTATTCCACCCGGTGCAGCTGACCACCCCGCAGACCGTGCTCAAAACCGGCACAGAACCGGTCGGTCCTTAAATGGGGGGCAATCCGTATACCGACTTCCTGCGGAGTTGGGTAACTGTAATCCATCTTACCGACCTCGCCTTGGTGGCTATGACCCTATAGACACTATCGGCAGGCCCCGGTGCCGGCTTGATCTTGTACAAGCCGCTGTAAAATATAATATTTGTACTATGAAACAATTACTTCCGGGTGTTGTCCATATCCTGACAACCCACCCAGGAAACCGACCATGCCGACCCTCCGACAACTCCGCCTGCTTCTGGCCCTCTCGATCGCCGCATTCCCGGGGGTCCTGCCCGCCGCTAGCGACTACGCCACCGCCACCTTTGCCGGGGGCTGCTTCTGGTGCATGGAACCGCCCTTCGACAAACTCGAGGGCGTGATCTCGACGACCTCGGGCTATACCGGCGGGCACCAGCAGGACCCGACCTACAAGCAGGTCTCGCGCGGCAGCACCGGCCATACCGAGGCCGTACAGATTGTTTATGACCCGGACAAGATCAGCTACCCTGAATTGCTGAATACCTTCTGGCGCAATATCGACCCCACCACTGCCAACGGGCAATTCTGCGACCAGGGCAACCAGTACCGCAGCGAGATCTTCTATCACGACGAGACCCAGCACCGGCAGGCACTGGCATCGAAGCAGGCGCTGGACGGGCAGAAACCGTTCGATGAGCCGGTGGTGACAGGGATCACGGCGGCCACGACCTTCTATCCGGCCGAGGAATATCACCAGGACTATTACATGAAGAATCCGCTGCGCTACAAGTTCTACCGCCATGGCTGCGGGCGCGACAAGCGTCTGGAAGAACTCTGGGGCACAGGCGACTAATCGTGGGGCACATCCTCTACCCGTCCGTGCACACCCGTGAGGGTGACGGTGCCGAGGTCAATCGCCTGTTCCCGGTACCGGGCCGCCTGATGAACTACGACCCTTTCGTACTCTGGGACGATTTCAGGATCAGGCCCGGGGCCGGCTTTCCGTCGCATCCGCACCGCGGCTTCGAGGCGATCACCTACCTGTTCGCCGGCGCCATCAGCCATGAAGACAATCTCGGCAACCGTTCAACAGTGACCGCCGGCGGTGCGCAGCGGTTTACCGCCGGCAAGGGGATCGTACACTCGGAGATGCCGGGCAATAAACAGGACAGTCACGGCATCCAGCTCTGGATCAACCTGCCGCAACGCCTCAAGGCCATCGACCCCGACTATCAGGAAGTCGCCACCGCTCTCATCCCCCAGCTGGACTTCGAGGGTGGCAGCGTCCGACATATCGTCGGCAACGGGTCACCGCTCAGGTTGCACACCGAGGTCATCTACCGGGAGATCCGGCTCGAACAGGGTGCAGACTACGGCTTTGAGATGCCAGCGACACACAAGGGGTTCGTCTACCTCATCGACGGCGAGCTCACGCTCGGTTCAACGCAGATACCAGCCGGCAACGCCTGCTTTATGGAACCCGGCCAGGCACATGGCCTCCACGCCGGTCGCGACAGTCATTTCATGGTCTGCAGCGGCACACCTCACCACGAACCCATCCGTCAGCACGGACCCTTTGTCGACTAGCCACAGACAGCAGGGCTAGTAACGGAAAAAGAATTCCACTGTCGGATTATCGAAGTGCCGCTGTACCTTGCGGTTGTAATGCGCCACCGACAGCGCCATGGCCCCGGCCAGTATCAGGACCGCGGCCACGATAATTGACAGCAGTGGCGGATAGACCACCAGCAGGATCCCGGCGGCGATCAGAACTATTCCTGCGATCATGCCTCTCTCCTTGAAATAATCACTCATACCCTGAAGATGGGTGTGAATGCCGGAAAATTCAAGATGGAAAATGGGGACATTCTGCTTTTTTACCCCTTGATTCGAGACAAGATAAACGCAGAATGTCCCCATTTTCTCAGGCGCAGCTCACGCCGGTACCACCCAGGCCGCAATAACCGGCCGGGTTTTTGGCCAGGTACTGCTGGTGGTAGTCCTCGGCATAGTAGAACTCCGGAGCCTCCAGGATCTCGGTGGTAATGGCACCGAGGTCGTGGGCGTCCAGCCGCTCCTGGTAAGAGACCTTCGATGCCTGCGCCGCGGCGGCCTGTGCTGCCCCTCGGGTATAGATACCCGAACGGTACTGGGTGCCCCTGTCATTGCCCTGGCGCATGCCCTGGGTCGGGTCATGCGCCTCCCAGAAGACCCTGAGCAGCGCCTCGTAAGGGATCACAGCCGGGTCGAACACCACCAGTACCACCTCGTTGTGGCCGGTCATGCCGGTGCACACCTCCCGGTAGGTCGGATTGGGTGTCAACCCGCCGGCATAGCCCACCGCGGTGACGTAGACCCCGTCGATTCCCCAGAACTTGCGCTCCGCCCCCCAGAAACAGCCCAGCCCGAACAGGGCGGTTTCCATGCCCCCGGGAAACGGCGGCGTCAGCACGCGTCCGTTGACGTAGTGCCGTTCCGTCACCGGCATTTGCCCGGCACGGCCTGGCAGCGCCTCGTGCGGAGCCGGCAGGGTGGTCATTCCGGTCATTAGCCACTCCTGATATCCACAAACCTGAAGCAAATAATAGCACCGGAAGTTCCAGTCGCCGCCACGCTGCCTGTATAATTTGAGCATGCGTAGCAGCAAAACACCCTATGTGGGCATCGACAAGGACACCGACGGCGGTATGACCGTGGCCGGGCGCATCATTCGCGATGCCTGGGCCTTTGGCATCATCCCGGAGACCGAAACCTGCGCTGGCTGGAATACCCAGGCGCTCGAGGCCCTGTGGACCAAAACCCATGAGGAATGGGAAAAATACGGTCACTTGGTCAACAAGCTTCCGGATGACATCCGGGATCGTTATATGCGCATCCAGAAAGACGCCTTCCAGCAGGCCCGCGCTGCCGGCTGGGATGCCAGCCTGGATGACAGCGACTGACACCGGGGCGGTTGCGCCACTCCAGCAAGGCCATACCCTGACCTCACTCTGCCTCCCCCCTGCCCGGCGCCGATGACCCGGAACCTGCAACCATGAGCACACCGCCCGAGATCCGGGTTGCGGTCGGTGTCATCCGGCGTACCGATGGCCGTGTCCTGCTCGCACAGCGGCCGGCCGGCAAGGCCATGGCGGGCTACTGGGAATTCCCCGGCGGCAAGATCGAGCCCGGGGAGACGCCCCGGGATGCTCTGGCTCGCGAACTGCACGAGGAGCTGTTTATCGACATCGGCAATGCACGGCCGTGGATCACGCGCACCTTTCATTACCCTCATGCTGTCGCCCACCTGGAGCTGTTCCGTGTCACCGAATGGCAGGGCGAACCGCACGGACGCGAGAACCAGCAGCTGAGCTGGCAGGATCCTTACCGGATCACTATCGAACCATTACTACCCGCGAACCATGACATCATGAACGCACTGCGACTGCCTTTGATATACGCCATCACCCAGGCCGGCAAACTCGGGATCGAGGTATTCATGGAGCGCCTGCAGGTGGCGCTGCAAAACGATGTACGCCTGGTGCAGGTGCGCGAGAAAGACATGGACGCAGCCACACTGCAGCGTTTTGCAGGGGACGTCGTTACCCTGTGTCACGCCCATGGTGCACGGGTGCTGATCAACAGCGATACCGGGCTCGCGAGAGACACAGGCGCGGACGGCGTGCACCTGCAAACCGCCCAGTTCATCGAACTGGATACACCCCCCGTAACCGGCATGATGTGGGCAGCCTCCTGCCACAACCGCGAGGAACTGCTGAAAGCGGCCGGGCTGGGCGCCGATTTCGCCGTGCTGTCACCGGTATTGCCGACCCGGTCGCACCCGGGGGCACCTACTCTGGGCTGGGAGGGTTTCGCCGATGCCTGCCGTCAGCTACCCATGCCGGTCTTCGCGCTGGGTGGCATGCAGACCGGCCTGCTGGATACCGCGCTCGCGCACAACGCACATGGCATCGCCATGCTGAGCGGCATCTGGTAGCGCGGTTACTCAACCTTCGGAATCCGCTTTCTCCGCGTTTTCGTTTTTACCTTCCATGTCCACATTGGCCGTACCAACCGGCCCGAACACGGCAAGCTGGAGGGCATTAGCCCGGGTATCCTGGAAGTGCCTGGGCGGGATGTACTCCAGCAGGCCGAGGTTTTCCATGCGCTTGCGCGGCTGTTCCCCGGCGCCGGCCACGTACACGGCCTTGCCCGCACGCACCATGTCAAGGATGGCCTGTTCCAGCGCCAGGGCCGACGATACGCCAAGATGCTTCATCTCGGTCATATCGACGACGAGCGCCTCGCGCCCCTCCACTTCCGAGTTCTTGCGGCTGATGGCGCGCGAGGCGCCAAAGATGATCGACCCGCGCATGTACAGCAGGAGGACCTTGTTGCCGGCCTCCTGGAGCATGTCTTTCTCGTAGGGTGTCAACTTGATATCGGGACTGTCAGGATCGGTCACCGCCTTCACATCGGCCGCCTGCAGTTCCGAGAGCCGCATGACCGTCATGACATTGGCAACGAACAGGCCGATACCGACGGCGACGATAAGATCAACGAACACCGTGAGCAGGATAACGGCGTAGGTGATCACGCTGCCCTTGGGCGAGATCCGGTGCGCCCTTTTCAGGAAGCCCCAGTCGATGATGTTGATGCCGACCTTCAACGCGATACCCGCCAGCACGGCGAGCGGGATGATGGCCGTCAGACCCGCGGCCCACAGCACGACCACGATGAGTATCGCCACCCTGACCAGCCCGGCCAGGGCGCTGCGGGCACCGGCCTGGATAGCGACCACCGTGCCCATGGTCGCGCCCGCGCCCGGCAGGCCGCCGAACAGGCCTGACATAACGTTCCCGATACCCTGCCCGACCAGTTCCTTGTCCGAATTGTGTTCCTGGCGTGTCAGGCTATCGGCCACCACCGAGGTCAGCAGTGCATCGATACAGCCAAGCACACCGAGCACAATCGCGTCGACAAAGATGATCTGCCACTGATCGATGCTGAAAACCGGCAGCCTGAACTCCGGCAGCCCGGTCGGTATTTCGCCAATCCGGCGTACATCATCCAGATCCAGCAACACCAGGGAGGCCAGGGTGACGACGACCAGCGCGGCCAGCTGCGCCGGGATGAAACGGGTCAGCCGAACAGGCATCAGGAACAGGATGGCGAGGGTGGCACCGGCCAGCATTGTTTCCATCGGCTGAATGCCGGCCACCAGTTCCGGCAGATTTTGCAGGACGCCGATGACCCCGCCGGCCGGGACGGGCTCGCCCAGGGAAGGGGCCAGCTGCAGGATGATCAGGATAATGCCGATGCCGGACATGAAACCCGAAACGACGGTGTACGGCATCAACGTGACGTACTTGCCGAGACGCAGGACACCCAGCAGGATCTGGAACAGTCCGGCGAGGATAACGACCGTGAAGGCCATCGCCAGTCCGTTCACGGGATCGGAGGCAATCAGCTTGGCGATGACCGCCGTGAAGACCACGGTCATGGGGCCGGTCGGCTCCGACATCAGGCAGGGTGATCCACCAAACAGCGCGGCAAACAGGCCAACCAGTATCGCGCCGTAGAGCCCGGCTTCCGCCCCCGCGCCCGAGGCCACACCAAAGGCCAGCGCCATCGGCAGGGCGATAACCGCAGCGGTTATGCCACCGAAGATATCCCCGCGGACGTTGCGCAGGTTGATTTCATTGAAAAGTTGCATCCTGTCCGCCCCGGCTGGTTTTGATTACTGTCCGGTTCCCGGTCAGCCTTTCTTTTTACCGACAGCCTTCTTTATTTTCTTTTTCCCGCGCGCCTTCTTGGGCGACTGCAGGAACTGTTTCATACCCGGCCACAGCGTCACCATGCGCTCGTGGATCATGTCCTCGCTTTCGATGGCAAAATCAAGGAAGGTACGGGCAACCAGGGACAGCTCCTTGCCCTTCGGATAGACGATGTACCATTGCCGGATAATCGGGAAATTCTTGACGTCGAGGATGGCGACCGCACCCCCGGTGCCTTCCAGTGTCAGGGTATGCAGCGACAGCACGGCCAGGCCGAGGCCTCCGACCACTGCATGCTTGATGGCCTCGTTACTGCCCAGCTCCATGCGCACCTGGGGACGACAGCCATGGGCATTGAACACGCGCAGGGTGGCGTCGCGGATACCGGAGCCGGGCTCGCGCATGATGAACGGCTCCTTGCTGATGGTTTCCAGGGAGATATTCTTCTTACCCACCAGCGGGTGCTCGCGCGGGGCGATGACCACCAGCGGGTTCGGCGCGAAGGGAAACGCCTCGACTTCGAGATCGTCGTCGGGCACGCCGGTAATGTAGAGGTCGTCCTCGTTGGCGAGCAGGCGCTCGTTGATGCGCTCGCGGTTGGTCACCTTCAGCGACAGCTCGATACCCGGATAGAGCCGGCTGAACTGTCCCAGCATTTCAGGCGCCAGGTACTTCGCCGTGGTGATCACGCCCATGCGCAGATGGCCGCGTTTCAGCCCCTTGAGGTCGGCAACCTTCATCTCCAGGTTGGACAGCAACTCGAACACCTGCCGGCATGCCGCGTATAGCTCCATGCCGGCCTCGGTCGGCGTGACATTGCGGCCGACGTGCTCGAACAGCGGCAGACCGATGACATCCGCCAGCTTCTTGGTTTGCATGGAAACCGTCGGCTGGGTCAGAAACAGCTCTTCGGCGGCGCGCGTGAAACTGCCCAGCCTGACGATGGCCTCGAACACTTGCAGTTGCCGCAAGGTAGCGTGCCGGATCAGGTAGTCCGGCATGCTCAAGGCTGACCTATAGCCTACATCATCCGCAACGGTCATGAACTAACCATTTGAATTGGAACACATATCTCATCGTGACGGGATCATCCCTCGCCGCACAAGGCCAGGGCAGGCGCCACCATAACATATAGAATGATATATGATTTTATATAAATGTATAGATAAGAGATGATCCTGGCTGGTCGATCAGTCAGGCCAGACCCGGCCGCGACTCTGGTAAGGATCTGCGCTGGTTTGCCGAGTAGTCGCCGGCATGACGGTCTCGGCCGGTGCAGGCCGCTTCGGTGCAGCCGCCTTCTTTGCCGGTGCGCGACGGGCAGTGGCCTTCTGGGTAGTCTTGGCACGGGTACCGGCTGCCGGCTTGCGGGCTGCGCCAGATTTGCTCTTGCGCATGGAATCAAGCAACTTCTGCTTAGTCTTGTCGGCAGTGGTCATTACGCGGTTACCTCCAGGATAAGTTGTTCAAGTTCCTCCGCCGCGGCCGCACCGCGCGCACCCATATCGAATACGCTCTTGCCTTCAAGGGCGCTATTGCGATACACAGCGCGCCGCCGCAGGGCCGTCTTGGCGACGGGCAGGGAAATCTCGGTCAATGCATCGCGTACCACACGGGAAAGGATCGTTCTCGTTTCCAGCTGATTGATCACCAGCATGGAACGCAGCGATGGATTGGTTTCACGAGCCTCGGCTATTGCCCGCTCGATGTGGACCGTGGCCCACAAGTCCACCGGTGAAGGTTGGACCGGTATCAGCGCCAGATCGCTGACTACCAGTATGGAAATGGTCTGCGGCGCGTGGACTGAGGGGGGACAGTCGACCACCACGTAGTCAA
>Ga0224512_10002023_pt1 | contig 18895 bp, 27 predicted proteins | sample SF_May12_sed_USG_4_FD_169103 | JGI IMG/M metagenome (GOLD analysis project Ga0224512, IMG submission 169103) | Sediment microbial communities from San Francisco Bay, California, United States - SF_May12_sed_USGS_13 | ecosystem: Environmental > Aquatic > Marine > Sediment | place: USA... | reverse complement strand
CCACCATTCGCACCGAAAGCAGAATAAAAGGGGGGGGATGTTAGCAACGAAATCGAGAATGAGCAGATCTGCGATAAGGGGAAAAAGCATTCAGAATCTCTGCCGGCTGTTGATGGCTACAAACAAATGAGTTATTCGCGAATCAGAAAGAGGAAGTGATTCGCATGAAAAATCCCGCCTTGAACCGCGCCATCACCGTTGTCGGATCGCAGTCTGAGCTGGCACGCAAGATCGGCTCTACGCAGCAGATGGTTTCTTTCTGGCTGAAGAAGTCGAAGTCCGGAACGCCGGCACAATTCTGCCTCGCCATCGAGAAGGCAACCGGCGGAGAGGTCACCTGCCATGATCTCCGGCCTGACGTTTATCCTGCGCCGGAAAGGTCTAGCCTCAGGAAGGCGAGCTGATGGCACATGGCGTAGGATTTAACGGCTCAAATGCTTTGATGACCGCACCGGATTCCATGACGCCGGATCAGTGTGTCGATCTGCCGGTCTTTCGCGACGGGCGCCAGATCATAAGCTGCTGGCGGCTGACCGAAGACGAACTCGCCCAGATCGCAGAGACCGGCTGTGTTTGGCTTTCGGTGCTTGGCATCGGGACGCCACCGGTGTGCATCATGGGACACTCACCGGTCACGGTCGACGGTCAGCCAGCGGTCGGCGAGCCTTACATCCCGCCAGCACCTCGGAGATCCAATTGAGACGCCCGCAGGCAAGATTTCCATGGCGGGGTGCGAAGGCAGGGCAACTCCAGCCCGGTTTGCCGAAAACCTTTCTTGATGTCATTTCAAATCTGATCCCGGAAACACATCCGCAATTTAAGGCGACGTGGAACCGGGCAGAGCGCGCCGCGAAGCGAGAGGCGAAGAACCGTCACTATCGCCAGTGCAACATCGATCGTGGCATTAACCCGAAGTCGTATTATCGAGCACAGGAGAAAAACCGATGTCGACAAAAAAAGGCGACGGCGCCGACAATGGCGTAGGCCACAATCACAAACTGACGAACGCCGAATCCGAGGCGTTGTTCTTCCATCACCTGAAGCCGATCCTCGCCCAGAAGGCAGTCGTGGCGAAACAGCAGACTGAGCTGAACCGTTTGCGCAAACTGTGCAAGGCGGATGGCTTCAAACTTAAACTGGTCGATGCTGCGGTCGAAATGGATTCGGCCGAGGACGAATCAATTGTCGTTGAGGATCTCAGGGATCGCTTGCGCGTCGCTTCGTGGCTTGGCCTACCGGTCGGTCACCAGCTCGATCTTCTCGATAATCCGGACCGGTCACCGCTGGTAGATACAGCCTACGCCGCGGGACTGGCCGCTGGCAAACTCGCAAAAGCCAGGACGTCACCGCACGCCGATTCGACGGATGCCGGCCAGGCTTGGTTGCGCGGGTATGACGAGGCGCAGGACCAGGCGAAGGAAGACCTCAAGACGGCGATGGACAAGCTCAACGCCCGGATGAAAAAGCCGAAGGAAAATCCGATCGGCGATCATGACGTCAAAACCGGTGAGGCCGCCGGCGGCATCCCGGATCCGGTCAGTAAAAACGGCAAATCCGGCAAGCCGAAAAGTGGTGGCGCGCAAGCCTCCGCCTGACAATGATCTGCCAGTTTGAGGTGGCCGGGACGATTGTCCCGTGGGCACGTCCCGGCCAGAGCAAGCAGGGCTGCCGCTACACACCGCAGCGCCCGAGAGATTATGGCAAGGTGCTCCGCGAGGCAGCGAGTAGCGCCATGGGCGACGCAGTCCCGGCTGATCGTCCGGTTGAGCTGTTCATCGTCGCGCGGTATCTCTGGCCAAAGCACTTCTCAGCGAAGCGTCGGATGGAGCCTTCGGCTGTGTTCAAGATGACGAAACCCGACGCCGACAACCTTTTGAAGATTGTCAAGGATGCGCTGAACAAGATCGTCTATGTCGATGATGCCCGTTGTGCTGTCGAGCACGTCGCGAAGATCTACGATGATTACCAGAGTTTGCGCGTCGCGGTCCGTGATGTTGACCTGTACACTTGGCCGCTTAGCGTGCTGGAATAGATCATGAGCGAACGGCCGTGGTATAAGCGCTATGCGAGCGATGCGCTCAACGGCAAGATCGGCCTCGAATTAGAGGAACGCGGCGCTTACGATACCCTGCTCGATATGATGTACGATCGCGGCCGACCGGTGCCTGATGACCCGCGCTGGATTGCCGGCCACTGCAACTGCTCGGTCAGGAAGTGGAACAGCATCCGGCAAATCCTGATCGACAAGGGCAAGATCTCCATTCTCAACGGCGAAATCCACAACGCGCGCGCCGATCAGGAGCTTGCTAAAACGCTGAAAACGAGCCGAAAACGCGCTGAAAACGGCGCGAAAGGCGGAAATAAATCCGGTGAAACGAGGCGCGCTGCTAGCAAAAACAAAGACTTACCTGAACCAAATACCCCTGTACGCGCGCGCGTTCCAGATACCAGAGACCAGAAGAGTTCACTACGTGAACACGCGCGCGAGCCGGAAGGCGACTTTCCGGAGAATGCTTTCGATGAGTGGTATCGGGTCTACCCGCACAAGGTCGGCAAGATCGCAGCCATCAAAGCGTTCGATAAGATCCGAAAGCAGCGCAAGGCGACGTTCAGCGAGTTGACCGACGGATTGCAGCGCTACATCGATACAAAGCCGCCTGACCGCAATTGGTGCAACCCCGCGACATTTTTGAACGAAGGACGATGGAACGATGAACCAGCTCCTAACACAGCACCAGCAACGGCAGGGCGATTTGGACCCGCTTCAGGCTCCGCCGACGTTTTCGTGGCCGGAATGGCTAAGGCAGTGTCATCAGGCAATCGAAGGTAAGGGCGGCATCGTCTCGGTCGTCGATTCCGACCGGGCACCGACTGGCGAGCAGCGGAAGATCATCAGGAACCGGATCGGCGAGCTGCAGCCGTGGATCATTGAGGCGACGCAGGAAGAAAAGGCCGCCATCGTGACGCAGCTCCTGCTCGCCTTCCCGATGCAGTCGAGTGGTGAGACCGCTGCGACTTATCGCGCCAAGGCCTACCTCGATGCACTCCACGATGTGCCGGCTTGGGCGATCGATGCCGGTCGCAGAGATTGGCAGGACGGCAAGGCCAGAGATCTCGGAGGCGGCAGGCCAGACTTTCGGTTCGCCCCATCGCCGCCGGTGTTCCGGATGTATGCTGTGGCGCACGCTAACATCGCATGGTCGGAACACTATCGGCTTCGCGAGATTCTCAACGCCAAAATCCGGAAGGTTCCGACTAAAAAACAGCGGGCGCGGATGGCGGCCCGATTGGGCCAGCTGAGCGCCGACCTCGCAGAATCGATGGCAGTCGATAAGTCGTCTGAGGCTCAGCGACAAGCAGAACGTCGCGCGAGGCTGCAACTTGGAGACATCGCGAAAGAGGCAGCGAAATGACGGAAACCTATCATTTTGTCCGGCTTGGCGAATTCGTGCACTGGCTGGCCCGTGGATGGTCTGTCGAGAACGATTTGGGAGACACACCACATGGCCAATGGTCGATTTTGATGAAGGCTCCGGAATGATCATCAACGATGCCGAACTGATCCATGGCGATTGCATCGAGGCCATGCGAGCGATGCCGGATTGTTCGGTCGATTCCTGTGTGACAGATGCGCCCTATCATTTGACCAGTATTGTCAAGCGGTATGGAAAAACCAGCCTGAACGGCGAAGGAACGAATGAAACTAGAGCGCGGGCCGGTGCCGATGGGATGGCGCGACTTTCCCGTGGCTTTATGGGCAAGGTTTGGGACGGTGGGGACATCGCGTTTCAGCCCGAAACATGGACAGAGGTTCTGCGCGTTCTGAAGCCTGGCGGACATCTCTTAGCCTTTTCAGGGACACGTACACAGCATCGCATGGTCTCCGCCATCGAGGACGCCGGGTTCGAAATCAGAGATATGATTGCATGGGTCTATGGAACTGGATTCCCGAAGTCGCACAATTTGGACGGTGATTGGCATGGATGGGGGACAGCTCTAAAACCCGCTCTTGAGCCGATCACTGTCGCCCGTAAGCCGCTGAACGGTACGGTAGCGGCAAATGTGATGGAGTATGGCACGGGGGCGCTGAATATAGATGACAGTAGGATTGAAACAGAAACGCAATTAAGCCGAAAAAACGGTAGTAGGAAAAATCAGTTATATAATTCTGGAACTTGGAAAAGTGGACAATTTGGTAGCGGGGATGCCTCTGGTGGCCGCTGGCCCGCTAACCTAATCCATGACGGCAGCGATGAGGTTGTGGGGATGTTTCCGCAGAGTACAAGCACTGGCGGATTAACGCAATCATTTGCAAAAAATCATCGGGTTTATGGCAATCCCGGTCCAGACAAATTGCGAGCAAATGCTGGAGGCCTCGGCGACTCCGGTTCTGCCGCTCGTTTCTTCTACACAGCCAAGGCAAGCAAGGGTGATCGGGATGATGGGCTGGGGGGGCATCGGATAGCAAGTGCAAGCGAACGATCTGGCGGGAGAAAAGACGGCAGTGCTGGCCTTGTTATGGAGGGCGGAAAGGCAAATGCCTATGCAGGGACGACAACGCCGGGAAGGAATGTTCATCCAACCGTCAAGCCCACTGATCTGATGCGTTACCTATGCCGATTGGTAACACCGCCACGCGGCACGGTTCTGGACCCGTTCATGGGATCAGGCTCAACGGGTATGGCGGCTCAGCTAGAGGGCTTCAAGTTCATCGGCTGCGAAATGGAGCAGGACTATTTCGACATAGCTTGTCAGCGTATACGCAAGGCAGGTGAACAGCCGGACATGTTTCTGCATGTTGATGATGGGCTTGAAGCATGATCGCAGATCGGGACTGGTACGCTGTCCAGACTGGCGCTGGCGCTTATCGGTTGCACAAGTGCGACGATGATGAGATCTGCCTTACAAACATAGAGATTGCGCTCGGCAGATCCGGGTTCGAGTTCTACCTGCCGATCGAGCGGAGGATCATATTTCATCATCGGACGAAAAAGCTGATCAGGAAGCGTTTCCCGTTGCTGCCCGGCTACGTCTTCGTCGCGAATGTTTCGAACTGGCCTGCACTCTGTGACGTCGACGGCGTTGTCTCCGTTCTCGGGACGTGCGGCGCGCCGCTGAAGATACCGATGACCGACATGGCCCGGCTGGATCACGCTGAAGCGACAATCAACGAGGAGATCGAGCAGGCCCAAGCAAGGCTCGAAATGTCACACCGTCGGATGACGTCGCGCCGTCTCGCGCGGATGTTCCCGCCCGGCTCATCGGTTTGCGTGAAGACCGGTCACATCATCGCCGGATTGGTCGGAAAAGTCACCGCGACGACGGGGCGCAAGACCGTTCGGGCAACCTTTGATATCCTTGGCGATATGGTGCCGGTTGAAATCGCATTTGACGAACTCGATCTTGTCGCCTAATTTGCCGCGCGAATCACGGTGACAAGGCTGTTCTGTAGCGGACAAGTTCCCGCCGGGCCTTTTGTGGAGACCTTCACCGCTCCGCGCGTTGGCTTCGCTTTGCCGTTTTTTAGAAATCCCTGGCGTCGATGGGCGTTGCTCGCGAGAGGCTCCTCCGAGACATCCCTGTTCGCCTTGGCCGGCGTCGGCGTCGGGGGTACCTACAATATGACATTCCAGAATCGCAGCTTCGAAGCCCAGGAGTGGCAGAAGCTTTACAACCGCAAACGCTGGAAGGATTTGCGACGCGCGCAGCTGCGCGGCCAGCCGCTCTGTGAGCGTCACCTGAGGCGCGGCAAGACCGTCTCGGCAACGGTCGTGAACCACAAGATCCCGCACAAGGGCGATACCACGCTGTTCTTCGATCCGAAGAATCTAGAGAGCGTCTGCGCGCCGTGCCACGACAGCTTGATCCAGAAAGAGGAAGCCCGTGGATACACCGTCGGATCGTCGATTGATGGGCGTCCAGCAGACCCAAAACATCCGTGGAACAGAACTTGAAATGACCGCGAAATCAAATGTGGTGACATCGATCAAAGGCGGCAACGGAGTGCCTCCGGAGCCGCAATGGTCGCTGCACTATAGCGACGAGCTGGACGTTGCCGCAGCGCAAGACGAGTGGGGCGTGATCGTCCGTGAAATGGAGACGGCCGAGACGCTGGCCGTCGCTAACGCAAGCGCGATTCGCCGCCTTGTCATGTTCCGGATCCAGTTCGAGCGCGCGGCAAACCACGTTGCTGAACATGGCGCGATCCTCAAGCCGGACGCGGTCGACAAGGTCGTCGACAAGGGCAAGCCCAAAAGTAAGGCGAAGGTCGGTCAATGGAATCCATATTGGTCTGTGATGCGACAAGCCGACGGTGCGATCCGGGCGCTGGAGGCCGAACTCGGTCTGGCGCCGCGCCGCCGTGCGACGGCAGCCAAAGCGAAGCGCCAGGTCAACCGGGGCCGGCCGGCTGATGACTATCTCAGCCCGTCCAAGCGCTGATGATCCGGCGACTCTCTACGCGCTCGCAGTTCTAGACGGAAAAATTATCGCGGGTGAGCTTGTCAAGTCCGCCTGCCGGCGTCACCTCGAAGATCTCGACAGCGCGTCAAAACGCGGACTGAGCTTCGACGTCGACGGGGCAAAACACGCTTGCGGGTTCTTTCCGGCGATGCTGACGATCACCGAGGGTGAGCTTGAGGGCGAGCCGTTCAAGCTTCTGCCCTGGCATGGTTTCACGGTTGCCTCGCTGTTCGGATGGCGCCGCGAGGACGGCCTGCGACGGTTCCGCATGTCCTGGCTTGAAACTGGCAAGGGTCAGGCAAAATCGCCGCTGATGGCCGGCCTGGGCCTCTACATGATGGGGTTCGCCGGCAAGCGGCGCTCCGAAGTCTACGCAATCGCGTCGGACCGGAATCAAGCGAACGTCCTGTTCCATGACGCAGTCGAAATGTGCCGGTCCGACATGCCCGGCTGCGATGAGGGCGACAGCCTGGAAAGTCGCGATGAGGTGATCATTCGCGGCACCGGTGACAACGCTTGGAAGATCGAGCATCCGGAATCGAGTTCGATGTTTCAGTCGATGGCGAGCGTCGATTCAATCTCGGGGCCGAAGCCATATGCGGTTCTCGCTGACGAGATCCATGAAATGAAGACCGGCTACGCGCTGCAAATCTGGAAGGCGGCGATCGACAAAATGTCCGGGGATCCGCTGATGGTTCTCGGCACTAACACTCCGGCGTCAAATCAGATCATCGGCACTGAATATTCCGATCTCTTTCAGCGTGTTGCCAAGGGCATCGCCAAGGATGACACGCTGTTCGCCTACATCGCGCGGATTGATGAGGCGGATCAGGAGACCGTTTTTGAGAACGAGGCGGTCTGGGAGAAGTCGCTGCCGGCGCTCGGCGTCACCTATCCGATCGAGAATGTCCGCAAGAGAGTCACGACCGCGCAACTGATGTTGTCAGAGGCTCTGTCGACGAAACGGCTCTACTTTGGAATCCCGGTCGGCACCGAGGGCTTCTGGATCTCCGAGGTTGCCTGGCAGTCCTGTCAGGGTCATTTCGACGAAGCGGACATGATCGGCTGCGATTGCTGGCTGAGCCTCGATCTGTCGAAGAAAAACGATCTGACGGCGCTGTCCGCGATCTGGCGCAAGGATCTGAAGCTTTACGTCAAGACGTGGTATTTCACGACGAAGACCGGCCTGCAGGACCGCGCACGCGACGACGCGGCGCCGTATGACGAATGGTGTGAAAAGGGCTTCATGGAAGCCGTGCGCGGCGCCACGATCGACTACAGATTCGTCGCGGCGAAATGTCAGAAGCTCGCGGAGGCGCACAACGTCAAGCTGCTGACCTTCGATCCGGCTAAGATCAGCGATTTTGAGGACGCCTGCGCAGACGTCGATTTCCAAGTCTGGACCTTCGAGGGAAAGGACGAAAAGCGCGGCAAGGGCGTGATGATGGTCAGGCATGGCCAGGGAACGCGCATCACGTTTGTTGAGCGCGCCCTGTCGATGCCGACATCGATCGAGCGCCTGGAGGATCACATTCTGGACGGCGATATCGTCATCGAAGCCAATCCGGTGACGACCATGTGTGCGAGCAACGCTGTCGTCGTAGCCGACGCCATGGACAATCGTGCGTTCGACAAGAAACGGTCACGCGGCCGGATCGACGGAATGGTCACAATCGCGCAGGGCGTCGGCGCGGCCTGCCATCAACACTTCGGGTCCGATATGAACATCGACGACTTCCTGAAAAATCCGGTGCGGGTGATCTGATGAGCCTTCTCGCAAGAGCAATTGCCGCGCCGTTCAAGCTGTGGAACCACGTCACCGACGAGATTGCGAAAGAACGTCGCCTCACCCTCAAGGACGGTCTCGGCTGGTCTCGAATGTTCGGGCGATCAAGCTACGCCGGTAAAATGGTGACCCTTGACCGGGTGCTAGAGTTGGACACAGCTCTGGATTGCGTCCGCAAGAACAGCCAGGTGATTTCGTCCCTGCCGCTGTCGTTTTATGAGAAAGGAACTGACGGAAACCGCGTCGAGGTCGACGATCCCGTCGCGATGGTTCTAGGGCAGTACGGCAGTCCGAACGTTGATCAGACGCCGCTCGAATTTTGGGAGTCGCAGGCTGCCTGGCTGCAAACGGAGGGCAACGCCTATTCGGAAAAGATCTTTAATGGCGAGACGCTGACCGGGTTGCAGCCGCTCGATGCGTCGAAGTGCCGCCCGGTCCGAGAAACAGACGGGAGGCTGATTTACAGACTGATCGATCGTGGCCAGATCGACGAGCTGCCGCGGGACAAGGTTTTCCACATAAAAGGCTTCGGTCAGGCGCTCACAGAGCGGGATCTCGGGCTCTCGATTATATCCTTCGGATCCAACACCTTCGGATCCGCCATGGCCGCAGACGAGGCAAGCGGCAAGATGGTCGGCAGCGGCCTGCACTCGTCCGGTGTGCTGTCATCTGACGTCACGCTCGACACCGATCAGCGCAAGGATCTGCAGGAGATCATGGATGAATATGTCGGCTCGAAGAAAGCCGGCAAGCTGATGATTCTGGAAGCCGGGCTAAAATATGACCCGCTAACGCTCAATCCGAACGACGCACAGCTGCTTGAGACGCGGCGGTTCGATGTCGAGCGGATATGCCGGTGGTTTGGAGTCCCGCCGATCATCGTCGGGCACTCTGGAGAGGGGCAAACGATGTGGGGGACCGGCGTCGAGCAGATCATGCTCCGCTGGCTGACGCAAGGCATCGAGCCGATCCTCGACCGAATCGAGGCCAGGATCCACAAGCAGCTGATCCGTCCGAGCGGCAAGCGCAGGCGTTACGCTGAGTTCAACCGGGAAGCCATGATGCAGATGGATTCCAAGGCGAAAGCTGAGTTCCTGTCGAAGATGACGCAGAACGGCCTGATGTCCCGAAACGAAGGCCGGCAAAAGATCAACCTGCCGAATCGGCCTGGCGCCGATGCGCTCACCGCTCAGATCAACCTTGCGCCAGTCGAGACGCTCGGGCAGCAACAGAGGAACCGAACATGAGCAACCGCAAAATGCCGCAGGCCGAGCTTGCCGCGAAGCCAGGCGTGAAATCTGACGTTCAGCCGAGCGTGCTGATGCGGTGGAACCCGGACATCCGCGCAGCCACCAAGGACGATGATGAGAATACAATCTCAATTCTCGACATTATTGGCCAGGATTGGTTCGGCGATGGTGTGACAGCGAAGCGGATCCGCGCAGCGCTGCGGTCGATCGGCAAGAACGATGTCACCGTGCTTATCAACTCGCCTGGCGGTGATTTCTTCGAGGGTTTGGCGATCTACAATTTGCTCAGGGACCATCCGGCGCAGGTGACAGTCAAGATCATGGGCATGGCGGCCTCCGCCGCCTCAGTGATAGCGATGGCCGGAGATGACATTCAGATCGCCAGAGCCGGCTTCCTGATGATCCATAACGTCTGGGTTATCGCACTCGGTGACAAGAACGATCTCCGTGAGGTCGCCGACTGGCTGGAGCCGTTCGACGAAAGCGCGATCGACATTTACGCCGCCCGCAGCGGAATGAAGGTCGACGAGCTGCGCGCGATGATGGACAAGGAAACATGGATCGGCGGATCGAAGGCGATCGAGATGAATCTCGCCGACGAGCTGCTGCCCGCCGATCAGGTTGACTCGAAGGCAAAACAGTCGGCCGATGCGAAGTTCATCAAGGCCGAGAAGCAATTCGACAGAATCTGCGCCTCAATAAATTTCTCCGTCGCACAGCGGCGTGAATTGATGCAGGCGTTGAGAGGTGACAAGCCCGGCGCTGTCACAACCGGCAAGCAGGACGCTGCCGTCGCCCAGGGGCTGGAAGGCATCCTGGAACTCGCAAGGTCAATCTGAAAGGAAGACCATGAAAAACCGAAACCACATGCCGCGCGTTTCGACCGCGGCACTTATAGGTGCGCGTCCTGCCGGGATTGTCGGCACGTTGCGCAACGATGCTAGCGACCCGGCGGAAGTCGAGAAGCTGCTCCAGAAGGTCACCGACGAACTGACCCGTCTCAATGACGACGTCAAAAAGACCGCTGAGCAGGCGATCAAGCAGTCCGCCGACGCCGGTGAACTGACCGAAGACCTCAAGGCCAAGGCCGACGAGCTGCTCATCAACCAAACGAAGCTCACCGAAGCACAGTCGAACCTGTCCGAGAAGATGGAGGCGCTGGAAACGCGCAATCACGATCTAGAACAGCAGGTTGCTGCTCGCCGCGAGACCGGACCGGAAAAACGCAAGACTGTCGGTCAGGCCATCGCGGAGTCGGATGATCTGAAGGACTACGTTTTGGGCGGCTGCGCCGGTTCTGTCAGGATCAAGGTTCAGCAGGCGATCACGTCAGCGGATGGTTCCGCCGGCGACATCATCTGGTCAGACCGTGAGACGGAGATCGTGGGCATTCCGCGCCGCCGGCTCAAGATCCGCAACTTGCTGACGCCTGGCTCGACCGATTCAAACCTGATCGAATACGCGAAGATGATCACGCGCGACAATCAGGCCGGAATGGTCTCTGAAGGCGTGCAGAAGCCGGAATCGAACTATGTCTGGGATCAGGCGAGTGCTGCGGTCAGGACGATCGCTCACTTCGTCCATGTCAGCCGCCAGGCGTTCGACGATGCCAAGCAGCTGCAGACTGAGATCGATGGCGAGCTTCGATATGGCCTCGATTTCAAGGAGGAAGAGCAGCTGCTCACTGGCGACGGCCTTGGTCAGAATATCTCCGGACTGATCACAGAAGCGACGGCCTACGTGTCGGCCTTCGCGGTCACCGGCGAGACGATGATCGATCAGCTGCGCAAGGGTCTGCTGCAGGCAACGCTGGCGGAATATCCTGCCGACGGCATCGTCCTTCATCCGACCGATTGGGCGCGGATCGAACTGACAAAGGACACCACGCTGCAGTATTTGTTCGCGACCATCATTCAGATGGCCGGTCCGCAGCTGTGGGGCCGTCCGGTCGTCGACACGCAATCGATGACGGTCGACAAGTTCCTCTGTGGTGCGTTCAGGCCTGCCGCGACCATCTATGACCGGATGGGAACGGAGGTTCTGATCTCCAGCGAGGATCGCGACAACTTCATCAAGAACATGTACACGATCCGCGGTGAGAAGCGTCTCGCCATGGCAATCAAACGCCCGGCCGCCCTGATCTACGGCGACTTCGGCAACGTTTCGGGCTGACCGTAAGCGGTCGGAACGAAATTCCGGGGCGCGGTTTGTCGCCTCTCCGCGCCCCGGCGACATCTCTGGAGATCTCACATGACGGTAAAATGCCTCGGCAAGCCCGTTGCGGGCGACTACGGCCGTCTTGAGCCTGGAAAAACCTATCACCACATTCCGCCGCACCGTGAAGATCAGCTTGTCCGCAACGGCAAGGTGATCCGTATCTACCCCGCCGGCGAGATTGAACGGGCTGCAGCGGAGGTGGCGAAATCAGCAGCCGGGCGCCCTACAAAAGCCGCCCAAAGTGGTGGCCGAAGTGGCGCAACGACATCATCATCCTCGTCGCAAGCGGGCCGAGCGCGAAAGACCACGCGTTCGAAAAAGTCAAAGGCAAAGCGCGCGTCATAGCCATCAATAGTTCGTGGCTACTGGTGCCCTGGGCGGATGCGCTCTATGGCTGCGATTGGGAATGGTGGAAGCAGCACAACGGTGTGCCAGAATTCGAGGGGATGAAGCTGTCGGTCGATGCAAACGCCGTCAAGCGCTGGCCGGGAATCAACAAGATGGAACTGAATAAGCACGACGACCGGCTCGAACTCTTGAGGTCGGGGACTGTCGGGTGGTCCGGGAACTCCGGGTTCCAAGCCTATAATCTGGCGATCCAGATCTTCCAGTCGCAGTCGGAAAAAGTTCGCCGGCGCCATAAGAAGCTGATCCTGATCGGTTACGACATGTCCGTCGAACGCGGCTTACACTGGCACGGCGACCATCCGCACGGCATGAACAATCCAAAGGCGGCAAACGTCGTTCGCTGGCGCCGATGCCTAGACGCAACCGCTGGTGTCGTCGACTCAATAGGGATCCAAGTCATCAACTGCAGTAAGCATTCTGCGCTGCAGAACTTCCCGAAAATGTCGCTCAAAGAGGCAATGCAATGTTGATCCGACTGTCAACGCCGATGGGCCTTGCTCTTCAGGTCGATGATCTGAAGCGGCAGTGCGAAGTCCATCTGGACGACACCAGCCGTGAAGCGCTGCTTGAGCGGCATATCCGGGCCGCGACGCGGATCGTTGAAGACCACATCGGTCGGTTCCTCTTGCCTATCAGCCTGGAGCTTCGTCTGCCGCGGTGGTGTCATCCGATCATATTGCCGGCCGCGCCTATCCGCTCCGTCACTGAGGTCGTCTATTTGGACGACGCGCATGCTGAGCAAACCGTCGACGTGGCGAACTGGACGTTCGATCCATCTTCAACGGGCGGCGGCGTGTTCTTCGATGACTTTTCGCTGCCGACACTGTCGAGCCGGCCAAGCCCGGTCAGGGTCCGCTTCATGGCCGGCTACGACGACCAGATGCAGAGCGGCGCCGGCGACGACCCGCAGCTGCTCGCCGATCCCCTCGATGAGCAGATGGTCGCGCTACTCGCCGCAAACTGGTTCATCCACCGCGAAAGCATAACGGAACTCGATCTCAAATCCGCACCGGACTCTTTCTGGATGATCGCGGCAAAACGGAGAATCTATCGGTGATCCATCATTCCGCACAAATCCACCCGCTTGCCTTCGTTGACGACAGCGTGCGGATCGGCGCCGGAACAACTATCCATCAATTCGCCTCCGTGACGCGCGGGACGGTGCTCGGCAAAGACTGTTCTGTCGCTCCCGGCGCATGCCTGGACGGGCCTCGATTCGGCGACGGCTGCAGGATCGGAATCAACGCGGCGATGGGGCCAGGCTTCGTCATCGGCAACGATGTGTTCATTGGCCCGCTGGTCTGTCTGGCGAACGATTATTGGCCGCGGGCGCACAAGGACGGGTTCGACTACGACGATCTGCGCGATGGCAAAGTGATCTGCGTCGCCATCGATGACGGTGCCTCACTGTCGATGAATTCCTCGGTCTTGCCCGGCGTGCAGATCGGCGCGCGTTCAATGGTCGCGGCGCACGCCTGCGTCGACAAAGATCTCCCGGATGATCATCTGTTCTGTCGGGATGGCAGAATCCGTCCGATCCATCGAGAGCTGCGCCGGATGCGCGATTGCGACAGGTCGTTCGATGGCTGGATAGAGTTTTCAGCGCAACGAAAGAGGGCATGAACCACGAACTGCGGGCAGCGGCAATCCTCAAGCGGGTGAAGCCTGGCCAGACTGTCGTCGAAGTCGGTGTCTTTCGCGGTGAGATGACGGAGCTTTTAGCGCTCGCCGGCGTCAATGTGATCATGGTCGACGACTGGCTGCCGGGTCATTCGCAGCCGTTGCGATATCGAAGAACAGGAGATTATCACACAAAGCTCGGCACCCCATCCATCAACAGAGCACGGCGCCAGGCCAAGCATATCGCCTCCCAATATGCGGGTCTGGTGTCGTTGTTGGAGATGAGGTCGGTCGATGCTGCCCGGCACACCCCGGACCGTTCGATCGACCTCGTCTTCCTCGACGCTGACCACAGCTACGAAGGTGTGAAGCAGGACTGGCACGAATGGCTGCCGAAGGTGGTCCCGGGCGGATATATCGGCGGCCACGATTACGGGGATAAGCGCTTCGGCGTGAAGCGCGCCGTCGACGAATCACTCGCCTTTTGGCACAAGCTCGAACTCGACAACAACCTCACATGGTTCGTTCAGCAATGATCACCATCTGCACGTTGCTCTGGGATGCAAACCCGAGATCTTTGTCGTTCTCGCTGATGTACAACGAAAGCTGGGTAGAGAAGCTCTACCGCGGGTTCGCCCGCAACCTGACGCAGCCATTCGACTTCATCTGCTTCACGGAGCGCGAGCGGCAGTTCTCAGAGCCGATCGAGACTCGCGGTTTCATCCGTCACCCGATCGACTACGGATCCTGCATCGAACCTTATCGCCTCGGTGTTCCGATGATCCTCGTCGGCCTTGACACCATCATCGTCGACAACATCGACCATCTGGCCGACTATTGCTTCGACAATGACCGGATCGCCCTGCCCCGGGCGGTCTACAAACCGAACACTGTGTGCAACGGCGTGGCACTCGTCCCGGAAGGCAACGAGCGGATCTATTCGCGCTGGCGCGGCGAAAACGACATGGAATGGATGCGCAAACAGCGCCCGCGCATCATCGATGATATCTGGCCGGGACAGGTTGTCTCCTACAAGGGGCGGGTCAGGGAACACGGACTTGAGGGCGCTCGAATCGTATTCTTCCATGGCGAGCAAAAGCCGCACCAGCTCGGTCAGCGTTGGATCCGGGAGCATTGGCGATGATCCTGATTACCGGAGCTGCGAGATCCGGCACCTCGCTAACGGCAAGGATTCTTCAGGCGCACGGCGTTTGCCTCGGTGCTGACAATCAAGTCAACACGCTCTGGGAGCATCAGGCAATCCGGCAGGACATCTTGAAGCCGATGTTGCGGGCCATCGGTGCGGATCCGCTTGGGCAGGGTCCACTACCGCACATGACGAAGTTCCGACCAGATCCGGCTCTACGAAATCGGATTGAGTGGCACTTCCTCGGGCGCCCGCGCCCGTGGGGATATAAGGACGCCAAAATTACGCTGACCTGGCCGATGTGGCACGCTGCATTCCCGGACGCCAAGTGGATCATCGTGCGCCGTGAGACCGATGCGATTATCGACTCCTGTCTGCGGACGCACTTCATGAAGCGCTACGGCGACAACCGCGATGGCTGGCATCAGTGGGTTGCGTTTCATCTGAAGCAGTTCAAAGCGATGGCGGCCGCTGATGTCGACGTGCTGGAGGTCTGGCCGCAGGCTTTCATCGAGGATCCATCGCAATTTTCCGAGGTGACCGACTTTTGCAACCTGCCGTTTCGGCAAAAACATGTCACCGAAGCCATCGATCCCGCACTCTGGCGATCATAGGAGATCCCAACGATGACTAAGCTCGTCCAGTTCCTCGATGACTTCCCATGGAAGCCGTCGACCAATCAAACCATCGTCTACAAGAAGGGCATGGCAACGGTCGTGACGCGGCGTTGCGCCGACCGGGCAATCAAGGCCGGCAAGGCAAAGGTTGTGCCCAAGGTGTCAAAGCGCATGGAGACGCCGGACACCGAAACGACCTCCAGCGATGCCGAATAGGGGCGCCGGAGCGCTCCGCGAAACGGTCGCCTTTGAGGTCCGCGTCGCCGCCGATGATGGCCGCGGCAATCGCGTCGGAGCGTTCACAGAGCAATTCCGCTGCGCTGCCGGGTTCAACTGGCTGCGTGGCGGCGAGGCCGTCATGGCGTCTCGCCTGCAGGGCGTACAACCGATGATCGCGCGCGTTTGGGCAACCCCGGACACGCGCAAGATTGGCGGCGACTGGCAGATGAGAGATATCGGAACCGGGCAAGTCTATGCCGTTCAGTCTGCTGTCCAGCATACGAACCGCCAATGGATCGACGTGATGGTCAAGTCGGGCATCGCTTCGTGACGAAGATCCTCGGCCGCGCACGCCTCGATCGCAAGTTTAGGAAAATGCCGAAGCTCTACCGGAGGGAAATCCGGACGGAGATGGAGCGCGCCGCGAACGAGATGGTCGCTCTGATGAAGCGTCTTGTGCACAACGTTGAGGGTGATCTTGAGGCCAGCATCGGCTGGACCTGGGGCACGGTTTTACGCGATGGCCGCGTGACAGTTATCAGTCTCTTTGCGATCGACGAATCGATGACGATCACGATCTACGCCGGCAACAAGGACGCCTTCCACGCTCGCTGGGAAGAGTTCGGCACGCAGTATCGAGAAGGGCATCCGTTCTTCTTTGTCGCGCATCGAGCGCTGAAGAAACGGACCAAGGCGCGCTTCCGGCGTGCCTCAACGAAGGCGGCTAGAGCCGTGGTGAAGGCATGACATCACCGACCGATGAACTGCAGGTCGCAATGGTCGCTCGCATGGAGGCTTTCGGACCGCTCACGACGCTCGTCGCCTTGCGGATCTATGACCGTGTCGAAGAGGCCGACCGGAACGACGTCGATTTTCCTTATGTGGCGTTCGGCCGCGTTGATGAGATCCGCGATGATGCAGAGTGCATCAAAGGCTTCGACATTCGAATGCAGATCGATTGCTACTCTCGGGAGCCGGGCAAGGCCGAGTGCTTGCAAATCGCCGATGCAGTCCAACTGGCGCTGCATGACGAAGAACTGATCCTGCCCGACAACGCGCTTGTGTCTTTGGCGCACGTCAGGACTGTCTGCCAACAGGTTAAGGGCGACATCCAGACAACTCACGCCGCGGTGATTTTCGATGCGTTCGCGGAACAACCATAGCCATCAAGGAGATCCCAAATGGCACAGCCGACAACCGCCAAGTTTGGCAAATTTCGAGTCCTCCTGGGCGATGGTCAATCGCCCGAGGTTTTCACAGTTCCCTGCGGCTTCACGTCGAAGGCGCTGACCGTCAGCAAGAACCTGACCGAGATCAACCTGCCCGACTGCCTCGATCCCGATGCAGCCGCATGGGTAGGCCGGGATGTCGAGAGCCTGTCCGCCGCGATCACGGGCGAAGGCGTTCTCGCAGCCGAGTCGATCGATGCGTGGTATGCAGCCCTTCTGAGCACCAGTTCGCTCAACGTCAGGATCGAGATCGAGTTCCCGCTCATCACGTACACTTGGCAGGGCCTGATGCACGTCTCTGAATTTGCGCACAATGCGGATCAGGGCGGTCGGACGACTGCAAACGTCACCATGGCCAGCGATGGCGAACTGGTGCTGACGAACGCGACGACGTGAGCCGAGACGCAAAGGTCGACCTCAAATGGGCGGACGGGACGCATACGTTCCGTCTCGCCTGGGGTGGCATTATCGAGTTGCAGGAAAAGTGCGACGCTGGTCCGCACTTTATCCTGAACCGGCTGCATGACGATTCGTGGCACGCAGAGGACATTTCCAACGTCATCAGGCTCGGTCTGATCGGTGGCGGGATGCCGCCGGCGGCCGCATTGGCGCTCGTCGAGCGTTACGTCGAGCAGCGACCTCTTCTTGAAAGCAGAGACACCGCGCGTGCCATCCTGTTTTGCGCATTGGTCGGCGCGCCGGACGAGGACGAAACCAAAAAAAAAAGTAGACGAGGAACCAAAACTCGACCCGCTGCCGAGGGGCAAAATCCGGATCAGTGAAGTGGTCGGCGCGATGGGCGCCATCGGCTTCACACCTCAACAGCTCAACGAAATGTCGCTGTGGCAATCGATGCAAGTCATTGAGGGTGTGCGAAAGGCTAACGACCCGAACGCCGGCAAAGAACTGTCGCAGGCGGAAGTCGATGACGTTTGGGAGTGGATGCAATCGAAAGAGACGCCAAACAGATGAGGGCAAAGCGTGGCAATCGAACTTGAGAGGCTCATCGTCCAGCTCTCAGCAGATCTGCGAAGGTACGAACGCGACATGGCGAAAGCCCGTGGCGTATCCAACCGCGAGTTCAATCGCATCGAGCGCCGGGCCAAGCGCTTTGACAGGACTATCAGCAACGTCGGCCGCGGTGTTCGTCGCTCACTGATCGGACCGCTGGCCGGCATCGCCGGCGTGCTCGGCACGCGTGAGATCATCCGCTACGCCGATGCCTGGACCGTCGCGGAGAATAAGATCAAGGCCGCCGGACAGATCGCCGGGCGGGAAGGGCGGTCGCTGGAAGGCATCATTGAGATTGCCGACCGATCACGCGGACCTCTCAACGCGACGGCTGATCTCTACGCCAAGTTGCTCAGGGCGACGAAAGACGTTGCCGATTCCGAAGAGGATGTCGCTCGCGCAACAGAGATCGTCAACAAGGCGTTCAAGGCTGGCGGTGCCGCCGCCTCCGAACAGGCTGCCGGCATTCTGCAGCTTGCGCAGGCGCTCGGCTCCGGCTTCTTGCAGGGCGACGAGCTTCGGTCAATCCGAGAGAACGCACCGCTGATCGCGCAGGCGATCGCCGACGAGTTCGACACCACGATCGCCGGTCTGAAAGAACTCGGCAGCTCCGGAGAATTGGAGGTCGGACGCGTTTTTAAGGCGATCCTGAAAGCGCAGCCTCAGATCGAGCAGGCCTTTTCGAAGACGAACTCAACGATCGCTGATGGATTCACCCGGATCCAGAATGCGTTCACGCAGTACGTCGGGACCAGCGATGATTCCCTCGATGCGACAGAGCGTCTCGTCGCCGCGCTGAACTTCCTTGCTGACAACTTTGAGACGACGGCAGATGTCGCGCTGAAATTCGCCGGCATCATCGCCGCAGGTCTGCTTGGCCGCTCCATCGGCCGGATGATCGCGCAGCTCGGTCTCGGGGCCGGCGCCCT
>Ga0224512_10002022_pt1 | contig 18895 bp, 16 predicted proteins | sample SF_May12_sed_USG_4_FD_169103 | JGI IMG/M metagenome (GOLD analysis project Ga0224512, IMG submission 169103) | Sediment microbial communities from San Francisco Bay, California, United States - SF_May12_sed_USGS_13 | ecosystem: Environmental > Aquatic > Marine > Sediment | place: USA... | reverse complement strand
CCAGGTGCTTGATCAGCTCTCCTAATGTAACCGATTCGGCGGGCTGTAACTCCCTATTGTTCGGAATAGGCAATGGTGTCCAGTACCGTATCGGTCGTGCCCGAGCTCGAGAACCCTTTCCCCCAGCTCACTCGCCGCAAGACCGGCGGCTCGCGAATCGCTTTCTGGGCCCTCGCCAGTGCCGGGCTCTCTCTGGCTCTGGCCGTCGGTTTGCTGGCGGCTTTCCTCGCCTCACGCCAGGACGTCGCCGCTCTACAGGATCAAGTCGCTCAGCTCGAACAGCAGATCTCTGCAGTAGCGAGTGCGGTTGCTTCGACCGGCAATCGAATCGCCTCCCTCGAATCGTCGGGCTCATCGCAGATCGTAGGAGATATCGCCACCCCGGGTGTGGCAACGGATCTTCCCCGCTATCCCCAGACTGGTCAGGACACCGCGCTGGGTCTCGGGCTGGCTCCGGTCAGCGGGGTGCACTTCTACAGCGGAGCATCCATGACGTTCGATCCGGCCGACGGTAAATCTCATGCGTGGTTGGTGTGGGCACATTGGTGCCCCTACTGCCAGCAGGAGTTGCCGATTGTTGCCGACTGGCATACGAACCATGCCGATGAGTACCCGAATCTCGAACTGGTGTCGATTACGACCGGCATGGACGACAACGCCGCCAACCCGCTGGTGCCTTACCTCGAGACCAGCCGGTTCACCTTCCCGGTGCTGATGGACGAGTCCGGTGTCTTGTCCAGACAACTGGGCGTTAACGCTTTTCCCTTCTGGGTCTTCACCGGTCCCGGCGGGACCGTTCTCGGTCGAACGGCCGGGTTGCTGCCCGAAGAGCAACTCCTCTCGATCTTCGATCAGTTGGAACAGCTGGCCGCCGAGGCGTAGGTCGCGCCGGTCAGTCGTCGATGGACTGATTGCGCGTTCGAAAGAACCCGATGCATGAAGATGCGTGGGGGTTCGCCCTCTGGTTGGGCAGAGCTGCTTCGCATCGAGGGGCACGGGTACCGCTCTGCTTGAAGCTTGCTGCCTGAAGCTTGCTGCCTTCCGCTCGCGTCTTCGCTCGACGCGAGCCGGGGAAGGTAGCGGCGACGGAGGTGGGGCAGGTGTCGCGGCGTGGGGCTTGGCCCGCTGGTTTGGCGAAGATCCTTCTTGCATCGAAGGGACAACTCCGCTCGGTTTGGTGGTGAGACTTCCTGCCGGGGACAGGCGCGAGTGGATCGAGCGAAGCGAGTGGAGAGGGTGGAGAGGGTGGACGGAAAGTGCTGGCCGCAATCCTGCCAACAACGGACAGCGTTACTCAACGTTTTTTGTCATACCTAGACGATATGTTTGGGTCATGGAAACGATGGACCTGACCACCGTAACAAGCGACCGGCTCGAACAGGTACTCCTCGAAGGAGAGGCCACCGTCGCGAGGATCCGAGCGACCCAGATTCGAATGATCACCGATTTGGACCGACGGCAAGTCCCCCTGGGGGACGGATCAAGAACTGTTTCCGAATGGGCCACCGGCCGGATGGACCTGGCCCCGGAAACCGCTCAAAGGTTGGTGCAGACCGCCCACCGGCTGGCCGACCAACCCGACCTCGCTCAAGAACTGGAACACGGTGTGGTTTCGTTTGATCGAGTCGCAGAAGAATCCCGCCTCGTCACCTCCGGAGCGGACCCCGAGCTGGTGGCCAGGTCGCGGGGTTGGGATATCGCCGGGCTGCGGCGCATGACCACCCGCCACCAACGCCTCACCCGCCGGGATGAAAATGGGATCTTTCAGAACCGCGAAATCAAACTGCAGCCAACCTTGAATCAGACCTACTACCAGGTATGGGGCGGCCTCCCCGGTTTCGAAGGCCGCCTACTCGAACAAGCGTTGACCGAACGGGCCGACCAGTTCCTCCCGATGCCCGACCGCAAACCCATCCCCCGATCGCAACGGTTCGCCGACGCCCTCGTCTCGATCGCCCAGGACTCGCTCGATGGCACCCCAACCGCAGGAGTCCCTGCCGCACCGTTGGTGTCGATCTTTGTAGACGCAGAGTTGGCCACTCGAACCAACGGAGAAGCCGGCGTCAACATAGATTCAGGACCCCGAATCGGACCGCTTACTTTGGAACAGATCCTCTGCGACGGCCACGTCGAAATCCTCACCACCGGCCCAGACGGCACGCCCATGACCGTCGGACCCAGATCGAGAACGATCCCATCCAAACTTCGCCGTTTCATCCTCCACCGTGATGGAGGTGCCTGCACCGCCGACGGCTGCCAATCCCGCTACCGGCTCCAACCCCACCACATCCAGCCAATATCAAAAGGCGGAACCCACGACCCGCAGAATCTCACGACGTTGTGTTGGTTTCACCACCACGTGGTCATCCACCGCAACGGCTACCAGATCAATCCGAACAGCCCCGCCCAACGACGCCGCTTCCTACCACCCGACGGACGCGACCCGCCTTGACCGAATGCCCCCTGACCCCACAAGACCCAACAATTCAATCACCCGATCACCAAGGCGAGTCAGAATCCCCGAGAGAGCGATGTTGCTCTCAGGGGCTATTCGGCGCACCCGAGGTCTTCTCACGCCGGCTGGGGAGGGGCCCCCGGCTCAACGGCGCGCCGACTCACGACCGCCAGTAGAAACCGCGGTCCTCCCGAACATCTGCCGGCTGCATTTCTCCCTGCTTACCGGTGCCCCGTATCAAGCCAAAACCGCTCAGATTGTTGGCGATGACCAACCCGAACAACGCGCCGATCAGGGCCGCGGCAACCAGTAGCCCGGTTCCCGGCAGCTTGAAACTCTGATCCCCGACCTCGACGGACCGGTCGGACAGCACGCGAACCGGGACGGTCGTTGCGGTGTGGTATTCAGCGGGTAGCACAACCTCCGCGACAAACACCGATGACGGGTCGTAGGGCGCCGGCGCCTCGATCCTCGCCACCATTTCACCGTCGATCAAGGTGCGGCTGGTGACCTTGGCCATCTGCGGCTCAGAGCGGATATTCACGATCCCGATCAAGCAGCGACCGCCAGCGAAGCCAGGATAAACGGGACTACGAAGAATTGGGCCCGCTTCGATCGTCGCTGGGTCATACAACAAACCCTACCTGGGTCAAAAGAGCCAGGCAGGGGATCGAATCGAGAGGTGGGCGTCGCGCTCGCCCTGCACGGAGAAGGTCGCCTCAGACCCGACCCGTCTATCGTCGAATAGCAATGACCAGCGAATCGGAACTCAACACTATCGAGCGCGACCTAGCCGAACGTCTGCGCAATCAGTTGGCGGAGGTGGTGGGCTCCACCCAGGTGCTCACCGAACAAGACATGGTGGCCGGGTACGTCACCGATTGGACGGGCGCATGGAGCGGCTGGACCCGGGCGGTCGTCCGACCCGGCACGGTCGTCGAGGTGCAGCAGGTCGTGTCGCTCTGCCGGGACGCCGGGGTGCCGATAGTCACCCAGGGAGGCAACACGGGACTGGTCGGCGGATCAGTCCCTCACCGCGGTGAGGTGGTGCTATCGCTGCGCAGGCTAACCCGACTGGACCCGGTCGACACGATCTCAGGTCAAGTCACCGCCGGGGCCGGAGTCACCATCGCCGCCCTGCGGGATCATGTTCGTCGGTCGGGCTTCGACTACGGGGTCGACCTGGCGTCGCGGGACTCGGCCACCATCGGCGGAACCATCGCCACCAACGCCGGTGGCATCAGGGTCATCGCCAACGGTGACACCCGCCGTCAGGTACTCGGCCTGGAGGTGGTGCTTGCCGATGGCACCGTGATCTCTCGCCTGGCGGGCATCGAGAAGGACAGCGCCGGGTTCGACCTGTCACAGCTGTTCGTCGGGAGCGAGGGAACCCTCGGCGTGATCACCTCCGCTCGGCTTCGACTGGCTCCGCTGATCGGTGGCGAACGTCACGTCGTGTTGCTGGGGGTGTCGCATCCATCGCAAGGTCTCGAGCTGCGCGGACCGAGAGTAACCGCCCTCGAGTTCCTCAGCCACAGTTGCCTCGCCATCGTGTCCGCGCACCTCGGCCGTCGCCTGCCTACCACGGGCGAGCATCCCTACTACGTGCTGGTCGAGTCGAGCCGCCTCCCGCAACTGGACCCCAACGCTGATGCGGTGGTCGATGAGCGACTCTGGGAGTTCCGGGAGGCGATCACGGAGTCCCTGAGCACGCAGGGCGTGCCCCACAAGTTCGACGTTGGAGTGCCGCTCGCTCGCCTCGATGAGTTCGTTGGTGAGGTAGAGCTGCTCGACGGTGACGTGTTCGTGTTCGGCCACCTTGCGGAGGGCAACTGCCACGTGAATGTGCTCGGGCCCACCGATTATGAAACGGTGGCCGACCAGGTGTTGGGGCTGGTTGTCGACCATGGCGGGACCGTGGCCAGCGAGCACGGGATCGGTGTCGCCAAGGGCCGCTGGCTTTTCCATACCACATCCCCCGCGGAGCGAGCTGCGATCCGACGGATCAAACACGCACTCGACCCCCAAGGGATCCTGAACCCGGCGGTCACCTTCGCCCCAGAGGAGTAGGCGCGAGAACGCGGTCCCGACCGCTCAGACCCGGCCTTTCCTGCGCACCGCCCGGTCCATCTCCCGCTTCTGCTGTTTCTCCTTCAGAGCATGCCGCTTGTCGTAGCGAGCCTTGCCGCGGCCGAGTCCGAGCTCGACCTTGGCTCTCCCCTCCTTGAAATACATGCCAAGAGGCACGAGGGTCAAGCCCCGCTCGGCTACCTTTGAAGCGATCTTCTCGATCTCCTTCTTATGGAGCAGCAGCTTGCGCTCTCGTTCGGGATGATGCCCTCCTTCCCGAGAAAACGAGTAGGGAGCAATGTACGCGCCGATCAACCACGCCTCACCCTCCCGGAACATGACATAGGCATCCTTGAGGTTGGCGGTGCCGGCTCGAAGGCTCTTGACCTCCGAGCCCTGTAAGACCAGCCCCGCCTCGAAAGTCTCGGTGATCTGGTAGTCGTGTCGCGCCCGACGGTTGGTGGTTATCGCCTTCACGACAGATATTTCATCGGGTCGACCGGGGTGCCCCACTCCCTGGTTTCGAAATGCAGGTGAGGTCCGGTGCAGTACCCGGTGCACCCCACATACCCGATGACGTCACCGCGCTCAACGCGCTGGCCTTCAGACACGAGCATGGAGCTCTGGTGCGCGTACAGGGTGCTCAGGCCGCCGCCATGGTCGATGACGACGGCCCGACCGTAGCCACCGTAAGTCCGGGCCAGAATGACCGTTCCCGATTCGGCTGCCATGATGGGAGCACCGGCCGCGGCGTTGAGATCGAGACCGGTATGCAGCTTCTTGGTCCTGAAGATAGGATGAACCCGATAGCCGAAGCCGGACCCGACAGAAGCGTTGACGGGCCAACCGATAATCCCGGGGCTCTCTCCACCGGTTGCTTGTTTAGCCGCAAGCTCGGCGGCGATCTGCTCGGACTCCTTCTCGAGAGCAGAGATTTCGCCCTCGAATTCGTCGATGTCCCGGTTGGCCCTGGCCAACAGGGCCGTTGCATTCTCGAGCTCCGCGGCCACCTCTTGGCGGCGGGTCTCGACTTCGGCCTGGTATTGCACGAGCTCTCCGCGTTTGGCCTCGAGTCCGGCCAGTAGATCTTCGGCTTCGGCTTGACGGACCTCAACCGCCTCCTGATGTTGCTCCTCCTGGTAGCGGAGCACTTCAAGGGAGTTGATGAGGCCTTCACTATCTGCAATGACTTCCTCGGCGTAGTGCAACCCGAGCTCGACTTCTGAGACATCGGCCGTCGTGAAGACCAGCGACGAGAGGGCAGCTCCCCCTTCCATGTAAAGCTCCACTGCCCGTTCGCGAACCAGGGAACGGGTGTCGCGCACTTCCAACCGGATGTCGGCCAGCTGCCGCTTCAGATCAGCGATCTGCCGTCCGATATCAGCGAGCACCTGCTCGGTTGTTGAAATCGAAGTCTCAACCTCAGTCAAGCGTTCTTCGGCGTCGGCCAGTAGCAACCTTACGTCGAGCATCCGCTCTTCAGCTTCGGCTAGTTCTAACTGGATGCCCGCTCGCTCGCCTTGCTCGGCGGCGATCCGAGCATTGAGATCTTTGATTGCCTGTTCGATCTCGCCGAGCCGTTCCTCGGACGACTGCGCCGACCCGGGAACGGCCGTGACCACGAAGAGTGCCCCGATCAGAACCAGCGGAGCGAGGCGGCGCACGATTACACCTTCAGGAAGCGGCGAAGCCCAAATGCGCTGCCGACGATGCCGGCTCCGGCGCCGAACAGCAAGATCAGAACGCCCCACTGGACGAGGAAGTCGTTGCCGACCGAGAGGCGGATGAGGAAGTCCTCAGGTTCGAGCCCGGCCAGGAAACTGTGACCGGCCCATACCGCGGCCACCGCCAGCGCCGCACCGACCAGGCCCTGGAGCATGCCTTCCAACAGGAACGGAATGCGGATGAACCAGTTGCTGGCTCCCACTAATCTCATAACACTCACCTCGTCGCGGCGGGCGTAAATCGCCATTCGGATCGTGTTGGCAATGAGTACTACCGACGCAGCGCCCAGCAAGATGGCCAGACCCAAACCGAGCGCGTTGAGAATATTGCTGATGCTGGAGAGTTGGTCGAACCGCTCGCCGGCGGTCACCGTCTTGCGTACCGCTGCATTGTCCAACAATCGGAAGGTGATATCGCGGTAGTAGTTGACGTCCGTCAACTTTATCCGGATCGAGGCGGGCAGAATCGAAGCGTCGGTCTCCTCGAGTAGTGCCGGCTGATCAGCGAACATCCCTTTGAATTCGAGCCACGCGCAGGTCTTATCGCAGTATGAGGTCTCGTCCACCTCATCCCAGGACTGAATCTCTCTCTGCAGGTCGAGCTGGGCATCCTGTGACACGTCGTCCTTCATGAAGACGACAACGTGTACGCCCTCCTGCCACCTGGTGGTATTGACCTGAAACAACTCGTTGACGACCAGCGCCCCAAAGGCCAGGGTCAGCGACACGAATACGGCGAGAATCGCGGCAGCCACTACCAGGGCATTGCGTCGCAAGCTCGTGAAGGCTTGTTGGATGAGGTACAGGGCCCGGCTCATGTCGAGGGCTCCGGCTCCGGGACATCGGCTGTTTCCATAGCCTCCGGCACTGCAAGCGGCTCGGGGGAACGTTCTTCGACGGTAGGAGCGGCCCGCCTGGCAGGTTCATCGTCGTCGACCCGGAAACTCTCGTACCGTCCCCGGCTTTGGTCACGCACAACCCGGCCGCGTTCCAACTGCACAACCCGTCGGCGCATAGCATCAACAATGGCATGGTCGTGGGTAGCCATGAGCACCGTGGTACCCGTCCGGTTGATCCGGTCGAGGATCCGCATGATGCCAACCGACGTGGCCGGGTCGAGGTTACCCGTCGGCTCGTCGGCCAGCAGGATTGGGGGTCGATTCACGAAGGCCCGCGCCACCGAAACTCTTTGTTGCTCTCCGCCAGAAAGCTGGAGCGGATAACGATCACCCTTGGTGGCCAACCCGACCAATTCAAGCACCTGAGCAACCTGGTGACTGATTACCGTCTTTGGGCGGCCCAAGACCTCGAGGGCGAAGGCAACGTTCTCGGAAACGGTCCGATTGGGAAGCAGCTTGAAGTCCTGAAAGACCGTACCGATCGAGCGGCGCAGGTTGGGTACCTTCCAACCCGGCATCTTGGTGATGTCTTTTCCGGCCACCCAGATGTTGCCGCGGGTGGTTGGCTCCTCCCGAAGCATCAGGCGAATCAGGGTCGACTTGCCCGACCCGGACGGGCCGACCAGAAAAACGAACTCGCCTTTCTGGACATCGAGACTGACGTCACGTAGGGCGACGATACCGCCCTCGTAGACCTTGGTGACATCTTCAAGGAGAATCATCGGAAACCAAACACCTCAGTGGGGATTCCGCGAGCGGAAAAGCCCGTCTTTCTCTGCTTGCCCCTGCTCCGCCGCGCCGTCCGCCAGGTTACCAGTGGCTCGATACCATCAGTAATCAATCCGTGGGCGACCCGTCCGACTGCTCCTGGCGCTCCCGCCGCCACTGCAGGTAGGCCTCCACGAAGGGGTCGAGGTCACCGTCGAGAACCCCTAGCACGTTCCCCACCTCGAGATTGGTTCGAAGGTCCTTGATCATTTGGTACGGCTGCAAAACATAGGAACGAATCTGCCTCCCCCAAGCTGCCTCCTCCTGGTCACCGCGGATCTCGTCGAGGTGGTCTCGACGTTCCTTACGGGCGAGTTCAGCCAACCGTGCCTTGAGGATCGTCATGGCCCTGGCCCTGTTCTGGAGCTGGGACCGCTCCGCCTGACAGACCACAACCACCCCGGTCGGGAGGTGGGTCAACCGGACCGCCGAATCCGTGACATTAACGTGCTGGCCGCCCGCCCCTTGAGAGCGGAAGGTCTCGACGCGGAGGTCATCGGTATTCACCTCAACGTCTTCCTCTTCTACCTCCGGAATAACGTCGACTCCGGCAAATGAGGTATGGCGTCGGGACGCCGCGTCAAACGGACTGATCCGTACCAACCGGTGCACTCCCCGCTCGCCCTCGAGCACTCCATAGGCGTGCTCTCCCGAAACCGTGATGGTCGCCGACTTGATGCCCGCCTCATCGCCGGGTGTGATCTCGTCGACTTCTACTTGGAACCCCTTGTCCTCGAGGTAGCGGAGATACATGCGGAGCATCATCTCGGCCCAGTCCTGAGCGTCGACGCCTCCTGCTCCAGCGTGCACGGAGAAGATGGCGGTGTGATCATCGTATTGACCGAAATACAGCGACTCAACCTCCAGACGGGACAGCTCGCGCTCGATGACCATGAACTCTTCGGTGACCTCGGCTGCGGCGGCCGGATCGTCCTCCTCCGCAGCCAACTCGAGCAGGACCTCGCCGTCGTCTAGCGTCGCTGCGGTCTGCAGCGCCATATCGATGATCTTTTCGTAGCGGGCCAATTTCTGGTTGACGGCCGTGGCGCGTTTGGGATCATTCCACAACTCGGGGGCAGACGCCTCTTCGCGCAGAGCAGTTAGCTCTCGTTCCTTCTGGTCGACGTCAAAGGAACCTCCGGGCATCGTCGAGGCGGGCGCGGAGCTCTTTGAGGAGGGCACGGGGGTCAGTGGTATTCATGGGATGCGGAATAGTAGTGAGTGGGAAGTGGGAAGCGGGAGGTACGAAGCACCAACTTCACAGTTAGCCGTCAAGCTGCTGCTCCGTGGCACCTCTTGTATTTCTTGCCTGATCCGCAGGGACATGGATCGTTCCGGCCAACTTTGTCGGAGACAGCCTGGCGCACACTGCCGCCCCCGGCCGCGGCGGCTTGGGCCTGAAATCGCAACTGCTCTTGCTTCGCTTTCTCCGCTTCTTGGGCAACCTGGACGTGGAATAGATAGCGAACGGAGTCCCTCTTGACCGAGTCGACCAGGTCGGCAAACAGGTCGAAGCCCTCACGCTGGTACTCGACCAGCGGATCGCGCTGACCCATCGCTCGCAGACCAATGCCTGCCCGCATGTAGTCCATCTCGGAGAGGTGCTCACGCCACTTGTTATCGATGACCGAGAGAACCACCGTCTTCTCGATCTTGCGCAGCACCTCCGCTCCGAGCTCCTGCTCACGACGGGCGTACACGGCGTGGGCTTCCTCAACGGCTGCATCGACCACACCGGCAACATCGAGGCCGTGCTCGTCCATGATCACATCGCGATCCAATTCAGTGGGATACAACACCGTGAGCTGGCGGATCAATTCGTCCCAGTCCCAATCCCTTGGAGATGCCTCGCCCAGCACGCTGGTGACCGTGTCCTCGCTCGTCGCGGAGATCCACTCCTGAGCCAGATCCTCGCCCTTCTCGCCGAGTAGGATCCCATTCCGCCAGGCGTAGATGACCTCACGTTGACGGTTCATGACCTCGTCGTACTTGAGCACGTTCTTGCGGATTTCGAAGTTCTGCGATTCCACCTGCGCCTGGGCACGTTCGATCGCCCGGCTGACCATCTTTGCCTCAATGGGCACATCATCCGGGATTCGCAGTCGATCCATGATGGCGGCTACCCGATCCTTGGCGAACCGCCGCATGAGGTCATCGTCGAGCGAGAGATAGAACCTCGACTCGCCGGGGTCACCTTGCCGTCCAGAACGGCCGCGCAACTGGTTGTCGATGCGCCGCGACTCGTGGCGTTCTGTGCCTACCACGTAAAGACCTCCGACGCCGAGTATCTTGTCGCGTTCGGCGGAGGTCTCGGCTGAGAGCCGCTCCAATGCCTGAGCAAACGCTTGCTCGTACTCCGCTGCCTCCTCGGGCAGGCCGGCTCTCTGCATCTCCTGTTTGGCGAGTTCCTCCGGGTTGCCACCGAGCATGATGTCTACCCCGCGACCCGCCATGTTGGTGGCAACAGTCACCGAGCCGAGCCGCCCTGCCTGGGCAATGATCTGGGCCTCCCGGGCATGCTGTTTGGCATTGAGCACCTCATGAGGAATACCGCGTTTCGACAGGGCTTTCGAGAGCCGCTCCGACTTCTCGATCGACACGGTGCCCAGCAACACCGGCTGACCGAGCTGGTGACGAGCGACGACATCCTCGGTGACGGCATCAAACTTGGCAGTCTCCGTCTTGTAGACGAGGTCGGGCTGGTCGAGCCGCACGAGTGGGCGGTTGGTCGGCACCTCAACGACTTCTAGTGAATAGATCTGAGCAAACTCGGCAGCTTCCGTCTTCGCGGTACCCGTCATACCGGCCAGCTTGTCGTACATCCGAAAGAAGTTCTGGAGGGTGATCGTGGCGAGGGTCTGGTTCTCTTCCTTGATCTTGACGCCCTCTTTGGCCTCGATGGCTTGATGGAGACCTTCGGAATAGCGGCGGCCATCCAACACCCGGCCGGTGAACTCGTCGACAATCTTTATCTCGCCTTGGTCGATGAGATAGTCGACATCCTTGAGGTACAGCTCCCTGGCCCGCAGGGCAGCGTCGAGATGGTGAACGAGATCGACGGAAGCGAAGTCGTACATGTTCTCGACCCCAAGAATCTGTTCGACGCGTGCCACTCCTTCCTCGGTGGTGATCACCTGGCGTTTGCCTTCGTCGACTTCGTAGTGCTCGTCGCGGCGCAATCGAGAGACGACCTTGGCAAAGTCGCGATACCACTTGACCGTATCGGACACCCGGCCGCTGATGATCAAAGGCGTTCGGGCCTCGTCGACGAGAATCGAATCGACCTCATCGACGATGGCAAAGTCGTAGCCGCGGTGGACCAGTTCCGCAGGCGCCATAGCCATATTGTCGCGGAGGTAATCGAATCCATATTCGTTGTTCGTGCCGTAGGTGATGTCTGCCGCATAGGCGGGCCGGCGTTCGGCCGGCGTCAACCCGGCTTGGATGAGCCCCACACTGAGCCCCAGGAATCGATGGATACCCCCCATCCACTGCGCGTCTCGGGAGGCCAAGTAGTCGTTCACCGTCACCAGGTGAACACCTTTCCCGCTGAGGGCGTTCAGGTAGGACGGCATGGTTGACACCAACGTCTTCCCCTCACCGGTCTTCATTTCGGCGATCATCCCACGGTGAAGGGCTCCAGCGCCGACGACCTGCACGTCGAAGTGTCGTTGCCCCAATACCCGCTGAGCTGCTTCCCTGACCACCGCATATGCTTCCGCTTCGATGTCATCGAGGCTCTCTCCGTTTTTCAGCCGGGCCCGAAACTCATCGGTCTTGGCCCGCAGCTCGGCGTCCGTCAACGTGGAGACTGAAGACTCGAAGTCATTAACCAGGGCTACGAGCTTCTCGAGATCGCGCAGCACGCGCGTTTCTCCGGCATGTAGGACTTTGGTAATCAGCGACATAGAGCACCCATCTTATCGACAGGCCGTGATAGTCAGTGATCGTCTTTAGACCGGCTGGACGATGACGCCGACCTTCTCGAGCAAAGCGGCAGGATCAACGCCAACGTTCCCCGAGACGACATGATCCAAAATCGTCCGATCGGCGGCCGATATCGGTTCGGGTTCATCCAAGAGAGTTCCGTCGCCCGCCTTCACGAGCACCAGGTCGGGGGTGTCCCCGGCCTCCGCGGTCTGGGTGACCATGGCCACCTCGCCTCCGTCGAGCAGCAGCAGAGACCCGGGCGGATAGATTCCCACCAGTTCGATGAAGGACCTGACGAAATCGGGGTCATAGAAGGTACCCGAACCCTTCAGCAGCACGCCCAGTGCGCTGCTGGGAGTCTCGGCCCGGCGGTAAGACCGACGCGTCGTGATGGCGTCGTACGTGTCGGTCGTCGCAACGAGCCGGCTGAAGAAGTGCAGATCGTGCTCGCGACGCGTCACCCTGGGATACCCACTCCCGTCGAAACGAGCATGGTGTTCGAATGCGACGGTAGCGGCGATCTCTTGACCGGGCGCGGCCGCCGCCATGATCGAAGCAGCGCCTTCCTGCGGATGCAGCTTGATTTGCTTCCACTGATCTTGATCGAGTCTGCCGGGGAACTGAAGGACGGACGAATCGACGCGAATCTTGCCGATGTCGTGGAGTAACGCTCCGATCGCCAGGACTTTGAGCTGGTCGCCTGCCAGACCGGCCATCCGTCCGAGGGCAATCGAGAGGATGCACACGTTGACGGAGTGGAAGAACGTGTACTCGTCGTGACTCTTCATAGTGGAGAGCAGAAGCGAGGCTGCCGGTTGCGAGATCGTCTGTTCCACCAACTGCTCGACAGCCCATGAGGCGACACTCAGGTCGATCGGCTCATCCGTGTCGAGCGCACCGGCGACGCCGCGTAAGACGTCCAGCGAGCGAGTATAGGAGCGACGCAGCCTGGCAGACGACGAGTCAGTTTCCAGATCAGATTTCGAATATGGTGACTCGTTGAGCCGCACGGTGCTCTCCGCGGGCACGTCGCCGGACAGGTCGGCCACAAAGGCTCCCAGATCGGCGATATCGGCGCCGGCGACCGGCGACAAGAAGGTGATGGACTCGATGCCGCGCCGCTGCATCTCCCGCAAGAGGGCGCTGGACTCGAGCGAAGCATGGGCGAGCAAGGTCCGATCGAGATAGAACGAGTCCGTAAGCAAGCTCATGACTACCTCACCCCCGGCTCCTGAAGCCAACCCTTCGGCCGACTCTGTCGCAGCCGTCAAAGCCTCACCGGTCGTCGGATGTCCGGTCGGATACAACTTCATCTGCTTGGCCAACGCCTGCAGGTCCTTGAGGAGTTGACGGGCGCGCTGATCCCCGGTCATCGGTGGGCCTCTAGAGCTTCGCGGGCCGCCGAGCGCAGCTGCCGGACCTTGGCGGACAGCGTGAACCGCTTCCTGGCCATACTCTCGATGGCTTGCTGAGCATCGTTGCTCGGGCGCTCGCCCAGAACACGGATGATTCGTTCTTTCTCGTCTGTATCGAGATGGGCCGACCAAAGGGCTCCGATCAGCAGCGAATCGGATTCGCCGGTGCCACGCGCCCCGAGCATTGCAATGGCCGCTTGTCGGACACTCTCATTGGAATCCGACAACGCCTCTCCGAAGTACCCCATGCTTCCGCTATCCAAACTAGAGAGGGACCGGAGGGCCTCGACGCGAACCCGATGGTCGTGATGGGCGAGCAGGCGGCGGACGGCCGGCACGCACGTGGTGTTACCGGAGCGACCAAGCACAATGACCAGATTCCTCACAACGAACCAACGCTCGTCGTCAAGCCGCCGAATGACATGACGAGGATCACGCGCCGACTCTCGACCCAGTACATCGAGCAGGGTCCGGCGCCGGGCCCGGTCTTCCTCCGCGGCCATCATGTCGATGAGCACATCGATGTGGTCAGGGGCAAGAATAGAAAGAAGACGTTTCGGCGCTTCCGTTTGATCATCGTCGGCCAGCTTGGCAATGAGCCCCTCGAGCACGTCGGGAGCACCCGCCTGGGAAATCGCGTCTCTCACCTCGGCGGCGCGCTCGGCCGCGTACGTTGGGTGATCGACCGCGGCCCGCAGCCAGAGCTCGGCTCGCCGGTAGCGACCTCGTCGAATGCTGCCACTGATCTTTCCGGTCAGTACCCGCATGAGCCTCCGAAACCGATCGTCACGTTCTTCGACTGCCAGCAAACCGCGGAACGTGTCGAGCGTCTCATAGAAATACTTCGCCGGATCGGGGAACTGGGTTCGCAACGATGCAGATGCTTGCCGCTGGGGCATTTGCCCTTCGAGATCGGCGAGGCGCTCCTGAACCCTGGTCGCGACAAGCTCCCGCGCCGAGCGGACCGGCTCGGGAGACTCGAGCAGACCGAGGAGTTCCTCGGGCCGCTTGTCGATCTGGTCCGTGGCGATGCGCGCATAGTCGAGCAGCAACGAGAAGCCCCGCGAGTCGAGTTGCGGCGCGAGGATTGCCAGTTCGTTCCCGGCAAACTGATCGAGGAACACCCGGTCAACCTGGTCCTCTTGGCCGGTGAGGAATCCACCCAGTACGGCCACTTGGGAGCCCTCGTCGAAGTAGAAGAACGCATCAACAAAGGCAGTAACGACCATCTCGCGTCCCGACACGTCTTTCTCGTCAACACGGGAGAAGACGTCCCGATATCGATCGTGGAAGATCGTTCCAAGCAGGTCTCTGTCTCCCCCGGCTTCCTCGAGCAAGCTGCGAGCGAATTCCTCCGGGTTGGAGCCTTGAGACATAACGGCTTGAACACCGACGTCCCGCTCGACTGTTTCGACGGGTTCTCCGAAGGAGCTCAACAATGATCGGGTCACCACAGCCGGATTTGAGATTCCTTCCTTCGCCAGGATGGCCCCTATCCCGCCTTCTCCGCGAAGATCTTCCTCGTCCTTTGAGAGAACGCTCAGGAAAGTCACAATGTCGGCGTCGGAGGGTAGGCCGGAGAAAGCCAATACCTCCATGTTGTGCACGAAGCACTGCTTGACGAGACGCTCGGCAGCACCCCGGGCAACTTGGATTTCTTCACCATCAATCAAGAAGCCTGTCGGCCCGACCTCCATGGACAGATCACGATCTCCGATCGCCTGCCGCAGCGTGTCGGCAACCCGCACGAAAGCACTCTGGGAAGCCGGATCCGGATACAGGTTGTACACCGTCCATGCGGCGGATAAGGCTTCGACCACCGCAGAGGCGCGAGCCAGGTCAGCGGTCATCCGCTGATGGTGATGAGTTCTTCTCGAAGTGCGTACATGACCGCCTCGTTTCGAGAATGCAGGCCGAGTTTGTCGAGGATGTTCCGAACATGGTTCTTCACGGTGTTTTCGGAGATAAAGAGCTTTTCGCCAATCTCGCGGCTGGTCTGTCCGTCGGCGATGAGTTGAATCACTTCAACCTCTCTGCCGGTGAGGGTTGGTTTCCGCCCTACCAAGACATCCCGGTGTTTGAGCAGCTGAGCGACCGTGTCAAACAGTTTGCCACCCATCATCGGCGACACCACTGAACCCCCTTTGACCACCCACTTCATCGACTCCACCAGCTGCGGGAACGGTGTTGACTTGACGATATAGCCGCGGGCGCCTGCCTTGATCGCGGCGAGCAGATCTTCTTCCGACTCGCTCGATGTCAACAGCACGACTTTCGAGCCAGGCGAAGCGCCGATGATCTTGTCGACAACCTCAATTCCCGACATGCCCGGCATCAGGACATCGAGGACCACCAGGTCGGGCTTTAGCTCCTTGGCGAGCATCACCGCCGCCATCGCGTCCTCGGCCTGTCCGACCACGGTGAAGCCGGCGTTCTCGAAAGCGGCCGATAGACCGGCGGTGAAGAGTGGAGCGTCGTCGACGACGAGGACTCTGGTCATGCAGGCTCAATCAGGCCGTAGGCCCCGTCGCGACGCCGGTAGAGCACGCTCGGCAGATCCGAGTCGGCACTCTGGAAGAAGAAGAAGTCGTGCCCAAGCGTTTCCATCTGTAGCGCGGCCTCCTCCGGAGTCATCGGTTTCATCACGAATTGCTTCACCTTGACAATCTCGGGTTCGTCAGGCTCATGGGAATCTTCGACCGATTCCACTTGCTCATTGAGATATTTGTTGTCGGCACGGCGCGAGCGAGTGATGAGTCGACCCTTCAGTTTCTTCATCTGCTGACCGAATCGTTCAGCCGTTTCATCGAGGGCGGCTTCCGGAGTGCTGGCCGCCCCCGCCACACGAACCACGTTCCCTGCCGCCGACGCGGTGATCTCAACCCGAAAACGCTCGTCGGCGATGCGGGGGTTCCGCTCCTCGGTGACTTCAACATCGGCCGAGGCCATCCCATCGAAAAACTTGGCGGCCCGCGCGATCTTGCTCGCCGCCGCTTGCCGAAACTGATCATCGATCTGGAAATTCCGGCCGTGGATCTTGACGTCCAAGGTCAACCTCCTGGATTGGGGTATCTGCAGGCCTGCTCGCTCGGAGAGACCGGGCAAGAGGAACCGCTGAATTGGCTTCGCCCCGCCTCTTCAAATCGGATCACATGACAACTCTACCTGCCGAGGTCGCTGTTACGCCGTAGATCGCGCTTTCGCCCACCGCCTGCCGGGCAGCCCACAGCGTGGCGCCGGTGGTCAGCACATCATCAACCAGGATAACTGGACCGGATGGAACCGGGCGAGCACCGAAACGGATCGCCGTCCTCGACTCGCGACCGACCCCTGCATGACGGGGAGCCCACAGCGGCCGACGCAGGACATCGGCCCGCGCCAGGCCGGTGAGCGCAGCCAGGGCCTGAGTCAATTCTTTTCCCGGGTCCATCCCATACTTCCAGGTACGTAGGACCACTCTCCTCACAGGCACCAAAGTACCCTCCGTGCCGTCCAGTACATCAGCCATGCGCTCTGCGAGAAGGCCGGCTGCCTGACGGATCCCCTGGTACTTCAAGCGATGCACCAGGACCCGGGCCGGGCCGCTGTGCACAAGACCGGACCCGACCGGCAAACCTCCGGGAACGAGCCTCCACCCGCCGGGAACGAGCCGATCCCGACACTTTCCACAGAGCAACCCGCCGCCACTCCTCGAGCAAACCAGACAAACCATACCGGCACGGTACCTGCCCGGACCGTCAGAAATCCGTGACATGACCACTAAGAGTGACTATCTTGGGGTTGAGGATCACGCTGGGAGGCGAAGTGAACGGAACTGTTGCATTCAACCGGGAGCGGCAGAGGCTGCGTCGGTTGCGCAAACTCGCCGCGGTGTTGACCGTGGTAACCGTCTGGATGTGGTGGCGAATCGCCAATGGTGAGACACCGTGGCCTGCCCTCCCCCAGTTTTCCGATGAGGCCTTGTTCTGGCTTCCCGGGATCCTCATCATCGCGATGCTGGCGGCGGTAATGATCCTTCCCATGTTGGGGAATTCCCGTTCACCCCATGTGATCTTCCGATCCGAACAACTCAAGACCTCCTTCTCGGATGTCAAGGGGTTGGGCCGGGTCCTCGATGAGGTGGGCCACACGTTGCGCGTCCTGCTTGATCATGAGACTCTGAGAAACCAGATGGGTGGTTCACCTCGCCGGGGGGTCCTCTTCGAGGGCCCGCCCGGCACCGGTAAAACCCACGTTGCCAAGGCCATGGCCAAGGAAGCCGGTGTCCCATTCCTGTTCGTTTCAGCGACCGCTTTCCAGAGCATGTGGTTCGGAATGACGGCTCGCAAGATCCGGGCGTTCTTCCGTGCTCTCCGCAAGGCGGCCCGTCGGGAAGGTGGCGCTATCGGTTTCATCGAAGAAATCGACGCCATCGGATTGAGCCGTTCGCGGGGAAACGACATGTCGACCACCGGAACCAAGATGGTCGAGGCGTCCGTGAACAGCGGAACGGGGGGCATGGTCAACGAGCTCCTCATCCAGATGCAGAGCTTCGACGAGCCAACCACGCGAATGAAGCTGGTCGGGCGCCTCAAAGATCTCGTCAATCAATTCCTGCCCGAGCATCGACGCCTCAGCAAACAGACGGCTCCCTACGCCAACATCCTCTTGATCGGAGCAACCAACCGGGCCGAAGCGTTGGACGCGGCCCTCCTCCGCCCGGGCCGTTTCGATCGTTCGCTGCACTTCGGACTCCCCGGTCTCTCCGGCCGGAGGGAGCTGATCGACTACTTCCTCACCACCAAAGCGCACGCGGCAGAGCTCGATACCGACCGGGTGAGGAACGAACTGGCTTCCGCTACCCTCGGATACTCCCCCGCCTCGCTCGAGCGGCTCTTCGATGAAGCTCTCCTGCTTGCGTTGCGCGCCGAACGGGCCACGCTGTCGCTGGATGATGTTCACATCGCTCGGCTCGAAATCGAGGTCGGCCTACCCGAACCGATGGACTACCCGGCCGAGGAAGAGCGGACCATCGCCGCACACGAGGCAGGTCACGCCACCATGGCCTATCTGGTCGGCAAGGGCCGCCGGCTCGAGATGCTTTCGATTATCAAGCGGAGAGAGGCCCTTGGCTTCCTCGCTCATCGCCTCATCGACGAGCGCCATACCCAGCGCCAGAGCGAACTGATCGCTCTGATCCAGATCTCGCTGGGTGGGATGGTCGCCGAGGAGTTGTTCTTCGGGGAGTCAGGCACGGGCCCCGCCGGCGACCTTTCCTCGGCCACGCAGGTAGCGGCCGAGATGGTCGGGTCTCTGGGTCTGGGCGGTTCGCTGGTGTCGTTTCGCGCCCTGGACGACGGGCCGTTGGGTGGCAACCTGGTCGCCAAAGTCCTGGCCGATCGTCAGGGAAGGGAATCGGTCGAGAGAATCCTGGCCGAAAACAAGGGGGAGGTCGGCCGCCTTCTGGCTCAGAATCGGCACATTGTTGAAGCTCTGCGCGACGCGCTGATCAACCGCCATGAGTTGATCGGTGACGAGATCCTCGACGTGATCCGAGAGGCAGAAACAGCCCAGGCCGGTGATGCGGTAGAGATCATTGACCTACGGGAAGTACCTAGTACCTAGTACCTAGTACCTAGTACTGGATACTGGATA
>Ga0224512_10002021_pt1 | contig 18896 bp, 15 predicted proteins | sample SF_May12_sed_USG_4_FD_169103 | JGI IMG/M metagenome (GOLD analysis project Ga0224512, IMG submission 169103) | Sediment microbial communities from San Francisco Bay, California, United States - SF_May12_sed_USGS_13 | ecosystem: Environmental > Aquatic > Marine > Sediment | place: USA... | reverse complement strand
GCGCTCGAGAGCACTTGGGATTGGTACAAAGAAGATGCCGGTAGGCGTTTCGCGGACCGCGATGACTTTGATGATGCGATCGATTTCGTTGGCTGGTATACACATGTTTCGCAGCGGTCCGTCGGGATCTCCAAGTGGGATCCTTACAATCAATATCTTGCCTATCACGAAGGACACACGGGATGGCAACGCAACAGCCACCGAGGCAAGCGTTGGCTCACGAACACCGCGCAGCAAGTCGATTATCGCGCGCGCGAGTGGGGCGCTCAGTTGCGGCGTTGTGAAGAAGACCTCGATGACGGCTGGTGGTTCTTCTGACGGGCCCGACGAAGACCAACGCTCCCACCTAGACTACCAGCTCTGCTCATTGACCTTCCGATGGCGGCAGAGGATGATTGGCGGCGAATGCAGTCGCAGTAGCGGAGCAAGGCCGCGCAGATGCTGCGCGTTGCCTCTCGGAATACTCTAACTAGAACACTGTATTGCTCAGGCCACGGCGGAAACTCGGAAAATATCGCATCCAGCGTTGCCTCAACGACGGCCCTATCGCAGCCGTGTATCAGGCTTACGACACGATCCAAGGATTGCGAGTCGCGTTGAAGATTCCGCACCCGAGTGCGATGGACGAATATTTTCTCGCGGATTTTCGCCGTGAAGCGCAGCTCGCGCCGAAGCTCGAGCATCCGAACATCATCCCTATTCGCGACGCATCGTTCATCGACGGTCACTTCGTGATATCGATGCCTCTCGGCGAGTGCACGCTTGGCGACCGCATGCGTAAGCGCCTCGCGACCAGCACGGCGCTCGACTACACAGAGCAAGCACTGGCCGCTGTGGCGCAGGCTCACGAGTGTAAGGTTATCCACTGTGACGTCAAACCCGATAACTTCGTGCTGTTCGCCGACAACATACTCCGGCTCGGCGATTTCGGCTTTTCGAAGATCGCGCAACGCACCCTCAAGCAGGCGTCCGGGTCGGGTACCGTCGGTTATATGGCTCCCGAGCAGGCTGTTGGGCGGCCGATGTTTCAATCGGACGTGTTCGCGCTTGGCCTTCTCATCTACGAGCTCTTCTCCGGCCATCTGCCGCAGTGGCCTTACGATTGGCCGCCCCGGCGTATCGAACGCGTTCGCGCGAAGCTCAATCCCGCGCTCGTGGAGTGGCTCCGAAAGGCTATCCAGGTGCGTCCCGAGGCACGCTACAAGAACGCGATCGTCATGTATCGGGAATTCAAGCGCGCGCGCAACGGTGCCGGCAAGCGCCGCAAGCCCGCAAGGGAGGCGCCAATCGATCCGGCGCGCTGGGAAGCCATCCGTTTTCGAGAGTTCCAGAAAAAATATCGTCACTCGGTGGAGACGCACCACCATTGCCCGAACTGCGAAGGCCCCGTCGCCGAGGCCATGCAGAGCTGCCCATGGTGTGGTGAGAAGCTCAAAGCTGCGAAGCTCGAGACGCGCTTTCCGGCGACTTGTCCACGTTGTCGCCGCGGCGTCAAGCTCGATTGGCGATACTGCGCATGGTGCTACGGGCAGGGCTTCGAGGTCGAAACGACGCGTCGCTATGCGGATCGCCGGTACGGGGCGCGTTGCAGCAACGCAAAATGCAAAGAGCCGTTGATGCCGTTCATGCGTTACTGCCCCTGGTGTCGCACGAAGGTCAAACGGGCATGGAGGCTGCCGTCGTCCACCGAGCGCTGTCCGTCGTGCCACTGGGGCGTGGACACGAGTTTCTGGGATCGCTGTCCATGGTGCAGCAAGGGGCTGCATCGGTGACCGCGCGGGCTCCAGGGGCGCGGCTGTTTCTCGGTGCGGAGGCCGAAGACGCGGACCTCGACTTCGCGCAGGGGCAGGTCAGCGTGCGTACCTTCCGCAGCCCGGGCAAGGAGACGAACAATGAAGACTCGGCTGCAGTCATTCCGTTCGGTGCCAACGGCCTCGTGCTAGCGGTGGCAGACGGCGTCGGGGGCAGCCCGGGCGGTCAGCAGGCGTCGAACCTGGCCGTGCAGACGCTAGCGGACGTGCTCGCCCGTACGAGCCCGGAGCCGGACAATCTGCGCACTGCCATCGTCGATGCCGTCGAGGAGGCCAACCGGCGAATTCTCGACCGCGGCCGCGGCGCGGCGACCACGCTCGTCGTCGGCGAGCTCTTGAACGGCCGAGTTCGCAGCTACCACGTCGGCGACTCCGAGCTCATGACCGTCGGTCAGCGCGGCCGCATCAAGCTGCGCGTGACTCCGCATTCGCCCACGGGATTCGCCGTCGAGGCCGGCTTGCTCGACGAGGACGAAGCCGTCGAGCATGACACGCGTCATCTGCTATTCAACGTGATCGGCGCACCTGACATGCGCATAGAAATTGGCACGCCCGCACGGATCGATGCCTACGATACGGTCATTCTCAGCAGCGATGGACTTCTCGATAACCTCTTTGTCGACGAGATCGTTAGGATCATTCGTTCGGGAGACCTTGCGCGCGCGGCCGACGAGCTGACGGGCCTCGCGCTTGCTCGCATGGCCGGCAGCGACACCGGGCCCTCGAAGCCCGATGACCTTACGATCATTCTGTACCGCTTGCCGCGGCGGCGGCGTGGGAGACGCGGGAGTTCCTCGCGCAGCTAGGCGGTTTCGCTGCGCATGCGGTTCGTCGCGGTTGCGCCCGTACGCTTTTCGATCTCGCGATCGTAGGCGGCGGCGAAAACCTCGGCAAACATCTGCGGGAACTGGCCCGGTGCGTGCTCGGCCAACGTTGCATAGAGCTCGGCGTAACGCTCCCAGTATTTGGCTTCGGCCTTCGTGCCGAGCAACCCGCGTTTGCTGTCGCCGCATCTCTGCTCGATTTCCTCCGGGGCGATGCGCTCGAGATAATCGAGTAACGCCGCGTGCGTGGCGTCGAGCACGGCGCGCTCGTGCACCAGAATCTCATCGAAGGCCTCGCGAACGGCCTCGATTGCGGGCATATATTCGGCCTTGTCCATGAAAAACAGATTTTCGAGTGCCTCATCGAGGCTTGCGGCGAACTTGAGCAGATTGTTGTTTTGCGGCTGGATCGTCGTATTGGCCAGACGCAGTAAATTCTTCTGATCAATGCGCAGCTGAATCGACTGGCGCAGACCGACCGCGAGCTCTCGGACGAGCTGTCCGGCACGGTGCAACAGCAGGGAAGCCTCGTTTCCTTCCAGCTCGCGGGGCGGGAGTCCTGCGCCGCGAAAGAAGGCAAACAGGGCGGCCTGCTCGTCGCCGGTCTTGGAGTTTGCTTGCTTCGGTGACTCTGGGTGTTTTTCTTGCTGTGTCCGAGTCTTGTTGGCCGCGGACGGGGTGCGACGTCGTTTGGCGCTTGCGGTCGCCTTGGGTCGTGACGGTTCGAATTTCGCGGCTGGCGCCTGTGCGGGCGCAGACGCGCGTTTAGGTGCAGGCTTGGGCGAGGAGGGTTGCGCGTCGTCATCGACGAGTCTCAGCCTGCTCGCAGCCTGCTCGGCAGCTGCTTTGAGCGCACCGGCTGCCGTGTCGTCGGCAAGAATTTCCTCGATGGCAAGTACACCAAGCTCCTCTTCGGAGACCAGGGCATATCCGGTCGGTCCTGCCTGCGTCGCGCGCATGGCGGTGTCGACAGGATCGTTGTGTGAGTCTGTCTGGAGATCATCATCGAGATCCGAGTCTTCGAGGTGCACTCGCATGATGTACTCGCCGAGCCGCAGGCGGTCTCCGTGGAAAAGACGTTGTGGTTTCGTGCGGCCAATTGGCGTGTCGTTCTCGTTGACGAAAACACCGTTCGTCGAGGTGTCGATGATGTAGTAGCTGCCGGACCGAAAATCGATGGCTGCGTGTCGGCCAGACAGATAGCGGTTGCTATCCTCGAGCGCCCAGTCGCTCTCGAGCGAACGGCCGATCGTGCCGCCGTTGACGCCGAACTCCTTGATTCGGCGCTCACCGAGATGCAAGCGCTGGAAGCTGATGATTTCGAGGCGCAGCGGCATTTGGGCATCCTGTCAGGTCGGCATTTGCGAGGCCTGAGGGCGCATCCGGGCTCGCTGCCGGGGGTCTATCTTGGGCCGAGTATAGCCGTACCCCGCTCCATACCGACGCGCTGCTTGGCTGTATTGTGAACGGAGTCTCACAAAGCCCGGCGAGACAGGCGTTTTGCTGCCTATGCTAAGCTCAGTCAGATCGCGCAGTCTCGAGGTATCGCATGAGCGCCCAGCCCATCTATAAGATCGTCTTCATGAATCAAGGTAAGATTTTCGAGATCTATGCCCGGCATGTCAGTCACGGCGCCTTGTTCGGTTTCGTCGAAGTGGAAAAGCTCATATTCGGCGCGCGCTCGAGTGTTGTCGTCGATCCGTCCGAGGAGCGAATCCAATCGGAGTTCTCGGGTGTTACACGGACGTACCTGCCGCTGCATTCGATCATTCGCATCGACGAGGTCGAGAAACAGGGTGTCGGCAAGGTCAGCGATGCCGAGGGCGGAAACGTGACGCCGTTCCCGATGCCGGTGTACGCGCCGCCAGGTGGCGGTAAGGGTGGGTCAGGCGAGTAAGTTCGGATTTTGACCTTGCGCTTCGCATCCCTCGGTAGCGGCAGTCGTGGCAACGCGCTGCTCGTCGAGTCGGCGCAGACACTCGTGCTCGTTGACTGCGGATTGACACTCAAGGCCATCGAGGAGCGTCTCGGTGGGCTCGGCCGGGATCCGGGCGACATTGACGCTGTCCTCGTTACGCACGAGCACACTGATCATATCCGCGGCGTTGCGGCCTTCGCGCGTCGCTACCGCACGCCGGTGCGGATGACTGCGGGTACGGCCGCCGGCAGCACGAGCCGCACTTTGCCGAGGCTGGAGACCTTCAACTGCCACCGGCGATTCGAGATCGGTGATCTATCGATCGAGCCGTTCCCCGTGCCGCACGATGCGCGTGAGCCGTGCCAATTCGTGTTCTCGAACGGTCACAGGCGTCTGGGCATCTTGAGCGACACGGGCCACATCACGCCGCACATCAAAGCGCATCTCGCCGGCTGCGATGCGATGGCGCTCGAGTTCAATCACGATGCCGAGGCGCTGTGGGCTGGCGATTACCCCGAGCATCTGAAGCAGCGTATTGCCTCGCAGGTCGGGCATCTCAATAACGTGCAGGCAGCGGGACTCCTTAGTCACGTCGCCGATAGCCGGTTGCAATGGGTCGTCGCCCTGCATCTGAGCGAAACCAACAACAGCCCGGGCCGCGTGCGCGAGACCTTGCATGACGCGCTTGGTGCCGACCATTGTGCCGAGGCGCATCTCGCGCTGCAGCATGAGCCGAGCCGTTGGCTCGAGGTCGTCTGAAGTCTGGTGAGACGGGCGGGCTGGCGGTATCATTGCGGCGCCCGTTCCCGTTCACCATCACGCGCCGATCTTGATTCTCGCAAGCTCGCCGGTTTTGCCACACTCTGATGTCTAACACAGCCACGGTCCTTCGGCTGGCCGGCCCCGTTGCCGAGACGAATTTCCGGCGCCGCAAGCTGACCGAGCAGTTGCAGGCGCGCTGTCCTGCCGTCACGGGTGTGTCCGTGCGCTTTGTTCACCTCGTCCACGTCACGCGTGAGCTCGACGCCGGCGAGCAGGCGCTGTTGAGCGCATTGCTCGACTACGGGTCCGCCGCAGGCACGGTGACCGGTAGTCAGGAAATCATGATCGTGCCACGTATCGGCACGATCTCCCCATGGGCATCGAAGGCGACCGATATCGCCAGAATTTGCGGACTGCCGGTGCATCGTCTCGAGCGTGGCCGGCTCTATTCGATCACTGCCCGGGAGCAACTCGACGGGGAGAGACAGCGCGAGCTTGTACCGCTGCTGCATGACCGAATGATGGAAACCGTCGTGCTCGATGCCGAGCTGCCTGCCGCGCTATTCGATGAGCACGAGCCACGGCCGATGACGACGGTCGATCTGAGCGGGGACGCCGTGGCCGCACTCGCAGCGGCCAACCGCGAGCTCGGGCTCGCGTTGTCGGACGATGAGATCGTCTATCTCGTCGAGCAATTCGGCGCGATCGGCAGGAATCCGTCCGATATGGAGCTCATGATGTTCGCGCAAGCGAACTCAGAGCATTGCCGGCACAAAGTATTCAATGCCGACTGGATCATCGAGGGACAGGCTGCGGACAAGAGTCTGTTCCAAATGATCAAGAATACCTACGCTAACGCACCTGACGGCGTACTGTCGGCTTATGCGGATAATGCGGCCGTCGTCGAGGGTGCGCTGACGCCGTGGCTCATGGTCGCGCCGGGCGAGCGGCGCTTCGGGTATGTGAGCGAGCCGGCGCATCTCGTCATGAAGGTCGAGACGCATAATCACCCGACGGCGATCTCGCCGTTCCCGGGCGCCGCGACGGGATCGGGCGGTGAGATCCGCGACGAAGGCGCGACCGGGCGCGGTGCAAGGCCGAAGGCCGGGCTGACGGGCTTTACGGTCTCGCATCTCAACGTGCCGGACTGGCCGCAACCCTGGGAGCAGAGCGGCCCGGGTTATCCAAGCCGAATTGCGACGAGCCTGAAGATCATGCTCGACGGACCGATCGGCGCTGCGCAGTTCAACAACGAATTCGGCCGACCGAACCTGGCCGGGTATTTTCGGACATGCCTGCTCGAGGACGGTACCGGTTGGCGCGGCTATCACAAGCCCATCATGATCGCGGGCGGGCTCGGCAACATCCGCGGTCAGCATGTCGAGAAGCTCGAGGCCGAGCCCGGCGACAAGCTCATCGTGATCGGCGGTCCGGCGATGCTCATCGGCCTCGGTGGCGGTGCGGCATCATCTCAGGGAAGCGGCACCGGCGAGGAGAACCTCGATTTCGCGTCCGTGCAGCGCGGCAACCCCGAGATGCAGCGGCGTGCCCAGGAGGTCATCGATACGTGCTGGGCGCTCGGCGACGGTAACCCGATTCTGTCGATCCACGATGTCGGTGCGGGCGGTTTGTCGAACGCCGTTCCCGAGATCGTCGATCAGAGTCATCGCGGGGCGCGGGTCGCGTTGCGCGCAGTGCCAAACGACGAGCCGGGCATGACGCCGATGGAGCTCTGGTGCAACGAGTCGCAAGAGCGCTATGTGCTCACCGTTGCGGCAGATTCCATCGAGACGTTCGCGGCGATCTGTGCTCGCGAGCGATGCCCGCATGCGGTCATCGGTGAGCTGACCGAGGATCGCGATCTCATCGTCGAGGACGAGTTTTTCGGCAACGAGCCGGTCGCCATGCCGATGGACGTGCTGCTCGGTAAGACACCGAAGATGACGCGGGAGGTTGGCGCGGCGAGCGCGGCGGCTCCGGTCTGGGATCGCCAAGACGTTACGCTGGCCGATGCGGTCCATCGAGTCCTGACATTCCCGGCCGTCGCGGATAAATCGTTCCTGATTCATATCGGCGATCGGACCGTCGGCGGGCTGGTTGGTCGCGATCAACTCGTCGGGCCCTGGCAAGTGCCCGTCAGCGACGTCGCCGTGACGAGCGCAAGCTTTCGCGGTCACTCGGGCGAGGCGATGGCCATGGGCGAGCGCACGCCCGTAGCGATTTTTGCCGGCCCGGCTTCAGCGCGGCTCGCGATCGCCGAAGCGGTAACGAACATCGCGGCAGCCGACATCGAGCAGCTCCGTGACATCCGCGTGTCCGCTAACTGGATGGCTGCCGCCGGTCACGGTAACGACGATCGTGTGCTCTATGACATGGTTCGCGCAGTGGGCGAGGACCTGTGCCCAGCGCTCGGTATCGCGGTGCCCGTCGGCAAGGACTCTTTGTCGATGCGCACCGTGTGGGGGGCGGACGCCGATGAAAAGGCTGTGACGGCCCCGGTCTCACTGATCGTAACCGCGTTCGCACCGGTTGTGGACGTGCGTAAGACGCTGACGCCCGAGCTGCGTACGGACGCGGGAGAGACTGCCCTCGTACTGCTCGACATCTCGGCAGGATCCATGCGTCTCGGCGGCTCGGTGCTCGCACAGGCCTTTGGTGAATTCGGCGGTGATGCTGCAGATCTCGACGACGCTGAACGGCTAAAGGCGTTCTTCACCGCGCTAGGGGTGATGCGCACCGAAGATCTCGTATTGGCCTATCATGACCGCTCCGACGGTGGATTGCTCGCAACGCTGGCGGAGATGGGGTTCGCGGCTCGTGTGGGACTGGACATCTGGGTTCCGGATGATGTCGACGACGTCATCGCGTTTCTTTTCAACGAGGAGCCCGGCGCGGTCTTGCAGGTCGAGAAAGCCAAGCTTGGACGCGTGCAGCGAATTCTCGACGATCACGGATTCGGCGCGGGCATCGTCGTCGCTAGACCTGCGGGCGCGCGCGACATCGAGATCCGGCATCGAAACGAGGTGCTGTACAAAGCGCCCGTCGCGCGCCTGAACCGGTGGTGGTCGGAGCTCACTTATCGAATGCAGGCGTTGCGCGATAACCCCGAATGCGCGCAGGAAGCCTACGATGCGATCCTCGATGACGACGATCCAGGCTTGACGGTGCGCTTGAGGCTCACGGAACGTCCGGTACCGGTACCGGTACCGGTACCGGACCCGCGCCGCGACGAGCGGCCACGCGTCGCCATTCTGCGCGAGCAAGGCGTCAATAGCCAAAGAGAGATGGCGGCCGCATTCGATCGGGCAGGTTTTGCCGCGTTCGATGTGCATATGACCGATCTGATTGAGGGGCGCACGACATTGGCTGGCTTTCGTGGGCTCGTCGCCTGCGGTGGATTTTCTTACGGCGACGTGCTCGGTGCCGGGGAGGGTTGGGCGAAGTCCATTCTCTATAACGACGTCCTGCGTGAGCAGTTCGAGGAATTCTTTGTGCGCGAGGACGCCTTCGCGCTCGGTGTCTGCAACGGTTGCCAGATGCTCGCGGCGCTCAAATCGTTGATCCCGGGAACGGCGCATTGGCCGCGTTTCGTGCGCAACCGCTCCGATCAGTTCGAGGCGCGACTCTCGCTCGTGCGCATCGAGCAGAGCCCGTCGGTGCTGCTGTCCGGCATGGCCGGCAGCTGGCTCCCGATCGCGACGTCGCACGGCGAAGGGCTTGCGGAGTTTGCATCCGAGCAGGCGCTACTAGTGGCCGACCATGGTCTCGTCGGTCTGCGATACATCGACCATCGCGGCGAGGCGGCAGAGCGTTATCCGTCGAATCCGAACGGATCGCCGCGCGGCATCGCCGGTCTCACGAACGAGGATGGCCGCGTCACGATCATGATGCCGCACCCGGAGCGGGTTCATCGCACGGTGCAGCTGTCTTGGCATCCGCCCGACTGGGGCGAGGACTCGCCTTGGATGCGCTTGTTCGAGAATGCGCGCGATTGGGTCGACGTCTCCGGCTGACCGCGTCAGGCCGTCGTCCGGCATAGCGCACGCTTCGCAAGATCGCTATATCGAGATCTAGGCAGATTCCGCGCGGTGGCGATCGAGTGAGGTGATCTTGCCGCTTGCCTCCTCGGCGAAGTAGCGGCGCATACGCATCGCCGCACGCAGCTTCGATGTACGTACGTAGCACTGATAGGCCATGTCCTTGATCATTTCAACAAGGACTGCCGCATGATCGGTACCGATTTCCGGAACCGGGCCATCGACGCCGAACAGTACCGTCTCGAGCACCTGCGCGGTTGCCTCGTCGATCTCGCCGATGTTTACGACATCCTTGTAGAGCTCGAACCATTCCAGGCGGGCGTTGCTGCCGAGATCGGCGATCGCCGTCTGCACCGTGCGCCGGCACATCGAGGCGAATGCGTTGTGGCAGTCGGCGCTGTAGCACTGCAGCGCCTCGCGAAAGATTCGTTCGACGGCAGGGGGGAGGTAGCTGTAAGGAAACCGCTGCCGCGCTCGCTCGACTTCGATAATGTTCGAGGACAACTCCACGCTCGCGGTGCCAATCGAGCGTACGGCCGCGCGCCCGAAGCGCGGCTCGTTGCAGGCAGCGCAGCGAAACGCAATTCCGACCTGGCGCGGACTTGCGCTACGGATGGCTTCGAACGACGGCGTCGCGATCGGTATTAGTTGGGCGTGTGCGCCGCAGTGAGGGCACTCGCGCGAAACGGACTCCGCCTGCTCGAAGGTATTATCTGATTTAACATAAATCGCCACGGGGGCTCCTTCTCTACGAAGTCTACCGCTTCGGGCACTTACGTGAAAATCCTTTCGCGTGGCATGAACCCGCATGCGGGCGATTTTGGGGCGGGCGTTGCCGTCTAAGCAGAGAGGCGTTTGTAGCGAAGCCGATGAGGCTGGTCGGCGTCCTGGCCTTTGCGACGCTTGAGGTCCTCGACGTAGTCGGCGTAGTTGCCCTGGAAGAAGACCACCTCGCTGTCGCCTTCGAAGGCAAGCATGTGGGTGGCGATTCGGTCGAGGAACCAACGGTCGTGGGAAATGACGACCGCCGAGCCCGGGAAGCTCAGCAGCGCATCCTCGAGGGCCCTGAGCGTCTCTACATCGAGGTCGTTCGTCGGCTCGTCGAGCAGCAGCAGGTTGCCACCCGAGCGCAGGACTTTCGCGAGATGCACGCGGTTGCGCTCGCCGCCCGACAGCAGCCCAACTTTCTTTTGCTGCTCGGCGCCGCGGAAGTTGAACCGGCCGAGATATCCGCGCGACGGCGTCTCGTAGTTGCCGACTTTGAGGATGTCCTGACCGTCCGAGATCTCCTCCCAGACCGTCTTGTTCGGGTCCAGCGTGTCGCGCGACTGGTCGACGTAGGCGAGCTGCACTGAATCGCCGATGCGAATCGTGCCGGCGTCGGGTTGCTCCTGCCCGACGAGCATGCGAAACAGCGTCGTCTTGCCGGCACCATTCGGACCGATGATGCCGACGATGCCGCCTGGCGGCAGCTCGAAGGAGAGGTTCTCGAACAGCAGGCGGTCACCGAACGACTTGCTGATGCCGTCCGCCTCGACGACGAGGTCGCCGAGCCGCGGTCCAGGCGGGATATATATCTCGTTTGTCTCGTTGCGCGTCTGAAATTCCTTGGAGTTGAGCTCCTCGAAGCGCTGCAGACGCGCCTTGGCCTTGGCTTGGCGGGCCTTGGGATTGGAGCGCACCCACTCGAGCTCGGTCTTGATCGCACGCTGTCTGGCGGCTTCTTTCTTTTCCTCGATCTCGAGCCGCTGCTCCTTTTGTTCGAGCCAGGAGCTGTAATTGCCCTCCCACGGTATGCCGTAGCCGCGATCGAGCTCGAGAATCCACCCTGCGACGTTATCGAGAAAGTAGCGGTCGTGCGTGACGGCCATGACCGTGCCGGGGTACTCGGCGAGGAAACGCTCGATCCAGGCGACCGATTCGGCATCGAGATGATTCGTCGGCTCATCGAGCAGCAGCATGTCGGGCTCCGACAGCAGCAACCGACAAAGTGCGACGCGGCGTCGCTCGCCGCCGGAGAGTTTGGCGACAGGCGCGTCCCACGGCGGCAAGCGCAGCGCATCTGCCGCGATCTCGAGCTTGCGGTCGAGCTCCCAGCCCCCGGCTGCGTCGATGGCATCTTGGAGCTTGCCCTGCTCGGCAAGGAGATTATTCATTTCCTCGTCATCCATGGGCTCGGCGAAGCGGTCGCTGATCTCGTTGAAGCGAGCGACCAGCCCGGTTATCTCGCTGACGCCTTCCTCGACGTTGCCGCGTACATCCTTAGCGTCGTCGAGCGTGGGCTCCTGCGGCAGGAAGCCTATCTTGATGCCGGGCTGAGGCCGTGCCTCGCCGTCGAAATTCTTATCGACGCCTGCCATGATTCGCAGCAGCGTGGACTTGCCGGCGCCATTGAGGCCGAGCACGCCGATCTTGGCGCCCGGGAAGAAGCTCAGGCTGATATCGCGCAGGATATGCCGCTTGGGCGGCACCACCTTGGACAGGCGGTTCGTGGTATAGATGTATTGCGCCATGCGTTCGTGTCGTCCTCGAGGAGGCGCGATTATCGATGAACGCGTGCAGCCTTACCACCCGGTTCGAGGCCTCCCACGGATCGGTCTTTCAGTATTGGGTCGAGCGAGAGAATTCGATGGCAGAGCAGGTGATCGTAATCTGCGGTGAGGAAGTCGCCGCCTATGGTTTTCCCGACAATCATCCGTTCGGGCCGGATCGGCATGATGCGTTCATGGCCGAGCTCGAGCGCTCGCCGCGAATCGGTGCCGTCATCAAGCAACGCGCGCGGCTCGCCGATCGCGGGGAGATCGAGTATTTCCACACGAGCGACTATGTCGATCTCGTCATCGAGTTATCGCAGCAGGGCTACGGCGCGCTCGATCACGGCGACACACCGGCATACCCTGGCGTCTACGAGGCAGCGGCCCATGTCGTCGGCGGTACGCTCGACGCATTGGCTGCCATCATGGACGGGCCGCACCGCAAGGCGTTCGTACCGATCGGTGGCCTGCACCACGCAGCTCGCGGCGGCGCGGCCGGGTTCTGTGTCTTTAACGATGCCGGCGTCGCAATCGAAGCAGCGATGCGTAATTACGGCCTCGAGCGCGTCGCCTATCTGGACATCGACGCCCATCACGGCGATGGCGTCTTCTACGGTTTCGAGGAGGACCCGCGTGCACTGTTCGCGGATATCCACGAGGACGGTCGCTATCTCTATCCGGGTACGGGCAGCCGCAGCGAGACCGGCCGCGGCCCCGCTGCCGGAACGAAGCTCAATATTCCGATGGCGCCGGGTTCCGGCGACGCGCAATTCATGGATGCTTGGGCCGAGGTCGAGGCCTATGTCGAATCCCACGAGCCGCAGCTCATCACGCTCAATTGCGGAGCCGATTCGCTGGCCGGCGATCCGATCACGCATATGCAGTACAGCGAAGATGCCCACGGGCATGCGGCCGTACGCGTCGCCGCGCTCGCCGAGCGCTATTGCGGCGGGCGCGTGCTGGCCTGGGGCTGCGGTGGCTACAACCGGCACAATCTCGCGCGTGCCTGGACACGCGTCGTCGAGGGTCTTGCCGATCCCGAAGCCGCAAGGCGGGACTGAGCCGCCGTTAGAGATTCCGAGCTTGTCCGCGGTGCCGGAAGAGGCGTTACGGACTCCGTTCCAACGAGCAGTTTCAGTCCGTTGCGGCGCTGGCCGTTGCCGGAACCGGCTCGGGAAGGGGTGCCAGCAAGATCTCTATACGGCGGTTCAGCCGCCGTCCTTCTTCGGTGCTGTTGTCCGCTCGGGGCCTATGCTCGGAGAAGCCGGTTGCCGCCAAGCGTGTTGGATCGACGCCGATCTCCTCCTGCAATAGGCGTACGACGTTGACGGCTCGGGCAGACGACAGTTCCCAGTTGGTTGGATAGCGCTGCGCCAACCTCCCACCGATGGTCACGTAGTCCGTGTGGCCCTGAACGATGATCTGCTTGTCGGTGATGGTCTTCAGTATTTCGCCCACTCGTCTGAGGACGTCTATGCCGGCTGGCTTCAGCGCCGCTTCACCGGAGTCGAAGAGGATCTCGTTCACGAGGTCCACACGCAGGCTGTCACGCATACGTTCGACCTGGATTTGCCCGTTCAAGATCTCCATCTGCAGGACGCTGATGAACTCGTCCTGGGTCGACATCATGTCCGCAAGCTCCGCTTCTCGCTCTCGTACCTGGGCTTCGAGCACGGCGCTGGTCTGCCTGAGTTCCTCGAGGATTCCCTCGAGATCGTCGACGCGCTCGCGCGCCTCTGCAAAATTCCTGGCGAGCTCGCTGGCCTCCAGTCTTGCGGTATCGGCCGCCTCGTTTGCCGCAGCCGCCGCGAGGTTTGCCTGGATGAGTGCGTTTCGCTGTGGCGCATAGGCGAAGTAATAGAGAGCGCCGATCAGCAACGCAACGACGACACCGAGCGAGGCCAGGACCGAGCCCTGGGGCATTTTCGAGACTCGTGACTCTGTCATTTTACCTCCCATCCGAGGCGGATGCGGTCTGTGGATGCTCGGCGACTTGCGCGAGTTCGCAAAGACTGCGTCAGGTTTCGGGGCGATCTCGGCTAATGTGACTGATCGATCGCGCCCGTGCTCGCCCGACTGTCGCGGGATCTCCGAGATTACGCGCAGGCTAACCCAGCCTTGCGAGTCAAGCAACGTCGAGTGCCTGTGCCGATCGCGGTGGGCGTGGCCCGTCGGAGGCGGTTACAATGCAGCCGCCGGAAGCCGGTCGGTTTCCTCCACTCCACGTTTCAGGACCTGCAACGCATGTTTACGGATGCCTATCAGATCAAGGGCTTTGACGACGAGCTGTTCGCTGCGCTCGAGAGCGAGGTCCGCCGCCAGGAAGATCACGTCGAGCTCATCGCCTCGGAGAATTACGCGAGCCCCCGTGTGCTCGAGGCGCAGGGCTCGGTACTGACGAACAAGTACGCCGAAGGCTATCCGGGCAGGCGCTACTATGGCGGCTGCGAGTACGTCGATATCGCCGAGCAGCTGGCGATCGATCGGGCGAAAGAACTCTTCGGTGCCGACTACGCCAACGTGCAGCCGCACTCGGGCTCGCAGGCCAATGCGGCCGCTTATCTCGCGATGATGGAGCCGGGCGATACGCTGCTCGGCATGAGTCTGTCGCACGGCGGCCACTTGACGCACGGCTCGAAAGTGAATTTCTCGGGCAAGATATTCAACGCCGTTCAATACGGCATCGACGAGGATACCGGCGAAGTCGACTACGAAGCCGTCGCACAGCTCGCGCGCGAGCATCGGCCGAAGGTCATCGTCGCCGGGTTCTCGGCTTATTCCCGGCAGATGGACTGGTCGCGATTCCGGGCCGCGGCCGACGAGGTCGGCGCGTTTCTCATGGTCGACATGGCCCATGTAGCCGGCCTTGTCGCGGCGGGCATCTATCCCGACCCGATACCGCACGCCGACGTTGTCACGACGACGACGCACAAGACACTTCGTGGGCCGCGCGGCGGACTCATACTCGCGCGCGAGAACCCCGACCTGACCAAGCGCATCAACTCGCTTGTGTTCCCGGGCACGCAGGGCGGTCCACTCATGCACGTTATCGCTGCTAAAGCCGTAGCGCTGCTCGAGGCTCAGGAACCGGAATTCAAGGTCTATCAACAGCAGGTGCTCGACAACGCCCGTTGCATGGCACAGGGGCTCATGGATCGGGGCTACAAGATCGTTTCCGGCGGCACTGACAATCACCTCATGCTCGTCGACCTCATCAAGCAGGACATCACCGGGCAGGATGCCGAGGATTGCTTGAACCGTGCGAATATCACCGTGAACAAGAACGCGGTGCCCGGCGACCCGCGGCCACCGCGCATAACCAGCGGTCTGCGGGTTGGCACGCCCGCGGTCACGACGCGCGGCTTCAAGGAAGCCGAGACGCGTGAGCTCACGGGCTGGATGGCCGATGTGCTCGATGCCGTCGCCGAGCCGGAACGCATCGACGAGGTCATTGCCGAGACTCAATCCCGCGTGGTCGCGCTCTGCAAACGTCATCCGGTGTACGCTTAGCCTTTCGATTTTTGCCTCAGGTGGTCCGTGCACTGCCCGTTCTGTAGCCACGAAGAGACCAAGGTCACCGATTCGCGCCTCTCCGGCGAAGGCCGCCAGGTGCGCCGCCGCCGCGAGTGCCAGTCCTGCGGCGAGCGCTTCACGACGTTCGAGACTGCGGAGCTGGTAATGCCGCATGTCACCAAGCGCGACGGCCGACGCGAGCCGTTTGACGAGGCGAAGCTGCGCAGCGGCGTCATCCGTGCGCTGGAAAAGCGGCCTGTCACGAGTGAGCAGATCGAGGAAGGCATCAGCCGGGTTCTGCATAAGCTGAGGACGCTCGGCGAGCGCGAGGTCGACTCGCACGTGCTCGGCGGGCTCGTCATGGAGGAGCTGCGCACGCTCGATGAGGTTGCCTATGTACGTTTCGCCTCCGTCTATCGCAGCTTCCAGGACGTGACCGAGTTTCAAGAGGAGATCCAGCGCCTGAAAGCGTTGCCGAGTCTGCTACTCGATAAGGAGCAGATGTCGCTGCTGCCGGAGGATGAGGACTGATGGACATCTCCGACGGCGTCCAGCACATGCACCGTGCCCTTGCGCTTGCGCGCAACGCGCTCAATACGGCCGACCCGAACCCCCGCGTCGGCTGCGTGCTCGTCAAAGACGGCGTGGTCGTCGGCGAGGGCTGGACTGCGCGCGTGGGTGGCCCGCACGCCGAGCGCGTCGCGATTGAGAACGCTGGTGCCCAAGCGCGCGGCGCGACGGCTTACGTGACACTGGAGCCCTGCAATCACAGCGGGCGCACCGGGCCGTGCACGGATGCACTGATCGCGGCCGAAGTTGCGCGCGTCGTCTGCGCGGTGCGTGATCCGAATACGACGGTTGCCGGTGGCGGTATCGAGGCGCTCGAAAGCGCCGGAATCGAGGTCGAGGTCGGCGTGCTCGAAGCAGAAGCCCGCGCGGTCAATCCGGGCTTCTGGATGCGCATGGGACGCGGCCGTCCGCTCGTGCGCAGCAAGCTTGCCGTGAGCCTCGACGGGCGCACGGCGCTCGCCAACGGTAAGAGCCAGTGGATAACGTCGGCCGAGGCGCGCGAGGATGTGCATCGCTGGCGTGCGCGCTCGAGCGCCGTCATGACGGGCATCGGCACGATCATCGCAGACGATCCGTCGCTGAACGCGCGGCTCGCGCAGGCCAGCGTCGACATCGTCCAGCCGAGCCGCATCATCGTCGATTCGCAGTTGCGCACGCCCGAGAATGCCAAGACCCTGTCTTCGCCTGGGGAACGATTGATCTTCACAACGCAGGCCGAGAGTGACAAAACCACGATGCTGGTTCGACGAGGTGTCTCGGTCGAGCGAGTCGGCGGTGCGGCGCACTGCGACCTGAACGAGGTCATGGCTCGACTCGGGGCGCTCGAGTTCAACGAGGTCTGGGTGGAGGCAGGGCCGGGCCTCAATGGCGCCCTGCTGCGCGCGGGTCTCATCGACGAGCTCGTGATCTATGTCGCGCCGCTGCTGCTCGGCAGCGCCTCGCGCGGGATGTTCGAGCTCGGCGAGCTCACGGAACTGGCCCAGTGCCCGCGCCTGAGCTTCGACGAGATCCGTGCGATCGGTCCCGATTTGCGCATCATCGCAACGCCGGCTAACGTCCCATAATGTTCACGGGCATCATCAGGGGCGTTGGCACGATTGCCGAACAGTGTGATGTCGGCGGCGACCGCCGGCTAGCGATTGATCTAGGTGGGCTCGAGCTGCCCGCGCTCGGCGTTGGCGACAGCATCGCTGTCAACGGCGTATGCCTCACGGTTACGGCCATTGGTGCTGGCCGTTTTTCTGCAGACGTCTCCGTGGAGACGTTGCAGGTAACAACCCTGGGGGACCTGGCTGTCGGTGCGCACGTCAATCTCGAGCCGGCCCTGCGCGTCGGCGATGCGCTCGACGGCCATTTCGTCATGGGGCATGTGGATGGCGTCGGTCGTGTGCGCGCGCTCGCGCCTGCCGCGCGCTCACAGCGACTCGAGCTCGAGATGCCGGCGGCGCTCGCGCCGTACGTCGCCCGTAAGGGGTCGATCGCCATTGATGGAGTGAGTCTTACGGTCAATGCCGTCTCCGGAAGTGTCTTCGAGGTCAATATCGTGCCCCACACGAGTGAAATGACCGTCATTTCCGGGTATCGGGTCGGCACGGCTGTTAATATTGAGATCGACATGATCGCCCGCTATCTCGAGCGTCTCGCGACGGCTGAGGACGGCGCCGGCGGCGTGGATTTGGAGTTGCTACGCAGGCATGGCTACACCGTCGAAAGATAAGAAGGCTTGGTCCGGTCTCGATCCCGTTGAGGACATCATCGCGGCGCTACGAGCCGGCGAGATGGCAATCATTCTCGATGACGAAGACAGGGAGAACGAGGGCGACTTGATCATGGCCGCGGCGAAGGTCAAGCCGCAGGACATCAACTTCATGGCGCGCTACGGCCGCGGTCTGATCTGTCTCACGCTATCTCGTGCTCGTTGTGAGCAGTTGCGTCTGCCACTCATGGTCGGTAGCACGGATCGGCGCGGCGCGACGAACTTCACGATCTCGATCGAGGCTGTCGACGGCGTGACAACCGGCATTTCGGCACACGATCGGGCGCGCACGGTTCGCGCGGCCGTTGCACCGGATGCGCGGCCTGAGGATCTGAACCAGCCCGGCCACATCTTTCCACTCATGGCTCAGGTCGGAGGCGTTCTGACACGCGCGGGTCACACGGAAGCCGGTTGCGATCTCGCGCGGCTTGCCGGGCTCGAGCCGGCCGCCGTCATCGTCGAGATACTCAACGAGGACGGCACGATGGCCCGCCGCGACGATCTCGTCAGTTTCGCCCGGCATCATAAATTGAAGATCGGCACGATCGCTGACCTGATCCGTTATCGACTCGCGCACGAGGAAGCTGTCGAACAGATTGCCGAGCTCGACGTCGAGACCGAGCATGGCCCATTCAAGCTCCTCTGCTTCGAGGATCACGTCAATCGCAACGTGCATCTCGCACTCGTGCGCGGTGATCTCCACGGCGATACGCCGGCACTCGTTCGAGTACATGTGCAATCGACGCTTAGCGACGTCGCGGGCATTCAGGATCCGCGTCTCGGTTGGCCGGTGGACAGCGCGTTGCGGCTCATCGCTGAAGAGGGGCACGGCGTTCTCGTCATTTTGCGCCAACAGGAATCGCCGCGGGATCTCATGCAGCAGATCCGTAGTCTGCAGCAGCCCGAGGACGAATTGCTGGCCCGGCGTGAACCCGGATCCGATCTGCGGACCTACGGTACGGGCGCGCAGATACTCAGGGCGCTCGGTGTGCGGCGCATGCGCGTGCTCAGTGCGCCAAAGCAAATGCACGCGCTCTCGGGTTTCGGTCTCGAGGTCGTCGAGTACGTCTCCTCACCGGACGAGAGTGCGGAGTAGCCGTCCGTGCACGAGGGTATTCGAATGGTCGAAGGCACGCTCGATGCGAGCGGGCTGCGCATCGGAATCATCGCT
>Ga0224512_10002020_pt1 | contig 18909 bp, 17 predicted proteins | sample SF_May12_sed_USG_4_FD_169103 | JGI IMG/M metagenome (GOLD analysis project Ga0224512, IMG submission 169103) | Sediment microbial communities from San Francisco Bay, California, United States - SF_May12_sed_USGS_13 | ecosystem: Environmental > Aquatic > Marine > Sediment | place: USA... | reverse complement strand
TCGAGGCTGTCCGGCGAGGAGCGATTGGTCGTGTTCCACCTTCAACGCGGAGTGGTCCTCGGTGTGCTCAGGGACGGGGCGCTCGGGCTTCTCAGAAGGTGACGGCGACCGAGATCAACTCATCGCGGCCGAGGAGACCGGCAGTCGCCTGGATTGCTCGATTCGACTCGTCGAGCGGGAACTGATGGCTGACGAGATCGTCGATCCGCGGGTCGGTCTCGAGTATGCGGGCCGCCCAACGGTACGCCTCGCTCGAGGCGCCGAGCGCTCCGATGATCGAGATCTGCTTGCCGACGACGACGTCGGAGAAGAACTGGCCGAGCGGCCGATTGCCTTTGGTGGAGGCCAGCACCAGCCGCCCGCCCGAGCGAACCATGTCGAGTCCCGTGTAGATGGCTTCGGGATCGTCCGAGGTGACGTCGACCACGATGTCCGGCCGAGTTCCCAGGCTGTTCGCGACTGCGAAGCCCAGGTCGTTCTCGGTGACGTTGATGGTCAGGTTCGCTCCGAGGTGGCGTGCCAGGTCGAGCCGATCGGCGTCGTGGTCGAGTCCCGTGATCCCGATCCACCCGGCTCCGGCCGCCTGTGCGGCCAGGAGGCAGGCGAGCCCTCGCGGGCCAGGGCCGAGGATCAGGACCCGCTCACCGGGCTGCATCTTCGGGAGCTCGACGGTCCACGTGTACCCCGCGGCGAGAGAGTGAGCGAAGGTGGCCACCTCGGCGAGCGTGTCGTCGGAGATGGGGTGGAGGATGGCATCGGGATCCAGATATAGCCGCTCGGCGAGCCCTCCCCACAGGCCAGGAGGCTCCGTGGATGGCAGCGCACCGTAGGCGTTGAGCGGCTTGCGGTGGCTACAGGTCGCCAGACCTCGAACACACGGGGTGCATGCACCGCACCGGATGATGGGCTCTACGAGAACCCGGGTTCCGATTGGGAGTGTGATGGAGTCGTCGAACGCCTCTGCGATCCGGCCGACGACCTGCTGGCCAGGGATCAGGGGATAGACGATGTTATGGCGGTCGCCCCGCCAAGCCTGGACCTCGGCGCCCGACAGCCCCGTTGCTTCGACAGCGAGCCATCCGCCCCGGGAGACGGCTCGAGCGGGGAGACGCGTGGCGGCGAGCCGCCTCGGCTCAACCAGCATCATCGCTTTGACATCGCTCACGAGAACCCCCGAATTGTTGTAATGAGTATGTCCAACGATGTTGTCGACACTGAGTCGGCAAACTGGACCACGTGGAAGGCAATCTCGGCGCGGCCGCCCACTCCGGGCCGGTACCGTTCGAGGAGACGTGAGGAGAACGCATGACCGAGTGGACGAGCGGACTGCCCGAAGGCGCTGACGATCCGGTTGCGCCGAGTGATTATCCGGCCGGTGAAGAGAACTACACCAGCGAGGGCCGGCTCAAGAAGAAGTACTACGAGGCCGAACTCCAGCGTCTCCAGGAGGAGTTGGTCAAGCTCCAGTATTGGATCCACGAGCGCGGCCTCAAGGTGCTCGTCATCTTCGAGGGGCGCGGTTCGGCGGGCAAGGGCGGCGTGATCAAACGGATCACCGAACGCACCAGCCCCCGCATCGTCCGTGTCGAAGCCCTGCCGAAGCCGACCGAGCGTGAGCAGACCCAGTGGTATTTCCAGCGGTACATCGGATTGCTGCCCTCGGCGGGTGAGATGGTGCTCTTCGACCGCAGCTGGTACAACCGATCGAACGTCGAGTGGGTGATGGGTTTCTGCTCCGAGCAACAGCACCAGGAGTTCCTGCGGAGCTGCCCGGAGTTCGAGCGGATGTTGGTTCGCTCGGGGATGATCGTGCTCAAGTACTGGTTCTCGGTGAGCTGGGCCGAGCAACGCCGGCGTTTCGAGTCACGGAACAAGGAGCCGCTCAAGCGTTGGAAGCTCTCGGAGATGGACCTCGAGGAACATCGGCTGTACACGAAGTACTCGATGGCGAAGGACACCACCTTCCAATACACAGACATCAAGCAGGCCCCGTGGTACGTGGTCCCTTCCGACGACAAGCGGACGGCCCGGTTGAACTGCATCAGCCATCTGGTGTCAGAGTTCGAGTACGGCGACGTGATGCCGGATCCCGTGCACCTGCCGGAACGGGAGGACTTCCCCTACGTCCGTCCCCCCATGGGCGAGCAGACCTTCGTTCCGGCGAGGTACTGAGCGGGCCTCGCTCGGATTGCGCCCCGCATCGGCGTGATCGGTGGTCGGTCCTCGGTAGGGGCGGGCTTGGAGCGTCAGGGTCCGAGCTTGGACCAGGCGTAGAGGAAGGTGCCGGCGTTCCAGGTCTGGCGGGCTGCGCCGTCCGGCCCGTCGTCGCCGACCCACTCCGAGAACCGCCACTCGCCCAGTTCGTTCGCCGCTGCGAGCCGTTCGAGCAGCGGAGCGGCGGCGGCCGGTCCGAGCGCGAGTGCGACGGCTGCGGCGTGGAAGCCGCCGACGTAGGGCCAGGCGGCACCGTTGTGGTATCGGCCGGGCCGGTTCGACCACCGGGGGTCGATGACGGTGTCGACCGCTCCGATCAACATGCCCGAGGAGTCGGCCGGTGAGATCGGCTCTGGAAACGTCCTGGAGGGCCACGGCGAGGAAGCCGGTTCCAGTGCGGTGAGGATCGACCGTGAGCGTTCCTCACCGGCAACCCCACCGAGGATGGCGAGGCAGTTCGCCAGGACATCGAGTCGGTCGACGAATGCGGCGTGCACGATGTGCGATGCGTAGTGGGAGCGATGCTCGGCTGCGAGCCGCCGGTACTCGGTTGCGAGGGCGGTGTGGGCGAAGCCCGCTGGGTACAACTCGTCGACGTGTCTGTCAGGAGTCGGCCAGAACCACGTGTCGACGAGGTCGGCGACATCTGCGACCGGTGGGGCGAACGCCTCGCCCAGACTGCGGGCGACCGCCTCCGCCGAGCGGATCGCCCATGCGTAGAGCACGTTGAGATGCAGGGTGCGGCCGCTTCGGGTGAGCGCAGCGTCCATCCAGTCCGTCGAGGGTGCAGCAGAGACCAGGCCCGACCCTGTGACGTCCTGGTACGAAAGCCACCGGATCGAAGCCTCGATCGCCGGCCACCACCGCATCGACCGCCGGATGTCGCCCGTGAAGGCGAGATACTCGGCAGCCACGATGGGCAGCCACGCCGACGTGTCGACCACACCTCCTTCGGCGAAGTCCCACGATTCCCGGGATGGATCCACGAGCGCAGGGATCTGGCCGTGGGGCGAGGCGTGGTTCGTGAGCGTGTCGAGCGTGGCAGCGACGCACTCGATGAGGTCGGGATCGTCGCTCCGGAGCGCTCCGAGGGAGCTGATCAGCGCGTCGCGAGCCCAGATGACCGCATAGTGATCGAACGCCGGCGAGGCCACGAAGCCCCACTGTGTGGCGGCGTCGTGGAGCAGGCCGGTCGAGCGCGCGACGGCTTCTGAGACGAGGTCCGACATGTCCGGATGATATTTGGTCGCTGCATCGACGATCGGCGCGGGCCTCGTCGACCGCCTCGTAGTCTTCGGGCGATGCAGACGACCGTCGACGATCGCACCCGGACCCGGCTCCGCTGGGTGTTGTTCGCCGCTGTCGGGTCGATGACCACCGGCTACATCGCGTCCATCACCGTCGCCACGCTGGCGGCGCGGGCCATCACCGGATCGGAGTTGCTCGCCGGTGTTCCCGGTTCACTCGCCGTCATCTCGACCGCCGTGGGGACGTCAACGCTCGGTCGGGTCGTCGTCGCATCCGGCCGCCGCCGGTCGCTCGTGTTGGGAACGGCCACAGCCGTCGTGGGTGCGGGCTTGTCCGCATATGCGGTGTTCCTCGGCCAGTTCCTCGTGTTGATCCTCGGCATGTCGATCCTCGGCTTCGGGAACGCGGCGTCGCATCTTTCGCGCTATACCGCTGCCGATCTGATCGGTGCCGAGCGTCGGGGGAGGGCGTTGAGTCTGGTCGTCTGGGCAGGGACCATCGGGGCGGTGGTGGGCCCGCGGCTCCTGGGCCCTGCAGGTCGAATGGCGGCCGACATGGGGGCCTCCGAGTACGCAGGCGGATACCTGGCCGGGATCGTCGCGATGTCACTGGCCCTCGCGCTGTTCCTCCTGGCGTTGCGGCCGGACCCTTCGACGCTCGCCGTCGTGGACGACGACGTCTTCGGCCAGTCCGGGAGTGCACCACCTGCGATGGATGTGTTTGCCCGCCGACCGGTCCAGCTCGCCCTCGCCGCCATGGTGATCGGGCAGCTCGTGATGGTGCTCATCATGACGGCGACGCCGATTCACGTCGAGAACAACGGGTTCGACCTCGCGCTCGTCGGGAGCATCATCTCGGCACACACGCTCGGCATGTTCGCCTTCGCTCCGCTCGTCGGGCGCATCGTCGACCGGATCGGGGCGGTGCCCATGATCGGGGCGAGTGCCGTGGTGCTGATCGCATCGGCGCTTCTCGCCGCCACCGCACCGCCCTCGGCGACCACGGCTCTGACCGTGGCGCTCTTCCTGCTCGGAATCGGTTGGAACCTCGGTTTCGTGGCAGGCAGCACACTGCTGAGCGTGAGCATCGAGCCGTCGATTCGCCCCTTGATCCAGGGTCGGGTCGATTCGATGGTGTGGGGCTCGAGTGCGCTTGCGAGTGCCGGCAGCGGGGTGTTGCTCGCCGGTCCCGGCTACCCCTTTCTCAGCTACCTCGGGGCAGGACTGACGCTGGGCCTCGTGGCGATGCTGGCCCGAAACCGCCTGCTCGCTGTTCCGGTGGCGACATGATCCGGCGCCTGGCCATCTGGGGGTTCCTCGCCGTGTTCGCTGCCGGCTGCGCCGCCGGCCAGGAGTCCGAGGAGCGGCCTGTCTTCGGTGAGATCGACGGAGGTTGCGGTGTCACGGTGCTCACCAACGACGTCGGGGACGAGGCGCTGCTCTCGGCAGGCGTCGACTGCCTGCTCGACGCGGTCGACGCGCAGCGACCCGTCGTGTGGGATCTGCTCGTGCCGACCGTCGAGGGCGATCCGATCCTGTACCGGTTCGAGGGTGACGGACGGAAGCTCACGATCATCGAAGACGCCACGAGAGACGAGTTCGGGCGGAGTCGGAGCGCCGTCGTGCAAGAGTGCGACTCGGTCGACGACACCGGGTTTGTTCCGGTCGGAGCCGACTGCCCGGCCGCGAGCGGTGCGCCGTTCGTCCTTCCCGCCGGGATCTGGCCGCCGTGAGACCGATCGCTCCGATGATGGCGGTGCCGTTCGAGGAGCCATTCGACGATTCGGCCTGGGGGTTCGAGCCGAAGTGGGACGGTGTGAGAGCTGTCGGCGAGGTCGTCGACGGCAACGCACGGATGTGGTCACGCAACGGAAACGACATCTCGGTCGCCTACCCAGAGGCGCAGGAGCTCGCTTCGATCGTCGGCAACGGCACGATCGTCGACGGAGAGATCGTTGCCTTTCGCGGCGGGCGGCCATCGTTCGAACGGCTCCAGGAGCGCATGCACCTCCGGGATCCTCGGCGCATTGCACGGTTGGCCGTCGAGAATCCGGTCGTCTACATGGTCTTCGATCTCTTGTCCGACGCCGGGCAGGACCTGACCGGGCTTCCGCTGAGTGGGCGAAGGGCGAGGCTCGAAGACCTCATCACCCCGAGCGAACACATCCAGATCTCACCACTGACGGTCGGCAATGGCACGGCGCTCTTCAATGCGGCACGAGAACAGCATCTGGAAGGGATCGTCGCCAAACGGCTGGACTCGGTGTACGTGCCCGGACGCCGTCATCCGAACTGGCGAAAGATCAAGGTCGTACATGAGGTCGACACCGTGATCGTGGGCTGGCGGCCGGGATCGCGTGGAAGGGCGAGCGGGCTCGGCTCATTGGTCGTAGCGCTCTTCGACGGTGACGAACTCCGGTCGGTCGGCTCGGTCGGGTCGGGATTCGATCACCGGTCGCTGCGCGCCATGGAAGAGCTGCTCGAGCTGGTTGCGACGGACGAGCCGCCGCTTCCGGCCGACACCATCCAGGATGCCCCAGCGGTCCACTGGGTTCGGCCCGAGTTGGTCGCCGTCGTGGAGTACCGGGAGGTGACATCGAGCGGGCATCTCCGAGCCCCTGTCTTCAAGGGGATGCGATCGGACAAGCCGCCGGCCGAATGCACGATCGACCAGCTCGTGTGAGATTCCACCCCGCGTGGCGATCGAGTTGATACGGTTGAGCCAAGCGTCAGGCGCCCGCAAGCCGGGAGTCGGGAGGAGAGCGATGGCCAACGTCGTGAGAGCAGCGATCGTGCAGACCGAGTGGACCGGTGACAAGGAGTCCATGATCCAAAAGCACATCGACTACACCCGCCAGGCGGCGAACGAGGGTGCCCAGGTGATGTGCTTCCAGGAGCTCTTCGACAACGCCTACTTCTGCCAGGTCCAAGAAACCGCGCACATGGGCTCGGCCGAGGCGGTCCCGGACGGTCCCACCATTCAGCGAATGATGACGCTGGCCAAAGAGACCGAGATGGTCCTGGTCGTGCCGGTCTACGAGAAGGAGGACGACGGCTTCCTCTACAACACCGCCGCCGTGATCGAGCGTGACGGAACCTTCCTCGGCAAGTACCGCAAGACGCACATCCCGCATGTGAACGGGTTCTGGGAGAAGTTCTACTTCCGGCCCGGGAACCTCGGATACCCGACGTTCGACACCTCGGTGGGCCGGATCGGCGTGTACATCTGTTACGACCGCCACTTCCCGGAGGGGTGGCGGGCGCTCGGTCTCGGCGGCGCCAAGATCGTGTTCAACCCGTCGGCGACCAGCCGCGGCCTCTCCATGTACCTGTGGAATCTCGAACAGCCGGCCTCTGCCGTGGCGAACGAATACTTCATCGGTGCGATCAACAGGGTCGGTATGGAGCCCTACGGCGACAACGACTTCTACGGCTCTTCGTACTTCGTCGATCCGAGGGGCCAGTTCGTCGGCGACACCGCCTCCGACAAGACCGAGGAGCTCGTCGTGCGCGACCTCGAGATGGACATGCTCGAGGAGGTCCGCAAGGTCTGGGCGTTCTATCGGGATCGACGGCCCGACGCCTACGGCTCGCTCACGGCACCCTGAGGTGGGCGATGGGTGAGCACGCAGAACTCCTGCAACGTCATCGCAAGGTCCTGCCGAGCTGGATGGCGCTGTACTACGACGAACCGATTGCGCTGGTGGACGGTGAGGGCCGGCACGTCGTCGATGCGGAGGGGAACCGGTACCTCGACTTCTTCGGCGGGATCCTCACGACGATGACGGGGTACAGGGTCCCGGAGGTGGTCGAGGCGATCAAACGCCAGGCAGACCGCATGCTGCACACCTCGACCCTGTATCTCATCGAGAGTCAGATCGAGCTGGCGGAACGGATCGCCGAGTTGTCGGGCATTCCCGACGCCAAGGTGTTCTTCACCAACTCGGGCACCGAGGCCAACGACGCCGCACTGATGCTCGCGACCCAACGTCGCCGTTCGAACCAGGTGCTGGCGCTGCGGGGCAGCTATCACGGGAAGTCCCACTCTGCAGTGGCGATCACCGGTCAGCGGAGTTGGTCGGCGACCGGCTACAGCCCGTTCAACGTGACCTATGTACACGGCGGATACACGTATCGGAGTCCGTTCGGCCACCTGCCGGAGGACCAGTTCATCGCAGCCTGCGTCGCCGATCTGGAGAACATGCTGGAGGTTGCCACCGCAGGTGACGTCGCTGCGATGATCATCGAGCCGATCCAGGGCGTCGGCGGGTTCGTCACCCCGCCGGACGGGCTGTTCGGGGCGATGAAGCAGGTCCTCGATCGTCACGGGATCCTGTTGATCTCCGATGAGGTGCAGACCGGGTGGGGAAGGACGGGTGAGCACTTCTGGGGCTACCAGGCGCACGGCGTCACACCGGACATCATCACGTTCGCGAAAGGTCTCGGCAACGGCATGGCGATGGCGGGTGTGGTCGCTTCGGCGGAGCTGATGGACTCACTGCCTGCGAACTCCATCTCGACGTTCGGCGGGAACCCGCTCTCGACATCGGCGGCACTCGCCAACCTCGAGTACGTCATCGAACATGATCTCCAGACCAACGCCTACAAGGTCGGCAACCACCTCCGGAACCGGATCGACGGGCTCGCCGAAAGGACCGACATCATCGGAGAAGTCCGTGGCAAGGGCCTAATGATCGGGATCGAGCTCGTCGAGCCAGGGACCAAGCGGCCCGACAGTCACGGTGCCGCCGAGGTCATGGAGCAAGCCCGCAAGCGGGGGCTGCTCGTCGGCAAGGGCGGCATGTACGGCAACGTGCTGCGGATCGCGCCGCCGCTGTCGCTGACCGAAGACGAAGCCGACGACGGATACGGCATGCTCGAGGCGGCAGTCGATGCCGCCGCCCAGATCTGACAGACATCGTATGAGGCCCGACCGGGCAGGAGAGGAACGACCATGAAGACACTCATCGAGAACGGCACGGTCATCACCCATGCGGGCCGCATGGCCGCCGACTTGCTGATCGACGGCGAGACGGTCGTCGGGATCGCCGCCAGGGGCTCTCACGGCTGGACCGCCGAACGCGCCATCGACGCGAGTGGCCGCTACGTGCTTCCCGGTGGCGTCGACGTCCACACCCACATGGAGCTCCCGTTTGGTGGGACGTTCGCCTCCGACGACTTCGAATCCGGCACCCGGGCAGCCGCCTGGGGCGGGACGACCACGATCCTCGACTTCGCCCTCCAGACCATCGGCGAGCCGATGATGGCCGGCTATGAAGCATGGAGGGAGAAGTCGGACGGCAACTGCGCCATCGACTACGGCTTCCACATGATCGTCTCCGACGTCAACGAGCAGACCCTCAAGGAGATGGACATCCTCATGGGGGAGGGCGTCACCAGCTTCAAGCTGTTCATGGCCTATCCCGGCGTGCTGTACTCCGACGACGGCCAGATCTTCATGGCGATGCAGAAAGCCGCCGAGAACGGCGCAACGATCATGATGCACGCCGAGAACGGCATCGTCATCGACGTGCTCCGAGAGCAAGCGATCAAGCGCGGCGAGACCGACCCGATCTATCACGCCGTGACCCGGCCACCCATCACCGAGGCCGAAGCCACCCACCGGGCGATCGCCTACGCAGAGCTGGCGGGATGTCCCCTCTATGTCGTCCACATGTCGGCCGACGAGGCGGTCGCCGAAGTGGCGCTCGCCCGGGATCGCGGCCTCAACGTGTTCGGTGAGACCTGCCCGCAGTATCTGTATCTCGACTGGGACAACCTGCGCGAACCGGACTTCGACGGGGCGAAGTACGTGTGTTCCACACCGGTGCGCGACCGGGAGGCCGGTCACCAGGAAGCGCTCTGGAAGTACCTCGCGACCAACGATCTCCAGGTGATCTCGACAGACCACTGCCCGTTCTGTATGAACGATCACCCGACGCTCGGGACGCAGAAGCGGCTCGGTGAGGGCGACTTCACCAAGATCCCGAACGGGCTGCCCGGCGTCGAGGAGCGCATGCGGCTCATCTACGACGGTGCCGTGTCCGACGGCCGCATGTCGCTGGAGCGGTTCGTCGAAGTGTGCTCGGCAACGCCCGCCAAGATGTTCGGGATGTACCCCAAGAAGGGGACCATCGCCGTCGGGTCGGACGCAGACATCGTCATCTGGAATCCCGACACCGAGTCGGTCATGTCGGTCGATGTCAACCACATGGACGTCGACTACTCGGCGTACGAGGGCAAGACGGTGCAGGGGAAGATCGAGATGGTGCTGTCGAGAGGTCGCGTGCTGATCGAGGGCGACACCTATCACGGCTCCACGGGTGATGGCGACTTCATCGCTCGCGACACCAATCAGTACCTCATTTGATGGCTCGATCAAGCGAGCTGACGTTCGGGGCCGTCCTGCAGGCCAATCCGCCCGCAAGGAAGCTGGTGGAGCGGATGCAACTCGCCGAGCGGCACGGGTTCACCCACGGTTGGACATTCGACTCCCACGTGCTCTGGCAAGAGCCGTTCGTGCTGTTCTCCGAGATCCTCTCGTCGACCGAGCAGATGATCGTCGGGCCCATGGTCACCAACCCCGGTACCCGCGACTGGACGGTGCTGGCGTCGATGTTCGCCACCCTCAACGAGCTGTACGGCCCGCGCACGATCTGCGGGATGGGTCGCGGTGACTCCGCGCTCCGCTACATCGGCAAGAAGCCGACCACGCTCGCAACGATGGTCGAGTCGATGGCTGTGATCAAGAGCTTGGTCGCCGGGAGGGAGACCACCTACAACGAGAAGGCGCTCCGATTCCCCTGGCTCCACGGCGCAGGGTGGAACCTGCCGATGTGGGTCGCCGGGTACGGGCCGAAGGCGCTCGCCACGATCGGAGGGCACGCCGACGGTTTCGTCCTCCAGCTCGCCGATCCCCAGATCCTGCAGTGGACGGTTGCAGCCGTCCGTGAGGCCGCCACGGAAGCGGGACGGGATCCGGACGACATCACGATCTGTGTCGTTGCTCCGGCGTTCGTCGGCGAGGGCGTCGCCGATCAGCGTGAACAGCTCCGGTGGTTCGGCGGGATGGTCGGCAACCACGTCGCGGACCTGGTCAAGCGCTACGGCGCCGACGTGTCGATGGTGCCGAAGGCGTTGTCGGACTACATCGCTGCCAGGGAAGGCTACGACTACGACCACCATGGCAAGGCGGGGAACCCATCGACCGATTTCGTGCCCGACGACATCGTCGACCGGTTCTGTGTGCTCGGTCCCGTCGAAGCCCACATCGAGAAGCTGCAGGAGCTGCGCGGGCTCGGCGTCGATCACTTCGGGCTCTACCTCATGCACGACGACATCGAGGGGACCATCGAGGCCTACGGAGAGCGGGTGATCCCGGCGTTCAGGAGCTGATCGCCCGTAACATCTGGCCATGGCGCAGACCACGGTTGCATTCGAGGACTACCAGGCCGGACGCCTGCCCGACGTCTGTGTCATCAGCGGAGCGCGTACCGAGGACCGGATGATCATTCGGACGCCGATCGCGCCGGAAGTCACCGGAACCCGCAAGGCGGGACGCATGCTCGGGTCGATGGATCGGCTGGTCACGTCGCTCGATCCCCGCAAACCTCGGGAATACCTCCTTGGACGTCTCCCGGTGGACGCGGCCATCCTGCGCCGGCGGCGGTTGGAACTGCGGGTATGGCGGGTCGTGGCAGCGGCTGCAGTGCTCGCGCTCGTGGCCGCGGCCTGGGTTGCTGCGGCCTTGTCGCCGTTGGCTGTCGTTGTGTCGATTGCAGTGTTGGCCGTTGCGTCGCAGCGACGGGCTGAGCTGCGGCGGAAGGCGCCGAGACCGACACTCATCGGCGCGGCCACCAGAGTCCATCTCGACAACGTCCATCAGGAGTTCGTCGACGCTCTCGCGGAACGGCAAGCCAACTAGCCGATCTGGGGCGCACCCTTCACACGTCCGGACCTCTCTCCTGCGAGCCATGGCGTGACCATCTCCGCCGGTAGCGTGTTTGCGGATGACACAGTGCAGTGGGCTGTCTGCGGGGCAGCGAGCCGTCGGAACCCGTGATCGATACACCGCCTGGTTGCTCGGCGTTGCGCTGATCGCCGCCGGCTGTTCCAGCGACACAGATCCTGGGCCTTCCACATCGACGACCGCGGTGACGTCGGCTCCGAGCACGACTGCAGTCATCGTGACAAAGGAAGCCGTCTATCTGGATCCGGACGCCTCGATCGAGGAGCGTGTCGACGATCTGATCGGGCGGATGACCCTCTCGGAGAAGATCGCCCAGATGGCGCTGGTCCAGAAGAGTGCGATCGCCGAAAAGGACCTGACCGAGCTCGGAATCGGCGCACTCTTGAGCGGAGGCGGCGAAGCACCTGAAGACAACACCCCGGAGGGGTGGGCGGCCATGGTCAGAGGCTTCCAGGATCGTGCGCTCGAGTCGCGCCTCGGCATCCCAGTGCTGTACGGCATCGATGCCGTACACGGCCACAACAACGTCCCCGGGGCGGTCATCTTCCCCCACAACATCGGCCTGGGGGCGGCCGACGATCCTGCCCTGATGGAGGAGATCGGACGCATCACCGCGCTCGAGATGGTCGCCACCGGGATCTACTGGAATTACGCACCGGCCGTCTCCGTCCCGCAAGACATCCGCTGGGGGCGAACCTATGAGGGCTATTCGGAGAACACGGAACGCGTGACCGCTCTGGCCACCCCCTACATCAGGGGACTGCAAGGCGGCGACCTGACCGAGCCGACCAGCGTGCTGGCAACGCCGAAGCACTTCGTCGGTGATGGCGGCACCGTGTGGGGCACGTCCAGGACCGCGAGCTACTGGATCGACCAGGGCGTGACCGAGGCCGATGAAGCGACCCTGCGGGCGATCCACTTGCCGCCCTACCCCTCCGCGATCGACGAGGGTGCCCTCAGCATCATGGCCTCCTACTCGTCGTGGGGCGGGGAGAAGATGCATGCCCAGGAACACCTCCTCACCGACGTTCTCAAGAGTGAGTTCGGCTTCGAAGGCTTCGTGGTCTCCGACTGGGGCGCCATCGACCAGATCTCCGACGACTACTACGAGTCGGTCGTGAGGTCGGTGAATGCCGGTATCGACATGAACATGATCCCCGGCAACTATCCGCTCTTCATCTCCGAGCTGACCGCGGCGGTCGAGGCCGGCGAAGTCACGGAGGAGCGGATCGACGACGCGGTGCGTCGCATTCTGAGGGCGAAATTGACGCTCGGCCTCTTCGAGAATCCGTACGGCGACGACGCACTGCTGGCCGACGTCGGCTCCGACGAGCACCGAGCCGTGGCACGGGAGGCGGTGGCCAGGTCACAGGTGCTGCTCAAGAACGAGAACGACCTGCTCCCGCTGGACCCCGAGATGCCCGAGCTGTACGTGGCGGGCCAGCACGCCGACGACATTGGACTGCAATCGGGCGGCTGGAGCATCGAGTGGCAGGGTGGGGTCGGCGACATCACCGAGGGCACGAGCATCCTGGAGGGGATTCGAGCCACGGTGTCCCGGGAGACGTCGGTCGTCTACGACCGGGCCGGCGAGTTCGAGGGTGCCGACTTCATCGAGGGCACGGTATGCCTGGCGGTCGTTGGCGAGCAGCCCTACGCCGAAGGGGTCGGGACAGGGGGAGACTGACGCTGTCGAGCTCGGACCAGGATCTCGCAGACCGCATGTCGGCCGAGTGCGGCGACTTGGTCGTCATCATCGTTTCCGGGCGGCCATTGATCGTCACCGACCTGATCGACGGCATGGATGCCCTTGTGGCGGCATGGCTCCCCGGAACGGAAGGCCAGGGCGTGGCGGATGTGCTCTTCGGACTCGAGCCGTTCACCGGCACGCTTCCCTACACCTGGCCGCTGTCCCTTGATCAGCTCGGCCAGAGTGGCGCCGGGGGGCCGCTCTTCCCCTACGGTTTCGGTCTCGAAGCGGGCTGACGCTTCTTCCGTTCCACGTTCTACGTTCCACGTTGCCCAGCAACAGCCAAGACCGGTCGGCGCCGGGGTGTGACGATTCAGGGGTGACGTAAAACGTGGAACGTGGAACGGTTCTCAGGCCGGTTCCACCGCCACGAACGGGAACCACTGGGTTCGGCCGTACTGGTCCTTGACCTTCACCTCGATGCGCTTTCCCCGTGGAACATCGAAGGTGACCTTGATGTACCACTTCCCGTCCGCACCGACGATGGTCTCGCCGGATCCGTACGGTGAGACGACCTCCACCCAGGAACCCGGGTGCCCGGTGCCGTAGTACTCGTCGAACGGCGGCTCGCTGCTGCACTCGATCCAGGTGGCGTTGGCGGTGAACGCCTCGACCTCCGGTTTCGGTTTGGTGGTCGTGGTGACGGGCGCCGGCGGCTGATACACCGGCGTCACGACGGCGATCGCTTCGTTTCCGGCGGCGTCGATGGCGGTGAACACCGCTCGGTTCTCACCCTCGCTCAGCACCAGTTTGATCGACCAGGATCCGTCTTCGGTGACGGTGGCCTCGTAGGGGCCGGCCAGCACCCTGGCTCCGGGTTCGGTGATCCCGATGAAGGTGATCGTCTTCTCCTCGAAGACCTGACCGTCGGTGGGGCTGAGGATCTCGATGATCGGGGCTACAACGTCCGCGGTCGTCGTGGTCGCCGGCTCCACCGTGGTCTGCGTCGTCGACGACTCGACCGGAACCACCGGAGCGGGCTCGGTCGTCGGAGGCGTGGTCACCGTCGTCACGGTGGCGGGAACAGACGTCTCCGTGCTGGAATCGCCTGCGACGACCTCGGTTTCGAAGAGCCCGCTCACCGACACCAACACCGCAACGGCGAGCGCGGCCCCGGAGAGTGCCCAACCCAGGTGGGCAACGGGCTGGCGTCTGGGCGTGTGCGTTCGGTTGGTCGGCGGCGTCGCCAGCTGTAGGTCCGCCTCGGCCACCGCGGTCCGCACTGCGGCGCCGGCCTGTCGTGCCCTGGTCTCGAAATCGACGCTCATGCCTCGACCCCCGCCAATTTGAGCTTCTTCGCCAGAGTCTGGCGGCCGCGAAACAGGTGGACCTTGGCGGTGGATGGGCTGCAGTCGAGTACCTCTGCGATTTCGGCGACCGGCAGGTCGTCGACGTAGTGGAGGGCAATCGCCTTCGCCTGCTGGTCGGGGAGGTTGCGCACCGCAGCCCAAAACTTCTGGTCCTCCGGCTCCATCTCGCCGATGCTCTGCTGGCGCCATCCGGCCAGGCGAGTGATCGCCTTGAACTCGGACTGGCGCTTGCGGAACGAAGAGACCGCCATATTCGACAGCACCCTCCGCACCCATGCATCTGGTCGTTCCATACCCTTGACCTCATCCCATCGCCCATGGGCCACCATCAGCGCCTCCTGCGCCAGATCCTCGGCGGCCAATCTGCTGCCCGACAATGCGTACGCCAGTCCGACGAGGCTCGAGAATTCGCGTCGATAGAAGGACTCGAACGGCTCGAGTCTGACGACGACCTCTGTCTCGTTGGGTGCGGTCACGCATCCTCCACCCCGGACCTCGGGGTTCACAGGTGACTCGTGTGAACGCCGCGTGAGGTTTACCGGTTTCTCGTGATTGGTTCGTTGGGCCCAAATGGACGATTCCTCATTCATCGGTAAACCAACCGGCCCCCTTGATGCGAGTTACCGATGAACGCCCAGAGTGAGGATGCCCATGAAGAACAATCCATTCGTCATCTTTGTCACCGCCTTTATGGTGGTGATGGGGTCAGGACTGGCGATCGCCGCGATCGGTGGACCATCGAGTTCGACCGACCCTCTCGACGAGAGCTCGTTCTCCGTCGACTTCGGTGGCGAGATCGAGCCCGGGTCCCAGCCGGAGACGACCGAGACCTCTCCAATCGCCGTAGGACGGGACACCCAGGCGCAGGGCGAAGCGGGGAGTGAGAAGGATGTCGCAGTGGAGAAGGTCGAGGAGAAGGCCGAGCCGCAGGAGGCAGAGAAGCCTGTAGGGGAGGACATCCCCAAGGACGAGACCGCGAAGGAGGAGACCCCGAAAGAGGTCGACGAATCAACGTGGATCGAGGTGTTGGCGCCGACCGACGGTCAGGTGTTCGAGTACAAGGAAGTGGCATTCGAGGGCAAGGCGGAGCCCGGGGCCGAGGTCTACGCAGGCGAGTACCAGGCCGACATCAACGACGACGGCGTGTGGCGCATCGTGCTCTTCCTCGCTCCCGGTTCCCAGACCGTCCTGTTCAAGGCGATCGACCCCTCAGGCAACCGGGCAACGGACAGCGTGACGGTCACGCTCGGGACCGTCGACGAGAAGCCCAAGAGCTTCACGGTCCATCAGAAGTACGTGGAGAGTCACGAGGCGTTCGAGAAGTTCTACGGCACCGGAACACCGGGGATGGGTGTGGTCGCCCGCAGCGAGTTCGGTGTCGCCGACGCCAGGGTCGGCGACCATGGAGAGTGGTGGCTTCCGATCGAGTTCAGCGGTCTGACCGCGACCACGACGTTCCCGATCACCATCTCGACCACCGAGGGCTTCTCGGGGACCTACTGGTTCACGTATGTCGCCAAGGTCCACGAGTTCACGGTTCATCAGAAGTACGTGGAGAGTCATGAGGCGTTCGAGAAGTTCTACGGCGCCGGAACACCGGGGATGGGTGTGGTCGCCCGCAGCGAGTTCGGGGTGGCCGATGCGAGGGTCGGCGAGAACGGAGAGTGGTGGCTTCCGATCGAGTTCAGCGGTCTGACCGCGACCACGACGTTCCCGATCACCATCTCGACCACCGAGGGCTTCTCGGGGACCTACTGGTTCACGTATGTCGCCAAGATCCACGAATTCACGGCGAACCAGAAGTACGGCTCGTGCTCGGAGAACCCACCGTACGACGTGTTCTGGGGGACAGGGATTCCGGGCTCGGTCGTTGAAGTCGGCTCGCCGTATGGCAGCTCTCGAATCGAAGTGGGTGAAGGCGGCTGGTGGGAGAAGAAGGTCTTCTTCGAGACCGCACCCGTCGGTGAGACCTTCGAGGTGGTCGTCGGAGACTCGCTGGGCAACGTCAAGACCTTCATGTTCAAGAGGACGGAGGGGGAGCCGAAGTAGCGGAGTCGCAATCGGGGAAGCAGAGGTGGCGGAGCGTCGGCTCCGCCACCTCTGATGTTCGGCCGCGTTCGAGCGGCGCAGGGCATACTGGGCCGGGTGAGCGGCCTCCGAACGATCGTCCTCATCGGCCCGATGGGAGTCGGGAAGTCGACCGTTGGGCGACTGGTGGCGGATCGTCTCGAACGCCCGCTGATCGACTCCGACGTCGTGATCTGGCGATCGATCGGCATGTCGGCCGCCGATGTGGCAGAGACCGCCGGCGTCGAACGGCTCCACGAGATCGAGGCGCTCGTGCTCGAGCGGTCGCTCGAGCGATCCACGGGTGCGGTGATCACCGCCGCGGCGAGCGTCGTAGACGACCCGGGTCTCGTCGACCGGCTACGTGAGGGTCGGGAGTTCGTCGGTCTCCTCACGGCACGCTCGGAGGAGTGTGTCCGTCGTGCAACGCCTGGTGGCCATCGCAGGACGATGACCGTCGAGGAGCACCGGGAGCTGTACGAGCGCAGGATCGACTCGTATCGGCGCGCCGCCGACATCGAGATCGACACGACGTCGCTCGATGCTCTCGAAGTGGCCGAGCTCCTCATCAACGCCATCTGGGTCAGCTGGCCCTGATAGTCAGACGGCGCCCGGACGCGGTCGGCCCGGAACCGTCGGATTGCCTCGCGCCGAGTTTGCCCTCAGCTTCCGGCTGATCCGTCGAAGTAGGTCTGCGCTTTCGCCCACGCTGCGTTTCCGATGTCCGCGCCCATGATTCGACCGGCGAGGTCGTCTGCGCGCACGTGGATTCCTCCATACAGCCGAGAGATCCCGGCCTGATCGGCGGCGTCTGCGTAGGCAGCCCACTGGAGCGTCACGTCTGTCGATGGCCCGGCTTCGAACTCCAACGAGTCCGCTTCGATCGTCCACTCGCCGAGGCCGCCGGGGAAGTAGGGGCTTCCTGTGAGGCCCTCCATGACTTCGGCGGCGGCCCGACTGAAGGTGCTGTGGCCCGACACGTACCCGGCGAAGGCGGGCGTCACGAACGACGGTTGCTGATAGGGCACCCATTCGACCGCTCTGATCCAGTCGACCCCGGCGACGTCGTTGTCCTGGTCCAGGGGCGTCCCGGACCAGGCGTAGACGGCGACTTCGCCCTCGTGACCGGCAAGCGCCTGGTGACGCCGACCCTGGCCGGTGGTTTCGGTCGTCACGACCTCGACGAGGCCATCGACGAGAGGCAGACCATCCGGGTGGTAGGACGGCCCCGAAGGATCGCTCGACTGCCCGAGGCCGCCCATGTAGCGAATCATGGAGATGGGCCGGACGTAGTCGTAGTGGCCCTTCGATCCCCAGGCGGCTACGGCGGCGTCATGGGTCGCGCCATTGAGAGCGAAGTACAGCTTCACGTCCCATTCGAGGCGGTCCACCGTCTCACCGGTGCCTCCGATCCGAAGTTCGGGTTCGAGCGCGTCCGATACGGCGTTGGCGAGGGTGTTCCAGTGACCGGGGGGCGTCTCCGAGGCGGGTCCGTCTGCCCAGAACTCCGCAACCGCCCTGCCGAAATCTGCCTGATTGACCAGCATCGGTTCGTACGGTTCACCCGACACCGGGTTCATCCGATACCCGATGGTGTCGTACGTCCCGATGGCCGTGGCGCCGATGGTTGCGGGAGAGATGTCGATCATGGGTGCACGGGCCGGATCGAGCAAGCTGCTGAAACGAATGACCTCGACGGCTGCCCGCTTGAAGGCCGCATCGCTTGCCGGGTCACCCAGGTACGGGGGAGGCCCGGGATCGACCGGCAGGCCCTCGACTTGCCGAGCTCCGACGGCGCGGAGGGCGAAACCGGCCACTGATCCCCAATGCGAGTCGATGAACTCCTGCACCCCGTTCTCGATGGGGATGCCGTTCTGGGAGATCATCTGCTCGATCTGGAGGGGCTGCCAGCGGTTCGGGTCCGCCATCGTCGTGCCGGCCTCGACGACGGTCAGCGGAGGGTTCACCGGGGCATAGTCGGGATCCAGGTAGGAGTCGGCCTCGTTCGAGCCATCTGTGAGGCCGAACTCCAGGTACCGCTCGGCGATGCGATTGCCCAGCGCCTGCGGGTCGTCGCCTTCGGTGTGGGTGTCGTCCGTCGGGTAACACAACGAACCCATCAGCTCGATGATCTCGGTGATCGTCCCCTCGGCGCCGATCGACGGAAGGTATCTCGCCTCGAGAATCCGAAAGGCCGCATAGCTCATCGCCTCGTGGCGGGCGGCCTCGACGTCTTCGGCCCCGAGCTTCTCGGTGACGAGGTAGCCGACGGCATCTGCGTCGTAGGCGGCCCAGGCATCCCACATCGCCGCGGAGGAGTGGAACAGATTGCGGGCGTGGACGGTGGGAGCG